>Ga0114922_10004191_pt1 | contig 13395 bp, 14 predicted proteins | sample AartaG_FD_100975 | JGI IMG/M metagenome (GOLD analysis project Ga0114922, IMG submission 100975) | Deep subsurface microbial communities from Aarhus Bay to uncover new lineages of life (NeLLi) - Aarhus_00045 metaG | ecosystem: Environmental > Aquatic > Marine > Oceanic > Sediment | place... | reverse complement strand
TGTTGTTTAAAAAATACTTTACTTCTAGTTCTCTTTATAGACATCAACTTTTTTACATATTTATAATAATCCCTTCCACATACTTCACTTGTGTTAGATATATCTTTTACAAATAATTGTAGAATACGTCTTATATTATCAGCATGTCTCAAGTCGCTAAGATTTTTAACTAATAAATCACCAATCGAAGCTTTAATTTTTGTTACTCTTTTAGATTCATCTAAAGCTTTTCTATCAATCATTCTATAAACCGTTATCTTTTTCACAGCCGCATCAACACTTTTCTTCCCTTTTTCCATAACAACTAATTGAGTCATAAATTCATCATCTTCTGAAGGTTCATCTTGTATGCCAAGACGACCTCCACTTTTATGCGCTCTATAATAATGTTGAGCAAAACTCTTAACACTTTGAGAAACTCTATGTCTTGATATTGAAATGAAGTCAATTAGTTTATCAACATTCCATATAGCAATATCATTTGTAAATCTTTTTTGTAGTTCTTTTGAAAGATGTAACAAACTATTTCCAATAGTTTTTTCTCTGGCAAATAGATGCGTTTTTGTAATAGTTTCTAATACATATCTAAACAATTCAGGGTTACAATATTTTATATGTTTCTGAATTAAATGAGAATATTGTCTAATCATATAATAAAGCATTGCTGCTTCATATCCCTGTCTATTCTTATGTTTCAAAAATATATGCATTACCAACATCATTAAATTATGATCAGGCATTCTCCATAGATTCCACGTCTCCGCTCGGGTCCCTTTATACATTCTTTTAATAAACGCTTTCATATCACTATCAGAAATACGAAGTTGTCGAAGAATATCAAAATAGGTTTTCTTTAGTGGGGGATAATAACAAGAATCAGACAGTTTTGAAAGTTCGAAGGCAGCACTCATCTTGAAAAATCTATGTAGTTGTGGTATTTTAATATCGGCTTTTTTTAATATCTCTTCCATTATGAGAATACCTTAATTGTTATACTATCTTCTGTGAAGTAAACATATTCTGGACCATACTCAAGCAATTCTTGTTGAGTAAATTCATCTATGTTAAAATTAAAGAAAATATTAGATTGTGGTGTGAGTACTCTACAATGTTCGACTCCATTTACATTTTGAACACTTTCAATAATTTCAGATCGATAAATAGACTGATTGATTCCGAACCTATCTTCAAAGTCTGTAACAAGAGTCTCACGTATAAGATCGGCAAGCGCAGCAATAGAGCCTGTATATGTGTCAAGTTTAAAAATATCTAAAGTAACAACTATAGGAATATTATATGCTGGAACAACCCAACCACTTGCACTAAAGATATATTTCAATCCTTCATCTGCGACTATTAATATATCATCAGTATTTGGAGTAATAAAACTCCATGATGTTGCATCACATTCAGCAATTTGATCATCGTGACCTTTCCATTCTCCAACACCATTCAATACGATATATCTTTGTCCTGTCGCACATACAGGTGGTGGTATTGACTCAATCCCAAGTACCGGGAGTTTATTCACTTTGTTCAGTTGCATATTTTGCATGACACCTGTAGTATTTGCCGATTTTAGATTAACAAAATCAGTCATCATTTTATAATCTTCAAATGTCATCGTAGATAATGTTGTTTGTAATACCTCAGATTCAAATTCTCGTTTGTTAACGTTGTCGTAATATTCCTTTTCCACCGTAGTAATGTCGTACACCGTTACTCCGGCTGTTCCATCGCTAACAGTATTTGACCTCGTTAAATCTGTAAGAGATTGTCTTAATGTAAAAATATTTTGATATCTTCCAATAAGACCTTCAGTTGGATGTGTTAAGGTGAAATAATATGTTAACTCTCCTTCTGGGATTACAGTATAATCTGAAAGTTCTAATATAAACGCATTTGCAGTTCCATCTAAATTAAGCATAGAAAACTTTTGTCCAGACTCTAAAATTTCCATCTCTGCTTCAACTAACTCACTATCACTTTCAAGACTGTTGTACGCAAGAGTAAATGTAACTTCTGAACCAGATCGTTGAACAATCAAATTATCACAAGTGAATCCATAATCAGAATCGAAACTTGTGATAAGAGTTGGAACTTGTTCAATCTCATATAAAACATATGTATAATCAGCGACACTATTCAAATAATCAATTTCCATATCATAAACAGTATAATATTCAACGCCATCTACTGTCAAAATAGTATCTCTAGGAACGGTCGTAGTTCCTCCTGCAAATGTCCAAAACACATTTCTTGTAGGCACTATTTCATTATTAAATAAAAATGAAACAAATAGCATAATTTCATTCACTTTTACATCAGACCTTTTAAGAACAGGAAGTGAATTTTCAGCAATTGGAGAATCGTCAATGATAGTATTAGCATTTTTGTAGTCACTTTCAGTAACAGTTCTTTCAAGTGCTGTTAAATTTATAATTGCATTTCTTCTGACTTCTTCAACAGATTCCTCATCTTCTCCGCCTGTAGCTGCGGCAGTATTTACAATTTCATATTGAACAATTTCTGTGACATTAGCATCATTTGTATTATAAATTCTCTGACCTGTTCTAATTGAACCTGCAATTACATTACCATCTTCACCTTCTGTTAATTCTAAAGTGACCTTTATAGTACCACCAGCAGGAGGTTGAACTCCAAGAATACCATTACCAAATGCTAAACTCATACCAATTTCATTTCTTGATAATACATAACCTTTAGTATCTTCATCCATTACATATAAACTTGGAACACGTTCATAAAGTACATAGCCAGGTTCTTCTGTACCTTTTATTTCAACTACTGCATTTGCCAATTTTCCTTCAAAAGGAACTTCTATTCCATAAAATTGATATGTCTTTAAATCTGCTTCCACTTGAAATTCTTGAACTTCTTCTAATACTTGTTCCATTGCTAATTGAAAAGTAAAAAATCCTGAGGCTGTATCAACAACAACTGGAAGATCAAAAACTCTTGTATCTTGTCTGGCTTGAACTCTTACACCAGCATTATTTATAACGGTAACAATGTTTTGATAAGCAGATGTAAATTTAACTCCATCATTTGAATTAACTTCAAAACCAAGTGGAATTTCAAATTCTACTAGTGGATCATCAAAACCAAAAGGCATTTCAAAAAGAACATCAACTTGTGCAATGCTTGCTAAACCAGCTTCATAACCCAAGAAAGCAGCTAAATTATAAACTGATTCTGGTAATTGAGCTTGTGTTAAAAAGAATTCCCAGTATGTTGATATTTGATAGAAGAGAACATTACTAATCATTGTAGACATAACTTCAATGATATATGAAAGAAAAGAAGATTTCGTTAAATCCACATTTTCCAACTCTAAATAATGTTGCAAAAGGTTTATAACCTGTTGCCTTGTTTCATCTCTCGAAAGATTTATAGCTTCTGATAATGTAGTATCATTGCCGTTTGACATTCTTCAACACCCCTATACGAAATAAAATCCACTGTGATCATCAAATAAATCACACTTTGCTCTGTTTCGTAGTTTGCTATTTTTTATTAATAAATTTGTTAAAAAAGATGCATCCTCAAGTGTATGAATTTGTTTATCATATTCATAAAATGTATATGTATCAATTACTTGTTCATCTAATTGCGTTTCTGAGTAACTTTGTTCGATCTCAACTCTTAAACGCCAAAACAATCTATCTGCATTGACCGATTTTTCAATACCTGTTACATGAAATATTGGATATGTATTCTGAGTTGGTTTTAGATATTCTTGCTCCATTTTAAACTTATCATGAGCTAATGGAGTAAACCCATATGTGCTAGGTATTACAAATTGAGTTTCATTTTCTTTAATATAACCAATCTCTTGCCCGTCGAAAGGAGTTTGAACTTCATCAATAAAATATACAGGAATCAATAAAAACTTATCCCACTTCATTCCTGAGTATTCTCCTATTTGTTCATAAGGACCTCCGCCAATTCCTTCATCATCCCAAATAGTTTCAACGGTATTTATATGCCAATAAGTAGTCAAAAATGCTACAACGCTTTTACTATAAAAATCGTATATATGCTTTTGATACTCATGAATATATTCATACGTTCGTGAATATTTTTGTTGTTCAGTCCATAATGCCATTTATACGACCTCCGTTAAGAAATCAGCAAATGTTGTATCATCAAAAGTAACAGTCAATGTGCCACGTTGTCCTTCATAATCAGCTATTAAATCAAGAACATAACCTTTACCACTCGCCATTATACGAACTTGAACTTCTTCTAACGTAGCTCTATTGTCATAATATGCAATTCTTTCAATAACTTCATTTCTAATTGATTCTATTGTATTTTCATCCGCCGGATCGAAAACATATTTATATAAATCACTTCCAAACTCGGGATCAAGGATATAACTACGACGAGGTGTTAAGAGTATATTATTCCATGATGTTAGAATAACATTTAAATCTTGAATTCTTTTGAAATCTCCTCTAGACGAAATCTTCGCAATATAGTCTTTTATACTTTTGTCTGAACCGATTACTTGACCAAAAAATCTATTTAAAAGATTAGGCATTATTTAAGTCCTTTTGTAACTTCCTCATCTAGAGCTTTCTTTTTATCCTCATCCAGTTTTATTTTCCATTTCAAATAATTTTGAAATCGATTAACTGGCATATCTATTGTATCAGGGTATCCTTGTTTTGACAGTTCCATACACGCAAATACATTAGACTCAAGCGTCTCACGATACTGATTAATTACATCAGATCGTGTACACCATCCGAAAAAAGTTTGTTACGAGATCAATATCGATATCGTCCTGTTCGCCGCAACTTGAACAAGAACTTCTCATTTTTAGAGAAATTCCATAGTCGCCAAAATTTTCTCGATACTTTTTATGAATAACTCTTTTATCTCTTGAAGGTAGAGCCATATAAGCATCAACTACATCGCCTCTTTCACTATAAACAATTGTATCACCTTCTTCAGGATCTTGTTGGAAGTAATCAATAATAAGCGTCTCTGTAATAATATCCATATTGGATCCAGGCTGGACAGAAAGAGTTCTCATAGATACCATTTCATCATGTAGAGATGGTTGACGAATAAAACATGTAACTCCCTTAGTCATAGGAAGCTCTACTGGTATTTTTTTCGTTAGAGAATCATCGCCAGGATATTCTTTATAATTGAAAGTAGCTGAAGCCTGAACCGTAACTGGATATTCTTTTCTACATGACGAGCATGTAACATCATAGTTACGAATTTCTTCATAAGAGATATGATATAAACCATATAGCAACGCATCTCTATCTTTAAGTGTAACCTGCTTTAAAAAGTCGTCGTATTCCAACATTGCCTCAGGTTTACTCACGATGGCATCATAAATACATTTATTTAAATGTTCATGAACTTTTGATGGGGTCATTAAGCTCCCTTTTAGTCTTTCTTCTTCTTGAACTGTAAGAGAGCGTATGGTAAACGAATTATGAGTATGTGGTGTTATAACCTCATATTCCGGGAACTTCACATTAAAACTTTTAAACATGGGTTTATCTCCTTTTTTTCAGGTCTATTAATAATTCATTAATCCAAAAGGGGGATCAATTGATCCCCCAGGATTTATTATATAATTATCCGCCAGATTTACGAGCCTTTGCTTTGAGCCTTTCAATTTTTCCACCAACTGCTGATTTACATGCAGCCGGATTCTTTGATTTACCACATGATGCCATACCTCTTTGTAGGTCACCAGCTTGCGCCATCAAAGCACGTCCTCTAAATTTACCCATACAATCTGTTTTTGCAGGTCCGCTCATTCCTCGACAAGCTCCGGCAGCTTTACTGAAAAATCTCTTGTATGTCTTAGCTGCGGCATATGCAAGAAGTGCAGCAAGAGCAGCACCACCAACGGCTAAACCTTCTGGGGTTTTAGCAAAACTAGACAGTTTAGCACCAACCTTAGCAGCAGTAAGTTGAACATCGCCCTTTAGCATTGATAGTTTGGCACCCAATGTAGTTTGGCTAGGATCAACATTAGGAACATCAAATCCTTCCTTTCCACCAGGTCCACGTGCATAAAGGTCTTTCTTCATTGATGCATCAGCAGCGGCACCTTTTCCAGTGGGAGCAACTTGTCCACCAGCGAATGATTTCATTCCACCGGCCATTTCAGGTCCACCTTCACCTGGACTAGTTCCTGCTTTAGCTTTGGCACCAGCTACAGCTTTCTTTAAACCAGCAACGTCAGATCCGCCCTTAACAGCTTCAGCTTTTTTAGCAGCCGCATCAGCAAATCTTGGTCTTTCTGATATTAACATAGCTCCAGCAATCGCTGGTTCTGTAGCGGCAAAGAACTCTAACATTGGTCCGGCAGTTGAAACGTGCGGATAAACAGAATCAACTTTTGTCATAAAATCTGAAAATGACTGTTGTCCTATCATTTCAGAAATATTACTTGTGTTAGCAAGAACTTGCTCTTTTAGTACGCTAAAGAGTACAGCTTCATTAACATCATTGTATTTTTCTTTTGGAATGACTCCTTCAACTAATAGAGACATAATTTCATAATCAGACGCCTCATTAATTAAAAACTGCATCATGGTATTTGAATTTTCATGACCAGAGTCTTCCACCATCTCTGCTAGGCTATTTCTTGCGCTTATCATAAATAAAACTGATTCGCCTAAACTTTGATTTTCTGTAATATACATGGTATCTTTTCTCCTTCTTATTAGTATTTAAAAATAATTAGCTAGCTTGTGCAATCTTATTACCGTAATCATTAATAACATTATCTCGTAATTGATAAACTTGTTCTGCATATTCTTCGCATTTTGCTTTGACCCAATCTTCATGCCAAATATAATCGACATTAAATTCGATCTCAGTATCAAGTCTACCGACTGTTTCCACGTCACTAGCAAATAAATCCTGAGGGTCCTTTGTTGGAAAAACCCCATCATAAGCTGCATAATATTCTACTGATCTAACATCTGGTGATGTAGTCCAGTAGTACATGATTCCAGCATAACTTCCTTTTGAATAACCTGTTAATTGATCTCCTTCTTCTAAATCAGTTGTACCTGAACGATAGTCTCTGATCATCTTGACCCATCCATGCATAATATTTAGAATTGGAGTTCCATTAAATTCTAAGAATTTAACAGACACAGCATTACCATAATCAACGTTTCCAGGTACTGCCCATTTAATTCCTCCAAGACCAGTGAACTCAATCTTATTTAGAGTTCCACCTGGAGGTGTTACTGATAAACATGCACCTGCCATCATATTACCAACTGCTATATTATTATCCATATCAGCATACGTATATAGTTCACCAGGCAGTCGTGGAAAAAATATGAAATGATAACCAGTGATGTAAGGGTCAGCAACTCCAGTTACCGTACCACCGAAATTACGACTCAAACGGTTCTTTGTGACTTCTGCAAATGAATTTTTTACAGCCATTTAATCTAACCTCCCAGATTCATCCTTTTAATAACTTCCCTTTTAACAGATTTCCAATTGTTATAATTTATAGCTAAATCATCAATATAGAAAGCTGCTGCCAATTTTTCGGCGGTAATTAAATCATAATGAATATTGTGTTTTTTTAAGTATTGCTTAACTTTAGATATTTGATCTTTGTGGTTACCACCAACTTCTTTAGCAGTCGTTTTCGATGCTCGTGAAGTAAAAATAACAATCTGATAACCTATTTTCTTTAACCAATCTATAACTTCTCTAACTCCGTCAGACGGTCGATCATAAAGAGTTCCATCTTGAACTCCTTTAGAGAATCTATGAATTGGTCCATCAAAATCTATTAAAACTCTCTTGGTAAATTTCTTTTGTTCTTGTAATTTCTTAGGATAAATATCTTTTCTTAGTATCTTTCTTTTTCTTGGAAGCGAAAATGAATCCATTGGAAACATTGACTCAGACTTGTATAAATATTGCAAATAGTCTTCTATATTCATATTTCGGATCTACCTCGATTTTATATTTTGTTCTACGTATTTTTCTATATCGGCAGCCTGCTATATATATAAATTAATGAAAAACATTATTATCTTTAAATCGAAAGGAGAGTAATAGTATGAGAGCACTAATTAGATTCTTTGGATCATCAATACCAATGATTATAGGTATTGTCGTTATTTTTTCACTATTCTTTGACGATGATCAAAAGAAAGAAATCAAAGAATCAGCAACAGTAAATGAACTGAAAGATGATGCAATAAAATTGAAAGATCAATTTGGTAAGATTATCAAAGATGGAAAACAAGTTTTATCTGAAGCTTTACAGTCTATTGATGGACCCATAGGATCTCCACCAATCCCATCACAACAGAAGGAGGAACCAAAAGAAAAGACCAAGGAGGTACCAAAAGAAAAACTGACCATAGATGAACCTATAGATGAACCCAAAAAAGATGAGGAGTGGAAATCATTATGATTTATGTACTACAAGACCCAATAACAGGCACAGAGATTAGATCAGAATTTCATAAATATTATCGTTCCGATGCATATGAAGTTTTTTTCAATACTTTAACCGGTCTTGAAGTCTTTAGAGGAATCAATGGAAAACCAGATCCCTTTAAAACAGACCTCCCACTTTTGTTAGATGTCGGTATCATGGGAAGTTGTCCAAACAAATGCCCGTTTTGCTATCAAGGCGATGAAGTTGAACCAAATATGACCCTCAAAAATTTCAAAACGATTATCGATCAAGTCAAAGATCACACCAATCAAATCGCCATTGGAGGTCGTGGAGATCCAAACAAACACGAACAGTTCGAAGAAATTCTGACTTACGCCAGGAAGAACGGAGTCATTCCGAGTTATACTACAAGCGGAGTAGACCTCACCGAGCGTGAAGTTGAAATATCAAAACTCTGTGGAGCTGTTGCTGTAAGTGACTATGAAACCCCACAAACTTACAGAGCGATTCAACAATTCATAGATGCGGGAATTAAAACCAATATTCATTTAATATTTACAAGTGCGACATATGGAAAATGCATAAAAATATTATATGGATATAATCCCTGGTGGCACAAATACAACCACATTTCTAAGTTTGATACAGAACGATTGAATGGGGTTGTTATATTACTTTTCAAACCTCAAGGTCGTGGTTCAAATTGCTTTGGTTTTATACCCAGCGAGTATCAGATCAAAAATGTATCAACACTCGTTTTCAATCATCGAAATAGATTTCAAATCGGTATTGATAGTTGCCTTGCAAATCACATATATAGGCGCGGCGATATATCAGAAGAAAATAAAATGTTTGTCGATTCGTGTGAAGCTTCCAGAATGTCTGCATACATCAGTCCTTCAATGAAAATGATGCCATGCAGTTATGCTGACAAAGAACTTGGGGTAAAAATAACATCAAAAATAGACATACCCCATATATGGGAGCGATCACATCCGTTTAAAACATTTAATGACAGTCTAAAGAAAAATAAATATTGTTGTCCAGCGGGGTTTTAAAAATGAAACATCCATGCGAAGAGTGCCTTATAAAAATTATATGTTCATTAGCATGCCATGCATGGTTTGACTATGGAAGATATAAATTTGGTATTAATAATCGGGTTAGACCAACTGAATTTGTTAAATCTATGAAAACTCTTGGTCCAACCAAACATTTTTTGAAAAAATACAGAATTCAGACGTTTCATTTTATAGAAATAGATTTTATAAACATATATTTATGTTAGGGAGGATACATGCTAAGTCAAGAAGATATACGAGAGTTACCAGTTGTTGTTGAATTTGTTTCAGTTCCAAGTACTTTCGACGTTGAACTATATCTCACTATGCGAGAAACTATTGGCATATTTCAGGGCAAAGAAACATATTTAGAACATGTAAAATTCATTGCCGAAACTGTTAGAGCATCGCCCTGGTTCGTTCTCGCAAAATGTCCAGATATAACAATCCAATCCGCTTTCATGTGTCTTGAGTTATTTCGACAAATAGGTTTAACCCTTGATACAAACGACAGTAACGCAATGCAAAGCAAATTACTTGGACGAGATTGGAGAAGAGAATCTGAACATTGGCAATATTCAAGAAACGAAGGAGGTGTTTTATATGAGCAGGGGCATATTTCCCAACTTGCTTACGTCATGGTCATTGTCAATGTATATAAGATCGTTGAGGATGGTTTTATGAAAGGTATCATTGAAAAAGTGGTTGAAGTTGAGGATAGGGTCGTTCAAGCTGAAGAAGCTGCGGCATTGCTCGATGATAAAAAGAAATAAAGACGAAAAGAGAGCGACCAAGTAATGTACCTTGGCCGCTCTTTTTTTCTTAAACGATAAAGAAGTTTAGCTCGATTTGTTCAACAACTCTAGTTGGATCTAAAATAATGTTTACATGAAATTTCTTTGTTTTTCTTTCATACTCGGTCGCTGAAACTTCAACAGTATAATCATTTAGACCTCTACGTTTCTTCACTTGTTCTAAGAAATCAACAATACCACTTGAAACTTCTGACCAGGTAATTGGATCATTCTGTTCAAAGATGAAGAATCGACAGAACTGCTCTATAGCTCGTTTTACATATAGAACCATTCGAACAATATTTAAATCTTGCAAAGCACTTGCTCTAGCTTGAGATGTTAATTGACCCCAAACCACATATCCTTGAGCAAACTTCACAATTGGGTTTAACTGTTTTAGATACATTTGATCTCGTTGTCCAAGTCGTGGGTTGTATCTAAGCTCTTTAATTGTATCGATTGATGCTCTTGTGAAACCTGCCACAGCGAACCATAGTTCTGCTACGTTATCATTTCGTGGAACTAGATACGCCATATGATATACAGGTGAGAACCATACGTCTTGACCAGTGAATACGTCAGCAACCTTATTGTATGATTCATATAAAGCAACAAAGTAATTGTTAAATGTATTAGTATTAGTTCTAGTTGATAATGCTGCTGAAACTGTAGCATTATCGCCATTATCCATAATAGCAACACAATCACGCCTTGTCTGACATAGAGTACTAATTTGTGTCTTCACATCACTTGGGTATCCAGCATCATAAACAACAGAGAACCAAAAATCCTCAGTGTTATACATTGAATCTTCATATTCAGATGTCATTGGATTTTCTAAAGTTCCTGCATATGCTTGCTCAAGTAAACTTTCTGCTTCTGCTGTATCGACTGTTCCTGAAGCTGTTCTTAAAGATCCTTCACTACCCTTTCTTAAAGGAGAAGGTTCAGAATCATTAAAAGCATCTGCTAGATTTGCATATGATTCTTTAACATTATATGTGATTACTGAATCAACATCAAAATCTGTTGTGTTACCATTCCATCCTGATACTTGTGCGGTAAGATTTCTGTCTGCAAATACATTAACGGTTTCATCATCTAAACCTGAAGTAGCACCCATCCAACCCCAAATCTCAACACCTCTACCGTCTTTTGCGATAACAACATAGTTACCATTTCCTGTTTCTGTAGCGTTATCCCAATCTGTGAAATCCTGTTTAATATCAGTGATTGTAGCTGAACCTGCTGTAAGCACTGTTGAAACAGCTCCAATTTCTTTATCATAATTCTTTACCACTAACTGATAACCACTTGTATATTCTTCATTTGCTAATTCCATATCAGCTCTTAATACTCCAGAGAATACTTCTAGGACATAAGTAATCCAAATAGACTCTCCTGAATTATCTTGAGCGTTTGGATCAAACGATACATTGAACGATTCAATAATAACATCTTCTCCATCTGATTGTTTCTCATATACATCAAGTACATAAACATCACTAACAGTTGGATTGGAAAATTCAGTAAATCTTACTCCAATCCCATTGTAGTAATCACCTCTACCAATAGGACGAATAAACGCTAGTGGTTTATTGTCACCAACTTCCTCCAATTCAGTTTGAATTTCAGCATAAGAGTTTAAACCCGCAATAGCTGTAATTGTAACAGATGTTGTAGCATCTGTAGCAGCTAATTGTGTGTCAATTCTTAAATTTGAATATGCGGCATCATCTGGAAGACATCTCATCCAGTATAACGAACCACTCTCACCCAAATAGTTGTATGCAACATAAGGTCCTTGTCCATAATTTTTTCCAAACTCTACAATGTTTGGTTCTCCCCACTCACCTACAAACTCCGCTCTTGAACCAACAAATAGAAGTTCATTATCTCTTCCTTTTCTTGTTAGTCCTGATAAAAAACCAATTGTAGACGGTACTGCCTGCACAAATGCAGACAGGTCGATAATTTTCGTAAAAACACCTGGAGATACATTCGCCATCTCTTTTTCCTCCTGAATTTTTTTTGTCTTCTACTAAAATCTATCCTTACTCCAGGTCTAATATATCAAACTCCTTTCTAATTATACGTATAAATACCAAACAAAAATTAATCTTCTACTAGCATCTTTTATAATCGTTGGAAATGTTACTCTTGAAAATAGAGTGAACTGTCCATTATACCCTCCGAGTTTCGATTCAGAAGTAAATAGACCAGCCTCACTCAACCTTTCATCGTTTGCATCATCAACTCCTATAGGAGTTGTAATTTTCAATACTAACCATCTGTTATCATTTAACTCATCTCTCTCAAAAACAATAGAGCTGAAAAAGTGTTTATAATATCCTGTTTTTGGATAACCACTTTCTGTCTCTAAATGATAGTCAGCACATGATGAATCAGTTGCATTGATCATAACTCTTGAATTTAAATCATTATTTTCATTTGCTGGTGGAACTGGATCAAAAGGATCAGCAGGTAATACACCTCCATCTCCGAGACCAAACCAAGAAATAAAATGTTCTTTTGTAGACGCAATTCTAGGGTTTCCTATATCGTCCACATTATTCTGATCTACAAGAATTTGTGCAAGAGTTTCTCTTCCAAGATAAACAACTAAATTATTTTTCCTTACAAGTTTTTTATTCCCATTTTCGTCTTCTTCCCATATTTCAACCATTCCTTCAGGTCTGCGTTTACCTCCGCCACCCTGTTGAAATTTATCAACAAAACATTTGTCACCGTATAATTCGGTAACACGAATTTCAGTTTCCGTTACTTTTTCCATAATAAGCTTCCTTTTGAATAGATGATAGAAATCTCTTTATATTTTGTTCTTACATATTCCGTGGGTTGGACGAAATATCTATATATATTAATAAATGAATACAAACCATTTACTCTAAAATGAAAGGATATATATGTATCTATTGATGGATGGGGAATCTCGTAAAATACTCTTCAAACACTCCACTATTTATTTTCTCATACAACATGCTGAAGAGGCATCCGATTGTTCTCAAGCTTGTACTTTTATTATCAAAAATGATAATAAAGAATGTCCAAAAGAAGTTATCGGAACGAGGAC
>Ga0114922_10004190_pt1 | contig 13397 bp, 10 predicted proteins | sample AartaG_FD_100975 | JGI IMG/M metagenome (GOLD analysis project Ga0114922, IMG submission 100975) | Deep subsurface microbial communities from Aarhus Bay to uncover new lineages of life (NeLLi) - Aarhus_00045 metaG | ecosystem: Environmental > Aquatic > Marine > Oceanic > Sediment | place... | reverse complement strand
TCTAACCAGAGTCAAGTCCATTTCGATTTCAATTCGCACATAAGGTTCTGCGACTAGTTCTAAACACTGATTACAAAATAAATCCTGTTAAGATAGTTTTCAACAAGTTTGAAACTTTTTTAAATTTACACTCGATTTAACCGTAAGTTCATGGATAAAAGGCATTAGGCGATTGATCAAACTTGATATTTCGTCCTTTTTGCTTGCTAAGAAAAAAATTGGACTATATATTAAAAGATTTTAAAATTCATAAATTCAGATAGACCCTATTATCAGGGACAGAAATGTTTTTTGAACTCTTCTAATTGATTATATACAGCTAAAAGGTACGATGTTCAAAGAATATCGAAAAGGTTTGAGGCTGCCGGAGCTGGAAAAAGAAATATTATTCTTTTGGGAAGAAAACGGCATTTTCGAAAAAAGCGTACAACAGAATAAACACGGTGAACGTTTTGTTTTCTACGAGGGTCCTCCCACAGCCAACGGCAAACCAGGCATTCACCACGTTATCAGCAGAACTATCAAAGACCTTGTTTGCCGTTATTACACCATGCTGGGTTACTATGTTCCGCGAAAGGCGGGCTGGGATACGCATGGCCTGCCGGTGGAAATCGAAATAGAAAAGCTTCTCGGCATTGAGTGCAAGGAGCAGATCGAAAGCTACGGAGTGGAAAAATTCAACAAGTTGTGCCGGGAAAGCGCATTCAAATACGTGAAGGATTGGGAAGAGCTGACTCAGAGAATGGGCTACTGGCTCGACTACAAGAATCCCTATATCACCTATGACCGCGACTATATCGAATCGGTATGGTGGCTGCTCAAGCAGTTATGGGAAAAGAACCTTCTTTATAGCGGGCACAAAATTCTCCCCTATTGCCCGCGCTGTGGAACCGGCCTGTCCAGCCATGAGGTTTCCCTGGGCTACCAGGAAGTAGTTGACCCGAGTGTTTTTGTCAAAATGAAACTGGTGGATGAGCCAGACAGCTATTTTCTTGTCTGGACCACCACGCCCTGGACTCTGATTTCCAACGTAGCCCTGGCGGTTGGGCCGGATCACACCTATGCCAAGGTCAATGTTGACGGCCAGATTTTGATCATGGCCGAGGCACTGGTGGAAAAGCTGTTGGGGCCTGAGGCCGAGATTACCGGAACGATACCCGGCAGGGAACTCGCGCATAAAGGTTATCAACGCCTTTTCGACTTTGCTGAGGTTCCTTCGGATAAAAAGGGATTCTATGTAGCTCTGGGCGACTTTGTCAGCCTCGAGGAAGGTACAGGCATAGTCCATATCGCCCCGGCTTTCGGTGCAGACGACTACGAGCTATCTCGCCGCTACGGCCTGCCCCTGCTTCAGCCAGTCGATGAAAAAGGCGAGTTCACTTCAGAGGTAACCCCCTGGGCCGGCAAATTTGTCAAGGATGCAGACAAAGAGATAATCGAAAACCTGCGGCAGCGGGGACTGCTTTTCAGGGAGGAAGGCTACACCCATAACTACCCGTTCTGCTGGCGCTGTTCCACCCCGCTGCTCTATTATGCAAGGTCCTCCTGGTATATAAACACCAGCCGTTTCAAGAAAGAGCTTCTCGAAAATAACGACAGTGTTAACTGGTTTCCGCCGGAGGTCGGCAAGGGAAGGTTCGCCGAATGGCTGGAAAACAACGTGGACTGGGCTCTCAGCCGGGACCGCTACTGGGGTACGCCGCTGCCTATCTGGATCTGCAACTCCTGCGATTACGAACACGCTGTCGGCAGTGTGGCTGAACTGATCGAGATGGGAGATAATGTCCCCGAGGACATAGACCTCCACAAACCATATGTTGACAAGATTACTCTTAACTGTCCGACCTGCAGCGGGAAAATGAAACGCGTGCCGGAGGTGATCGACTGCTGGTTCGACTCAGGAAGCATGCCTTTTGCACAACTTCATTACCCGTTCGAAAACAAGGAGGAATTCGAAAAGAATTTCCCCTGCAATTTTATCTGCGAGGCGATCGACCAGACCCGCGGGTGGTTCTACAGCCTGCTGGCTATCAGTTCGCTAATCAAGGGCATCGCTCCCTACCGCAACGTTTTGGTAAACGACCTGATTCTCGACAAAAACGGGCAGAAGATGAGCAAGTCGTTGGGCAATGTGGTAGATCCTTGGGACATATTCAACAATTACGGGGCCGATCCCCTTCGCTGGTACCTTCTCAATGTCAGCCAAACCTGGCTGCCCAAGCGTTTCAATGAAAACAGTGTCGGCGAGGTGGTGAGAAAATTCTTCGACACCCTGACGAACGTTTATTCCTTCTTCGCCCTGTATGCTAATATCGACAACTATTCCCCTGACACCAAGTGCCTTGGGTCGAAAAAAGAAGACGGGCTTGACCGCTGGATTATCAGCCGGCTCAACTCGACAATCACCTCTGTGCGGGAAGATTTCTCGCGCTACGAGCTAACCCGGGTCACCAGAAATCTCCAGAAATTCATGATCGACGATTTGAGCAACTGGTACGTGCGCCGCAATCGCCGCCGTTTCTGGCAATCGGGTGATTCGTTAGACAAATTGCAGGCCTTTGACACATTGTGGGAAGTGCTGACCAAGGTTTCGCAACTGATCGCGCCCTTTGCCCCATTCACCTCCGAGGCACTCTACCGAAACCTGATGGCAGGCCAGATCAATTCAGCCCCCGAGAGCGTGCATCTGAGCCGCTATCCGGAAGCCGACAAGACGCTGATCAACAAGCAGCTGGAGCGCAAGATGGAAGATGCGATCAAGCTCGTGATTCTCGGCCGCTCGGCCAGAAACCGCTCGCGGATCAAGGTTCGCCAGCCGCTGGCGACCATGATGGTTCAAACACCCCACAAAATCAACAGGGATGATTTCCAATCGATAACCCAGATTATCTGCGAAGAGATAAATGTGAAAAAAATCGAGCCGGTGGAAAACGCTTACGAGTATGTTACTCTTTCGCTCAAGCCTAATTTCAAGGTTGCCGGGCCCAAGTTCGGCGACAAGGTGAAAGACCTGGCTCGCCACCTTGACAGCCTCTCCCAGGAGGATATCCGTGCTTTCGAGAACAAAGGCGGAATCGAGATCGACCTTGACGGTACGACGGTGAAACTCACTCTTGAGGATGTCGAGCTGCGTTCGGCTGACCGGGAGGGTTTTGTGGTCGAAACAGAGGGAGGCTACGGCGTGGTGCTGGCAACCGATCTAAACTGTGAACTGATTGAAGAGGGGCTGGCCCGGGAACTGGTGAATAAGATTCAGAATATGCGCAAAGCAGCCGGATTCGAGGTTCTCGACCGTATCGAGGTGGGAATCCGGTCAACAGATAAAGTTCTCCAGGCAGTTGAATCGTTCAAGGATTATATCTGCAAGGAAACCCTTTGCCTGAAACTCGATCACGATCTGCCGGATGAGAAGGATCTGCAACAGGAGTGGGATATCAACGGCGAACCTGCGGTTATCACCGTGCTGAAAACAAGCAAGTAGGTTCATCGGCAGATGTGAGATGAATAAACCTTTAAAACTGAGGTCAAAGAATGAATAATAAGGACAGAGAATATTTCGAAAAACGTTTGTTTGAGCAGAGAACCAAGATACTCAAGCAGATGGGCCGCTTTGGAGAGTCATACCAGAAGAACCTCAAGGAATCTTCAGGGGACCTCTCATCACACAGTTTCCACATGGCGGACCAGGGAACGGATGCTGAAACCCAGGAAAGAGCCTACCAGCAGGTAAGTAAAGAGGGCCGCCTGCTCTATCACATCGACGAGGCCCTGCGCAAGATTTACAACGGGAAAAATTACGGGACTTGCGAATCCTGCAAGAAACCTATCGAGAAGTCGCGGCTGGAACTGGTTCCCCATGCTCGGCTATGTTTTAAATGCAAATCCAGAGAAGAAAATGGCAACGGTTAACCAATCCGCTCCAAATATCACTCTTAAAAAAAGGGCAAGGCTTTTTTTCTTGATAGTCCCCACCATTTTCCTCGCAGACTATTTCACCAAGCATCTCGTTAAGCGCGCGATGGTTCCTTACGAGGAAACTATTCCCGTGATCGACGGCCTGGTGAAACTGCGCTTTATCTACAACGAGGGGATCGCTTTCGGGATCAATCTCGTATTTATTCCAGGCTGGCTTTTAATCCTGATCTCCTGCTCTATAGCGATACTTATCATCGTTTACATTTTTTTCTCTCATTACGGGGACCTTGTTGGGTTGGTAGCCCTGTGCCTTATCGCAGGTGGCGCAATCGGTAACCTTTTCGACCGCATAGCCTACGGCAGGGTGATCGACTTTATCGAAATCGGTATAAATGATCTGACCTGGCCTGTATTCAATGTCGCCGACATCTCTGTGACCTGCGGGGCGATTCTCCTTGCCCTGCATCTGTTTTTCCATAAGCCTGGGGCGGCCGGGCTTGAAAGCAGCAAGACCTCCGGCCAGCCATCTCCCACTAAGCGGAGCTAGCCGGCCGATCCTTGCCCGGCTTTTCTTCCGCTAGATAGATTCTACGGTGAACGAACCAACCAGCATTAAATACCAGGCCTCCTCAAAGGATGAGGGCCAGCGGCTGGACGTGCTTCTGGCCAAACGACTCGGGATTTCCCGAACCCGGGCGGCTGCCCTGGCTAAAAGCGGCGCTGTGGTCTGTGAAGGGGCCGGGAAGCTTAAACCCTCGACACCAGTCAAGACGGGCGATATTTTTACTTTGCCTCAGCTTGAAAAATCCCCCCGCGGCAGCGAGATCGCTCCGGAAAAAATTCCTCTTGTGATTCTTTTCGAAGATGACCACCTTCTGGTTGTAGAAAAACCGGCTGGCATGGTTGTGCATCCGGCGCCCGGCCACTTGGAGGGAACCCTGGTAAACGCCCTGCTGGCTCATATCAATTCCTCAGTGGACTCCCGGCTGGACGTCCTTCGGCCTGGAATCGTGCACCGGCTGGACAAGGACACCAGCGGTCTTCTCGTCGTGGCCAAAACGTTCGAGGCTCACGAGAAGCTGGCCGTCCAGATAAAGGAGCGCACCGCTGGCCGGAATTATCTTGCCGTGAGTTGGGGACATTGGCCGGAACGCGAGGGTAGGATCGAGGCTCCGATCGGGCGGTCTTCGAAAAACCGGAAAAAAATGGTGGTGTTCGCCGCTGTTGGCAGGGAGGCTGTGACTGTTTACCGCGTGCTCGAAAGTTTCCCGCTTGCCGAGCTGGTCGAGGTTCATCTGCGCACAGGGCGTACCCACCAGATCCGCGTGCACTTTGCTCACCGAGGCCATCCAGTGCTGGGTGACCAGCTTTACGGCGGCAGGAAAGCTTTACGGAATTACAGCGGACAATATCGCAACACGGTGCGGTTCCTGCTTGATGCCTGCACCCGTCAGGCGCTGCACGCCTATAAGCTGACTTTCAAGCATCCGGCAACCAGCGAGCCTCTCGAATTCACCTCGCCGCTACCCGATGATTTCGAGCGCATTCTCCAAATTCTTCGCCAACCTTCGGACTAAAAAGAGAGCGAGCAAGTCAAGATGAGCAAACCACTGCGTGAATACCAAACCGGTGAGAGTATGGATTCGATCTGCATGCTGCTGAGCCTCAATGTCAAGCAGACCCGAGACCAGAAACCTTTCCTCAGACTCGAGCTTGGCGATACGAGCGGACGGGTGGCTGCGGTAATGTGGGAAGGTTTTGACGAAGAAGTCACGAAAACCCCTGTTGGTACTGTCCTGCGGATCAAGGGCACAATGGATGAATACGACGAGCGGCCTCAGGTGCGAGTATCCAGCATTTCCATTCAAGCTGACGGAAGCCACGATGCAACCCTGCTTTTGCCCGCCACGGAAAAAGATGTCGGCAGCATGCTTGACGAACTGGGAAGAATTATCGGCGATATTTCTTATTCGCCTTTGCACAAACTTCTGGACGTGATGTTCGGCGACAAGAATTTTGCGCAACGATTCGCCAAGGCCCCTGCGGCCAAGCGCTGGCATCAGCCCTATCTGGGAGGCCTGCTCGAGCACACCCTGAACGTTCACTCGCATGCTGTCGAAATGGCACGCTGCTACCCGGAAACCGACCATGACCTGGTGAGCGGCGGCGCACTGGTCCACGATATCGGTAAAACCGTTGAATACAGCTTGGAGAAGTTTTTCGATACCTCAACCCGGGGAAAGCTGATCGGGCACCTTGTGATCGGCGTGGAGATACTCAATGACTATATCAGCCGCCTGAATTCTTTGCCTGGAGAAAAATTCCCGGAAGAGGTGGGCTGGCATCTGAAACACATCATCCTCAGCCATCACGGTCATTATGAATTCGGAAGTCCGGTCGTGCCCAGAACCCTTGAGGCTCTGATCATCCATTATGCCGATGATCTGGATGCCAAGATGAGCGGTGTCCTTCGTATCTACAAGCGCGAACAGGAAACTCCAGGTGAGTGGACCAGCTATGTCAAACTGATGGAGCGCGAATTTTTCAAACCGCCGGTTCTCGCGCCCGGGCGCAGGGAAACCAACCAGGAATCCCAAAAACGGGAGACAAAAAAAAGCGCCCCCCCCACTCCCGGCACAAGCGATGAGGAGCAGTCTCTGTTCAAAGATGACCGGCGCTAAAGCTACTCGTATTGGTCAATTCAGGCAGGGCGGACTCCAAAAAACACTTGATTTACCATCTATTGTATGGTAATCTTTTACATCTATAAAATTTTAACATTCAATAATCTTAAGGCCTTTCATTAGGGAAATTGGACAAAGCGTTTAAAACCTGCTATGCCTTTGCCGGTCAGACTGGCAACTGAGATAATTCTAACATCGCATAAAAAGGATATTGGATATTACACCTTCAGTTATAATAATCACGGTTTTGATTTTGGTCTTCTGTGGCGCTCTTGTCTATTTCCTGACAACTAAAGAGCCCAGAGTCGAATCCGCACCAGAAAAAAAGGGAGGCGCTATCAACTCTAGTGGACCCTTCTGGACTAATGAAATTGCAATAGACCTGGGCACGGCCAACACTCTTGTTTACATCCGCGGCAAGGGAATCATGCTGAACGAGCCTTCGGTTGTTGCGATTGACCGTGCCAGTGGCAGGGTTAAGGCGGTGGGCCTTGAGGCCAAGGCTATGCTTGGCCGTACCCCCGCAAGTATTACCGCGATCCGGCCGTTGAAAGACGGCGTTATCGCCGATTATGAAGTCACCGAGGAGATGCTGCGTTATTTTATCAAGTCCGTCTTGAAAAATCGCTTCCTTCCGGTTAAGCCACGGGTGATTGTTTGTGTTCCGAGCGGGATTACGGAGGTGGAACGCCGCGCGGTGAGGGATTCGGCCGAGTCAGCCGGGGCAAAGGATGTTTACCTGGTCGCGGAACCGATGGCCGCGGCGATCGGTGTGGGCCTGCCGGTGGAAACGCCCTCCGGCAACATGATTATCGACATCGGCGGCGGCACGACAGAAATAGCGGTAATCGCCCTTTCCGGTATCGTGAGCAATATCTCGATCCGCGTTGCCGGAGACGAGCTGGATGAGGCGATAGTACAATTTCTGAAGAAAAACTACAACATTTTGATCGGCGACCAAACAGCGGAAATTATCAAGATCACAATCGGCAGCGCATACCCTCTGAGCGATGAAGATGAGATGGAGGTCAAGGGACGGGACATTGTCTCCGGGATACCAAAGACTATTAAGATCCATTCCAGCGAGGTGCGGGAATCGCTTCAGGAACCGATCATGGCAATTGTCGAGGCGGTCCGCCAGGCACTCGAACAGACACCGCCCGAACTGGCCAGTGACATTGTGGACCGGGGTATCGTGATGACCGGCGGCGGCAGCCTACTCAGAGGACTGGATCAGCTCCTGCGCGAGGAAACAAACCTGCCGATCAATGTCGACGAGGAGCCTCTGACCTGCGTTGTACGGGGTACGGGCAGGATTATGGACGATCCAAAAAGGTACTGGAACGTTTTGACACAGAGCAAATAGCTTGGGGCTTTTTAATGTCTCTGAGTGATTTATTTTGCCGAATCTAAATTTTTCCGGATGAAGTTTTTTAATGTCGAGGTAACCCACTTGAAAAATCCTTGTCTAACTTAATAATGTTTCGCTGAGCCGATTTTAATGACGTATTTTATTCGCTGTGATCCCAATGTCAAAATTTTTCCTGTTTCTCTGGGAACATAAACAAAGTCTCATCTTTCTTCTGCTGCTTCTCATATCCTTAGCTGTGCTCTCACTCCCCGGCAGACAACGTTTCCATTTGGCCCGCAGGATCAACCGCGCTGTAATTACTCCCTTCCAGATGGTCGTCTCCCAGGTGGATTATTTTCTTCACTTGAAAAAAGAAAATGAAATCCTTCGTAAGAACAATTTCATCCTCGCCCTGGAGGTTTACCAGCTTGAGGAAGCCAAAAAGCAGAACCAGCGCCTTGAGCGACTTCTTGAGTTCGCCAGCCAAACCCCAATCCATTTTATCGCCTGCAAGGTGATCAGCGGTGGTATTGGAGAAAAGGCTGACATTTTTATCATCGACAAGGGAACCGCGCACGGCGTGGTGCCCAACCTGCCGGTTCTCGTACCAGAGGGTCTTGTGGGAAAGACCATCGAAACAGACACCAGGCATTCGGTGGTGCAGCTCTACACCCACCAGGATTTCAGAGTCAGCGCCAAGCCCTCGCAGAAAGAGGAGCGCGCCATTGCCGGGAGCGGCCCTGGCGGGGAACTTTACCTGTTCAATATCCCACTGCGCACCCAGGTCAAGCCGGGCGACCTGATAGTCAGCTCCGGTATGGGAGGAATTTTCCCCAAGGGCATTCCGGTGGGCAGGGTAGCCCAACTGGAGAAGGAAGAAGAAATGGAAATCAAGCTTCGCGCCATACTCACACCAGCAGTTGACCTGGACCTGGTTTCAGAGGTGTTCGTGCTGGCTGATACGGCGTTTGTTTCACCGAAGGCCGGACTTTTGTTCGAGGCCTCCGACTCACTTGTCAATCTGTGGAACGAGCATTGATAACAAATTTAAAATTCATACTTTTCCTGCTCATACTGTTTTTCATTCATCTACTCTTTTACCAGTACCTGGTTCTGGGAGAGGTCTATCCAGACCTGTTTCTTGTCCTGGTGGTTTACTGCGCTTTGCGCTGGGGTCCGGATGGAGGGTCTATCTCGGGATTTATCTGCGGAATCATTCAGGATTCATTCAGTTACACCTATTTCGGCCTACACGCAGTTGCCAAGATTATAATCGGCTTTGCTATCGGCAAGGTGCGTCATTCCTTTTTCAGCAACAAATATATCGTGCAGGCCGCGATAATTTTAACCTCTAAAATTCTCCACGATATTATATTTTATAGTATATATTTTTCCCGAGGCGAAGAAAGTTTCTGGCGCCAGATGATCTTTCACACCGCTCCCTCGGCCTTTTACACGTGTATTCTGGGCGTGGCGCTTTTCATCATGTTCCGCTTCAAAGCGGCAACCAAAAGCTGGTAAAGTATGCCTTACCGCGGTTTACACGAAGAAAGCGTTTCGGACAGGCTTCTGAAAGCGCAGGTGGCCAAGGTTATTTTCCTGGTTCCGTTTCTGCTCCTTTTGACCGTTTTTTTCAGATACCAGGTTCTTCATACAACCGAATACTCGCTTCACTCCGAGGAAAACCGGTTGCGCCGGATCGAACTCCCCCCGCCGCGAGGGCTGATCACCGACCGCAACGGGATGGTGCTGGCCGAGAATATCCCCTCCTACTCGATAGAATTGTACCCGCAGCCGATTGATTCTATGCGTATTGCCCTGGAAAGATTAGCCGTGCTGCTGAACCTGGATCCGGGTAAACAGGAACAACTGGTTCAGAAATACCGTCTGCGCACTCAGAGCCCGCTGCGGGTGGCCACTGATATCGACGAAAAAACCCTGGCAGTGGTGGAAGAGCACCGAAGTGAGTTCCCCGGGATTTTCATTCGTTCGGATATGAAACGCAGTTATGTTTACGGCAAGAAACTGGCCCATATCCTTGGTTATGTGGGAGAAATCAATGAGAACGAGCTGGAGGACGAGCGGTACAAGGACTACATTATGGGCAGCCTGATCGGCCGAAGCGGCATTGAGGCACAGTACGAAAGCCTGCTCCATGGAGAAAGAGGGGCCAAGTTTGTCGAGGTGGATGCGCGCGGCCGGGAACTTGGCCCGTTCAGGGACAAGCCGCCGATCCTGCCGGTCAAAGGAGAGGATATCCAGCTTACGATAGATTTGAGGCTTCAGGAAGCGATGCACAGTATCATGGAACCGGTGGAGATCGGCGTGATGGTTGCCATGGGCCCCAACAACGGCGAGATTCTGGCAATGGTGAGCAAGCCTGATTTCGACCCTAACCGGCTTTCCTCCGGGATCTCGGGCGCAGAATTCCGGGAGTTGCTTTTCCATCCGAACAAGCCGTTTCTTAATAGGACGATCCAGGGGCTTTATCCTCCGGGATCCACTTTCAAGGTTTTCACCGCTCTTGTCGGGGCTGACCTGGATTTCATAAAGCCCGAGGGAAAGAGCCTCGAGATTACCTGCAGGGGCGGCCTTCAGTTCGGCAAGCGCTTTTTCAACTGCTGGAAGGCCGGGGGACATGGGAAAATAGATTACAACCAGGCGATAGTCCAATCCTGCGATACATATTTTTATCAGCTCGGGATCAAGATCGGCCTTGAGAGATTCTGTCAGTACGGGAAAGAAAGCCAATTTTTTGAAAAGACCGGGATCGACCTGCCCAATGAGGAAAGCGGCCTGATACCTGATGAAATTTGGTATAATCGCAACTACGGCAGGGACAACTGGGGGCCGGGAAACATGCTCAACCTGGCTATTGGCCAGGGGGAAATTTCCATGTCCCCGCTTCAGCTTGCCAACCTTTATGCAACCATATGTAATGCTGGCAAGCGTTTCAGGCCCCACCTTCTCAAGGGAAAGGTTGAAAACTACCGGCTTGCCGATATAGACTTTGCGCCCGAGCATATAGAAATGCTGCGCGAACCCTTGACCGGTGTGGTCAATAGCCCGCTCGGCACGGCCAGGGGCAGCAGGCTCTGGGGCCATGAACGCAAAATGGCTGGCAAGACCGGTACCTCTCAGAATCCACACGGCGATGACCACGGACTGTTTGTTGGTTTCTACCCGGCGGACGAGCCGGAAATCGTGGCTTCCGCGGTGATCGAGCACGGTTTGCATGGATCGGCTGTGGCCCGCTATGTGCGTGACCTGATCCTGGCCTATATAGAAATAAAGGCTGGACGGGCGCAATCTGAAGTGGCGAAAATCTCATCAACCAATCCAACCGCGGGGAATTAATGTGGATCAAGAAATATGACTGGCTGTTGATGAGCCTGGTTTTCCTGCTCACCATATTCGGTGTGCTGATGATTTTCAGTGCCGACCAGATCCAGACAACCAAGGCAAGCGGCGTCATTTATTACCAGCGCCAGCTTCTCTGGCTGGTTCTGGTGCTGATTGGCCTGGTGCTTTCGAGCGCATTTACAGTACGCACCATCGAGGCTGTCTCATACATACTCTACGGGCTGATCCTGGTCTCGCTGATTGCCCTTCTGTTGACTGGCCAGGGAGTGGAGAGATGGTTCACCCTGCCTGGCACGAATATCAACATTCAGCCTGCCGAACTGGCCAAGATCACCACAATCGCCGCCCTGGCCTGTTTTATCGCCAACCGCAAAAAGCGGATCGATTCTCTCAAGGATCTGGTAATTCCGATTCTGATAGTTGCACTGCCGGCCGTCCTGATCCTTCTGCAGCCCGATCTGGGCACTTCGATAGTCTTTTTTTTCATCCTTTTTGGAATGCTTTACTGGGCTGGCGTGCCGCTGATTTATCTTTTCCTGCTGATCAGCCCGATTATCAGCTTTTTCCTTGCCCTGGTCACCCAGCTTGGCGAACTTCGCCTTCCGCTCTGGGGCCTGTTCTTCATTTTCCTCTGCATCCTTATCGTATATAACCGAATCTACCTGATGGATGCGGTGATTTTTACCCTGGCCAACCTTCTGACCGGCATCCTGACCTCGCCTCTCTGGAACTCTCTCAAGCTTTATCAGCAAAACAGGATTCTTGCTTTCTTTCAGCCGGAGCGCGATCCCCAGGGCTCGGGCTGGCAGATTATCCAGAGCAAAGTGGCGATCGGGTCCGGGGGGCTGTTCGGCAAGGGATACCTTGAGGGTACGCAGAAAAATCTCGCCTTTCTGCCTGCTCAGCATACGGATTTTATCTTTCCCCTCGTGGGGGAGGAATTCGGCTTTATCGGTGTGGCTGTGGTGCTCGTGCTTTTCTTTCTCCTGCTGAATCACATTATCGAGCTTGCCAGGATTACGAAGACCAGCTTCGCCAGCCTCACTGCGATCGGCATTGCGAGCTTTCTCTTTGGCCATATAATCATAAACGTAGGGATGACCGTGGGCCTGATGCCGATAACCGGCCTGCCCCTGCCCCTTTTCAGCTACGGAGGCTCGTTTCTGCTGACCTGTTACGTGTCTTTCGGTATCCTGCAAAGAATCTACATAGAAAGAAGCATTCTCTGAAATGGAAACCCAAAGGGTTGAATCCAAAACTGCTGTTGAGATATCCGTGGTGATTCCCGTTTTAAACGAGCGGGAATCGCTGGGCATACTTTATGAAAAACTCTGCGAGCAGCTGGAGGCCCTGAACAAATCTTTCGAGCTGATATTTATCGATGACGGCAGCACGGACGGTTCGTTCGAAACCCTCTGCGCCCTTTACAGGAAAGACTCACGGGTGAGGGCGATCCGTTTCAGGCGGAATTTCGGCAAGTCGTCCGCCCTGAGCGCAGGTTTTGCCTCAAGTTGCGGCGAACTTGTTTTTACCATGGATTCGGACCTTCAGGACGATCCGGCAGAAATTCCCGCCTTTATCGACAAGTTCAACCAGGGTTACGATCTGGTCTCAGGCTGGAAATTCAAGCGAAAGGACCCCCTTTCCAAGAGGCTTTCTTCCAGGCTTTTCAATTTTGTCACCTCGCTGGCCAGCGGCATCCGCCTTCACGATTTCAACTGCGGGTTCAAGCTCTATCACGGAGACGTGGCACGCTCACTTAAAGTCTACGGCGAACTTCACCGCTATCTTCCCGCCCTGGTCCACTGGAAAGGTTTCCGGGTCACCGAGATCAAGGTCCGGCATCACAAGCGGCGATTCGGCAGTTCCAAATTCGGGGCCGGCCGTTTTGTCAAGGGATATCTCGATCTGATCACGGTGCTGTTCCTCAACCGCTATACGAAAAGTCCCCTGTATTTTTTCGGCACAATCGGCACTTTGCTGTCTCTGGTAGGATTTTCCATCGGCTGCTATTTCGTGTATTACTGGCTGCTCTACGGAAATATCGGCGGACGGGTTCCCCTGCTCCTGTTTGCTGTTTTCCT
>Ga0114922_10004189_pt1 | contig 13399 bp, 7 predicted proteins | sample AartaG_FD_100975 | JGI IMG/M metagenome (GOLD analysis project Ga0114922, IMG submission 100975) | Deep subsurface microbial communities from Aarhus Bay to uncover new lineages of life (NeLLi) - Aarhus_00045 metaG | ecosystem: Environmental > Aquatic > Marine > Oceanic > Sediment | place: Aarhus... | reverse complement strand
TGGATACTGGTGGGGCAATTGAGCTCAAGCGGGCTTCTTTTTTATCGGGAAAGGTAATGCGGGGTTAATTATTGGTATGGTGTAGCCGGAATTCGCTGGGAATTCGCCATCCCTCCGCCTTCTCTCCGCTTCAAGCCCCTAAAGTGCTTTCAATTCCACTATGGTGCGATTCTAACTTGAGATAGATATGGATGCTGAGACCGAAGCTCAAATCCTCCTGGCCCTGACTAATCCATTTCACACTAATAGCCGATGCTCCTCTTAGAAGTATCCATGAGGCTCTATCCTGCAAAACGCTATAATGTGCAATTAAGAGGAAAACAAGTGTAGGCTTTTAGTGCTCCACAGTAGTAACCTGCTACTTGCGTTTGTGGAGGTGGAGTTGAGGGGCTTAAAAGCTTATTAACGTTTTTCTGATTCACCATGACTTTGCGAACAACTCTGCCATATGACCTTCGGCACATATTAAAAAAATTGTAACCCTACAACGATAAATTATTTTATGCGCTAAATCCTCCGTGAAGACTCTGCCTGGGACGGACCTGAACCGGTATCACGCTTTCTCGATCGTCATCTATGAGTAGCGTTTGGCCTGGCCCATTAAGTTGTTTAATCCGATTAGGCAATCCTTCAGACAGGTAATCCTGACTCAAAGCATCTATCGCCCTATAGTCATCTTTTGAAGTAATACGATGGACTACGCGGATACCACATTGTGTTAGTATTTCTGCATCGATTGCAGAAGGCTGTTGACTAGCGACCACGAGAGATAGCCCTGGTTGGCGACCTTCCTTAGCCCAACGAATAAGGATGTCTTTGGACAGTGTGCTACGAACACTCGGGCAAAAGTTGTGCGCTTCATCGATTGCTAGCCAGACCTTTTTCATATCAGATGCGAGACCTAGAGCTTCTCTCCTACGTGCAGTTGCTCTCATACGGAAAATAAAGGTTGCTAAAACGGCCAAGACAAGGTTGCGAAGTCCGTAGCGACCTTGCGCGATAACGCTCAAGTCTAAAACGTTGATGGCATCTGGTTGCAGTATTTCCCATATCTCACGGTACCGGTTTTCCTCGAAAATCTGCCAGTCGTGAGCCATATCGAGTTTCCGCTGAATCGCTTCCTTTGTTTGATCAAGCCCGTGAGTTTTTGAGACTTCAGCATCGATGTCATCTATCAGGAATTCCCGGCCTAGTCTCTGCCCGCATTGACGGACTGCCTTGAACAACATGATGCCCATGAGGGCATTTATATCCAAGTCAAATAAGTCACACCACATTTCGGGTGATAGGTCAGAGGGATTTAACCTCAATTCTTGGATGTTTATCCCTCGGCGCTCCATCTCTTCGACTATCGCAGCATCACCATATCGCTCAGCAGGATCTCCGGGAACCAAGATATTTACGCGGAAACCTCGTGCTTCTCTGTCATATTCCCACAGCTTGTCTGATTCTGAATATGACTCGTTCGGTTGTGCAGTACTCCAGAAAATGCCTTGTGTATCTACTACGAGGATGATATCATTGCCGAGCCTGGCTAACTCCTCGACCAGTACCCCAAGTGTGTATGACTTGCCTGTTCCTGTTTTCCCACATACTAGGATGCGTTGTGAGGTACCACAAGGGATCTCCACGAGACTCCCGTCACCCATTTGTTTACCTAACAAAATAGAATTATTCACCATCCACCTCCGTTCTTGCGTTTAGACCATGCGAACAATCAAAGGTACGATCGACTCCCAGGCCGATATTCCACCGTGAACACCCCATTCATTATTTCTCAATTTACGCGTGATGTACGGAACACGTAGCATGGAAAATGTACCCCCAAAACCGCTCTTTACTAGGATATAATCTCTAATACGACTTCCACGAATATGACGAACACAGCGTTTGTCATCAACTTGTAGATCGTTGACAACGGTCCATTTTCCTTCGAGGGAATGGCGCCAGAGTATCCCGTGGTCTGCAGTTAAGCAAGCAAGAACTTTTCGATTACCCTCGTGAAGACAGCTCACCAGAGCATCAAAGCGATTGAGAATTTCATCAGTGTAATACTTTATAGGAGGCTCGTCTTGGTGGTGATGACAAAGACCGTCCAAACCGGCTGTAGTGACTTGTACAAAGCCTTGAGGTATCCCCTCAGCGCGAATATGCTCTAGACACTCCTTGAATGTAGCGACTCTCTTGACTTGGCTTGAGCCAAAAACTCCATACAGTTCCTTGGCCAGTGGGTTGGTTTTAATATCAAAATAGGTAAAGCCCATCTGATGACTGTAACCAAGCGAGAAAAGCCTTTCAGACACTGTGGGTTTTCCTATGACTTCTCGATATCCAAAGTCCGTTATCGATACCCCGTTGACTAAGCACGGCTGCGTATCTACTCCATCGGGCAAATCATAATAGGACAATCCATCTACGACCATTAAAACTACAATGTCTGGCTGAAGTTTGGTCGCTTTTTCGTGAAGAATGCGCCCCACGTCACGCTGAGTCGGTAGCAAATGTTGTGCTGCATTAAAAGAATCATGAAGCTTCTCTGACAATAACCAAGGGTCTGGCCGCTCAGTTATGGAATGCACTGGAAAAGGCCATAAAGCATGCTCCTCGGGCATCAAATATTCTCGGCAAACATCGCATAAGTTAGGACTATCAAGACCACGCAAGTAAGCAGAAGCATACCTGATAGGCAGAGCATCGTCCAAGAATAAGAGATTCAGGGCATTCCCTAGAAAAGCGGGAGGGTAAGCGTCCATAGCAACGGACATGTGCGACAGTAACGCTGCTGTCCCACTCGCACGACTATTTTGATTCTCGGGATAGTGCTCTATCATCTCTTGTGCCGCTCTACGGTGATCCTGACCTTACCCTTACGGAAAAGTTCAGCCAAACAGTTAAGGGACGCATCAAGAACTTCGCTAGAACTCTGTCCGCTCTTCATCATTTCTAGTATCAGTTGTTTTAGATTCTCAGTAGCATTATCGGGAATAATCTCTAGCATCTTCGCTGCATCCGAACTTAGCTTTTCTTCTTCAGCACCCTCAGCCTGTCGAATTCCCATTCTTACAGACCGTATTACTTCTCGCGACCTTTGAAGTGAGCCCTTGAGTAGGGATCGCTCCTCTTGAGACGAGCCCATCAATTGAAGGACCCAATCTGAACTAACTTTTGCGAGGATTGTTTCTAGTGATTGAGTACAGCCATCCAATTGAACTAACAATGGTTTCGTCTCATCCTGAGATAGTCGAGACAAGATGTCACGGGCATAGAGTAGCTCCTGACGCTGGGAGTCTATCTGTACCCTCTCAACAGAGAAAGCCTCTGTGATATGACTGGCTGCTTCTTCATACAATCGAGCGTAGCAGCCTTGGATATCATCTGGATTAAAAACTTCCTTACATCGGTAATCTTGGCCTAGATCAAGCTCCTTCAAGAGCTCGTTAATGCCCCTCTTTTTCTCTTCAAAAGCAGAGCGAAGCCCAGAAATGTACTTCCTGCGCTCTTCATTAAGTTTCTCAAGCTGCTCATAAAATTGCTTGTGACTGCCTAGCCCTGTGATGCTACGGTTTTTCAGATGTACTGAAATGCTCTGCCAAATAGCTTCAAGCTGCGAAATGAGTTCACTCGTCTTTGTTTCGTGCTCAGGTTCCTTCTTGAGTTCAATCAGGCCGTTATGCACTTCGTCTGATTTTAACAGTAATTGTGTCCACTTGTCATAGTCACGCAACGAGGTCATGGTAGTAGAAGCTTTTGCTTTCGTTGAGTCAAGCCGCTGCTTCAGTTCATTCTGGCAATTCCAACCTTGTAGCAAGAGCTCGACCTTTTCTAATGGTCTTCCTGGCTTACTTGCGCTGTACTCTATCGAAGCTTTATTTAGATCAGTTAAAATTGACGAGCACTCCTTTTCGATCTGTTTGACCAGATCCCTTAGGCTACCAAGTACGTATGTATTCAAGTCAGCGCACCATTTTGAAGATGCTTTCTGCGAATTCTTTATTGTCACTACCTCGCGAGAATCTACTAATTCCCTTTTTACGTCATTGGTACTGCCCTGTAAGGTCGTTATGGCGTTACCTAGCTGTTCGAAGTAGTTTGTAAACCGATCATGCATTTTCTCGAATTCCCGATTCATCTTGCTCTGTAGTGCATCGAATTGGGCGTCGTCTTGAATCTCATCGATAGCGCTTCGAGTAGCATCATAATCGAAGGAAGACTGGAAGTGAGGCAACTTCCTGAACTCTAGTGCTTCTCTTTCAAGATCCACCATTTTCTCTTTTAGCTGGTTCTTCATTTGGTTCAGGTCTAGCGGTTTGCAGTAGAGTTCCCTTTCACCTCTATATTCCCCCAACTCGAAGCTACTACGACTCCTACCTATCTCGACTATTTGTTTTAGCTCTTCTGAGAGGTAGCCAGAGTAGAGTATCATTGATTTTGCATCTTCGAGCGGCAGGCACCAGCACTCTACTCCGTCAAACTTACGTTTAGGAAGCGGATTATCAAGCGTAATCCTTTCAACTATAGCTTTTTCCAACGGATGTAGCCTGAAGTCTACCTCAATGTCGCCATGGCGTCCCCCCAGTGACCTGATAGAGATCAGATTCTCTAGGCCAGCAAAGAATCCGCCCCCTGTCAAGTTCATCAAGCTTGTGTTAAATACCTTGGCCATTCGATCACCAGAAACTACCCAAACCTCATGCCCGCGCTTGCAGCTCATGGGGATATCAGCGTTCTTAAGGGCTCCTATGTACTCGTTTACCTTCTTCTCCCACTGAGGCTGGGTGATGAGCGTGGAGTAATTGGGATAGCGTTTGAGCAGTATGGCACGGCATATACTGCCCAATAGAGCCAAAGCATCACCTGATATCGTTTGTCCGATTTGCTCTGCTGCCTGTGTTCTCACTGCCTGATCCCCCAAAAAGCGATTCAGTAGTTCACGTAATAACTGCTCCTGCCTGACTTGCCACTGTGCCTCATACTCTCTTTGCAGCGTGCGCTTGTCCTTTTCATTACTCAGATAGAGAGCACCCAGCGGGGTCAATAGGTCTCTGTCAATAATCTCCTCTAGAAGTTCATTGGTTAACGGGGTATCAGCGAAATTTAAGACAAACCCAACAATACCTGGTCGACCTCCCGGGTCTCCAGGATTTATCTCGATGCGCTTCTCCGGCATAGGATCTTCCTTGTTCCAACGTATCCTGAAGTGAATGAGTATGTCTGAGTTAGAATCAGGAGACAAGACTTCGGAATATAGTTTCTGTGGATCAGCCTCCAGTGGACCAACCACTACAGTCACAGTTCGCCTTGGGTAATCACGCACGGTTTGTCGAAAAGCACCTACAAGTTCTGCATAGCGAGTTTTGTCTTGTGTTTCTCTCCAGAAGCCTGGGAGGTCCCAGCCCAATAGCTGCTGTCCTTGCCTTGGCTCAAAAACGCCCGGTACCAAATAGTGTATGAATGCGTTTATGGCTGAAGCTAAACTTGCTGGGCCCGGAGCAAACTCTTCGGCAATGTTTATGATGACATCGCGAAGTTCGTCACGTTCGATGCCGACTATCGTTTTTCGCAACATTGTCAAACCAAACAAGTTGCCACGCTTGTAGACCAAGCTAGGTCGACGTGACAACTCCGATAGATCCTTGTCAATTCCTAGCTTTGTTCCTACTTGAAGGGTCATACCATTGGGGAAAGCGGCCAGAGCCATGAGAATTCTTTTATCTATCCCTTCTGCATCCGGTGATTCGAGAATCTGGCGAATGCGGGACGGGTAATCGGAAACATATACCTCCCCTTCGAGACAGTCCTTTACAAATTCATTCGGAGAATAGGTAGTATTTTTCTCCTTGTAGCAGTAGACCATTCGCCTGAACGCAGATACTACCGTTCTGGGTCCGTAGGACAAGTCACTACGATCGGATGAAGCAACTTGCCCTATCGCCTGCAATGTCTCAGGAGAAACTACTTGTAGGCCATGTTCTCCAAGATTGAATTCTTGGATGTAACGTCCCCAGAGTGCTTGGGCAAAGTCCGCACCGTATATGTCCCGGAGTCGAGGAAGACAATTTCGGGTTTGGAGCCTCGCCGGAAGTGAAGCAAAACTACTTTGTGCTTGAGCGAGAAAATTTTCGGGCATGGAGATGAAAACACCGTAGTCACCCTCGCGGAGTCGAAGACCATCAGCAATATCGAAGAGAATTTGTGAGACCTTAGCAGTACTCAGAGCTCTCGCAGTCACCTCGGGTTCATCCAACAATACTAATAGTCCAGAATAGCCAGCTTCTTTGACGAATTCCGTAACTTGCTCGCAATAGTCAAGAAATCGCTCCGGGGTTACTTGTTGTATGTCTCTGCTATCGCCCGACTGGTCCATGGCACGCAGTGTAAGATACACGTCGTCAGCGCTCTGCTTAGTATCCTTGGCAATTTGTTCAGCCTGTTCTCTAAGTGATTTCTCTTTAAAACTCTCGTACAGGCTCTTAGCCTTGACAGCTACTTGAGCGTGGGTTTTCCCAATGATATACTGAATCCAAGCATCGACTCCATCTACCATGTCAGACACCTTTTCCCATTTGAAAGGTGGCACAGAAAAGACTTTCCGCTCTTCACTGCGGTTCCATACGTGCACCTGGAAGCTGGTCTTTCCGTGACCATAATCCCCCACAACCGCGCCGATAAATGCTCCCTTGTTGCCGCCACCAACCCACTTGAATATCGTGTCTACATACTTGGTTGTATCCCCAAGAGGTATGTGGGTACGTGCATGAGTGCGATACGCGTACTCTACCTGGTCGGGTGTGGAGGCCAGATACTTCACAGGGAATGTCGTAATAATTGCATCTTTATTTCGTATGAGGTCCAAATTTAGTATGAGGTCCAACTCTTCAAGCATTGTCACCCTCCCCTTATTATCGCTTCGGCACGGAGTATCTGCCCAAGATCTGTACCATCTACCTCGGTCTTAAAGGACTGCAGCACGCCGTACTTTGTAATGTTGTGCTGAAATTGCTTCACATCATGTTCATCCAGAGACACTTCAATCTTAGGCATAGGATCTCTTGGAGGTCGCCTCATCAATATAACGACTCGTTTGAGACGCAGCATCTGTGCACGCGGTCTCATCAAGCGATTATATTCCTCACCATCTACCACGACAAGCTCTGGGCCCGGTTCCAAATCTTTTAACTCGTTGGTATACACATAGCCATGTAACTTAACTAGTAGTCGAGCAACAAATGATTTGCCACAACCTGATGGCCCATAAAGGCACAAAAAAACTTCTGCCGGCCAACGTTCTACGATGTCATTAAAGGCTTTGCGTTGGCTTTTGGTAAGCCATTCGTAGTCAGCTTTAAGCTTAATTTGATTTAACCATTCAACGTACAAACTCATATGTAAGCCTCAGAGATCATCTATGGAAAATGGGCGGAGTAGATTTATAGACGCTCCACCTAAAGTGTCAGACATTTTTACAGAAGGAACTATGTTTGCCGATAGCCGCAGCAAATCGGCGCAACACCTTGGGTCAAGGAAAAAGACTCCCGCAACCTGATTTACCAGAGATTCGTCCATTAGGACAGAATCACCGTAGTGGTATTGGCGGGAACGGTAAGTATCATCAAGGGCAAGGAGAGCAAGTTCGAAGCGCTGGACGAAGCGCGGATGCAGATCCTTGTCTGACTTTGTGAAAGGTAGTGGATCCAAAGCACGTAGCCAAGTGTAAACGCGTCCTACCGCTGTGCTATCAAAGCGAGCTCCTACTCTTGCAGTCCAATTTAGAGAACTGAATTCCTCGCTCATTCTGCTGAGTATCTGGCTTGCCAGATTTTGGTTTGGAACTAGGTGTTGGGTCGACCAAATTATTTCACAGCATTTCCGATAACTCCAAAGATACTTCCTATCATTTGGATTTCCCGAATAGCTTGTGTAATGTAGATAGTGTAGCAAGTCTGTAGCCAAAGCGGGGTTCATAGCTTGAATTACCTGCAATTTGGCGCCCCTCTCTGTCAATCTGTAGGTGACCTTTGGTCCTTGTCGTTCTTGGCTTGCTACTCCCAAGTCATATAGACGTCTGGGAGAATAACTATGGTCTCGCTGCATCTCGAATCCATACTGATTGACCATCACTTTAGCTATCTCATCCGGTGTTAACGAGTCATCCACAGAAAGAACACGTAACACATGAGTCACTTCGTCTGGTGGCGCATTATCTATGTAAAAATGTATGTCTTCGTTCCCAGTATCACTCTCTGCGCCCATGACTATTCTCTCCCTCCAACGAACCAGCCATATTCTAATTTACCGCCTATTTTCACAATCATAGCGTGCATATGGCACAGTGCCCTGGATAGGTCTCTGTAACAGAACTAAACACATCTATCAAACGCGCATTGGGTCTCATATAACTTCGCTGTCGCTCCATGTCCTTCTCATGCATTTCCTTTATTGCTTTAATGCGTTCAGGTTGCATCAATTCATCCAGGCTTTCTCTTTCTGACCAAGTGTAGCGTCGCCCTTCCCTATTTTTCATGCTTTCAAATCGGCGTGCCTTCTCAAACAAATGCGGATGGTTTTCTAGCAGTCCAACCCACTCAATCTTGCGTTGAAAGAAACAGAAGTAGCACCCAGAACGACTACGCCAAGAGTAGTACTCTGGTAGCCCAACTCCACTTTCTTCGAGTATTCGATAGATGTCTTGTATCCCCAAGCCCTCTTCCCGAAATGGATATAAAGGCTTGATATTGGGCTTAGTAGATATGTATGCCTCTCTGTCTTCGTCTGCTCGAATGCCGATGTAGGAAAGTACGCTATCAGACCCTACAAAGGCCTCAAACGGTTTCAGCTTCATCGATTCGGTGCACCATCTCACCCGTGGAGATGGTAGATAGAAGCCCTTTATGCGTAGATAGTGTTCAAAGGGTCTATCTGGGTTGAGACGATTTATGGGTTTTCCAAGAAAAGCCTCCAGTTTGCCGATATATTCGTAGGTCTCCGGTAACTCTTCGTGGGTATCACAAAAAACATATTCCATATTGGGGATTCGATCACGCATGAAAATTGCCAATGCTGCACTGTCTTTTCCCCCTGAGATTGATAATATGTGGCGAACTCTATCGTTTCCCATTGCTCAAGCACTCCTTTCGGCTTCCTCTTCATTCAATTTGGCAGGAGTCTGACTGGCTAGTTGGCGTGCAGCTTCGGTGACTGCGGCTAGCAATATGCGCCGGTTCGTACTAAATGAATCCTGACTACTGAGAATGCGAGCTAGTCTCTCTACCTCATCCCGTTCTTTGTGGGAAAAGCGGACGATCTGACTTATTGCTTCTCCTTGTCTGCTATTGATGGTGAGCAAATAGCCGTCTTCACTGTCCTCTAGAGTTGACTTTAGATACTGTACAGATTCGGCTGCGCGCACCTGAGATGCAAGCTGTGGCACGAGACGTACGAAGTTATCTTCATCTGCCTGACCCCACAGACTGGGAGGTTGTCCAGTGATTCCTGCCCCTACAGATTCTAAATACTCTCTTTTAGCTAACTGTGTATCGCTAGCCCTCACCATTACCAAACGTAACTTCGAATCGAATACTGCGTTGAACAAGTGTGAGGCACGTTTTTGGATTTTGGTAAGCCATTCATTATCACCATCCGCAATATCAAATATAGCGAGAACCCCGTTCCTAATTAGGTCTAGTAGCTTTGGGTAGCAGGCAACAAGTTCGGAGAAGACACTATTCAGAGAGTCGAAAAATATTTCAACATTACCCTCGTTCATAGAATCATTCAATGTTGGTTGAAACGGCTGACAGCCTACAGCACTTGGCAGGTCTATGAACAGCAAACGCTCTGGGCTCTTTGCTCTGAGTATTGTCTCGCGAACAGCAATCGCCTCAGGTGATAGATTCCGAGTCGTTAATGTGTACTTAGGAAGGAAGCCTATCCGAGCATAAAGTGACCTCACGATAGGCAGCACTCCGTTGTTAACCTTGAATCCCCGAGCGAAGCGCTCAGTTACAGCAGAACGCTCTCCACCCAATCCGAACTTAAGTACTGAAAAGTCTTCTGGCCTTCGTATTAGCCTCTCCAGAACTGGCACCGACAACTCCGGTACAAAGGCACCCTCTTCATATAGCGCCATAGTAGCATTATTTACTAGCAAGTAAGCGCAAAATAGCACTGGCACAAATCCATCCGCAACTCCATACGGCGCACTGCTGAGCTCGATAAAAAGTTTGGCTACCGACTTTGGCTCCAGCCTATTTGATTCGATTGTTTCGAGAATATGGTCCCACGCCTTTTGTAAACCAGGATCTGAGTTGTTTGGCCTGTCGAATATCCATTTGCCAATTTCCATTTTTCTGTGAATGCCGCTGCGCAGTAGCAGTGATTCATAGATGCTTCTTTGGGGTGGATATCCCGTAATATCTAGTCCTTGCTTTTCACCCGATGAGATCATAGCCTCAATCAGATTCCGCCTGGCCGCCGCCGCTGCAGATGAAAGGTTACGTCGGTTAATAAGCTCGTTCTTCACTATTGGAGCATAGGGGAAAGTAGCATCACAAGCATCGGATAATAAGGAAGCGAAACCTCTGCTTGAAAGATTGCGGTATTCCTCACCTCGCCAGTAACACGTACAACCTTTCGAGCCAGGTTCAAAAATCCTATTCCATTCTGAGCGAAACGCCATTTCGGCTTCTAAGCGCCTTTCACTTAGTTCTTGACGAGCAACGCGGTCACCAGCTAAAGACGGAGTATTCTTCTTTACCCATTCAAGAGCGGCAACGTCACGAGCAGACTCGGCAAGTTCATCATTCTCCTTTCCAATCAAAATGATAACGGAAGGATCTTCTAGCTGCTGCGCAACAGACGCAACGGATTCCGCTTCTTCGTCATTCCCGACTAGACACTGCACCACACATCCGTCACAGTTTTCCTTCATCTTGGTAGCTACCATTAGACCTTCCCTGGAGTTCGGTATTACAGAGAAGAATCTTAACATGCCTGTATGGAATGAATGCCTGCGCGCTATTAGTGGGGGTGATGGGCACAAGTCTCGTGAAACTGCCAATGTAACTGACTGTGGAGGCAATGTTTGATATGCTTCTGCCAGACGTTCATTTATATCTATGTCGCTACCTTCCCACAGTCTATAGGCATTTCTAAACCGTCTGAATACCACAAGTCGTTTAGCTTCGAGAGACTTTACTGCGTTATCTATCTGTTGCACTGACCGGCTCGGAGAGACAAGAGCCCTTCGTATTAGTTCTTTTGAGGCTGAAATACGTGAGGCATCTCCAACAAGCCCCAATAAACCTATACTCTTGAGAATGTCAACCTCTTCCGGAGAAGCATCGCCCAATCGGCTTATTGTGTCCTCAACCTCTGTCCACGCCCTAGCAAACTGTGGGTTTGGGGCACCTCCTATAAGTGTGTAGTAGGCATAATCGTACAATTGCGGCAAACGCACGAAGGGTGGATCGTTAGCCCGAAACTCCTGGGCTTGAATCCAGTCGGTAAGAGAAAAAGGTTCATCAGCCGACAAGAATGAAAATAAAGAACGCTCATTTTGTCCAAACCTTTTAAATAGAGCGGGAAGCATTAATAACGTGGTTGGGTGTAACGGATAGGAAGATACACATAGCTTTTCGAAATCAACCTCTGAGCCCTTAGGTGCAAGCGTAGCGCAGGCTCTAGCTGTTTCTTGCACGTGAATGTTTTCAAGAACAATCGCTTTCCCCGGATTATTTAGAGCAGTAGCGACTAACTGCAGAGCATCCGTGTCATCTAGTATGCACGGAACATCAAAGAAGCGCTGTTGAACCTTAGACCACTCTCTCTGATGTCGCCGACCTAGACGAGACGCATACTGCGAGAACTCTTGATGAAGGATAGTGATAAACCATATAGGATACTCATAGCTACGTGAAGCAGCCTCGGCCATCTCCTGTAATATGTGTAGGTCGCTTTCTTCTGGCCTAAGTGCTGCATGCTCAAGTAGTTTCCCCAATTCATCCACGATCACAATTATGCCTGAAGCTCGATCCTCTTGCATTGAGAGCCTTGCTAGATCCTCAAATAGTCCTACGAGAACGCGCGTATCGGTACGACTGCCAGTGGCTACAGGCTTATGTTTGCGAAGCAATCTTTTAAGCAAACCATTTCTATCTGACTTTTGAAGGGACCGCTTTAGGTTTTCTATTAAACACGCACACAAGTTCTCTCGTGTCCCTGTTGCTAATATAGGTATGTAGCCTTGACTAGAAGGTGGGAGCAATTGCTGCCCGGTTTCGCCTAGGCATTGACGAGCCTCTTCCCGGGCTGCATTGGTGGACGCCTGGTCGAGAAGTCTGGCAAAATACATTGCCAGAGCAGATTTTCCAGACCCATAGGGCCCAGATATGGATTGCGCACGGTAAGACGGGTCTGAAGCTCCGCGAGCCAACAGTGAAAGTGCAGCAAGAGATCCACGCGTAACTAAATACCCGTCAATGGCATCTTTGGCATAGAAGTCGCGTTCAAGGTGGACTGAGCGAAGGAACCGAGGGTTGAGTGATATTAGCTCAGCCATACTGGACTTACCTACTGCCATAATAATCCTCCAAGAACGACATCGGGTTGCATGCGGATTCTAGTGGCCTTATCACGCGTCGAACCAAAGACGTATCTTCGAAGACCATGTATCCAGAGGTCACGCCTTTGAGGGCATCCAGATAGCCTAACGTGGATTCTTGGTCAAGCTTGAAGATTGACCCAGGGCTGCCCTCAGACCTCATGATCTCTCTAAGCTCAAGTACTTTCCCCCCATTGTTCCGCTTGTCCCAGAACTGAGCGAGAGCATAAGCAAAGACTGCAGAAGGGAGAGTTGTCTTAGGTCCAATTCTAAACCGTAATCGTTCGCTGTCAGGTTCCTGAATAAGGATCCCCAAGTTACTTAAGGGACACTCAATGGTATCGTCAATGTGTGCCTTATCTGCCCTAGGAGACAAGTAAGTGTGTACGAAGCAATCCACATCACGTCTAAGCGTTGAGGGAGATATATCAGACCATCCCAGTGCCTGCAAATCTCTTATTAGTAGCTCAACTATGGTAGTTCTAGTAAATGCATACTCGTGAAAACGGTTGAAAGCCCAATACCAGGTAGCTGCACGGCTTCCTATATTTGCCAAATTCCAATGGATGAGCCATAAAGTAGCGTCATCCTCCAAGAACGGATCCCAACCGTTATCGCTAAGGAGTCTGCTACCAAAGTCAGTAGGCCGTAGACTCCTTGAGCGTGTTCTTGGTTCTTCCTCTACGACCCGAGTGGCAAGGCACCAATGCCGTATCGATTGAACCATGTTTTTCCCTACACCTAGGCGCACGACAGCATCGTCACGTTGAAATGCCTCAGAATCACTGTACACAAGGTCGA
>Ga0114922_10004188_pt1 | contig 13400 bp, 11 predicted proteins | sample AartaG_FD_100975 | JGI IMG/M metagenome (GOLD analysis project Ga0114922, IMG submission 100975) | Deep subsurface microbial communities from Aarhus Bay to uncover new lineages of life (NeLLi) - Aarhus_00045 metaG | ecosystem: Environmental > Aquatic > Marine > Oceanic > Sediment | place... | reverse complement strand
TCCGGAATCCTCCTGGGAAACACGGCAATCCGTTTATTCACCTGTACAGGACCAGATGAATCTTCCACAATAAATGATGAAGGATCCGAGGCAGGTGATAATTCCAGGCTTCGGTCTCCGGTCTCCTTTTCTCCCGTCTCCGTCTCTTCTGTTTCCTTCGGCTTTTGATAATGCAACCCCCCATCTTTTCGAATTCGCCAGAAATGAAGACCGATGAGTAGAGTCATGATGATGGGCAGAATGATACAGTGGAGGACATAAAACCGAACCAGGGTATATTCTCCAATTTCATTTCCACCGAGGAGAAGGAATCGCAGTTTCTCGCCAAATAAGGGTACATATTCGATGATACTGGCCCCAACGGTTACGGCCCAGTATGCGAGCTGATCATAGGGCAGTAAATACCCGGTATAGCTGAGTAAAATGGTAAGGATGAACAGGAAGACACCGATGACCCAGTTAAACTCACGGGGCGGTTTGAACGCGCCATGGTAAAAGACCCTGAGCATGTGAAGAAAAACGGTAATGACCATTAAATGTGCCGCCCAACGATGCATGTTGCGAAGAAACAGTCCACTGGACACCACATATTGAATGTCTTTCATATTTTCATAAGCATTGGGGATGGCCGGTTGATAGTAGAGCATTAACAGGATCCCTGTTACCCAGAGAATTACGAAGAGAAAAAATGTGATCATACCGAGGTAAAATGTATAGGAAAAACGAATCGCACGTTCACGCACCTTCACCGGATGAATATGCAGAGTTAAACTGTTAAAAATTAGCAGTGACCGATCCAGATTGCTTTTTATCGGCAGACGGGTTCTAAATATGGACCGCCAGATTCTGCTGTTTTGTATCTTTTTCCAGTTCATCAAATTCTCAAAAACATCTCATCTTCATTTACTGTCTCACTCGTATCGACGATTAAAATTCCATTCACTAAACGTATCCGATATCTATCCAGGGGTCTGGGAGCAGGTCCGGTCAGGACATTACCCACGCTGTCAAAGATACTGCCATGACAGGGGCATGCAATGACGCCCTCCGGATTGTCAGAAACACTCTCAGGCTTCCAGTTGACCAAACAGCCCAGATGCGTACAAACTGAAGAGAGTGTGTAAAGATGACCCGCTTCATTGCGAGCGATGAACAGACGATACGTCTCATTAAAGACAAATGTACCGGGCCGAAAATTATCTGGGGATCCTGCCTGAAAACGGGGAGGAATTTCCAGGATGACACCGGGAGACAAAAATTTGTATAACACACCCACGGCTCCGGCGCCCACGATACCCATGGCCGTATTTCCGGCAGTAACGCAGAACTTCCTGCGATTCATGGAACCTGTTTGTTCCCCGTTCTCATGTTCTTTGGACCGTTCACTCATTTTATTGACTCTGATTTATTCAATTGCTAAAGGAAACCGATTAACCTGAATTATTCGCAAATAAATTTATCATGTTTTAACCGTCCACCATCGTCATTACACCAACAGGACATTGTTTGACACAAAGGCCACAGCGGATACAGCTTTCCTCATTCTTAATCAACATCATTCTCTGATCCACCGGAATATCAGAATCAAATCGACATCGATCCGTGATCAATTGATGAGAATCCTCTGAAAGGATCAGATTCTTAAAGGAAAGAATTTGAATACAATTCACGGGACAAATATCGGCACATCCCCCACAGAGGATGCATTCAGTTTCCATATCCGATTATCCTTATCAAACCATGTGGTTCCGCAATTATAAAATCTTAAAAATATTACGAATTTTCACAACAATTGCAAGGAAAAATTCCTTGTTGAATGATCAGCGTTTGACATTCCTCATGAAAATAATACCCATGGAGGGATGGGCGGTTGGCCTTTTTGTTGCCTGGCTTTTAAAATGGTAATTTTTAAATAACGATTAATTTTTTCATTGCTATTTACATGAACTATCTTTAAAATATAATGAGATCAAAAAACAAATTTTGAGGTGGGAATGCACCGTCGATATCTTCTCTTCATCGTCTCAATCTTCAGTTTTATGACAATTTTCTCGAGTGAAGCACAAGACAGGCATTCTTTTGATAAATATCATTCACCCGAAGAAGTGGGAACACGTCTTGAATCCTTGGCAAATGCCAATCCTCATCTTACAAAATTGACGGTTTTGGGACAAAGTGGCGGTGAAAGAAATCTTTACCTTCTACGTATTGCGGCCCAGCCTGAAGGCAGTGTCCAGCCCGATTCCAGGCCGGCAGTTTTTGTTTCTGCAAACATCGAGGGTCCCCACCTCGTGGGAACAGAAGCCGCCCTTCTGCTCATTGAAAAACTCATCACCGGTTATGGATCCGATGACAGGATGACCTCTCTTCTTGAAAACAAGACAGTCTATGTCGCACCCCTGCTCAATCCCGATGGTGCAAGCAAGTATTTCAGGAGTCCCCAATTCGAATGTTACACAAACGATAGCCCCAAGGACGAGGATGCCGATGGTTTGACTGACGAGGATGGACCCGAGGATCTTGACAGAGATGGTTTCATTACTCAGATGCGGATAAAAGATCCCCATGGAGAATGGACACCAGATCCGGATGAACCCCGACTCATGCAAAGGGCCGATCCTCAAAAGGGTGAATCGGGTATTTACCGCATTATCACAGAAGGTCTGGATAACGATAAAGACGGACAGTATAACGAGGACCCGCCCGGTGGCATTGAGTTAAACCGTCATTTTCCACACATTCTCGAACATAATTTGAATAAAACGGATAGATGGGTCGATCCGGCTCCAGAGACAATCGCAATGATTAAATTTCTCACCGATCATCCTAATGTCACCATGGTTTTGAACTTTTCAAGGGAAAACACACTAACAAACATCGAACAAACCGGAAGGGTAAACGAAAAAACCGATAAAATGAAGCTCCCCAATAATATCACCGACATGCTCGAACTGAATCCTGATTCCGTTTACACTTTAAGAGACCTCCAGGATATCTTCCAGGAGAAAAATATCCTCCCCCCTGGTCTGCAAATCAATGAATACGAAATCGCCAGATTCTTGGGATTGGATCTGTCCCTCTCCATCGACGAGGAAGATATGGGTTTTTTCCGGACCGTACAACAAGATTATCGAGAAAAAATGAAGGCGGCCGGCCTTCAGTATTCGGATATCAAAACCCATGGTCTGGACAAAGGGTCATTCATCGGTTTCTGTTATTTTCGTTATGGCGTCCCTGTATTTTCTGCGTCTCTGTGGACGGTTCCTGAACACGCGGATATTCCCTTGAAAGAAAAGGGGCTTACCGAATGGAAACCCTACAAACATCCTACCCTTGGACATGTGGAAATAGGCGGAACCCTCCCCTTCCGGAGGATCAATCCCCGACCTGAAGACATGGCAACCACTCTTCATTTCCACGCTGATTATTACATTCATCTGATAACCCATATTGCTGAATTGAAGATACGTGACATTCGAGTGACTCCCCTTGGTGATTCCATCAGTCGAGTGACCGTTACCTTTGCAAATACCGGCTGGTTTCCCACCTGCACCGCACAGGGTAGAAAATCCCATACATCCTGGCCCATTACGGTTCGTCTCAAGACAACCAAGGAACAGATGATTTATGCCGGTGAACCTTTTGAAATTATCCCCTTCATCGATGGGGGCAAAACCAGACAAATGGAATGGAAAATCAAGGGGAAAAGGGGATCTCAAGTCACACTTTCCGCAACCTCTTTTAAGGTAGGAACGGTCAAGACTGTATTCGAACTCCGTTAAAGTAATTAACATATCCGATACTTATCACGGAACATGGAAAAAATTAAAATAAATTCCAATATACAAATACCAAATTACAAATAAAGTAAATGTCTCAATCTTCAGAAAAACTCTCGAATGCATGCAACAATCCCGGAATTGATCATATCGAGATAGAAAGACCGGGATTGAAAGAATTCCACACGACTGCCATCCCGAGTACAGACCGATCCTTTGCTACTCTGATGAATCAAGTCGCATTGATGTATCGTAAACAAGAGGCCCGCATTGTTAAGATGGATGTATTCGGTTCCTACGATACATTCAAACATTGTTTAGACACCATTGAAAAGAAATTCAACAGTAGAGATTGGCCATTAAACTATGTGATCAGCGAACACTGGAAAGGACACAAAATCGCCGGTGCCTATATTCACGCCATATCAGGAGTGGAGATCCGGACGCTAAAGCTTGAAGGTCAATCCTATGGTCGCGTTTTTGAAGATGATTCTGCCAGGTATTGCATATTGGGTAACGTACATGCAGTCGATGGGTCTCTATCCAAAGCCAAGCAGACACAGAATATTTTTGAAATCATGGAGACAGGACTCCAGCTTGCCGGAATGGAGTTCACGAATATTGTGAGAACATGGTTCTTCAATTACGAAATACTAAACTGGTACAACACATTCAATGATGTCAGAACGGCGTTTTTTAAAAAGAAAGCGGTTTTCAATGGATTACTTCCAGCAAGCACGGGTATAGGGGGTGCAAATAGGTACCGTACATCCATCATCGCGGGTGCCAGTGCCATACAGCCAAAGAATGATCGAATATCCATGGAGAACATACCATCGCCCCTGCAGGGCTCTGCCTTTGAATATGGAAGTTCCTTCAGCCGAGCCGTCCAAATCGAGACACCCCATTATAGCCAGGTTCTCGTTTCTGGCACGGCCAGTATCGATCCCGACGGTAATACACTTCATGTCGGTGATGTGGAAGCACAAATAAACCAAACATTAAAAGTGGTCGAAGCCATTCTCAGATCCCGAGGCATGACCTACTCGGACGTTTCCCGAGTGTATGCATATGTCAAACGAGAAAAGGATACACCGATCTTTACAGAATATCGAAAGCGATACAATATCCCCGAATATCGAGTCATTGTCGTGCCCAACGATATCTGCCGTGAGGATCTTTTATTCGAAATCGAAGTAGATGCTTATTCTGTTAAAAAAATAACAAATAAGAAATGAATCGCTTCACCAGGGAGGAATAGACCCAATGTCAAAATCATCGTCTAAAAATAAAAAACGCCAAAAAAAGAAAAAATATTCACAACCCATAAAAAAGAAGGAACAAAAATCACGACCATCGACGGGTCTGTTGGCATCGATGAAGAGGTCACCCAAAGCCACGGTTCTGATCCTCATGGTTTTATTCGTTGTAATTATAGCCATAACCGTTATCTCAAAATTCATGACAAGAAGCACGGGCATACTGTCCATCACATATCCTTTCGACAATTCGATGTTCCCACCGGAAATCATTGCTCCTACCATCCAATGGACTGACACAAATCCGGAGACAGAAAGATGGCATGTCACCCTCGAATTCGGGGATAAGGGTAATCCCATCGACGTTGAAGTGGATACAACATCATGGACACCCGAGAAAACATTGTGGGATTCTATCAAGTCTCGTTCTCTCGAGAAAGAGGCAAAAATCACGGTAAGAGGATTCAAAAGCATGGCAGGTATTCATCGCACCGTATCGAGTCATACCGTCTCCATCATGACATCCAAGGATTCTGTTGGAGCAGCGATATTTTACCGAGACGTTCCCCTGCCGTTTCGTCATGCTCTCAGGAACGTGCCCATGATCAAATGGCGTCTGGGAAATATTGCATCCTATGATCCCCCCCCAACGGTGTTAACAAACCTGCCCGTTTGTGGCAACTGCCACTCCTTTTCCGCCGATGGAAATACCCTTGGCATGGATGTCGATATTGGCAATGACAAGGGAGCCTATGTGCTTACCCGTTTCGAGAATGAAACCATTCTCTCCAGAGAGAAACTCATCAGCTGGAGTGACTTTGTCAGGGATGTCAAGGTGCCCACATTCGGGATGTTACCGAGAGTCTCTCCCAGCGGGAGATTTGTCCTGAGTGGTGTAAAAGACAGATCGGTCTTCCTGCCGAGACGAAACATCCTCTTCTCACAGATCTTCTTCCCGGTCATGGGTATCCTGGCTTATTTTGACAAGGAAACGGACCTTATCCATGCACTTCCGGGAGCCGATGACGAAGCATACGTGCAGGCCAACGGTGTCTGGACCCCCGATGGGCAGCATGTTGTCTTTGCCAGGAACCATGCGGCAAAACTGACGGCAAAGGGTGATCCATTCAAGGATATCATTCTGAACGAGGAAGAATCCATCGAGGTCCTTGGCGGAAAGGAATACCTCGAACACCCGCAAGAAACAGAGAGAAAATTTATGTATAGCCTTTACAGTATCCCTTTTAACAATGGGAAGGGAGGCAAGGCCGAGCCAATCAAAGGTGCCTCCCATAATGGAATGAGCAATTATTTTCCAGCGTTTTCACCAGACGGAAAATGGCTCGTGTTTACCCAGGCCCATAGTTTCATGCTTTTACAGCCGGACAGTAAACTGTACATCATGCCTGCCCAGGGTGGTGAACCCAGGCTCATGAACTGCAATACAAATCGAATGAACTCGTGGCATAGCTGGTCCCCCAACAGCAAATGGCTCGTCTTCTCGTCAAAAGTCTTTTCTCCAAACACCCAGCTATTCCTCACCCACATCGATGAGGAAGGCAAGGATTCACCTCCTGTCCTTCTGCGCAATTTTACACCTCTCGACGAGGAAAGGGGTGCAAACATACCCGAATTTGTCAACATGGATCCTGCATCCACACGTTTGATACGTGAAAGATTCTTGGACGATTACAACTATTTCCGAAGCGGTCGTATTTATGAACAATTCCGCGAATACGATCGAGCCGAAGAAGAATTTCTGAAATCCCTTAGAATAAATCCAAAGAGTGCTTTCTCCCATTACTCCCTGGGTACGATCTATGCCGAAAGGGAAGATTATGAAAAGGCAAGACAGGAGTTCGAAACTGTGGTCAAACTCGATCCCAAAAATGCAATTGTGCATAAAGACCTGGGTAGTCTGTATTTCAGAATGCGAGAATTTGAGAAGGCAGAGAAGGAATTTAAGACAGCCATTAGACTCGATCCCATGAATACGGCCGCCCATAATAATCTTGGAAGCATCTACTCCATGAGGCGACAATATGACCGGGCCGAAACGGAATTTAGGAGGGCTCTCAATACGGATCCAGAAAAGGAGAACGTAATGGGTATTCGTTTCAATCTCGGAAAAATATATATTGACACCAAAGATTTTGCTAAGGCTGAACAGGAATTTACGGCCATCTTATCCATCGATCCCGACAATATAGATGCACACCACAATCTGGGAAATATTTACAAAATTATGAATGAAACAGAGAAAGCAAAAAATGAATTTAAAACCATAAAAAAACTCGATCCAAAAAATGTTTCCGCATACACTGAACTCGGTGAGATCTATGCGGGCTTAAAAGACCATGAATTTGCAATCAGAGAATTTAAATCTGTCCTGGAACTGGCTCCGGAGAACTTATATGCACGCATTTATCTTGGCAGGATATACAATGAAATGAAGGATTACGACCGTGCGATTCGGGAATTTTTAACCATCCTCGAGTATGATCCCAAGAATGTGTATGCGCATATCAACCTCGGCAGAGTTTATACAGACAGCGAAGAATATGACAACGCCATAGAAAAATTCAAGACTGTCCTGGAATTGGATCCCAAAGACGCCAGGGCCTGTTATATGTTGGGCAATCTATTGGCCGAAAAGAAACAGGCCTTTCGGGAGGCCATCCCATACCTTAAGCAGGGATTATCAATCAATCCAAGACATTTCGATAGTTTTGTTTTATTAGGGAATTGTTATCTGAATATCGGTAACATGCACGATGCACTGCGTGAGTTTGAGCGGGCTATCAGTCTCAGACCCAACGATTCCTCATTAAAAGAAAAAATAAAAGGATTGAAGAATAGAATGGCTAAGGAATAGCCGATTACTGGCTACTGGCTTCTGGCTACTTGTTACTGGTTAAACAAAAAAAGAATCGTTATGATTTACTATGAGTTTTAAGAATCTTGAAATATGGCAATTGGCAAAACAGTTGGTTATTGACATTCACAAAATGACTTTAAGTGAATTGCCTAAATTTGAAATGTACGAAGAAGGTGGTCAGATTAGACGTTCTGTGAAATCGATAAAATCAAATATCGTTGAAGGATATGGTCGAAGAAAATATCAACAAGAGTATATCCGTTATCTAATATATTCGATTAGTTCAAATGATGAAACCATAGATCATCTTGAAACGTTATGGGATACTAAATCCTTAAAGAACAGGGAACTTTTTGATGATTTGAATAAAAGATTGAATGTTTTAGGAAAGAAGCTAAATCGCTTTATCCAAACTTTAGAAAGAAGTAAGATTAATAAGAACAAAAATAAATCATATTAATGATTAACAAGACACCAGAAGCCAGCAGCCAGTAGCAAGTAGCCAGAGACCAGCAGCCAGTAACCAGCAACCAGAAGCCTATTCACGATACGATAGCAAAATCTCGATACCTTCAAAATAACTTTTTTTGCCCATTCCGCAAATCTGGCGAATGCACACAGGTTCGATGACCGAAACCTTCCTGAATTCCTCTCGTTTGTGGATATCCGAAAGGTGAACCTCTACCGCAGGAAGACCGACACCGGCAATGGCATCCCGAAGGGCATAACTGTAATGCGTGAGTGCACCGGGATTGATAACGAGTCCATGAGCCCAATGTCGATTTTCATGAAGAAAATCGATGATGTCCCCTTCGTGATTGGACTGAAAGAATCGACATTCCACATTTTTGGATCGACCATATTTCCGAATCTCTCTGTTCAGGTCATCCAGAGTCAGCGTACCGTAAACTTCCGGCTCCCTCTCTCCCAAAAGATTCAGGTTCGGACCATGAACCACCAAAATTTGACGCATATTCTCATCCTTTGATGTAATCCAACCATCCTTCGATTTTATCGGATACCGATGTCACTTTTTCTATCGCAGTGCTTCCGATGTTTTTCAGCAGAATTAGGTCCAATCCTTCCCTGGCCTGTTTTTTATCCGATCCGATTCTGGACTCCAATCGGTCCGGTTTCAGTCCATCCGGTAGGTCGGGAATGGGGAATCGCCTGATAAGGGTCTCGATCCGGTGAAAAATGGGTTCAGAAAGATACCCCTTTACCAGAGACACATAGGATGCCCAGTACAACCCGTAAACCACGGCCTCGCCGTGACGAAAATATTTGAACTGGGTCTCCGCTTCCAGGGCATGACCCAGGGTGTGTCCAAAATTGAGGACACGTCGCAGGTCGCCCTCTTTCTCGTCCTGTTCGACAATTTGTGCTTTTATTCCACAGCAGGTTGTAATCAACTCTGCAATGAGGTTTTCATCGGTGAGCTCCACGATGGAATTTAAGTTCTCCTCCAGAGATCGCAGTAACTCCTCATCACGAATGAGGCCATATTTGAGGACTTCTCCAAGGCCCGCCCAGATTTCCCGGTTCTCCAGAGTGGAAAGGACACCGGGATCGATGAGAACGAATTGGGGTTGATAAAAGCTGCCAATGAGGTTTTTACCATATGGGTGATTAATACCGACCTTCCCACCCACACTGCTGTCGACCTGAGCCAGGAGCGTGGTCGGTACCTGCACCCACTTCACTCCTCGTAAATACGTCGCTGCGATAAATCCGGCCAGATCCCCAATGACACCCCCTCCCAGGGCAATGATCACACCATCCCTCCGAAGCTTGGATTCGATAAGTTGTGTATAGATCCATGATGCCCGATCCAGGGATTTCGAGCCCTCTCCATCGGGAACGACATGAAGATCACACGCTATCCCATTCCGGCGTAATGTTTCCAAAACCCGATTCCCGTACAGTCTCGAAACGGTTTCATCGGAGATCACGGCAGCATGTTTCCCCAGATTGAGTTCTTCCATTATAAGGCTCAACTTTAGAAACCCTTGCGACTCGATGAAAATGGAATAACTCCTGTCCCCCAGATTCACAAAAACTTCGCTCATGACATGCCTGTAAAATAATCGATTAAATCTTCCACAACTTTCTCGGAAGAGACATCTCTATCGAAGGTAAGAACCAGGTCCGCTTTCCTGTAAAATAATTTTCGCTGCATCAGCAGATCCTTGATACGGAGGACGCGCTCTTTACCCCTCAAACCTTTCAAAAGGGGACGGCTCCCATCTTCCGTAAGTCGAGATGCAATGACTTCTGCCGGGAATTCGAGAGTCACCGTTACACCTGAATTAGACAGTCGCGCCCAGTTTATGGGATCCAGAGCACTTCCACCGCCAAGAGATATGACGTAATTTCTGAGTTTTGATATCCGAGATATGCATTCTCTTTCCAACTGCCTGAAACCGAGCTCACCCCTGGTCTCGAAGATCTCGGGAATCGATAGTCCCGTCTCTCTGACAATCCACTCATCGGTATCCAGAAAAGCCCAATTCAGATGTTGGGCCAACAGTTTCCCTGCAGAGGACTTACCACATCCCATGAATCCCATGATGTAGATGTTACCCCGAGAAAATTTTTCCACTGACATTGTAATGGTCCTTCATCTGCTGGAGAGAATCTCCGCCAAACTTCTCACAGAAGGCCTTCCCCAGAGTTATCGCCATCATGGCCTCCCCCACCACACTGGCGGCAGGAACTGCACAGACATCCGATCGTTCTTTATGAGCCAGGACTGCCCTCCCCGTTTCCAGGTCAATTGAGGGTAAAGGCTTTTTCAATGTCGGAATGGGTTTCATCGTGGCCCGAACGACAATCGGCATCCCGTTGCTCATGCCTCCTTCGATACCGCCGGCTCGATTACTGGAACGGTCAGGAACATCCGTCTCACCTGGGACGATGGGATCGTGAACCTCTGAGCCGAAACGGGAGCCACTCTCTATACCCAGACCTATCTCAACAGCCTTGATACCCGGAATACTCATCAGCTCGGCAGAGAGATGGCCATCGAGTCGCCTGCCCCATTCGGCACAACTTCCCAGTCCAACAGGCACGTTCAGGGCAACGACCTCGAAGACACCTCCGACAGTATCTCCATTCTCCTTTGCCACAAGGATCGTTTTTTTCATGATTTCATCAACCGTCTCGTTACCACACCGCAACTCCGACTCCTCGGCCCGTGCACACACTTCCCGTATGATTTCAGCCGTTCCGGGAGTCAATTTTTCGCAGAATTTTCGGAAGGTCTCTTGTGATGTAACCTGTTGAATCTGAATGACATGGCTGCCGATCCAGATGTCAAATACCTCTAAAAGCTGTCGTACGATAGACCCCAGAGCCACTCGCATGGCCGTTTCTCTTGCGCTGGCCCGTTCCAGTACATTTCGCAGATCACGATGCCCATATTTGAAATGTCCGGCCAGGTCGGCATGTCCCGGTCTCGGTACTTTAACGGGAGAATCCTCTCTACCCTTCCATACACCCATCCTATCCTTCCAATTCGCCCAATCCCTGTTCTCGATAAGAACGGCAACAGGGCTTCCCAGAGTCACACCGAATCGGACGCCCGATAGTATTTCCGCACGATCGAACTCGATCTGCATCCGTTCGCCTCGACCGTATCCTCCCTGTCTTCGTTTCAACTGTTCATCGATTTTTTCACGATTGAGTTTAAGTCCTGCAGGCAATCCTTCCAGAATGCCCACGAGTCCCTTTCCGTGAGACTCTCCGGCAGTGAGTATGCGCAGATTACCCATCGTTATCCATCTCGTTAATCATATATTCAAATAAGTCTGTATTGAGTTTATTCTCAAATCGACGATCTAACCAGATCTCCTCTGCGGCTACAGCCTGAGCAACGAGCATGCGCAGTCCCGAAATGGTCTTCGCTCCTCTCGAACGGGCGTCTAAAAGAAGCTTCGTGTGGATGGGTCTTGGCACCATGTCAAAGACCGTGGTCTCCGGAGTGATGAGATCGGGCCGCTTGAGAGGGCTTTCATCGACATGGGGCCACATGCCCATGGGTGTCGCATTGATGAGGATGGTTTTACCATGAATAAATCGTTCCGGATCATCATTCTCCAGGCTACCCACAATGATTTCCAGCGAGGGAAAGGCTTCAAAATCCTTCTTTAATCTTTCTGCACGTGCGGGTGTTCGATTCAAAAGGAAGATGCGACGTAGTCCCAAAGAGACGAGGGCCTCTACTGCTGCCCGTGCAGCTCCACCTGCTCCCATAATCACGCCATCGCCATGGGGAACCCATCTTTCCTGCAACAGGGCACTTCGACATCCCGATACATCAGTATTGAAACCGATCAATCGACCATCCTGGTTTTTTACAGTATTAACGGCACCGACCCGATGGATCAAAGGATCGATCTCATTGAGAAGTGGAATGATCTTCTCTTTATGCGGAATTGTAACGTTAAAGCCTGGACGTCCTTTTTCTGCTGCTTCATGCACAAATTCAGGTAGGGAATCGGGAGTCACGTGAACCGCATCATAATCGAGATCAAGACCCAAGACCCGGTGGATGTAATGATGTATCCGGGGAGACACGGAATGTCCCACCGGATCCCCGATAACACAATAGGATTTTGAAAGATCAGTCATCTCGAATACTCTCGAGGGCATCAAAAAAACCGGGAAAGGAGATGTCTGCACATTCCGATCCTTTTATTATAGTCTCCCCTTCAGCAGTGAGTCCGGCAATGGAAAATGCCATGGCAATCCGGTGGTCGCCGTGACTCTCCACGACACCCCCCTTTAATTGTTGTGGACCCTGAATGACAAATCCATCGTCCAGGACACGAAATTCAACCCCCATGGTTTTCAGGTTTTGAGCCACTGCTTCTATCCGGTCGGTTTCTTTGGCCCGAAGTTCACGTGCGCCCCTGATGACCGTTTCCCCTTCGGCCCGGGCCGCTGCCACGGCAAGTATAGGTATCTCATCGATCACACGAGGAATCAGGGAACCATCGATATCATATTTCTTTAAACGGCTGCTTTCAACGATTATATCGGCCCTTGGTTCTTCGTTTTTGAGATGGACATCCTCCATTCGAATCCTGCCCCCCATGGCCTTTAGAATCTCAATGATTCCCAATCTGGAGGGATTGATTCCCACGTTAGGAAGAATGAGTTCCGAGTCTTTCACCAGAGAACCGGCTATGATAAAAAAAGCAGCCGATGAAATATCCCCGGGCACATCGATGGTGGTCGCTCGCAGCTTTGCCGGTCCGGTGATGCTTACCTCCAGGTCGTTCCTCTCAATGTTTACACCAAAGCAGGACAGCATTCGCTCGGTATGGTCGCGTGATAGTGACTTTTCTTTGACAGATGTCTTTCCGGAAGCATAAAGTCCGGCCAGGAGCACACAAGACTTCACCTGCGCGCTCGGAACTGGCGTGGTATAATCGACAGAAACGAGTTTTCTTCCATTGATCCGTAATGGAGCCGTACCTC
>Ga0114922_10004185_pt1 | contig 13404 bp, 10 predicted proteins | sample AartaG_FD_100975 | JGI IMG/M metagenome (GOLD analysis project Ga0114922, IMG submission 100975) | Deep subsurface microbial communities from Aarhus Bay to uncover new lineages of life (NeLLi) - Aarhus_00045 metaG | ecosystem: Environmental > Aquatic > Marine > Oceanic > Sediment | place... | reverse complement strand
CGGGTAATGCTTCAAACTGTGCCGCAGCTTTAGCCAGTTCTGCGATTTGGCCTCGCCAGCGCCGGGCAACAGGTTCTAGAAAATCGGCACCTACTATCGTTGGCCACCGCCCAACAAATTGACCGGCGATCCGCTTTGCCTGATTTTTCACCGCTGGTACCTCAGCCCGTATATGCGCTTGCTGCGAGCGAAGGGTACCTAAGGCTCCCGTGAACTCTTCCTCAGGGTCGGGGATCAATCCCAGCCTTGAAAAGAGGTTTAACAGCAATCCGAAGCCGTACCCAACCGCGGCGCGTGGTTGTCCCTTATGTTCAAATTGCCAGACAGGCGCACCCATTTTGGTCGCTACGTCCGCGAGTTTCCCGCCGGTGGTTATAGCCAGTAACTGTGCCCTGTAATCATGTGCCGCTTCGAGAGCCGAGAGGCTTTCCTCGGTATTGCCCGAATGGGATGAAACCACCACCAGCGTCCCCCTACTCGCTGCACAAGCGGGGAGATCATAATTGCGCCAAATCGTAATCGGGACAGTAGACATGGGTAACGCATAGGATGCAAGCAGATCCGCCCCGATCGCAGAGCCACCCATCCCTGCGAGGATGATTTGCCTCACACCCGATATCTCTCCAAGAGGAAAACGGCGACCTAAATCCCAGGCAGTCTCCAGTTGATCTGGTAAACCATCGATCTCGCTAAGCATTCCTCCCGGATCAAGCTCAGCAAAACGACCTGTATCGTCGAGATTCATACATCCTCCAAACTGATGTTGTAGATTTCTTTGCGCGACCATCCTGATATCGATGCAATTGATTTTGCAGCCTCGGTTCTTGAGGCACCGTGCTCAAGCTCACGAGTTAGCGCGTTACGCACCTCATCTATAGTCCAACGCTCGGTTTCCCTTGCCCCGCCCAGGATCATGGTGTATTCACCCCTTGCTCCTTCCTGACGTAGTCGGGTTACGATTTCCTTCAGTGGACCACGCAGGAATTCCTCATGGTACTTCGTGAGCTCTCGACCCAAGACGATCTGTCGCTCACCCCCCACAACATCGAGGAGCCCCTCGAGCGTCGATACAAGGCGATTGGGTACCTCAAAGCCGATGGCCGTACGCCGTTCACCTTTGAGCGACATGAACAGCGCTACCTTATCACTTTGCTTCCGGGGAACATAACCGAAGAAAATAAACGCATCCGTAGGCAATCCAGAGGCCGTTAGAGCCGCGATGGGGGCTGAAGGACCAGGGATGGGTACAACTGAATGCCCTGCCTCGATAGCTTCACACACAAGTGGATATCCGGGATCGTTTAGGCCTGGTGTACCGGCATCTGAAACCAATGCCACATCACCTCGTTCAAGTGCCGTCAGAATCTTCTTGTGTTTCCCGGGTTTACTGTGTTCGTGATAACTCGTCAGGGATGTATGAATGTCGTAGCGTGACAATAATTGACGGGTATGGCGCGTATCCTCTGCCGCGATCAAGTCAACCTCCCCGAGAATACGTTTCGCTCTCAGGGTGAGATCCTCCAGGTTGCCGATCGGCGTGGCGACTAGATAGAGCGTTCCCACGCCGGTATTGTAGCAGAGGTATCGAATAGCCCCATGCAGAAGAAGCACAGGCTTATTACGATATACTTGGCACCTTGTTTATCGGGCAAAACCATGTCCGACAGGAATTCCGAAGGGTGAGAGCCCACATGCTGCTCCGAGATCGCTATCGACCTGAGCATGTTTATCTATTCCACAGCATCTTGATGAGCGCTGCGTTTTCCCTGGCCTGGACAATCAATCAGATCTATCGAGTTCAAACTGTTGGGATGGACCCACTCCAACTTGTGCTCACAGGCACGACACTCGAGGTGACTGTATTGCTCTTTGAGATCCCCACAGGGGTCCTGGCGGATGTTTACAGCCGGCGGCTGTCAACGATCCTGGGAGTTGGCTTGATTGGTGCTAGTTTCATCATCGAGGGTTCTGTCCCCATCTTCGCTATTGTGCTGTTTTCTCAGATCATCTGGGGTATCGGATGGACTTTCATCAGCGGTGCGCATGATGCCTGGATTGCCGATGAGATCGGCCCCGATAAAGCGGGGCAACTTTACTTGCGCGCCACCTCCCTTGGCTTGATCGGCAACCTTGCTGCCATCCCCATAAGTGTCGCCATTGCGCAATTCGGGCTAAATCTTCCTTTCCTGGTGGCGGGAGGAGTGTGCCTGCTGCTCGCCCTTGTGTTGATCTTCGTCATGTCCGAGCATGGATTTCAACCCGTCGGTCAAGACGATCGGCAAACCTGGGATGATTTAAGAGAGACTTTGCGTCAGGGCCTAGGAATGGTGCGTACCAAGCCTGTGCTGATGGCTTTCATGGGCGCGGCTATCTTCGTTGGCCTTTACAGCGAGGGTTTTGACCGTCTGACAGAGGCCCACTTCCTGACCAATTTTAACTTCCCAGATGTGCCTGCGATTGAGGTTGTTGCCTGGTTCGGGTTCATCCGTGCCGGACGTATCTTGCTCTCTGTGGGGGCAACCGAGATGGCACGACGGAGAATGCGTGTGCAAGAGAATCGCACCTTGGTGCGCGCCTTGCAAATCAGCTATGGACTCGTTGTGCTGGGGATTCTGATCTTTGCTTGCACTGGCTCTTTCTGGCTAGCACTCCTGGCGACGTGGCTCGTCCACAGCATGCGCGCCCTCGCCGAACCTTTAAAGACAGCCTGGATAAACCAGCACATCGAATCACGCGTACGCGCTACGGTTCTCTCCACCGCTAGCCAGATGGATGCCTTTGGTCAGATGATCGGTGGACCCATCTCAGGTATCGTTGGCACACTTCGCTCGATCAGGGCCGCACTAACCACCTCGGCAATAATGCTGCTGCCGGCGCTCCCGCTTTATCAACGCCTGGTCATTCCGCCAAGGACCCCTGATGAAGGGAACTGATGGCTTGGCATAATGAAGAGATGGCTGTCGTAGTTGGTTGACGAGGATCATGATACAGCGCAAAGCCCATCGAGTTCCTCCCAAATAACTTGCTCGCGTTCGGCGATCGCTATCAGCGGGTCGGCCAGACCTTTCAAGATTACGCTGGGATCATCGGCGGTTGCAGCGTGTTTGAAGGACAGTGCGATTTCTTGCCAGTCATCCCCGACTTGCTTCAGATCTTCGCTTACTTCCCCTAATTCAGGACATTCACAAATCTCAGCGGCTTCGAACAGAAAGCGGCTGTACATATAACGAAACATGCCTCCACCCGATCCTCCTTCAGCATCGATAAAAATGTAGCCATTAAATGCGGTCTCGCGTAATTGGTCCTCATCTAATTGACGTGGCCAATCTATGACGGCTTTAGCCGCCCGGCGTATGCCGCGTACACCCAAATTGGATATCGGTCCACGCAGCATACTTTCGCAAACCTCGGAAATGGCCTTCCAGACGTCATCTCTTGTTGGGAGATGCATGTTGGTGAAATCGTATCGGTACCAGGTATTCATCGGCGGAAAAGGTTTATACGTCGAACTGCGCGCGATTTCCAGATCATCCATTCTGACGGGATGCAGCTCCCCATCGCGATCACTTAATAACACTGCTTCCCCAGCGTGATCCATGCCTGCCACGACGACGACGTGTTGACCAAAATGGTAATCCTCTGGGAGATCGAAATAGGGTAGAAAACCCATATCGACATGGATCATCATGGGCTGCTTGTCCTCCATCGACTGGATCAGTGCAGTTTTAGCCTTCTTTGCGCTCTTGGTGACGAAGCGTTCGACCTGGACCCCTGATCTTCTCCCTGTATCGATCTCAAGGCCATCAACACCGGGTCTATGGACATTTCCCCGCCCTAGCAACATTGGCGGCTGGCCCTTCATGTGCCAGTAAAAGAAACCGATCCCAGCACCCAGGCCAAGCAGCATGTCTTCGCTGAGAAAGTGTCGATTGAAATGATAAATATGCAGCATCGATCCAGTGACACAGTGGTGTGTCTTAAAGGTCTTAAAACCAGAAATCGGTTTTAGGTTTTCGGCGACGAAGTCAACCCGATCGTTTAGTTTCGTGGACATCGAAGATCTTCTGAAGGAAGAATGAGTCAATTTGCGATGGGCTTTACCGGCTGGCGCAAAACTGTGCGCAGCTTCTCCGGTGCAACCCGCCGGGGATCACTGAGGTAGATCTCATGATGTTTGCCATTCTCCATCAGGTTTTCTAGGGGGAGGAATTCGTTGTGCAAGCGGTGGATCGTCGGTGCTTCATCGTCAAATGATCCGACGTGCATGATCTGAACCGAAAGTCCTTCATCATAAGCTTCAAAGCGTAATCGATCGATCACAGGAACATCCTTGCTATCCGCCACGCTTTCACGCGTTGCTTCGACCAATGCTTGATCGATCCACTCCGGCACCATGATCATCATGGTCCAGAGCCAGGCGTCCTTCGATGTTGATGTCGTGAAAACATCCATATCTTCTGCCCACCATAAGCCTTCAAGAGGTGGCACGGTGTAATCGCGACCCAATGATTTCTTGCTGGCGAACTTAATCCCAAAAGCCATGGGGTAGAGTGTCTCAAGCGCTTGCTGGTATGCCATGGATGTATTGGGATCACCTTGCCCATCGATCATCAGAAAGTTCATTTTGGGAACTTCGATGATGACAAAATTCTTCTTAGGAGGGTTGTAAAGGTGCTTCAACGTTTTCTTGAAATCGACTTTATCCATCTTGGGTCTCCAATTTTTGAATGTATTCATTCAGCCAGGCCAATTCTGTAGCGATCATGGCTGTGCTGTAATCGAACATCGCTTCTACAAAATCTGGCAACGGCTGTTGCTCGTCCGCTCGCATGAGTAATTGCCCTAAGCGAGCTTCAAGTGCCATACCATATTGTCCTAGCGCCTCTAATGCTTGGTCTTTCGAGATCACAGGCAGATTTGAAAGTCCGAGCAGCAAAGAAGAATTGGGACGACCTGGATTTGATAATGCTTCAATAACCGCACTTAATTGCGCCTCGAGTCCAGACGTTGTAATTCGATAAACCTTACGCGGAGCGCCCTGGCCAACACTTTGAGCATATTCTGCTTCAACCCAGCCCTTCTTCTCGAGTTTCTTCAAGATAGCGTAGATCGATGAGAAGCCGATATCGGTCCAATCTCGCATTCCACGATCTTCAATCTGCGCTTCGATGTCATAGCCATGGCGTGGTTTCTCAGACAAGAGTGAGAGCACGGCAAGTTCTGCGTTTGTCAAGGATTACTCCTATGTATAGAATATTCTATGCATAGAATACTATGGGTCCGCTTTACTGTCAACCCCATGGCCCCCAAGCGTGGACCTCACCTTCATTAAGGCAAACAGAAATCATCAAGAGCGGTTAAAATAAGATCTCGTCGAACTTGTACTTTCAGTTCCAACAGGAAGGTTGACACTTCGTGAGTTCCCATTTACTGCCCTATGCCACAACAAACATCGGCAGCGTCCCCCACCTGGATGCCGGCGCGATCACCCAGCGTCTCAACGAGTGCCTAGATATCCCTGCCTGGCCTCAGTTGCCGCGCAAGACTTTCCTTGAGAACATGTACACACAGTACAGCGCTTCGCTCCCGGCCTTGGAGCTTGACGAAATCCAAGAGAAGATCCACTTCAACACAACGGGGGATCTTACCCAGGCCATCACTCCCTTCTACGAGCGCGTGTTGGCTGATGATCTTCATTACTTCGCCCTACCCGAACGCTACGCCAGTGGTTTCTATGCACTCAAAGAGAACTTAGCATCCGCTAGAGAGGGTTGGATTAAGGGCCAGGTGACGGGACCGATCAGCTTTGGGCTCACGGTCACTGATCAGGATCTGCGCGCCAGCCTCTATCATGATGAACTAGCTGACGTGATCGTCAAGAACACCGTTGTGGCGTCCCGTTGGCAGATCCGTGAGCTCAAGGACCTGCGCCCCAACGTAATCCTCTTTGTCGACGAGCCCTATATGGCCTCGTTTGGTTCAGCTTTCATCAGCTTGAGCCGCCAGCAAGTTGTCAGCATGTTGGATGAAGTCTTCGAAGCCATTCATTCGGAAGGAGCACTCGCCGGCGTTCACTGCTGCGCCAATACCGACTGGTCCGTGCTCCTCAATACGCAGGTCGATATTCTCAACCTGGATGCACACGGCTATCTCAGCAATCTGGCCCTTTATCCAGAAGAACTGAGCGCATTCATTGCTCGTGGTGGACGGATCGCTTGGGGCATGGTCCCAAACAACGAGGAGATCAACACAGCAACCGCCAATCAACTTGCCGCTGACCTGCGTGATGGAATGGAGCAGATCATTCAGCGTGCTGCCCAGCGCGATATTGATTTACCCGCCTCCTTCGACCAGATTAGTTTGCTCAGTGCAAGCTGCGGGTTGGGATCAACGAGTATCGAGATCGCCGACCGGGTCATAGAAATTCTCTCCGAAACCGCTATGGCTTTGCGAGACGATATCGTAGATGGTTGAGCGAGGATCATAGCCTTGATTGACAGTCGTTTTCTGCACATGGTAAACTGACAAAACTTATCAACAATTAACAATCCGGAATACTCATCGAGAGAGGTGGAGGGACCGGCCCGAAGAAGCCTCGGCAACCCTTGTCCTTGAACATCAAGGCGGAAGGTGCCAACTCCGGTAGAAGGTTGAATGAAACACAAGCCTTCTGGAAGATGAGGGGAAGCACGTGACACCATGTCGAGCCTCTTCTTCCAAGAAGAGGTTTTTATTCACCAATGAGCGATCCGGATGACACACAGGAGATTTGAATTTGACGCACCGCGAGATCACCCATCGAGCATATCTCGAAGCCCTTGAAAAACGAGTGTTGGTGTTTGATGGCGCTATGGGAACCAGCTTGCAGGATCAGCAGCTGACTGCAGAGGACTTCGGCGGCGCACGGCTCGATGGCTGCAATGACTACCTGGTAATTAGCAAACCCGACGCGGTTGAGCAAGTTCATCGATCCTTCCTTGATGTTGGCGTAGATGTGATCGAGACCAACACCTTCCGTGCCAACCGCATCACGCTTGGCGAATACGATCTTGGCGATCAAGTCCTCGATTTAAACCGAACTGCGGCCTCGCTTGCGCGCCGCCTGGCGGATGAGTACAGCACAACCGAAAAACCGCGCTTTGTCGCTGGCTCAGTCGGCCCTACCGGCAAATTACCCTCTGCCGACGACCCCGACCTTTCCAATATCAGCTTCGACGAGCTGGTCGATATCTTCGCCGAACAAGCGCAAGGATTGATCGAGGGCGGTGTCGATCTACTCTTGATTGAAACCTCCCAGGATATCCTCGAAGTCAAAGCTGCCATCCAGGGTTTCCAAAACGCCTTCGAACTAACTGGCATAAGCCTGCCCATTCAAACCCAGGTGACGCTCGATACCACAGGACGCATGCTATTGGGCACGGACGTGGGCGCAGCCTTGAATATCCTGGAACGTCTACCCATCGATCTGGTTGGGTTGAATTGCTCAACAGGTCCAGAGCACATGCGCGAGCCGATCCGGTTCCTGGGCGAGCATGCCACCCTGCCTGTGTCCTGCATACCGAATGCTGGCTTACCCCTAAACGTTGACGGGCAAGCGGTATACCCGCTCAAGCCCGAGCCGTTCAAGCAGGATATGCTCGAGTTTGTGGAGAAGAACAATGTTGTCGTGGTCGGGGGATGCTGTGGTACGACCCCGGACCACCTCAAATTACTGGTCGAAGCGGTCAGCCATCACAAGCGACCCCCACGGCCTGATCATCACCCTCCCCATCTAAGTTCAGCCGTGCGAAGTATCCCAATGCACCAGGAACCGCGGCCATTGTTGATCGGCGAGCGCATCAACACGCAGGGATCACGCCGCGCCAAGCGTCTGCTGCTAGCTGAGGATTTCGATGCAGTCGTTGAGCTTGCGCGTGATCAGATCGCTGGCGGCGCGCATGTCCTCGATATCTGCGTCGCCCTAACAGAACGGGGCGATGAGTCAGAACTGATGGCAGAAGTTGTGAAGCGATTGGCCATGACGGTTGAGGCTCCCCTTGTGATCGACACAACCGAACCCGAGGTTATGGAAGCTGCTTTGAAAGTTAATCCGGGTCGAGCGCTGCTCAATTCTGTAAACCTTGAAGCCGGTCGCGAAAAACTAGACTGCGTTTTTTCACTGGCGCGCCAGCATGGCTCGGCCGTGATCGCCCTGACTATCGACGAAGAGGGTATGGCCAAAACCCGGGAGCACAAACTCGAAATTGCCAAACGTATATACACCATCGCTAATGAAGAATATGGGCTTCGCCCCGAAGATCTAATCTTTGATGCGTTGACATTTACCCTCGCCACCGGCGACCCCGAGTATGAACGCTCCGCCATCGAAACAATTGAAGCGATCCGTCTGATCAAAGCTGAATTACCTGGCTCTTTCACGTCTCTGGGCGTATCCAATGTCTCCTTTGGGCTAAGCCCTCAAGCACGACCAGTTCTGAACAGCGTCATGCTCTTCCATTGTGTCGAAGCGGGCCTAGACATGGCCATTGTCAATCCAGCCCATATCAAGCCCTATGCTGAAATCCCACCCGAAGAGCGCCAACTGGTTGAGGATCTGATCTTCGCCCATCATCCTGACGCACTCCAGAAACTGATTGAACACTTTGAGTCGGTCACGATTGAGACTGTCGAGACGGGGACAGATCCCACGGAAGGCATGTCCCCGGATGAGCGGCTCCAATGGCGCATCCTCCACCGCCACAAGGAAGGGGTCGAGGCAGATATTGATACCCTCATCGCCACCGCGAATGCGGAGGATCAGTCGACTCGAGCCGTCGAAGTGCTCAACACCGTCCTGCTTCCCGCAATGAAGGAAGTGGGTGATAAGTTTGGTGCTGGTGAGTTGATCCTGCCATTTGTGCTGCAATCTGCCGAAGTGATGAAGAAAGCCGTTTCCCATTTAGAGACCTACCTTGACGTTCAGGAGGGTGTTAGCAAGGGCAAGGTGGTGCTGGCAACGGTCTATGGCGATGTGCACGACATCGGCAAGAACCTGGTTAAGACGATCCTCGCCAATAATGGTTACGAGGTACAGGATTTGGGTAAGCAAGTCCCGGCCAATCAGATTATCGACACGGCAATTGAATGGAAGGCGGATGCAATTGGCCTTAGCGCCTTGCTCGTAAGCACAAGCAAGCAGATGCCCTTGATCATCAATGAGCTCCATCGCCGCGGAGAATCAATCCCTGTCCTGATCGGGGGTGCCGCTATCAATCGTCGCTTTGGCCGCCGTATTCTCTTTTCCGACGAGGCAGCACCCTACCCCGGGGGCGTGTTCTATTGCAAGGATGCCTTTGAAGGCCTGGATTTGATGGACCAGCTTCAGGACGAGGCACGTCGGGAAAGATTAATCCGCGATCGCCTGCAAATGGCCGAACGCGAGGTGGCAAAGGAGAAGGTCGATCGAATAGCGACCTCACGAACTGTCAACATAGCTCCAGCAGCCCAGATTCCTCCGACGCCCACATGGGGTGCCCATATTGTCGAGAGTATGCCGCTTGAAGCGGTTTTCCAGCACCTCGCAAAGAATGAACTATTCCGCCTCTCCTGGGGCGCCAAGAATACACATGGTGAAGCATGGGAGCATTTACAGCGCGAATACGAGGCACGCCTAGCACAAATGCAGCAGCTCGCGCTGGAAGAGGGCTGGTTAAAACCTCAGGGCGTGTATGGCTACTGGCCTGCCGTATCAGAGGGGGATGATTTAATCCTCTTCGATCCCAGTACAGTCAAAAAAGATCCCGAAGAGCTTATTCGTTTTTCCTTCCCGCGACAGACCAATGGTGAGGGACTATGCCTATCCGATTATTATCGCCCAATTGATTCAGGCGAGCTGGATGTCGTCGCTCTCCAGGTCGTTACTGTAGGAGCAGAAGCGACCAAACGCTTCGATGAGCTTCATGCTACAGACGATTACAGCGAATCCTACTTCACCCACGGGCTTGCAGTCCAAACCGCTGAGGCAGCTGCCGAATATCTTCATCTCCACATCCGTCGCGAACTAGGCTTGGAACCAGATCAAGGCAAGCGCTATTCGTGGGGATACCCCGCCATCCCGGATTTAGAGGATCATGCCAAGGTCTTTCAGCTGCTCCCCGCAGAGGAAGCTCTGGGTATGAGCCTTTCGCCAGCCTATCAACTGATCCCGGAGCAGTCGACTGCCGCCATCATCGTCCACCACCCAAAGGCGAAATACTTCAACGTCGGCGTAAGCCGGGTTGAACAGCTGATGCGAGGCTGAGGCTATGGCAATGGGTGACCGTCTCTCAGAGATCATCAGAGACAATGGCGCAATCTTGGCTGATGGCGCCATAGGAACCTTGCTCCACAGTAAGGGCATCTCCTTCGATGCAAGTTTCGATGAGCTGAACCTGACCCAACCTGCGCTTGTCGCTGAAATTCATCGCGACTATATCAATGCAGGTGCACAGATCATCGAGACCAATACGTTCGGGGCTAATCGCTATAAGCTCAGCACACATGGGCTGGAGGATAAGGTCGCCGAGATCAACCAGGCAGCCGTGCAACTCGCCAAGCGCGCTGTAGAGGCATCCTTCAAAGATGTCCTCATCGCTGGCAGTGTGGGACCCTTAGGCGTCCGGCTCGCTCCCTTCGGTCGAGTACAGCCCGCACAAGCTTTTAATGCCTACAAAGAACAGATCGAAGCATTGGCTGGAGCCGGCTGTGATCTGCTGATGATCGAGACCCAGACTGATCTATATGAAGTGGCCGAGGCGGTTCGCGCAGCACGATCTATCTGCCAGCTGCCTATCGTAGCTACCCTGACCTTCACGCGTGATGACCGTACTCTACTGGGTGATACGCCTCAACATGTTGCCCGTACGCTAAGCGACATAGGCGTAGAGATCATCGGCGCGAACTGTTCAAGTGGGCCGGCACAATTACTCCGGATAGTATCGCTCATGCGCAGTGCAGCTCCGCAAGCACGCTTTGCCGTGATGCCCAATGCGGGATGGCCCGAGCGCGTGGCGGGTCGCATTATGTACCCCGCTACCCCAGAATACTTCGGAGATTATGCGCGCTCTTTTTGTGAGGTTGGCGCCGTGCTCATTGGTGGTTGTTGTGGAACCACGCCCGAGCACATCGCCGCCATGCGGCAGGCCCTGGATGAAGGTGATCATCCCTGTTTGGAACCTGAGGACAATGACCTTGAGATCACCAGCATCCAACCATCCACCTCAAGCGAGCCGCCCACGCAGCTTTCGCATTCATTTGAACAGGACCATTTTGTCATATCGGTCGAGATGGATCCTCCGCGAGGTTTCGCCACACATAAGCTCCTGGCAGGGGCTAGCTTACTAGCCGAAGCCGGCGCTGACGTGATCAACGTCGCCGACAGCCCGATGGCACGCATGCGCATGAGCCCCTGGGCTGTCTGCCAGCTCATCCAGGCACAAGTCGGTCTCGAGACTGTTTTACACTTCCCCACTCGAGGCCGTAACCTACTACGAGTGCAAGGCGATCTGCTTGCCGCCCATGCACTCGGCGTGCGAAATGTGTTTGTGGTCATGGGCGATCCAACCGCCATCGGTGATTACCCCGAAGCGATGGATGACTACGACCTGGTTCCGACCGGTCTGATCAAACTGATCCAGCATGGATTCAATCAAGGTGTTGATCACGCTGGCAGCGACATTGGAGAAGCGACTTCGTTTTTCACCGGCTGTGCATTAAATCTTTGTGCCCAAGATCTTGAGCGAGAAATGCGATTGCTGCAAAAGAAGCTGGATGCCGGTGCAGACTTCGCCCTCACCCAACCAGTCTACGACCCGGAGCTCGCCGCCCGGTTTCTCCAGACCTATCAGAGTCGCCATGGCGCCTTGAAGCTGCCGATTCTTGTCGGCGTCTTACCGCTATACAGCACCCGTCATACCGCCTTTCTGCATCACGAGGTGCCCGGAATTCTAATCCCGGATTCCATTCAATCGCGGATTGAAACAGCGGGAGAGGATGCCCCGCAGGTTGGAATCCAAGTTGCAGTTGAGTTGCTGAACTCACTCCGCGATATCGTACAAGGCGCTTACCTGATGCCTCCCTTCAACCGCTATGACATGGCGGCGGAGATCATCGAGGCCATTCGCGCCGAAGCCTAATTCAACCCCCATTCAACCCACTACCCGGAAGCCGCCTGATACAATCACCATCAACCTACTGCATGGGAGTGAAGAATGAGTGATTTGGCTCGGCGTGAATTAACGCCTCCTCGCGGTGAAGGCCATAAAGCGCTGGAAGGCCAAGCCTTAACTGAGTTGTATGACCTACTTGGGAATAACTGGGAGCTAATTGAAAACCATCATCTGGAAAAAACATACAGTTTCAACGACTTCCAGGAAGCTTTGGATTTCACTAATAAAATCGGCGCCCTGGCAGAATCCGTCGATCATCACCCCGTACTATGTCTCACATGGGGAAAAGTGACCATCACCATCTGGACCCATAGTATCGGGGGACTGAGTGAGGCTGATTTCATTTTTTCGGCGAAGGCAGATGAATTATTCTGCTGAATTGATGCTTATTGCTTGACTTGGATGAGGCTCAGTGTAGAATAAAAAAATCACGAAGGGATTTGAGCATCAACGTGAGTAGGCCAAGTATTCAACTGGTATCGATGGTCATGCGTTGTCTGCCGCGGCCGATGGATTGAGGCCCATTGGCTCGGGCCTGATGCGCTTAACCGCAATTTGCCCCGGCAGCTCACTCCCCGCCAGCCTCAAGCTGGCGTTTTCTTTTGCTCAAATACTCATCGAAGGTTGTATTGAAAGAGGTTCAACATGACTGAAATCATCCATGTATCCGTCGCCTGGCCCTATGCCAATGGTGATCTACATATCGGCCACCTGGCGGGTGCGTACTTACCTGCCGATATCTTTGCACGCTATCATCGCCTCAAGGGAAACCGCGTCTTGATGGTCTCGGGTTCCGACTCGCACGGCACTCCGATCACCGTTGAAGCCGATAAACAGGGTAAATCTCCACGCGAGCTCTTTGAACACTTTCATCATCGCTTCCTTGAGGCACAGCAAAGCGTCGGCATCAGCTACGATTTGTTCACCCACACAGACACCGAAAACCACTATCGGATTGCGCAGGATTTCTTTACACGCCTGCACGAAAACGAATACCTTTACCGTCAAACACAGCAGCAACTCTATTCCGAGGCCGAAGATCGTTTTCTGCCCGATCGCTACGTCGAGGGTACCTGCCCAATTTGCGGCTACGAGGAAGCACGCGGCGATCAATGCGATAACTGCGGCAACCTGCTCGATGCACTAGAGCTAATCAATCCGCGCAGTAAAACCGATGGAAGTCCACCTATCGTGCGCGAGACCGAGCACTTCTTCCTCG
>Ga0114922_10004184_pt1 | contig 13404 bp, 8 predicted proteins | sample AartaG_FD_100975 | JGI IMG/M metagenome (GOLD analysis project Ga0114922, IMG submission 100975) | Deep subsurface microbial communities from Aarhus Bay to uncover new lineages of life (NeLLi) - Aarhus_00045 metaG | ecosystem: Environmental > Aquatic > Marine > Oceanic > Sediment | place: Aarhus... | reverse complement strand
GGCTTTATCCATTTTTCCTCCAATTGATCATTAGGATGCTAATGCATAATAACATTTTTATCTGATTGACACTACATTCTCCGGTATGATACTAACTGCGATAGCTTAAATGGGAAATAGCAAGCAGCCACTGTTATGGACATACCGGCTCCCATACATCAAAAACTTGAGATAGAGAGGTGTTTCTTCGACGATAACTCTTTATGCGATTCGAGATTTAAAAGCAGCGAAACGCCAGGAAGTCTTGGGGATTAAGAGAAATAAAAAGATTCAAGTCAATAAGACTTTTAACAACTGTTGACATACTCATATGATGTGGATTAAATTAGAACTTTTCAGAATTTGGACGATTATAAAACATTGATCGTTCGCTTGTAGCGTCCAAGCACAAGTTGTCATAAGCAGCTTGAAAATAATAACTTGGATAGAATTTTTGATCAAGAAAAAGAAGTTCTCTGAGAAAGTATCTGAAGTCTTGTCAAGAATAATTTATGATACATAATGATAAAGGAGTAAACGATGTTAGAAACACGAAGGCCAAAGCTGGACATGCTGTCCGAATCGTTCATTGATCAGATTATTTCTGAAGCATTGGATGTTCTGGAAAAAACGGGTGTTCTCGTAGAGAACGAGGAAGCTTTACGGCTTCTTTCAGATGCAGGATGTGAATGTAAAGGGCAAAAGGTGACGATCAAGGAAACCCTTGTCGAAGAATCCTTGAAAACCACGCCTCATTCTATCAAAGTGTATGACCGCAGTGGCGATCTGGCGTTAAATCTGGAAGGCGATGCGATTCATTTTGATCCTGGCTCCGGGGCTTTGACGATTCTGGACCCGGTTACATTGGAAGAAAGGGATCCAGTAACCAAGGATCTCATCCGTTTTGCGACATTGACAGACGCCCTTCCCAACATTGCGGCACAGAGTACAGAGATGATTTCCACCGATGTTCCCAAAGCTATGCAGGACAGGTATCGGTTATACATCGGGCTGCAGTACTGCAAGAAACCGATGGTAACGGGCACGTTTGCTTTGGAAAGTTTTGCGATCATGAAAGATATGCTGGTGGCAATCCGGGGAAGTGAAGAAGCTCTTAAAGAGAAGCCTCTGGCCATTTTTGACTGCTGTCCCTCACCCCCTTTGAAATGGAGCAACTTGACCTGTCAGGATCTCATCGATGCATCCAAAGCCGGGATTCCGGCCGAACTGATATCCATGCCTCTGACCGGCGCCACCGCTCCGGTAACACTGGCCGGCGCAGTATTGCAATTGACGGCCGAAAACCTCAGTGGTGTTGTCATTCACCAATTGGCCCATCCGGGATCTCCAATTATCTTTGGGGGTTCTCCTGCGGCATTCGATATGCGGAAAGGGACAACACCCATGGGAGCTATGGAGACGATGATGATCAATGCTGCTTATGTTCAAATCGGGAAACATCTGGGGCTTCCCACCCATGCCTACCAGGGACTTTCCGACGCCAAAATCGTGGACGGACAGGCGGGATTGGAAACAGGAATGGGAGCGCTCACTTCGGCTCTTTCGGGTGCGAACGTTATCGCCGGTCCGGGTATGCTGAATTTCGAGAGCTGTCAGAGTCTGGAAAAACTCGTTCTGGATAACGAGATCTGCGGCATGGCCCTGCGAATGGTCAGAGGTATCGAAGCCCGGGGAGATCGATTTGGTGGCGATCTGTACGGGGATATTTACGATGGTCAACATTTTTTGGCTTCGGAAGAGACGCTTCGGTGGTTTCGTGAAGAAATGGATCAGGCCGGTTCGGTGATTGACCGTGATACATATGACGTCTGGAAAAGTCATGGAAAAAAGAGCTCCTGGGATAGGGCGTGCATGGAAGTCGAAAAAATTATGAATTCCTACACAGTGGAACCGCTTACGGACGACTCGCTTAAAGCTCTGAGGAGCATAATGAAGGACGATGCCCAGCGAATGGGCTTCGATCTGCCTCCTTTGGATTAAAGGTAAAATAGTATCACTTTACGGAGAAGTCGAAAGAATCTTCAGGGAATATGCTGAGTCTGTAGATATTTTTGCAGATATATCAAATCTGTAGTCAATGTAAGACGCATCCCTGTCAGCAGAGAATAAGAACATTGTTACCTGAACTCTGGGTTGGGAAGGCTTAAAATCAAGGGACACGTTACCGATTTCGGAAAATCGGCACATGTCCCTGATTTCAATGCATATAGCATTAAATCCCGATAAAAAAATCAGGTTTATAAATAGTTCAGGTTAATAGATTTGACATAGGCCCTCAGAAAATAAACTTGATTTTTGGCAGAGGAGAGTCGAACTTGCCGTTTCCATCTACATCTACAAAGATAGGATTGGTTAAGGCGTAAGGGTGAGGGCCACTTCTGTAACCGTCTTTTTTTAATCTTTTTTGTACTACAGGAAATAAAGTTTTGTTGCCGAGGACCTCTATAACGATATAAGAATCACATTCGAGATTCAGACTTATCCTATCTTGAAATTTTAAGATCTGTTTCCTCGGAGCTTTTACAGGGAATATCATTTTTCTTTCACCGTTGACGATAACTCTAACTTTATCCACCGAGACCCAGGGGGCACTCTGGACTTTGATCCCAACATCAATCTTTTTTTCTTCAACGATGATAGTGCTGCCCGGAACAGATGTTTTGTTTACCGTAAACTCGATTATAGGGCCTGTGCTGACAAAGGATTGGCCTCTCTTCATCGCCTGAATTATGGCGCTTGTATCCAGCTTCTTCCCTTTTTCTCCTTTGTAATAAACATATGTCCTCGAATAACCCGGTTCCGCACGATCGATTCCGTGCGAATCTGAAGATCCCGTAATCGGAAAGTAATAACCTCTTTTCAGAAGATGAAGCCAATCCGCAATGACCACAGAGTTTTTGCTTTTATCGTGAGAAAAGAACGGTCCGTTCATCACTTCCAGAAGATCAAAGGACGTATTAAAACCTTTGAGGGCGGTCGCGGCGGTTTCTGGATCGAGCTGATAATAGGAAAAATAACCATACCCCCTCCGTCTCGGGTGATTGACCTGGATCAGAGCTCTGGGATCCTTTCTGCGGCTTTCGCCAAAAATGGGCGTGTTGTTTTCATAGAATCGGACGTCGATGGCGCCGTTACCCGGCTCGCCTTCTCTTATCCTGAGAGGAAACCGGTTGATCTCTGGCATGTCTACCCGATTGACATCGAGGGGGGTGACTTCCTGCCCGATGAAGGTGGCTATATATTCACCCAGACCGAGTTTTTTGAGCACAGACGGATAGTCGCTGAGGTAATTGTGATCCGCGGAAACGGCCACATCCACCCCTTCGGCGACGACAGACCGTATTCTTTCGGCAACCGTCATAGATCCATCTGAATTAAGGGTATGCATATGGGGATCTACAGATATGAGATTTTTTGTATCCACAACTTTGTTAATAAAAAAAATGAGCTCTTGCTCGCTGTTCTCTGAGACTTCAATAACTTTCTGATCCAGAGTATATTCAGGCCCCCTGGATGCAGAGATCATATACGTTCCGACAGGAAGATCGACCTCGAGACCTTCTGCCTGCGGATAGCAAGAATTCTTGAAATATTCATGACTATTATTTGTCTCTAACGGGTTTTCGGGCCTGAAATATGGAGTCCGTGTAGGGTCGAGGCCGATAAAAGTCGTTTTCCCGGGGACAAAAGCTCCGGCTTTGTTTCTGATGGAAACCTTGACCTTTCCTTTAGGCGGGTTTTGGAGGAGGCAGGTATTTTCTTTTTCCAAATCAACAGATAGGAAATCCTCAACGATGGCCGGAAAGAAATTGGCTCTGATGGAATAGTGCCCCTGAGGAAGCAGCACCGCGAGAGGCTGTGGCTTTTCGAAGAAGGAGCTGAAGAAGACTCGCGAGGACATATCCTGAATCACGATTTCCATGAGTTCTCCGTGAAAATCAGCCGTGTCGATTTTTACTTTGGCTGTCTGCACGCCAAGTATCTTATAAATTTTTTTAAGTAGGTCTTCGGCTTCGACATCGACCAGAAGAACGTACCGGACCTCAAAACTTTTTCCGGGGTCGAGATTCATGGAAACGGATTCCCGGAAAATAGATTGAGATGAAGATCGGGTGGGATTCAGGTTTATCCATCCCAAATAATGCCCCCTCTTTGGGTAAACCCAGAAAGGAAGCCTGGATCTCGCTGCCGAAGAACCGGATGACCCGCTTAAATTCGATCCTTTAAAAGGACTGAAGGAATAGACTTGACCCGAACTGCAATAGAGGGAATAGTGAAAGTCTTCCAGCGTCACCGTTCCCGTATTTTTTAGGGTAGACGTGATATCAATTTTTCCTGACTCGGGATTCAGGTGATACAGCGTTTTCACTTCCGCTTTTTCGCCTTTTTCCCCTCTGTACTGCGCAACAGCAAGGAAGAGAAGGGATCCGTCTTCGTCTTTCTGAGGAATGGTTCTAAAAGAAGAATAATCAAGATATCGGCTTTTATTTTTAAGTCTGATATACGGCGAACCGATGACCAGATTGCTCTTGAGCCCTTTCCCTTTAGGCACATAGCCCAGAACAGAGCCCAGGGTGTGTTCAATAGGGTATTTATAATAGGAGCTCAAAACCCTTTCTGTTCCCCCGAAAAGGACCAGGTTCTTGCCGTCCGAGACAAGGATATCCCCTTCTCTCCACAAGGTGTTGAATTGCTCTGGCAGATCGGCCGCGTTCTTGATGACCTTCACTTCTAATTCTGCCCCTATCAGCAGAATAGGAACGCAAAGGACCAGGATTCCAATCAGATTTCTTTTTAATCCTTTCATTTTTGACCTCTCAAAAAACGCTTAAAGAGTTGTTCTCCGTACTTTTCACTTTACTACGAAGTGAATGCGATGAAAAATCTTAACTGTTTCATTCCAATTTTTCAACACTCTTCTCAAAAGCCACAAGGATAACGGGATCTTTTGTTCCTTTGCAATCGGAAAGGGAAAGATATATGATATTGAAACGATGAAAGGTCTAGGACAGAATACACGCTGCTGGAAATCGGATGCACCGATTGTTGGAACGATGCGGAGCAGCGGAGTAGTTTCGAATTTCAATGATCAGTAAAGACCTCTGGAACATGCTTCGAGGACTTGATGTCATCGACACCGAACGACGAAGTCTGTCTGAGTACAATCCTGAGACACAAAGTTATCGTTTACGAATCCTTAACAGTGACTACGACATTTCGCCGGCCAACAGAAGCGTAAAGCTTGCCGAGTCATTTCCGGATCAGACTGCAGACTTCTATCTACAGCTTGCAGCCGTCAACTATCTCATCGGAGCAAAAGACCTTCCTCTGATCGGAAAGTGGACGGCCGAGACGCAATTCCCTTCAGGACCGCTGTTTTTTCGTGGGCCCCACAAGATGCCGACCCAAAAGCTGGAAGAAGTCTTTGGTAGTAATCAGGATGGCTTTACCTCCATATCCCTCTCCTATGGAGGCAAGATAGTTAATGGAGGCGATTGTGCATTTGATTTTTTTTTCTTCCCCCGCCTCCCTGTAAGGTTGATTCTCTGGCTCGCCGATGATGAGTTTCCCGCCCGAATGATCTTTCTCTTTGACAGGTCAGCCGATCAACACTTCAATCTGGATGGATTATGGGCTGTGGGAAAAGCTTTCGCCAATCAGCTCCTCCAAAACATTCTCAAGACTGAAGAGAAGAATTTTTCAACGTAAGAAAGATCCTGAGGGTGAATAATCCAGGTTAATCTTTATCAATGACTTGCCAGCCCCACTTTTTGTATTTGCGTCGAAATTGGGATGGTGGAATTTTCTCCACCTGTTTGAACGTTTTTGTAAAATGACTCTGGTCAAAAAAACCTGCCTCGATTGCGCAATCTGCAAGGCTGATATTGGTATTTAAAATCAGATATTTTCCGTACTCGACTCTGAGCTTTTTGACATATTCAGAAAGTGACATTCCTGTTTCCTCTTTGAAGAGGTGAAGACACCTGCTCGTGCTCAAACCACTGAACCTGCTGATCTCTTCAGATGTCAGCTTTCGGGTAAAATTCTGATCGATATATTCGATTATTTTTCTGATCTTGATCTTTTTCTTTTTTTCCTTAATAGCAGAGAGCCTGTTAATAAAATTGGTCAGGATATCATTCAATTTGAAAAGCAGTTCATCCAAATCTGTTGCCTTATTAAGTTCTGTAAAATTGGAGTAGTTCAATCCCATCAAGTCTTTTGCATCCACTCCTGCCTCTATAGCTGTTCTTGAGATAATAACAACCAACTCGATTATCCGGACTTTTATGATCTCAAAATTCATTCCACTTTCAAAAAAGATCGTTCCCAGGAACTCGTTGAGGATCTCTCTGGCTCCTGTTTTATCACCGAGTTTGACTTTCTGGATAATTTCTTCCTGTTTGTTCAGAATTTTTCTCGCGACGTCAGGTCTGTTTTTTTTAATGTCATCCAGGAAATTCGCGATTTTGTACTGTTGGATGTATTTGGCTTTTCTATCTTCGAGGAAACTGAAGTCATTAATTTGGAATTGCCTGGTAAGCGCGAGAAGATAAGAAACGTTGTCTCTCACTTCCTTGAGCGAAAAAATATTAATTTTCAAATCCTGGAGCTTTGACTCATCTAAGATTTCACCGAAGCCTTCGAGGTTTTGAGTTATTTCCTCAACAAAATCCTGTCTCATTTCCGGAAAAATGGCAAATCCGCTGAGAAATCCACCTAAAAGTTTTTCATTAAGAACAATAGGCACGGCAAACATTATCAGCCCAAGGGGGCAGTTCGTGATGTATCCTTCTCCCCACCGATAAGCCTCTTCAACCGCTTTCAACATCCTCATTCGACAATTATTCATCAAAACAATATTAATGCCAGACAGAGTTTGTTCACAAAGCGTGCATTTTTTACCTCTGTTTATTAATTCTCCGTTCGCATTTATTAGAATGAGGGGCAATCCTGTTTCAGCCGTGTATTTACTTGAAAGCATTCTGAACTTTGGCTCGGGCACGATTCTCTGAAACCGCATGATTTTTTTATCTTTATATGTTTTATTCTAGCATAATTTTACAAATAATACTCCCAAAATGCTAGACGAACTGTGTGACAAAATGCTAGATTATTCAAGAATGAAGAAAATATCAGGACAGATCTTCGTAAATTGCCCTGGCAGGCTGTGAAAATGGAGATACTCACTGAGATATCAAAAAACTTGGAACTCGGGGATTCTACCTCAGTCAAAGAACTGTTGAGGAAAGCCCTTTCCATGAATATTGCTCCTGAACGCATACTGAACTCCGGGCTTATTAAAGGAATGGAAGCTGTCGGGAAAAAATTCAAAAAGAATGAAATATTCATCCCAGAAGTTCTGATTGCGTCGAGAGCCATGAAATCGGCGATGGCTGTCATCAAACCATACATGAGCGAAGTTGAAGAACACTTATTTGGGAAAATTGTCCTGGGCACGGTCAAAGGGGATCTTCATGACATTGGGAAAATGGTTGTGATTATCGCTTTGGAAAGGGAAGGTTATGATATCATTGACCTCGGCATCGATGTTCCCAAGGAAACCTTTCTCGAAACCGTCCAAAAAGAGAATCCAGATATACTGGGGATGTCAGCGCTTCTCACTACAACGATGATTTACATGAGAGATGTCATAGATACGATCAAATCCGCTCATTTAAAGAAAGACATTAAAATAATTATCGGGGGAGCTCCCATCACCCAATCCTTTGCTGATGAGATCGGTGCTGACGGATATGGTCAAGAAGCGGAATCAACAGTGACTCTTGTAAAAACCCTTCTCAATAAAAAAGAGACGGAACAGAGATCTTGATGAAGTTTGTTGTCCAAGCCCCATTCATAATTCAAAAAATAGCAGAATTGTACAAAAAATAATAGAAATTTCCTATATACTAAGAATCTCATCAGCTATTTTAGAATTGTAAAATCCCGAATGGAGGTAGAAGATGGAATTTAATCCTGAATGTATGTCGACGGCAATCGGCAGCATGCCGCATGACGACCCTGCTGTCGCCTGCGATATCGTATTGGACACCATCCCTTACATTCCCATTTGGCCGCAGCTACCCAACACGGATTTCCGTGAAGGAATGGAAATCCAGTACAGCGAAGGTTTCCCGGCCGTCGCCTTGGACGAAGAAAAAAAGCGTATGTATTTCAAAACAGATGCTGATGTCACTTCCGACTTTGAAAAATTTTACGAAAACTACATGGCCGGGAATCTCGAGTATTTCAAAATCAGCCCGGAATACAGCCGTGGCATATACGAAATGGAAAAGAGACTGAAAGAAAAGGAACTTCCGGATATGAAAATGTTCAAGAGCCATGTAACAGGACCGATCACCGTCGGCCTCGGCCGTGTCGATGAAAACAAGCGTGCTATTTATTACAATGAAATGTTCCGGGATATCATAGTCAAAGGAACAGAAATGAAAGCTCTCTGGATGCTGGACAAATTCAAATTTCTCGGATGCGAACAGATTTGCTTCATCGACGAGCCCATACTCTCTGGGTTTGGTTCTTCGACATATGTCAGTCTTCATCGACAAGACGTCGTCCAGTATCTGAATGAAATCGTACAAAAGATACATAAAGCAGATGCCTTTGCCGGAACTCACTGCTGCGGCAACACCGAATGGACTATCCTCATCGATGCAGGAGTCGACATCATAAGTTTCGATGCTTATGAATATGCCGACACCATTGCTTACTACCCCGACCAGGTCAGGGGATTTTTAGAAAAAGGCGGTATCCTGGCCTGGGGAATCGTCCCTACTTCGGAAAAAATCGAATCTGAAACACCGGAATCTCTGGTTGAAAAACTGAAAGCCGGTGTGGACAACCTGTCCAAAAAAGGCATCGAGAAAAACCTGATTTGGGACAGATGTCTAGTCACTCCGAGTTGCGGGACAGGCTCTTTGTCGGTGAACTTTGCCGACAATATCTTCGGACAGCTTTTTGAAGTCAGTAAAATTCTGAGAAGCTAATGTCTTACGGGAATATGGGAGAGAAATATCCAGATCCAAAGGATGAGATTTTTAACTCATTCTGTGTATAATTCTACATTTGAAAGAGAAAGCTATGGATAAAAAGAGTATCGATAACTCAGTCAACAGTATGCTCGACAGCACAGCCGAAAAAGGCATAGAAACCATTTGGGACCGTTCAGCACAACAAAAAGCCCGCTGCGGCTTCGGAGAACAAGGGCTCTGCTGCAAGAATTGCTACATGGGGCCTTGCCGGATCAATCCCAAGGGCAAAGAGCCCCGGACCGGCGTCTGCGGGGCTACAGCCGAAGTAATCGTTGCCAGGAATTTCGGCCGTATGGTTGCAGCTGGCGCTGCCGCCCACTCGGATCACGGACGCGACGTGGCTAAAACACTCCTGTTGGCCGCAGAATCACCGGATTCAGGCTATAAAATCAAGGACAAAAACAAGTTGCGTAAGGTGGCCCAAGTTCTTGGTGTGGATTTTAAAAATAAAAAAACCGAAGACCTCGCCAAAGAAGTAGCTCTAAAGGCTCTGGCTAATTTTGGAAGGCAGGAGGGCGAGATCGATTTCATCCAGCTCGCACCAAAAACCCGGCAAGACCTATGGCACAACTTGGGAGTATCTCCTAGAGGTATCGACCGCGAAATCGTTGAGATGATGCACCGCACCCACATGGGTGTTGATCACGACCACCGCAACATCATGTTTCACGCATCCCGTACGGCATTGGCCGACGGATGGGGAGGCTCGATGATTGCGACAGAGCTTCAGGACGTTCTTTTCGGCACTCCCTCCCCGCTTCGAGGAAAAGTGAACCTCGGCGTTCTCTCCGAAACTGAAGTAAATATCATCGTTCACGGCCATGAACCCGTGCTCTCGGAGATGCTTGTCGAAGCAGCCAGGGACAAGGAGTTGATCGAATTGGCCAAATCCAAAGGTGCCCAAGGAATCAACATGGCCGGCATCTGCTGTACGGCCAATGAAATACTCCTTCGACACGGCTTGCCGATCGCAGGAAACGTCCTTCAGCAAGAACTGGCTATCAGCACGGGCGCCGTAGAAGCCATGATCGTTGATGTTCAATGCATTATGCCCTCCCTTCCGGAAGTCAGCAAATATTTCCATACTGAGCTTATCACGACCTCGTCGAAAGGAAAGATCAGCGGCACTAAATACTATGGGATGGAAGAGAAACACCCCATGGAGACGGCAAAAAAAATCGTCAGAGAAGCCATCCTCAACTTTCCCAACAGAGGAAAAGTGGATATCCCCAAGGAAAAAATGGACCTCATCGCCGGATTCAGTCACGAGGCTATCAATTACATGCTGGGAGGTTCGTTTAGGAGTTCTTATACTCCCCTCAATGATAATATCATCAACGGCAGGATCCGGGGTGTAGCGGGTGTCGTCGGCTGCTGCAATCCAAAAGTGGTTCACGACCAAGGCCATGTAAGGCTGGTTGAAGAACTCATCGCCAACGACATCCTGGTTGTCCAGACCGGATGCTCGGCCATCGCCTGCGCCAAAGCCGGGCTGCTCACGCCGGAGTCAGCCATAAAATATGCAGGAAAAGGACTGGCTGAGGTTTGTGGGGCGGTCGGGATGCCTCCGGTCCTTCATTCGGGTTCCTGCGTCGACAACAGCCGGATCCTTATCGCCCTTTCGGAGATGGTGAAGGTCGGAGGATTGGGAGAAGATATCAGCGACCTGCCTGCAGCTGGCGCCGCCCCTGAATGGATGAGCGAGAAAGCCATATCCATCGGGCACTATTTCGTCGCTTCGGGTGTTTTCACCGTGTTCGGCATAGGCCTTCCCGTTACCGGAAGCGACATATTTACAGAATATATCTTCAGGGAATTCGAAAAAATTTACGGCGGTATGTGGGGCGTGGAGAAAGCCCCGGGTAAAATGGCCGCCATGATGATCGACCACATCAATTCCAAGAGGAAAAATCTGGGAATCGACCGGGAGAAAGAACGCGTTCTCTTTGATATGGAGATGAGGAGAGAGCTGGAGATTTAATGCGTGATCCCGTATCGACAACCAGAGTCGCACTCGCTGGATTACGGGTCATAAGATTGAGAGGGTAATGGAATGTCGAAAAAGATCGCAACAAGAGCAATTCAAGGAGCCCACAAACTGGCGGCTCGAGCCGAAAAAGAACTCACCGAGGCTTTAAAATCGAAAGGACCGGATACTAAGGTAGAGTTCCCGAATACGGGATACTATCTTCCCATATCTCATGGAATCCTGGGTATGAAGATCGAAAACCTGGGTGGACTCAAGGAGCTGCTGGAAGAAGCGAAGAAGCTCCTCCCCCCGATTCCGGAAGACAACCTGTGGGTGCCTTATTTGGGCCATACCCTGGATGCGGGCATGGCGACTCTCTTTGCCGATGAGATCATCGAATCCATCAAATACACACACAATCCTATCCCTTATTTTACGAAACCGAATCCCGATGAGGAACACCTATGGCTGGGTGCGGCCAACGACATCATCATGCGGGAAAGGGGCATCGAGTTCGTCGACGGCACAGCCCCGGGCTTCGCCGCCTGTGTGGGCTACTGTCCCAGCAACGAGATCGCCGTTCAACTGGCCAGAGAACTCCAGGAAAAAAATCTCTACGTTTTCATGTCCGCAGCTACGGACGGAAAATCCATGGCCCAACAGCTGAGAGAAGAAGGGATCCAACTGGGTTGGGAGACCCGGCTGGTCCCCTTTGGCGATGACGTCACCGCCACCGTCCACTCACTCGGCTTCGCCACCCGTGCCGCTCTCTCATTCGGAAGCGCACAACCCGGGGATTTTCAGAGAGTCCTCCGTTACAATAAAAACAGGATCTTTGCCTTTGTCCTCGCTCTCGGTCCGGTGGATGATGAAAAACACGCTCAAGCCGCGGGTGCGATCAATTTCGGATTCCCTACCATTGCGGATACGGATATCGACCAGATCCTGCCATCGGGTATATGCACCTACGAACACGTCATCTCCCCTGTTTCCCACGACAAAATCGTGGCCAAAGCGATCGAAGTCAGAGGATTAAAAATCACCATCACCAAAGTTCCCATTCCCATACCCTATGGCCCCGCTTTCCAGGGGGAAAGGATTCGTAAAGAGGATATGTACGTGGAGATGGCCGGCCAAACCCAGCCCGGCTTCGAATTTTTGACCACAAAGGAACTGGACGCAGTCGAGGACGGTAAGATCGAAGTTATCGGCCCGGAAATAGATGATATCGAAGAAGGTGCACACATTCCCCTTGGAATACTGGTGGAAGTGGCCGGCAGAGAGATGCAGGCGGATTTCGAACCCATCCTTGAGAGGCAAATCCATGATTTCATCAACTGCGCCAATGGTATCTTTCATATGGGCCAGAGGGACATCAACTGGGTGCGGATCGGTAAGGAAGCCAAGGAAAAAGGGTTTAAATTCGCTCATTTCGGCTCGATCATCCACGCCAAACTGCACGGGGAGTTTGGAAAAATCGCCGACAAGTTGCAAATCAAAATATTTACTCAGGAAAAGGACGTCGTCGAGCTCAGATCCCTGGCCAGAGAGGTTTACCAGCAGCGTGATGCAAGGATGGCGGACATGACGGATGAGGCTGTCGACACATTTTATTCCTGTACGCTCTGCCAGTCTTTTGCCCCTAATCATGTCTGTATCATTACACCCGAACGTTCAGGCCTCTGCGGCGCTTACAATTGGCTCGACGGCAAGGCTGCCTATCAGATAAACCCCACCGGTCCCAACCAGCCTGTAAAAAAAGGAAAGGTCATCGATGCGGAAAAAGGTCAATGGGAGGACATCAACGCCTTCGTCTTCAACCAATCGCACAAATCGCTGGAAGCGTTTAACGCCTACAGTATTATCGATTTTCCGATGACATCCTGCGGGTGTTTTGAATGCATCAGCGGTATTCTTCCCTCGACGAACGGTATTATGACCGTATACAGGGATTATACGGGGATGACGCCCAGCGGCATGAAATTCTCTACCTTGGCCGGAACAGTAGGCGGGGGTGTTCAAACTCCCGGATTTATCGGACACAGCAAACAATACATCGCCAGCAAAAAATTCATCTCAGCCGAGGGAGGAGCGAAACGCATCGTTTGGATGGATAAGGGGCTCAAGGAAGAAATTGGACCTATACTGAACGAGATAGGCAAAAAAGAAGGCATTGAAAATTTTATCGATATGATTGCCGATGAAACCGTAGCGGAAACCGAGGAAGAAGTCCTCGAATACATATCCAAAAAAAATCATCCGGCTTTATCCATGCCGGCTCTTTTTTAGACTGAAATGCGAACAATCGCCATATCCGGAAAAGGCGGGACAGGAAAATCCACGCTGTCCGCTCTTATAATCCGTTGGATCAAGGATAACAAG
>Ga0114922_10004183_pt1 | contig 13405 bp, 1 predicted proteins | sample AartaG_FD_100975 | JGI IMG/M metagenome (GOLD analysis project Ga0114922, IMG submission 100975) | Deep subsurface microbial communities from Aarhus Bay to uncover new lineages of life (NeLLi) - Aarhus_00045 metaG | ecosystem: Environmental > Aquatic > Marine > Oceanic > Sediment | place: Aarhus... | reverse complement strand
TGCAAGAAAGACGATGAGGGGTAATAGAAGACGGGAAAGTCATTGGAATAATAAACCGAGGGTGATTCGGTATCTAAAGTGAGCCGCCAGGGGATCGAACCCTGAACCTGCTGATTAAGAGTCTCTACAGTGTTCCCAGCCTCCGAAACACCCTTCTTAGCTTCAAAAGTGGACCGGAAAGTCACCCGAAATCCTGACAGTCAGGCCGTCGGATTATTTCACTTTCCCACTGCTTGCTTGACTCATTTTACCATACTTGCCTGAGGGGCAACAACACTAATCTATCACTCTTATTATTGTTGTGCCTTCAAATTGCATTCCTTCGATTTCCCCAGTGACAGTTATTTCTACTAATTCACCGACCTCAACAGTTGCTTGTACTGCAGCTCTATCGAACTTGAACATCAGGTCAGGAATGCCATCCCTATCATAATCACCCACTTTCGTTGCTTTGCTTAAGGCTGGGACAATGCTATTCAAACTAACGCTAGCAATATCGATTTTACTCAAATCATAGCCTGGCGGAAGTTCGATATACACACTGACATAATTGCCCTTACTTTTCAGGTTTAAAACGTTCGGATTAAAATCTATGGTAGCTGGTATTTTAACATTAATGTCCACTGTATCTGGCTCCGAATCCACCTTTCCATCATTCACCACTAAAGTGATTGTGGTGTTCCCCGTAGGAAGCTCCACGATAGGATTTACGCCATAGGCGGTATTGCCATCCCAGGTCCAGTTATACGTTAAGGCATCTCCATCTGGGTCGTGTGAACTGGAGCCATCAAGCATAACCAAAGCTGTCATATTGGGTGCGGTTGCACAAACCGATTGATCGGGGCCAGCATCGGCGATCGGAGGTTGGTTCAAAGGAATAAGCCCCATATGCAAGTCCGTTACGGGTGGAGGAATACTAACAACAATGCTGTCTGTACTATAGTATCCGACTGCCTCCACGTGAACGCGATAAGAACCTTCTAAGACATTCCACTGGTACTGTCCATCTACACCTGTTACCAAGGGGTTTACATCTGGGTTCATATTAGCTGGGTTGGCACCTGTGGGTATATTTTCCCATCCATCAGCGCCATCGGGTCGTTGCAACCAGACAGTGGCGTCCTCGATACGTAACCCCGTAATAACGTCATATACATAGCCCGCTGGATCTATATAGATACTAAAATCAATTTCTTCGACTCTACCGGGACATCCGTAAACAGTATATGTCACCATGGTATCACCGTACCTCGGGAAAAATGTTGTGTTATAAGTCCAATGGTGTGCAGGTCCTTCCATCATAGCTCCGTAAATATCAGGACCGCCATCATCGATGTGGATATGAATATCCACGCTGGTTGCCTCCTCACAACTGTCGAAAGAGAATGTTATCGGTTCATTGTAGTCAACAGAAATGCTTGTGGTACCACCATTTGTAGGTTCTACTCCTACGTTAGCGGGAAGAAGTGGAGCCACTATTGTGGTTCTTGCCACAGCCTCATTATCGTCGTAGCAGGTCTCTGGAGTCGTGCTATTGATTGTTGCCTGGTTCGTGATCACAGTACCTACCGGAATCGAATCCCCGATCTCGACTGTGACGCTGACAGAGCCGTGCCCCAAGCCTCCCACACTACCCATGTTCCATGTGACGATATTGCCCGGTGAAGCTGGGCAATCACCCCCGTTCGAAGATAAGACATAGACTACTTCTGATGGCAGCGTGTCACTTATCACCACATTCTCCGCTGGTTCGGTCCCGAAGTTCTGATAGTGGATGGTGTATGTCATCACAGAACCCTGTTCCTTGGTACTGGAACAGGTCTTCGAAAGTATGAGGTTCGCGCCCTTCAGTACGGTGGTATAGCACTCATCATAGCTGTAATTATCGATTGGGTACGGGAACTCATTCGTACTGCTAATGTATGCGGCGTTCACAATTTTGGATCCTATGGGTACGTCATCCGCCACCTTGACTGTCACCATAACCTCCCCATAATCCAATGGCCCGGTGCCGAGATCCCAGGTTACCTCACCGTTAGCGTAGGTTCCTCCATCCGATGCTGAAACGAATGAAACCTCCGGTGCCATAGTATATACGATCTGAACGTTTTCAGCGTCCCAGTCCCAACACAGATTCTGATAGGACAGTGAATATGTTATCTCGCTGCTCTGTGCAGCTCCAGACGGCCCGGACACCCAAAAATCAAAATGGTGTTCTGGCCAGGATCCGTAGAATCCTACAGCTTCGTTGTCTTCGTAATTCGATTCGGTAGTCGTGGTAGTGACACTGGCATGGTTCTCACCAAATGCCCAGTAGGGACACGACACATCCAAAGACAGGAAACGACTGCTGTCCGCCTCAACCGTGCCTAGATACCAGGTAACGGTGCGATCCTCTTCTGACCAGATTCCCTTATCTGATGCATAGTCAAAATAGAGATCCCAAGGCAGTGTATCAACAAGGGTTACGTTTCCTGCCGCAGCGGTCCCGTCATTGGATACTAGGAGGTCGAAATGTAAGTATCCCTGTCCCCCACTATCAGACTTGTAAAGGACGAGGTTGGTAGTCTTCGGGGTAATATTGCCGCCCATCTCATAATTCTCAAAAGGCTCCACCAGAGGATAATTGTCTGCATCTGAATCTATCTCATAAGGGGTCTCGCCAATGCCGTCTCCATCAAGGTCGCTCCCCAAATAATCGCTCCAGTAGTTACCGAGATAGCTGGTGCAAGTGTTGCCGTTGTAAGTGTAAGTTATTTCCTCTGGAGAGTTCCATATGTTGGTTAGATCTGAAGATGAGGCGACATTGTGTTCGTTATCTAAGAAGTCGTTAATATAGATTAGGTTACCAGATCTTTCAACTAAGAGTCCACGGCTGTTATCTGAGATGGTATTGCTTACTATTGTCACTGGGTTTGATTGAGAGTGTACATATATCCCCACTTCACATCCGTATATTAGGTTGTTTGTTATAGTGGCATCGCTGCAGCTCTGAGTCGTGAATATGCCGCTATGAGAGTTGTTCGAGATTATATTGTCTGTAAGCAATGCGCTGCTGTCTGTAAGAACTCCCATTCGGTTATCTGTTATGATGTTGTTTTTGATCTCGAAGCTTCCCTTTCCCGTAGTATGCAGTACTATCCCAGCATTCGCTACACCATCGTCGTATCCTTCCCCCGAGTTCCTTATCATAAATCCTTGAATTAGACAATTTATGCTTATGTCAATGGCATCGATAAAAATGCCTTTTTTGACAGCATTTGCATCTATAATTGTAGTATCTCTGTCTTCACCAATCAGATTTACTGACTTACCTATGATGATGTTCTCAGTGTATGTGCCGGGATAGACGATAATGGTGTCTCCAGGGCCTGCCTCATCCACTGCGTCCTGAATCGCGGTGAAGTCGGCATCGGGATAATCAACAAGATCATCGTCAACATACCACGTTCTTGGAGCATCGATGAACTTCCACACTGTGCCATATGTATCATTTTCCATGTCGTATTCCCATTTCCCAGTATCAAAACCAATCGCAAAGAGTGTGGGATTCGTGGGTGGGATCAGGCTGCTGCACATCTTCAGTGCCGAAGGCATCATGGCAAATGCCATGTCAGCAGCCAAGCCCTCATCAAGATAATCCCAGGCAGTTCCTTCGCAGCATGATTGTTCACCAGGTGTCAGACACCGGGCCACCCCACTGATTAACTCGCCACTAGCTTCGGCGACATAGCTGGCGTAGAGAATGCCGCCGGTGTCAGCGCTTGTCGTGAACTTGCTTTCAGCTTTATCCAATACCAAGCCAGTATAGGCGCATGATGCAGCATTAAGATCTTCCCACTCGGTGCTTTCACCGACAACCCAGCGGTAGATGCCGCCTGCCATGTCTTGTGACACTACTTCCAGTGCTTCTAACCAGGCTACGGCAGCGTAGATCGTATTATTCTGCTCGAAATAGCTGTCAAAAGCTAAAGTAACCAGAGTGAAGTTCCCGCCAGTGGGTAACCCCTGTAGTTCGGTGAACGTCTCACCACCATCGTCTGAATAGGAAATGTCACCATCACAGCAACCGACAAGTATATCGTCGCCCCGTACGGCAATTGTCCAAGCGGCCACAACCCCACTAAATACCGGTTCATGCCAACCAAGAGAAAAACCATAGTCATCAGACATGGCAACATCGCCGTTCGCATCCAGAGCATAGATTGTGGTGGCATCCTTCACCGCGAGGTCTACGATATTATCTACTGTAGCGATTCCCTTTTCCCAGCAAGCCAGGGTCTTCAGGTTATTCCAGTACACATTATTAGTCCCACGATCAATTAGATAGACTGTGCTGCCATCCCCTTCATCAGGAGCTAATCTCAGCAAGCCACGCTGTGAAGACTCCTCGTTCACTCCTTCAAGTTGGCTACACCACGTCCTCAACCACTTACCACTGTACTCCGGAGCTTCGGCTAGGTCTTCAGCATTGAGCCAGACGCTGTCGCAACCATAACCCGAGTTCCAATTCACGCTGACCAGCATCATGTTGCTGCAATCTGGTGATACCGCAACATCGGAGAGATAGTCAATATGAGTGTCGACGAGGCTAAGCTGGTTCCATACATCCCCGTCGTCGAAACTCACCGACCAACCGCCCTCATCATAATCGTACCAGCTCCCTAGGACCACAGCGTAGACCTTGTCGTCTCCGACATAGGTTACCGCAATAGCACCGTTTCCAGTGGGTGGCTTGCAGGCATCATGCCACCGCACACAGCAGATATCCATGTTGCGGATTCCGTCGTTGCGGTATACCTGCACACCGTCGCAGCAGGTAATCCAGAGGTCATCGGGGTCTCCCATCATATAATCATAACCTCCGACACCCAGCACGCCGGCGATGGCCTCACCTTCGGCGATGGTGCCGTGGTAGGAGATGTTGGTCAACCAGAGCTCGCCGTCCTCGATCTGCCCCACGGGACCGACCGGGTGGGCAGAGTCGTCATCAACCCGTATTATGTCGCACATGGGTTCCACGGTTGTCCAATCCCAGTAGTTCACCCATACCCAGAGGACCCTCTCATCGGTGTTCTTGCTATTGTAGTCCTCAGGCAAGAGTAGGCCGGCTATTCCCCTGGCGTCAATCGATGCAAGGGCCGTCGGTAGTAATATGTCGTGCGAATTGTCCGTTTTTATTTCCACAGCTTCGATACCCAGGGTTGACTGCTCGTTCCAGCCCGGGCTTGAGCCGAAGCTACCGGATTGCATGTAGACACCCTGGTAGCCAGTTACCCAATCGTAAGCAACAGTGGTAACCAGGACGGTGGCGTCCAGACCCCAGTGGGGGGAGACTATAATGTCGGTGACTAGCCATGATAAGATGTCGCCTGTAGTCGGGGCATCAATCGGGTCCATGTTGTCCCAGCCTTTATAGTCATTGAAATCGGTAGCGTCGTGCCAGGCACTGGGAGAATCACCGGTAACTGAGCAGTGGAAAAGACCAGCGCCGTACACCGAATTGACGGTACCGCCGATGAAGATGTCACGGTTGCCTCCCGATTCGGGTGTAACGACTAGGTCGGTGACTATGTCCAGGTAAACACCGCCATCCTCAACTTTGCCGGCGTCCCCAAAAGTTACTCCACCGTCATTGGATATGTACACATGCACACTATACATGGCAATCCCGTCGTACATCTTGAGGGCAACGGCCAGGAAGCCAGGATTTGCAGCGTCGGAGGCTACTCGCAGCAACTCAATTATGGACTCACCCTCATAGAGCTGTGCTTCCAGCTGAGCAGTGATGTCCTGCCAAGTGGCAGCGCTGTCAGTGGATCTTAGCAGGTAAAATTGCCCAGCCTGTTCCACAACGGCGTAGGCCACAACGCCGCCATCGGATACAGCATAATCGATGATAGTGGAATCGGGTGCCAAGACCCGGCCCTGCATAGAGGGTGTACCCGCTCTGGTCCACAAACCATGCGCAGGTATAGGCATCCACATATCGTACAGTACCTTCACACCCCTTGCCACGAGCTCAGGTATCCATGTATTAATGGATGTGGGGCTCAATGGGTTGCCTCTTAGGTCAACCGTGTCTCCAACCGAAAGGCCCGGGTTGTTAACCAAGGGTAAAATATCGCTTACCTGGTTAGATCGAAGGTCGACGTTTATCAGGTTGGTGAAACTGGCAAGAGGCGAGATGTCACTTATCTCGTTATACGAAAGGTAGAGCCCTGTCAGGTTGGTAAGGTTGGCAAGGGATGAGATGTCGCTTATTTGGTTATTGCTAAGGCCGAGGTCAGCCAAGTTAGTAAGTTTGGCGAGATGTAGGAGGTCACTATCACCCATCTGGGTACCCCAAAGATGGAGCGATGTCAGGTTGTTAAGGCTAGCAAGCGGCGATATATCGGTTATTTGGTTAGCAACAAGGTTGAGGTGGGTCAGGGTTGTGAGGTTGGCAAGAGGCGAGATATCAGTTATTTGGTTACTGCCAAGGTCGAGGTCAGTCAGGTTGGTGAGGTTCGATAGGGCCTGAATATCGTTTACTTGGTTACCTCCTAGCAAGAGTGTTGTCAGGTTGGTGAGGTTCGATAGGGCCTGAATATCGTTTACTTGGTTACCTCCTAGCAAGAGTGTTGTCAGGTTGGTGAGGTTGGCAAGAGGCGAGATATCAGTTATTTGGTTCCAATGAATATTAAGCGAGATGAGATTGGTGCAGTGCTCGAGCCCGGTGAGGTTGACAATGTCTCTGTCCTCAGCGTTAAGCAAAGTTAACTTGTCGAGGTCAAACTGGTAGACATTCCGTCCAAATACTCCTATAGCTTCGCGGATGGCAAGCTCGAGATTGCGGTCAGGGAAGACAATTATTTCGTCCAGATTGCAGGTTAAGAAGGGATAAGTCTCCCCGTCAACCATGTTCCAGGTATAGGCAGGATTACTCTCTCCAGGAGCGACCGCGACTACATCCCATGGCTCATCCAGGCCTTCAGTTGCCGTATCTGTGAAGGTGGCGATGTCCACCATTTCCGCGGTCATTTTACCTGTGCCACCATCACTGACTTCAGTGCCCGAAGTCTCCATATCCCAGAACGAGTTGCTCACCGTTCCTCCTTCGTCCCACCCTACCAGACCGCCAACATATAACGAGCCATTTACGCTGCCAGTTGAATGAGAGTTGCTTACAAGCCCTCCATTTTCTCCTACGAGACCGCCCACATAGTCGTTACCACTCACACTGCCAGTGGAATAGCAGTCGGTAATGGTCCAAATCCAGTTCGCTCCCACGAGCCCACCTACATAGTCGCCGCCACTCACACTGCCGGTGGCATAGGACCTGATCACGGCACCAATGTCATTGAATCCAACCAGACCGCCAACGTAGAGGGGGCCACTGACATTAGCACTGGAATGGCAATCACTCACGGTGCCATACTCTGCCCAGCCCAGCAGGCCACCAAAGGAATTGTCAGTTCCCCTCACGCTACCAGCAGAATAACAGTCGTTTACAATGGCCTCGCCATAACTCCATCCCACCAGACCACCAACCTCCCTGCTCCCACTCACGTTGGCACTGGAGTAGCAGTTGTTCACGGTGCCCCCATGATTACCCCCCACAAGACTACCAACCTGCCAATAGCCAGTTACGCTAGCATTTATCACACCCACGTTAGCGATTTCACCATTCCCACCGACGTAACCAAAAAGCGCGACTTCAAGTTCATCAGGCCGGTTGATTAACATATCCTTTATCTCATATTCCTGACCATTAAAACTCCCCGTGAATGGGTTATCAGAAGTTCCAATCGGCTCCCAACCCTTTCCCTCGTTGGCCGTCTGACCCGCTAGTTCTGCATAACCGTTAGTGGTGGAGTCGAGGTTGTTCATCAGAAGATAACTGCCACTCACGTTGTGTCTGATCGCGTCCAGGCCACACCAATCCCATATCGGTTCCACACCTTCGGGCACAAAATTGGCTGTAATAGAATAGTGATCGCTCATGTTGATAGTCGTGTTGGCATCGCAAACATTGGCTATGGCGTCCACATCACCGGTCCAGCGGACAAACCGGTAGCCTTCATTTGGTTCGGCCACGAGGTCGACAGTTCCCCCAACGTCATATGGGAAAACACCCTCTCCAGGAATCACGACCCTACCTCCCTCGGTGCCGGAGGTTGTGAGTCTAAATCCTCTGGTAGTGAAGTGCCACAATGGGCTTGTACTGGACATCCCGTGCTCATCAACGGTTACTATCTTCCAGTAGTATGTCGTCGCCAGGTTTAATACAGTCACATAGCTGGTCTCCGTCTGCCTTCCTGAAACCAATGGCGGATTAATGTCAGTGCCGAAGTACACATCGTAAGTAACAAACTCAGAATCATCGCCCATCCAACCTAATGTTGCGTTTAGCGAAGCTTGTGTAGTACCATGCACGGGCGAAGGATTGATTGGCGTATCTGGTGCGCCACTAGATATATACTCGTCGACTTCCCCATCGCCGTTATAGTCCTTCTTGATTGTAATGCCAGGCTCACCTCGGGCTATAGCATCCCAATCAACCATGTACTGATCGACTGCGCCCACTGATATGGAGACGTCTCTGGCACCGAAGTTGTCCGTATCGCCTCCTTCGTCGTGGAAAACATCAAGCCCGTAAACCCCTTCATCCTTCCCGATACTGTAGTATGTGCAAGGGCTCGAAGGGAAGAAAATTATCACCCTCTCGTTATCACACATCGACCTTGGTATTCCGTGCTCGATTTGTCCATTGAAAAGACCTGTAGCATTGCCCTGGGAGTCATAAACACGGAGCTCCACTGGGCTCCTTACCTGTGATTCTATGCTGTTAATACCTTTTTCCAATGCATCAATAATCAACAAAGCAACCTCTTCAGCAACCTCTTCAGAGAGCCAATTAGCGCCATATTTCAAACTTTTTGATAGAAAGAATTGCCATTGTCCGCTCTTGATCCAGGTTTGTAGTAGAGGGAACGTCACCTTCCCCACCCTGTTACCTATGTAGTTCTCCAGCGTTCTGCCTCCAGGGGCTAACTTTATTTCATTGAAGAGCGCGGCAATGGACGCCTTCACCAAGGCATCCTTCAATGCCTCGTCTTGACCCCGGAAATAATAGTCGACCACAAAGTCGGAGAAAATAAAGAAATAGTCTGCAACTTTGGCAGCCTCAGGCGAAATAAAAGTGAGGCCAAACTTGATAGCGGTCTGGCAACCATCTCGTATCCCCTCGGCCCACATCTCCGCGGCTCCTGCCATACCTTGAAAATATTGAGTGGCCGCATTGAAGCTCATCAGTGACAGTTTGTTATAAAGGAAATAGTCTTGAACATACTCTTGTGCAATCTCGATGTCGCCTCTGTTCAATGCAGCTTTGGCATTTGCTAAGGCGATACGGCTGGTGCAGTCGTAGTCAATCCCCGTGAAATAAAGCTCATCGTACTTTTCATTCAATTCTGTCTGTGTCGCCCAAGCAGTCCAATCCATCCACACAATGGCGACGGAACCCAGAAAGCCTTCAGGCGTCAGAAGATAAGGTGGATACTGAGTAGTGATGGCAAGTAACCTATCAATCTGTGTGCTGAGGTCTACCTCTTCCTTTGTCTGGGGTACAATAACGGTGCGTGTTCGGTCTGCAGGTGTCAAACCGGTTCCCAGATCTACGCTAGTGTTCCAGTTATTCTCGCCCAGCAATTTCGCTTCTTCAGAAGTTGGTGAGTCAATATGATATGCAACGAAGAATAGATAAGTGCCAGATTTCGGTATCACGAGATTACCTTGATATTGATAGGTTTCGTCAGGGTGGAGCGTGACACCATCGTACGAGAAATCTGGACATCCGGAGGACAGGCACCAACCGTTGCATCTCCCTCCTACAGTGAGCGTGTCAAGAGTGAATGGTAAAGATCCTTGATTCCTTATTGTAAACTGAGCAGTCAACGTTTCTCCAATCTCATATGTTTCTTTCACTGGAGTGATTGACAGGGGAGAAATCAGCGCTGGTAGAAAAGGTTGGACAGTAAAACTGGCATTCGTATCATCATAGTGCCATCCACTGTTCATGTCGCCATCATCACAGGCGTAGACTCCGAAATCTATGGCGTAGTCTGTCCCGGGCCAATCGCTTCTCAGCTCAAAACTCCAGGATAACTCATAGCCATCAGTCAAAGCTTTGCTAGTGACACTAGTAATCGACATATAATATTCACCTTCTTCACCAGCCCACGGTCCGTAGTTCCCGTTTGACTGGTCCCACATCATAGTCAGAGGTGTCGAGGGATGGTTAAGCCTTAGATAGCAGTACTTCAGATTGTCTCTTCCGTTTGGATCGTGGTATCGAGTGGTCACTGAATAGGTATTATATGGATGCATGGTTTCAGGCTGACCACTTATCTCCGAGGCAAACGCGGTTGGTGGTTGGTTAGATGCGGTCACGCTTGGCCCTGAATATGTTCCTGAAGCTGGCAACCACACCAGGTGGCCATATGCATCGTTGAAGTAGAAGTAGTAGTTGTGATTCCCCGGAGGTAGTGTCGTTGAGTATTTGAAAACAGCTCCCAATGTATAGCTACCGCTTATTTGTGTCATCATGTATGCGACGCTATCGATGTAGATATACCTGCAAATTCCAGGAGCGTCATTATCTACGTCTGTGTAGGTTACATAATAGTTGAAGACTGTAGAAGTATCTCCAAATGACGGAGTCACATAACCGTTTGATAGGATCGGTGGTACATTGACCGGTCCTGACGCAGCGAATTGTTCCAACCGTTCGTTGTTTCCTTCGCTTGATTCAGAGATAGTGTTGGTAGAGTCGACCATGCCCCTGATTGTGTGCAGCGTGTAGTCCGATGGCCATTTTATTGCACTCCAAGTAGATGTGTAGGTAGAACCGGCATTCAGACCACTTACTGTAACACGCCCTTGATAAACATCATCAAAGTAAAGCTCAAGATAGAAGGCTCCTACCGCAGCGCCATTGCCCACATTTCTAATCGTAATAATTATCATAGTAGCTCCGCTTCCAGCAACGGGCGGGTCCGGGGTAATTTGTATGTCTTCAACAATAAGATCAGGCAAGGCTGGCTCGTAGCCCACCGTGAAAGACCGCGATGCCGTCGCCCTTGTGGTGTCCCTCAGCGTCACTGTCCAGGTCACTGTTCCACACCAAGTGGGGCTCGTTTCCACTACCCTGGGGCGCAGGGTCATGGAGGTATCGGAGTTGACCGTCACCTTGTTGTTCCAATCGCTGGTGCCTTTGTCCCAGACGGCACTGCCACTGGCAGCCCCGCTCCAGGTGAACGTCACCCGGTTGACGTTGTTGAAGTTGGTGCCGGTAGCTGAGAGTGTGGCATCATAGGGAGCCGTGCTCGTCGTTATCGCGGAAGGCGTCAAACTGGTAAAGCTCAGGGGTGTAGATGGTGGATTGTAGGTCACCGTGAAAGTCCGTGATGCCGTTGCCCCTGTGGTGTCCCTCAGCGTCACCGTCCAGCTCCAGGTCAAAGTCTGGCTACCGCCCGCGTTGTATAGCACCCTGGGGTACAAAGTCATGTAGGTATCAGAACCGACCACCACCCCTGCATTCCAGCTGCTGTCACCCTTAGTCCAGGTCTTGGTGCCGCTGTCCGGCCCACTCCACGTGAATGTTACCTGGTTGACGTTGTTGAAGTTGGTGCCGGTAGCTGAGAGTGTGGCAGTGTAGGTCGACTGGTCGGTCGTTATGCTCGAAGGTGTCAAACTGGAGAAGCTCAGAGGCGTGGTCGGTGGTATGTAAGTCACCGTGAAAGACCGTGATTTCGTTGCCCCTGTACTGTCCCTGAGTGTGACCGTCCAACTCCAGGTCAAGGTCTGGCTACCACCTGCGTTATACAACACCCTCGGGTATAAAGTCATGTAGGTATCAGAGCCGACTACCACCCCTGCATTCCAGCTGGCGTCCCCCTTAGTCCAGGTCCTGCTCCCGCTGTCCGGCCCACTCCAGGTGAACGTCACCTGGTTGACGTTGTTGAAGTTGGCACCCATCGCTGTGAGCGCGGCTGTATAGGTCGATTGGCTGGTCGTTATGCTGGAAGGTGTCAGACTGGTAAAGCTAAGAGGGGGCGACGCAGGCTGACTTGTTGTGAAAGAAACGGCGCTCCCCACACCCCAACCTGCACTGCTCCGAGCCCAAGTCTGGAAGTAGTAGGTCGTGCCCGGATTCAAACCCGTTAGATAGTAACTGAAATAGTCGCCCGACACGCCGACAGTCGCTGTCCATCCGTCCGAACAACTGCTGGTCCTTCCCCAAGAGAATCTCCTCTCCAAGATGGCTGAACCACCATCGCTTACAATCCTGCCGTTGATAATAGCTGCCGTTTCCGAAACAAAGTTGGCCGGCCTTGTCTCAACTGTAGGAACACTGGCCGCAAGTGCCTTGTCCGGTAATGCCCCAAGCAATGGTACGAGCAAGCTCACAGTAAGAATTACTGACAACAGTCGACGAATTACATTTTTTCTCATTGCTATCCTCCTTGTACTGAAATCCCCTATTCTAACTAACCTCACACCGTTCCGCTGTCTCAATATTGGTTCTTATACCCGGATTAATTTGGGATTGGTATCGATCCTCCCCTTCTCGCTAACATAATTACTTCACCGCCTATTTATCCCAATCAGCTGTACTTCACCCAAAGTTGAACAGTTTTACCAAAGTACGAAAATAGCCGAGCACACAGATCTTTATGTGCTCGGCTAAACACTACTAAGCCATCACCACCATTTGATGTTGACATTTGACTTCCAATTTAAGGCTCTTGTGAGAATAAGTGCTATTTTATCATTACTATTCAGAAGACTGTCAATATACTCAACCTAACTTTTATTAACAACTCACGGCTTTTCTACTATTGCAGGAAATTGATACGCCGCCTATAAAGGAGCATTGACAGTAACAGACCTCGCATAGGGCTCCCACAATTACAACGTCTGTCTTCTGCATGGATTTTATTACAGTTAATCCACACCCAAAAAGAACAGACCTTGTCCCTCGCGAGACAAGAGATGGGTTTGGAACTCGTGCGGATTCAGAACCTAGGTCGGTTCCTTGGCGGGCCACCTGTGGCTCGAATCAACAACCGGCTGACTAAAAGTCAGCACAGTGTTCTTAGCCTATGAAATACTTTTTCCAGCTTCCAGAGTGGGCCGAAAGGTCACTTGAAATCCAATAGTCAGGCGGTCGGATTAACCAAAAGGGCACCTTTTCAGGTGCCTCCAAACTGAATTTTGAAGCTAAATCGACTGTTTGGTGAGCCGCCAGGGGATCGAACCCTGAACCTGCTGATTAAGAGTCAGCTGCTCTACCAATTGAGCTAGCGGCCCGAGGTAATAATGTTAGCATTAAGGAACAGCGCAGACAAGTAGAGCTTTA
>Ga0114922_10004182_pt1 | contig 13406 bp, 8 predicted proteins | sample AartaG_FD_100975 | JGI IMG/M metagenome (GOLD analysis project Ga0114922, IMG submission 100975) | Deep subsurface microbial communities from Aarhus Bay to uncover new lineages of life (NeLLi) - Aarhus_00045 metaG | ecosystem: Environmental > Aquatic > Marine > Oceanic > Sediment | place: Aarhus... | reverse complement strand
TCATCGAATCCAGCTCGATGAAGGCGACGGGCAGGAAGATGAAGACGGGCAGCCAGGCCCAGAGCTCGGGCATGACCCTGCCGGCGAAGATGATCTCCGTGGCGAGTATCTTGCAAACGAAGGTCGTGACGAAGCACGCTGCCGTCAGGGCGAAGCTGATGATGATGGCGGACTTCATCGTTCTCGGGTCGCGGCAGACCAGCACGGGCAGGCTGACCATGAGCATCGTCAGGTTGATGATATGGTCCGTGATGCGGAAGTGCTTTTGAGCGAGGATTTCGGCGACATCCTTGATCTTTGTCTCCTCGGCCGCCAGCACGGCCAATTGTCGTGAGCTCAGCAGTGCGTTATAACCGACCTTTCGGCGAACGGTGATATCCTTCGGAAGAAGGTCACGGGCACGATAGGAAGCAACCACGGTGGGTTCATCATTCGGATCCGTGCTGATATAGATGCCGTTAGCGAGGTCCCAGTTCCCGGTCTTTTCGTTATAGCTCGCGGAATCGGCGGAGATCCGGCCGGTGACTTCCCATACGCCCGGCCTGTCCGTGGGTTTTCGCGTGATGATGGTGGCGTTGTGGAACGTGGCTGTCTCCACATCGTACTGCAGCGAACAGACGAGCGAGCCGTTTCCATCCGCCATGAACCAGACCGGATAGGACTCCTGGCCGGGAATGTCGTCCTCATCCCGCACGAGCTTGTCGCTGATCGACGGAATCAGCAGCTCCTGGTCGGCAATGGACAATCCCGTGAGCAAAATAGCCAGGACGAGGATCGGCCCGATGATCCGCTTGGCGCTGACGCCGGAAGCAATCATCGCAACCAGCTCATTGGCCCGGACCATCTTACCCAGTGAGAAGGCGGCAGCCACGACGGTAATCACGCCGGCAATATCGCGGAAGTAGAGCGTGGTGTTGAGTGCGTAGAACGTGATGATGTTCTTGACGACGGCCCACGTGCCGAGATCGGTGTGCTCGGCGAATTCGTCCAGGTTCACGAACAGATCGATGATGATCCGCAGCCCGATGAGGACGCAGAACGCGATGACGTACCCAATCAGAAAATTCTTCGCGATGTATCGATCCAATCTCTTCATGGCTCTCTCTTACACAAGACCCGCCGTCAGGTCCGCATCAGCCTCCTGTAGATCAAGGCGGTGAGAAAGACGAGGAACGCCAGCCCGCCCCACATCACAAGGATCCCGGAGGGACCTTCAGCGCCGACGTTCGTCGTGATATTCTTGCCGCTGATGATCGCGATGATCAGCACGGCGGCGGGCAGACAGCTCGCTCCGAACGCACTGAGCAGATGACCGCCTCTCTGGATGACACCCAGCCCTATGCCGATCAGAATCATCGGAAGGCAACCGATCCCGAAGACCAGCCGGGAGTTGATCTCGGCCTTGATGTCCACCTGCGTATCGGTGATCTCTTTGACGAGGGCTCTCTGCTGCCTGGCCAGTATCGGCCCCGGCTCTGCCCCCAGAATGGATGCCACGCTATCGAGCGCAATGACCTGGAGAATGGGTCCGCTGGTCAGGCGCTGTTTCATCTCCTCGGGCAACACCAGGTTCTTGATAATGGGCCGCACGTGCAACTGCCCGGTCTCTTCCACCCGCGCGCTGTGCAGATCGAGACTCAACGCAAGCTCCCTGCCGGCCTCCTCCAGACGAATCTCGGCCTTCTCACACTGCATTCTCCGAAGGCGTTCGCCCGAGGCGCTGTCGTATTCGTCCACAAGGATGGGCGGCATCAGCGTGATGCACATCTCCTCTTCCAGCACGCATCCGGCCGCGAAGAGTCGCACGGAGTGAGGATCGCCTTTGAGCTCATAGAAGCCGGTCTGCGAAGCCGCCCACTTCCGGCTGATATCCAAAGCGAGCATTTCCGTGGCCAATTGTGCGTAGGTCCCGTGGGCCATCCTGGCAATGGGATCGAACAGCATCAGATTCTTGCGGATCTGCTTCATCTCATGGATTCTCTTGAACTTGATGTCGTCGCCCAGCAGGGAGCCGAACTCCCGCTTGAACGACGCCGTGCCGATCTCGCCCCAGAGATCGTCCGCCTGGCCCATCTGCTTGGCACTGTAAGTCGTCAGGTGGACCTCGTTGAACTTGTCGTGGGGGTCAAACTGCACCCGGGTGACTTCCGAGGTGATGATTCTCTTGACGCCCTCGGGCCCGGCCTGCACCACGACGATGCCAAACAGGGTATCGGTCTTCAAATCCGCGTGGTCTGCATAGATCAGGTACAGGTGTCTCCCGTCCGTCGGCGGACCGTAGAAGCCCCTGCGCTGAATGTTGCGAAAGAGGATCTGCTTGGCATCGGCCTTCAGAGACTTCTCGGCCAAGCGCACGAAGTAAGGCATGACATGGAAGCTGAGAAGCAGGTTCGCGATCGCCACCAGGATCGCGAGCACAAACCCGGGATAGACCAGCGTCGGAATACCGATCCCGCTGGCCCGGCAGGCATCGAACTCGTTGTCACTGGCGAATCGCCCGTAGGTCAGCGCCGAGGCAAACAACGCGGCCATCGGCAGCACAAACGTCAGAGTAATCGGCATGAAGTAGAGTAGGATGTGCACGACCTGCTGGGGCCCGACGCCGTACTCCTGCACGGGCCGCAGGATCCCACCCAGGCTCAGGATCAGCGTCAGCCCCACCGTGGCCAGGATGAAGACCCGGAGCAACTCCCGGAATATGTTCCTGTGCAGCGTGAAAACCATTCTCACGGTCGCCTATACAAGAATCCGTTCATGACGCCGTCTGAGAGCACATCAAACTCCGCGGCGTGGAGCCTTGCTCCATGTCGCAACTCATTCATCGTCTTGTTTCATTGCAAGCTCCACCGGGGCGAGGCCCTTGATTCTATCACCGAAGATCTCGTACGGGTACTCCTCAAGCAGCTCCCTGTGATAATCGTCCAGAGCCTTCTGCCTTTTCCGGCCCATGATCGCCCACTTGACACGGCCGGCAAGCTGCTCGGAGTACGGCTGTTCCTTCGACGGTGTCTTCTCGAGGACCTTAACAATGCGCCACTTGACGCCCCCGCCGTGGAAACCTCTCAGGGGACCGAGGATCTGATTCGGATCGCCCTTCCACAGCTCGGACCAGAAGAGCCCTTCACCGCGAGGAGATACGGGCTGCGGATCGACCTTTTGCAGAGAGTGCTCATCCTTGAGCTTCTGGAAATCCGCGCCCTCGTCGAGCTGTCGCTTGATTCTCTCCGCCGTCGGCAAATCCTTGCACCAGATCTGGTCCACCTTTACAGTGGCGCCGTCCGCGAACTTCTCCTTGTTCTGCTCGAAGCAAGCCTTGATCTCTTCGGCCGTCGGCTCCTCGATCCCCTTGGTCTTCTGTTCCTGGGCCTTGTAGAACACGCGCTGGTCTTCCAGTTTGCGGACTTCTTCGCGCAGTTTTTCATCCCGGTGGTAGCCGCGAGCCCTCGCTTCGGCGACGAAGATGGGAGTCCGCAGCGCCTGATCCAGCAGCTTCTCGACTCCCTTTGGTGTGTTCAGGTCGGTCGGTCGGCGCGGCGGAACGATGTCACCCAACACACGGAACCAATCCTTGACGGTGACACGCCCCCCCTTGTACGTCGTCAGCACGAGGTCTTTTTCTTTTTCCGAAAGCTCATCGCGGATCTGACTGTTCTTGATCCAGTACTCGCCCGCCCGGCGCGGCTCGGCGGGCCGCTCCAAGAGTCGCTGGTGGATCTTTGCCGTCTTCGCAAAGTTCTCCTCGACCTTCTTCATCTGAAACTTCTCGACGAGCTCGTTATAGAACTGCCCCACGAGTCGCGAGGCGACGGCCTTTTGCAGGAGCATCGTTGCCCGTTCGCGCGTCAGCTTGGGGTTTGCCTTCATCGCCTGCTTCACCTGCGACTCGTCAACCGACACCTTGCCGCCGAGCTGCTTCTGCAATAGCATCCTCACAAGCTGCTGGTGCTCGAATTTCTCGACGCTGGTGTGGATCATCTCATCGTTCTGCAAGCCGCGCTTGCGGCCGTCCATGATCATTGCCTTGTCTGCAACCATCTGGCGAAGCGTTGCCTCCGCGGTCACCGGTTTGGCTTCGTCAAGAGGAGCGCCCTCGCGCGGCCGGATCTCCTGCACGAGTTTCTCACTCAATTCGTCCTTCGTGATGACGTAATCGCCGATCTTGGCGACCACGACCGTGGCTTCCTTCTCCGCGGCCGGTGCGGTCGACTTGTCGTTGGGATCGTCCGCCTTTCCCGGAGCCTCCTTCGAGGCCTGTGCCCCCAACGCACCGGTCGCACCCAGGGCCAGAAGCACACAGGATATGGACAGGAAAAGTGCAAACGGAACGGACGTAGGCTTGTTCATTCGGGCTCTCCTCGATTTCCGCATCGTGACAACTTTCCGACCGGAACCATTATACGGAGCCATTGACGCGGGGGATGGCTCGTCTGACGTAGAGAAATACATTGTTTGTGAATCCTTTGGAGATACACCACCATCCTGCCGTGAATCGATCAGTGAATCACCTTATTCAACGGATACGTGATGATCCCGGAAGCTCCCGCCCGCTTCAGGGCGGGGACCAGAGACCTCTCCACGCTATCATCGATGATCACCTCGATGGCCGCATACTCCGAGTCCGCCAGACTCGATATCGTAGGGCTCTTCTCAGCCGGAAGGACGTTGAGGACGGAATCCAGGTCGGCCTTCCGGACATTCATCTTCAGACCGACTTTGCTGCGCGCCTCGATCGCCGCCTGGAGCAGGATGGACAGATTCTCGATCTTCTCGCGCTTGAAGTCGTCCTGCCATGCATCCTTATTGGCAATCAGGCGTGTGGTGGAGACGATCACCGTATCGATGATCCGCAGGTTGTTCGCGCGCAGCGACGTGCCCGTCTCCGTCAATTCGACGATGGCATTGACGAGACGAGCCTTGACCTCCGTGGCGCCCCAACTGAACTCGACTTTCACGCGGACGTTCTTGTCTTCGAAATAGCGTTTCGTGACGCCGACGAGCTCGGTGGCGATGATGCCTCCTTCCAGGTCCTCGGGCCGGGTCACCGACGACTCGTTGGGCACCGCCAGCACCCACCGCGTCGGATTGCTGGTCGCCTTGCTGTAGGGAAGCTCGCAGACCTCCACGACGTCGCAGCCGTTCTCCATGATCCAGTCAAAGCCGGTGATACCGGCATCGAGGACGCCGTCGCCCACATAGCGGCCCATCTCCTGGGCCCGCAGATAGACAAGCTGAATCTCGCCATCATCAATCGCAGGGAAGTAGCTGCGCTTGGAATCGGAGATATGCAGCCCGGCCTTGTCGAACAGTTCAATCGTCGCCCTCTGCAGGCTTCCCGCAGGAAGGCCGAGTTTTAGAATTCGTTCTGAAGTCACATTCATTTCCTGGGTATCAAATCCACTCTCATCAAACAGGCCCCGCTCCCGGTACAGCCGGCCTTCTACTTCTTCGCTTTGGTCGCCTTCTTGCGCTTCGCGCGCGTCTTGGCTTTCCTATGATTCAACTTCGGGGACTCGCTCTCCCGGCGCAGAAGAGCATAGAATTCGTACGCGTCCTTGGCGGCGACCTGCCGAGTTAAGAACCCTTCTATGTCCTGTGCATCCGCATCGGTGTCAATGACCTCGTTCTGCTTGAGATACTCGATCATCCCTCCCGTCAGGGGGATCGCGTGGGCCTGCAGCGATGTCAGCATGCAGTAATTGACGACAAAACGACTGACCCCCTCGATCTTCTCGATCCCCTGCCTGGCGGGGCGTTTTCCCAGCTTCTTCAGGGTCTGGAGACTGATCTTGTGATGCTCGTCGAAGATCCCCCGCAGAGCGGTCGTGAGGGCGAACGCCGTGGCCCGGCTGGAGGCCGTGTCCTCGCCCAACACCTCCACGATCTCTTCGGCCTGGGAGACCCGGAGGTCGTTCCAATCCACGAAGGCCCCCTTGATCTCCTTGAGGGCCTTCTGGGCCGACGACTCACGCATATTCTCGCTGATGATCCCGCAGATTAATGCCTCCGCCGGATCGTCGAAGGGGGTCTTCTCCACCTTGGGATGTACACGCTTCAACCCCCGAAAGAGCTTTCGCAATCGTTGAGCATATTCCCTACTATTCTTCATGGCCCTTCCAGACACCGCCGCAGATCGGCGACATCACATACCCAAAGCAAAGGAGCAGTCACACGGGAATCCGAAACGCGCCGCCGGCCGGCGAGCGAACGACCTCACTGGTGCGGCTCGGTTTCCTCGTGCTGACATTCGCTTGCCACCTGGTCTATCAATCGCATGATTTCCAGCGTCTTGCGAAACTGCTCATCCTCATGAAAACGCAGCACCGGGCAAAACTTGCTCTCGAGCGCGTCCGCAAGATAGGACTGAATCTTCGCCCTGGCGTGCGTGATCGCGGCAAAAGTCCTGTCCCTTGCACCCTCAGCCGAGGCGAAAAGGCTCAGATACACATCCGCACCGCGCATGTCCGCCGTGACTTCCACCCGCGTGACACTGACAAAGCCCGTGATCCGCGGATCGCTCAAATGATTGGCGATGGCTTCGCTGACCACTTCCTTAATCACGCGGGCAACTTTTTCCTGCCTTCGGGTCGGCATCGGGGTTCTTCCTTCCGGGCGGCACGATTCACCCATCTCAGGATCCGAGGGTCCTGGCCACCTTGACGATCTCGTAGAAGTCAAGGACATCGTCGACCTTGATATCATCAAAGCCGGCCAGCTTGATGCCACACTCAAATCCTGCCTTGACCTCGCGCACGTCATCCTTGAAATGCTTGAGTGACTCGATCGCCACTTTGTCCCTGACGACGATGTTGTCTCGGATCAAGCGCGCCTTCGCGTTCTTGGCGGCCACACCACTGCCGACGTAGCAGCCGGCCACCGTACCGATCCGGGAGACCTTGAAAGTGGCCCTGACCGTCGCGCGGCCAAGCGAACGCTCCTGTTCCTCGGGCTCGAGCAGACCGGCCATCGATTTCCGGAGGTCCTCCGTGATGCGGTAGATGATGTTGTACAGCCTGATATCCACGCCCTCGGCTTCGGCCACCCGCGCGGCGTGCTCATCGGCCACCACATTGAAGCCGATGATGATCGCATTGGAAGCCTCGGCGAGAAGGATGTCGCCTTCCGTGATGCCCCCCGGCATCGCCTGGAGGATATTGAGCCGCACCTCGCTCGTGCTCAACTCGGACAGGTACTTCTTCAGCACATCGACCGAGCCCTGCACGTCGGCGCGGATGATCAGATTCAGTTCCTTGACGTTTCCGGCCTCGATCTGGCTGAACAGGTTATCCATGGTAACCTGGGTCCGCTCCGCCAGCGATTTCTGACGCGCACGCAGCCTGCTCTCCGCGGCGGCAGCCTTCGCCCGGTTGATGTCATCCAGAACGTAGAGCCGGTCGCCCGCTTGGGGAACGTCACTGAGGCCGACAATTTCCACCGGCATCGAGCTCGTGGCGACTTTGACCTTCTTGCCGTAGCTGTCCGTCATGGTCCGGATTCGGCCATACGTATTGCCTGCCAAGACCACGTCGCCCTTGGAGAGTCGCCCTTCCTTAATCAGAAGGGTCGCCACCGGGCCTTCCCGGGGCGACATCTTCGCCTCCACGATCCATCCCATGGCCGGGATCATGTCGTCTGCCTTCAGTTCCTGCAGCTCGGCCACGTAATCCAGTGCTTCCAGCAGGTCATCGATGCCCTCGCCGGTCACGGCACTGGTCTTGACCACTTCCGTCTGGCCGCCCCACTCCGTCGGCGCCAGGTCGTGCTCCGACAACTGCGCGTAGATCCGATTGATGTCGCAGCCCGGCAGGTCGATCTTATTCAGGGCGACCACGATCGCTACCCCGGCCGCCTTGCTGTGCGCGATCGCCTCAACGGTCTGAGGCATGACGCCGTCGTCGGCCGCAACCGTCAGGACGACGATATCGGTCATATTCGCACCGCGGGCCCGCATGGCTGTGAACGCCTCATGGCCGGGCGTGTCGAGGAACGTCACCGTCTTGTCGTCCCAGCTTATCTGGGAGGCCCCGATGTGCTGGGTGATCCCACCCGCTTCACCGGCGGCGACCTTCGTCGATCGAATCCGGTCCAGCAGGCTTGTCTTGCCATGGTCCACGTGGCCCAGCATCGCCGCCACCACCGGCCGTCTCGTAAGGTGCTTCCTCTCTCGTTCGTCGAACTCCTTGCAGATCTCCTCCTCCAGCAGGGCCTTCCGCTCAACGACCAGTTCCGTCTCGAACTCCAGGGCGACCAGTTCCGCCACGTCGTTGCTGATCGACTGGTTGGCCGTGGCCATAACGCCCTGCTGCATAAGCTTGGTGATGATATCCGTCGCCTTTACCGCCAGCGCAGCCGAGAGATCCTTCACAAGGATTGGCTCGCTGACAACGACCTTCTTGGGCCGGGCCGGGGCGGCGGCCTCACGTTGCGACTTGGCGGCGATTCGTCGCGTCGGCCGCAGGCGAAGTCCCTCTCCGCCGGCGGCACTCAATCGAGCCTGCCTCTCGTCGATATCCCTCTGACGCCAATTCTTGTGCAGCTTGGTCTTCTTGGCGTCCTCCTCCGTTTCCTCCTTTCGCCGTCCGTGCGTACGGTCCTTATGCCGCTGCTTGCCCCCCTTCTTGTCACCGACCGCCGACCCCGATGACTCATTATCCTTGCCCGTGTACATCAGGGGCTGGGTGACGGGCGCATCGTATCGGGGCTTGCCCCTGGGCCGCCGACGCTCCAGAGGCTCGGGTGCTTCGACACGGACCACCTGCGGTCCGCTCAACTTCGCCGGTCTGGGTTTTTCGAGCATCGGTCCGGCGGGCAGAACCACCTCGGGCTCCTTCGGCTTTTCCGGCTTCGGAGGCTCTTGGACCTCCACTTGGGGTTCCTCGGGCGGCAGTTCCTCCGGTGCCGCCACCACGGGCACCGCCGGCTCCTGCTCGGCCACCGCGGCCTCCGTCTCCGGCACCTGCACCGTCGGCGGCTCTTCGAGAAACTCCTCCTGCTGCACCATCGGCTCGGTCAGGGTCTCTTCCTCGCCCACCTCCATCACGGACACTTCGGTTTCTTCCCCAACAGACTCCGCGCCGGCCTGTGCCGCCTCCCGGCGACGGGGCTTGCGCTTGACCCGGACCTCCTTGAGATCGACTTTTTCCGCCGTCTCTATAGTGGTGACGTTCTCTCCCTCGCTGAACCATTCCCGGATCGTGGCCGCCAATCCTGCGGAGATGGTCGCCATGTGGTTCTTGACGTCCAGTCCTTCATCCTGGCACTTCTTCACGATCGCTGAGCTCTTCACACCAAGCTCACGAGCCAATATGTAAACTCTTGTAGTAGCCAAGAAACCTCCACGTATTACTCTTGTGCTTCCTCGCGATGTATGGTGTCCAATGTCTTTGTCTGCTGTGTCAACTGCTTCTCCGCCTGCTTCTGGTCCGCTTCAGCCGTCAGAGCCTTGGCCTCCCGGTCCGCAGCCTCGACCAGCCCTTGGGCAAAATCCGAGTCCAGTTTGAGCTCGCTGACCATCGGCTCGGGCCCGACATCATCAAGATCGAGAACGGAGATGATGCCCAGCGCGATGAGCTTGTCCACCAGGATATCATCGGCCCCTTCGACACTTTTGACACAGGTAGCCAGCCGCTCGATGCCCTGGTTGTACTCATCGGGCGTCAGGATATCGATATCCCAGCCCGTCAGTCGTGCCGCCAGCCGAACGTTCTGCCCGTGCTTGCCGATGGCCAGACTCAACTGGTCCTCCTCCACCACGACCGTCGCCCGCCCCAACTCAAAGCACAGGGCAATCTCGCTGACCTTGGCCGGCATCAGCGCGTTCGCCACCAGGACCTGGGACGAATCATTCCACCGGACGATGTCAATCTTCTCACCGCCCAGCTCGTCAACGATATTCTTGATTCTGCTGCCGCGAACGCCGACACACGCTCCCACGGGATCGACCTTGTCATCGTACGAGGTCACGGCGACCTTGCTTCGATACCCCGCCTCCCGAGCCAGGGCCCGGATCTCGATGATGCCCTCGGCAATCTCGGGAACCTCGGACTCGAACAACCGCCGGATGAAATCGGGGTGCGTTCGCGAGAGGATGATCTTGACCTGACTGGCCGTTTCCTTCACGTCGAGGATCAGGCAGCGGATCCTCTCGCCGGGACGGTGCGTCTGGCCCATAATCTGCTCGCCCTTCGGCATGAAGCCCTCCGTCCAGTGGTCCAGATTGATGACCAGCGTCCCGCCCTCGTATCGAACCACGGAGCCGCTGACAAGCTGGCCTTTCCGCTGAACGAACTCGCTATAGATACTGTCTCTCTCATCCGCCCGGATCTTCTGGATCATGACCTGTTTGGCCGTCTGGGCAGGAATCCGCCCCAGCCTCTTGATGTCGATCGGCTCGCTGTCCTTGAACGCGCTGACCTTGCCTGTGCTTCTGTCGATCTGAACGAGGATCTCACTTTCAGCATCACCAAAATGCTTTCGAACCGCCGAGACCATCGCTTCCTCCAAATCGGCGAAGATCGACTCCTTGTCGATGTTCTTGTCTCGCGCTATGTTCTCTACAATTCTCAACAATTCCTGGTTCATGATCCTGTTCTCTCTCTACAACTGAGATCGCCGCTCAACAGAGGCACGCCGTGCGAGGATCACCGATTCGATCCTTCAACTCCGATTCCACCCACCAAACGTCATCTCCAAAAGGCCAACAAAAAAGTGGAAACCTTCGCAGTTTCCACTTCAAGAACGCCCGTGCCAGACTGAGGTTGTCATCTGCCCTTCGTCTACATCAGTCGCCTCCGATAGCGGTCTGACCCTTCGACCTGGCCCAAAAGCCAAACCTCATCCTCAACCTCGCCGGCACTACGATACTGAAGCAGAAACATCGGTTCCACAGCCGCCATCTGTGCACAAACGCAGCGTTTCATGGGCTTTATATGCTCGCGCCGCGACACTGTTCACACGTCCATTCAACAACCATTTCCTGCACCTTTCGACTTGTCCTGATAGCTGTGGTAGCCATTAGCTCTTTATCATCGAAGCTGTCATAATAATCGTCATACCCACCGGTCGCAATAATTTTTTTGCAGATTTTGGCCTTTTTGCACCGGATTCCAGCGGATCGTCATAGACTCTCACTGGGCGGGGACGGCCACTCAGCTCCGATAACAACAAGCTTCTATCTGCTGGCAACACCCTCCGTGCCTGCAAAGCAACAGGGGCCCCGGCCACAGAATCCCCGGAGCGAAAGTCCTTCGATTGTCCCCACGATGCGACCAGTACAACATATAGGACTCGCCCATATTGGCCCACCAAGATGTTGGGGGTATGGCGCGTAATAGAATTCCACTTCCGTATGCGTTCGCCTCCGGCTTGTCAAGGCGGGAGATTCCGGCTATATTCCTGGCGGCAGGTAGAGTACATCGGATATTGAGGAGCTGCAGATGAAACCGAAGCTGGTCGTTGTAGGTGCGGGCGGTCGTATGGGCCGGCGGATCATCGCTCTGGCCGCCGAATCCGGCCGATTCGAGGTTGCCGGCGCGGTGGAGAGCGCGAATCACCCTGACATGGGTAAGGATGCGGGGCCGCTTGCTGGAATCGAGCGCCTCGATGTCGTGCTGGATGAGTCCTGGCCGGCCGGCGCAAAGATCGCCATCGACTTCTCGCTCCCGGAGGCGGCCGACAACACGCTCGAGAACTGCCTTGCGAGCGGCATTTCCCTGGTTATGGGAACCACAGGACTCAGCGCCGGACAGCATGAGGCGATACAGGCCGCGGCCAAAACCATCCCCATCGTCTATGGCACCAATATGAGTGTGGGGATGAATGTCCTGTTCGCTCTGGTGGGCAAAGCAGCGGCGATGCTCGGCGAGGAATACGACATCGAGATCATCGAGCAACACCACCGCTTCAAAAAGGACGCCCCCAGCGGCAGCGCCCTGACGCTGGCCCAAACGATCTGCGACGCGACCGGGCGAGCCTACCCGGACAGCCTGGTCCACGGCCGAAGCGGCAAAGAGGCCCTGCGCCAGAAGGGCGAGATCGGCATGCACGCCGTGCGCGCCGGCGACATCACCGGGGTCCACTCCGTCATCTACGGAACGCTCGGCGAGACGATCACCTTGAACCACACCGCCCACAGCCGCGACACCTTCGTCCGCGGCGCCCTGCGCGCAGCGGAGTGGCTCATTGACAAGCCGCCTCGCCTGTATTCCATGGCGGACGTCCTGGGCATTCAATAAAAGACCACGCAATCGATGGCTCTAATGATGGGAGGACACCATGAACCGACACGCAGTTGTCTCGACCACGTTCGTTGTCGTCGCAGCCTGCCTATGCCTTTCCACGGTCCTGCGGGCCCAAACCCGTGTCAGCATTCAGCCCGTGCCCGTCGATGACGAGAGCGCCACACGCTGGCCGGTCCTGAAACGCTATGACCAGCAACACGTGGCCAATATCGCGCTGCCACTCGGCGGGATTGGGACTGGAACGGTATCGCTGGGCGGTCGCGGCGACCTTCGCGATTGGGAGATCATGAATCGCCCCGCCAAGGGATTCACACCCAAGAGAGGCTCCTTCGGCCCGTTCTTCGCCGTATTCGTGAAGGAACCCGGAGATCAAGCACAGGCGAGGGCCCTGGAAGGACCGATCGATATCTCAGCATACGAGGCCAGTCACGGCAGCCCGGCGGCGAACCACGGCCTGCCGCGATTTCGCCAGTGCAGGTTCGCAGCGGCCTACCCGCTCGGGCAGGTCAGGCTGTACGATCAGGACATGCCGATCGACGTAACCCTCCAGGCTTTCAATCCATTGGTGCCGGCGGACCCTGAGATCAGCGGAATCCCGGTAGCCGTTCTGAGGTACTCGCTCCGCAATAAGACGGACCAGACCCTCGAAGCCTCCGTCTGCGGCTCCATGCCCAACTTCATCGGCATGGACGGCTCCGGCCGGACCAAAGACTGGAAGGGAGACCTCGTCGCCACCGGCGGCAAGGCCAACCGCAATCAGTATCGCCAGGGCGAGCACGTCAACGGTATCTTCATGCATTCCGAAGGCGTCGCCGAACGGGCGGAACAATGGGGCACCATCGCCCTGACGACCGCCGCCAAAGAAGGCATTACACACCGGATCTCCTGGATTCCCGGAGGCTGGGGCAGCTCGGCTCTCGACTTCTGGGATGATTTCAGCCAGGACGGCCGGCTCGATGCCCGTGAGGCCGTGGACGAGAATACGCCGATGGCTTCATTGGCCGTGACGGTCGAACTGCCCCCTCGGCAGGTCGTGCCCGTGACCTTCCTGATTACATGGCATTTCCCCAACCGCATGACGTGGACCCCGAAGGGCAACGAGCAGGACCGAATCGGCAACTACTATACGACTCTCTACAAGGAGGCGTGGGACGTCGCCGAGAAAGTCGC
>Ga0114922_10004180_pt1 | contig 13408 bp, 15 predicted proteins | sample AartaG_FD_100975 | JGI IMG/M metagenome (GOLD analysis project Ga0114922, IMG submission 100975) | Deep subsurface microbial communities from Aarhus Bay to uncover new lineages of life (NeLLi) - Aarhus_00045 metaG | ecosystem: Environmental > Aquatic > Marine > Oceanic > Sediment | place... | reverse complement strand
AGTGCCCATTTTTAGACCGGACCCGAAGTCTGCGGATTCTATGATTGAAAGGGTGAAACGGCTCAGGAAAGAAAGGGATAACGGCAAAGTCAAGGAGGCGCTGCAAAAGCTGGAAGAGGTTACTCTTAACGGTGAGAATACCTTCCCGGCAACTATGGAAGCAGTCAGGGCCTATGCTACCGTGGGAGAGCTGTGCAGGGTGCGAAACAAGGTATATGGTGTGTGGCGCTACCCCATAGGCATTTAGAATGGTAAGATTTACTGAAGGAGCTTTGAATGAGGAATAGAATGGTAAAAAGAAAGATGGTTTGGCTTATTTTGGCAGTAGGATTGATGGTTTTACCTTTGCTCGCTGCTTGTGCTCCTGCACCATCGGGGCCAGCGGGGGAGGGGAAGGTGGTGGAAGTCGGATATATATCCCCTTTTACAGGCGCTGGCGCTGCTCAGGAACAAATATCCCTGTCTGCTGTGCTGGATTACATCAGGTATTTCAATGAAGAGAACAGCATCCCGGGGGTGACAGTTGAAGTCTTGTGGGGGGATAGCGCGAGCTCCCTGGACAGATTTGTTAGCATCTACGAGAGATTTAGGGCGGGTCGTATACCGGTCATGATATCCAATGATACCTTTGGGATAGTGCCACGTCAGTCAACATTTGAACGGGATAAGATACCTTTGGTGTCGGCAAATCCAGTCAAAGAAATAGTCTATCCTCCTCACTGGTATTACTTCTTTAGGCCGTCCTGGGCCGAGCAATTCGCTGCCGTGGCTGACCATGTCATGGAAAACTGGCAGGAAGAAACGCCCCCGAAGTTAGCTGTCATAGGTGTTGATAGCACGTTTGGGAGACAACCGATACCCGAAGCTACAGATTATGCCCAGAGCCTGGGCATAGAAATGTTGCCCGCAGAATTTGTCCCCTATGTCGTCCTGGATGCCAGTGGTCAGTTGTTAAGGTTGAGTGACCAGGAAGCAGATTTCGTTTATATTTCTGGCCTTATAGTAACATCAGGGCCGATTCTGAGAGATGCTGAGAGGCTGGGGCTTCTGGACCAGATGCAATTTTGTGGCTTGGAGGCTTCGGCAGGAAAAAGGCTAATCGAGATGGCGGGTGCTGCCAGTGATGGTTACTTTTTCCCAAAGACGCTCCCCGCGATTGACGAGACAGAGGTCCCGGGCATAAAGTTGATGCAAGATGTGCAGATGAAATATCATGGGAAGGTGCTAATGGAGGAAGAGTACGTAGTTGGTTGGGCAGAAATAGCCGTAACCTGTGAAGCCATAAGGAGAGCTGCGGAAGAGGTAGGTTATGAGAACGTCGATGGTCCTGCCATAAAGGAGGCATTCGATAACATCAAGGGCTTCGATGTTTATGGACTTGTGAATATTAGCTACACACTGGAGGACCACAGGGGCTCTACTAAAGCAGCGCTATACCAGGTAAGAGATGGGAAGATAGTCCGGGCGACTGATTGGCGCGATGCCCCAATGCTTGTGCCTGAGGGCTGAGGAAACGTCATGCAAAAATAGAGGAGAAAGGCCTAACTAAAACTGAAGGAGGTATGAAATAATGAACAGAATAATGAATGGAAAGGGCCCCTGGGCTATTCTGGCGGTTGGATTGGTGGCTTTGCTTTTGCTTGCTGCCTGTGCACCGCAAACAGCACTACCCACGGGAGAGAAAGTAGTGGAAATTGGTGGTCTACCTGTGCTTACTGGCGGCGGCGGCAGCGCCGATCAGCCTGCCTTCCTGGGCTTCCAGGACTATATCAGGTACTTCAATGAGGAGGAAGGCATTCCCGGGGTGACCGTCGAACTTGTGTGGAGGGACTCGGCAACAGATATACAGAGGTTCCTAAGTGGCTACGAAATGCTTGCCGACCGCGGGGTACCAGTCATTTGGTCGGACTTGACCATTGCGTATGGAGGACTGGGGGCGAGATTGGAAAAGGACCAGATTCCCTTTCTTGCCGGAGGCCCGACAGCAACTGCGGTTTACCCACCGGGCTGGATGTTCGGTGCCTGGGCTACTGACGGCGAGGCGGGCTCAGTTGTGTTGGACTATTTTAGGGGAAACTGGGGTGAGGATAGGCCCCCCAGATTACAGCTATTCGTTTCGGAGACTACATTCGGGAGGGAACCAGCAGCGGAGATGACAAAGTATGCTGAAAGCACGGGCTTTGAAGTGCTGCCACTGGAAATCTCTCCTCTTGTGGTCATAGATGCAACCACCCAATTGATAAGGATACAGGAGCGTGGGGCGGACCTGGTTTATATTCAGAATATTTTTACAGCAGGCGGGCCCATCATGAGAGATGTAGAGAGGCTGGGGCTTGAGGACAAGATGCAGTTTGGCGGCACTGGAATGGTCATGGGAGGGCATATTATTCAGATGGCTCCAGACGGTGCTGAGGGTTTTCTTGCTGCAAGGGGTTTACCGTGGATAGATGAGACGGAGATTCCAGGAGTAAAGACGCTGGTAGAGAAAGAGCTTGAGTACCGCGGCAGTGTATATGATGCTCCCGAGTATCAGTCTGGTTGGGTTTATGCAGCCATAGTGTGCGAATCTGTAAAGCGGGGCATAGAGGAGGTAGGTCTGGAGAACCTGGATGGTGCTGCAGTGAAGAAGGTTTTCGAGAACATGAAGGACTTCAATGCTGCTGGAATGGTGAAAATTACCTATGGGCCGGAGGACCGCAGGGGCTGCCAGGCTTTTGCAGTGTATCAAGTACAGGGCGGGAAGATAGTCCGTGTGTCCGACTTTGTGGAAGCCCCTATACTTGTGCCTTAGCACCGACGCCTAACGGAAAAAAAGAAGCGCTAGCCGCAGAAGGCTAGCGCTTCTAAATTTCTTGGTGGAGGCGGGGGAGGGTTGAACTCCCCGTCCAAAAGAAGGTTGCCAGAATATCCTACAAGCTTAGTCAGCTCTTTTATCTCACCTAGCTGTCATCTGCTGACCGAATTCAGCTAGACCAGCCAATTTTTCTTAGCCAACCCCTATCGGCATCAGGATTGGAGCGCCTCGATTTTTTCTGACACCTAATCCCAAGCTTCGAGGAGAGCTTAGGTTAGATGTGACCTATTAAGCGTAAACAGGTTCGCCAGTTATTTTTTGCCACTTGTTTAATGAGGTTAGTGGCACCTCAGCCTGCAATCCTGTAGGCCTTCCCCTGTCGAACCCACGCGCCCCCATGTTTCAGCCTACTTCCCCGTCACCTCCTTCTATGCTTCAGCGCTCGCTCTATTTCCCTTTCCGCGTCCCGACGGGCGATAGCTTCCCTTTTATCGTAGACTTTCTTCCCTCTGCCAACCCCCAGCTCTACTTTAGCAACCCCATGTTTAATATACAGCTTAAGGGGCACTAAAGTCAAACCCTTCTGCAGTACCTTGCCGGCAAGGATATCCATCTCTTTTCTATGCAGAAGAAGCTTGCGAGGCCTGATTGGCTCATGAGTGTTATAGCTGGCAGCATCATAGGAGGCAATGTGGCTATTGTACAGCCACAGCTCACCATTTTCAGGCTTGGCATAGGCATCACTTAGATTTACCTTGCCTAGCCTGATGGATTTAATCTCAGAACCCTTTAGAACAATACCTGCCTCAAGGCTTTCCTGGATATGATAGTCGTGGTAAGCTTTACGATTAACGGTTATGACGGTGGAACCTTTTGCCATGAATCGATCGTATTTCAGGAGCTATGGTCACCTTCTGGAGCCTCTGTCCCTGTTTTTTATAAAGCGCTCGTAGAGGTCCTGGAGGTCAATCTCTCCCATCCAGACCTTTCCAATAAACCAGCCAGCTAGAACGAATAAAATCACCACAATGGCCTTCAGGACCCCGACAAATATCACAATTAGCCCCAGCACTAATCCAGCAATGGCGCCTATCGTCTTTGGGTTTAACATCAGTTTTATCCCCTGTCAACGCACAGCCAAGCGTCTGGCCTCCACCGGCTGATATTTAATCTTAATATTCACGTGGGCTACAGAAAGTCCGGTGAGTTCTTCTACTGATTCTTTAATACTGCTCTGTAGCTCGGTACCCACCTCCACTAAATTAGTGCCCAGTAGCACCGAAGGCCGGCAGGAAATTATCAGACCTCCTGACGTTTCCTTTGTGTAACACTTAACATGTTGCACATTGTGAATTAAAGAAGCAGTTTTTTCCGCTAACACACAAATACTGTTTAGATCAATGGTGACTGAACCATCTTCTGTGGAGCTAACGAGCAGAGGACGTGGCTCGCGCAGGGTGTTAAATTCTATTATTAATATTACCAACATAGCCAGGGCGACGAGCACAGAGATAACTATAATGATAATAGCAGTACTCCCGGTAGCCTCGGCAACCGCTTGTAACTGCGCCTCAAAGTAAAGCAAGATATCTGCTGTAATCGCCCCGGAAGCCACAAGCGAGGTAAGCACGGATCCAGCTAGTATAAGCAGAGCAATGACCACCACTACCACCCTATTAAAAATGGTTACAAACATAGCTATCTAAATCCCTGTTACCTGCAAGTTTTAAAAAGGTAGTCCTTTACCCGATTCTAAAAATGACTATTCCACCTTTTTCGCTGGCTTCTTTTCGGGGATTTCTATGCTTACAATACGCACATTAATCTCTTTAGCAGTCAGTCCAGCGATCTCCAGGAGGCGGGAAGCTACCTTCTTACGGACCTCGGCAGCAATATTGGGGATATTGAAACCGTATATTACGTCCAGTTGAAGGTCAACAATGGCCTCTTTACGCCCGACCTCGACAGATACTCCCTGTCTGGCTTTTCCCCCGGCACCAGTCATTGCCCCGGCTACCAAACGGCGAACCGAGCTCTTGCCTAAATTTGCCACTCCTTCTACCTCTTTAGCGGCAGTCCCCGCTATAGAAGCTACAACATCATCCTCGATAATTGATTCACCAGGTACTGCTGATTCTTCACTCATTTTTCTCCTCCTTTACCACTGAATATATAAAATTTGACTAATGTTGCTACAACGCGCGGCCTAACCTTATTTTGCCAGGCGCGTTCTCATTTAATTCTCGATATACCTACTGTATTTTTTTCTTTTCAGGCGCCTTCTCCGGGAATTCGATGCCTACGATACGCACATTAATCTCCTTGGCAACGAGTCCAGTCATTTCCAGCAGGCGAGTCGCTACCATCTTGCGAACTTTGGTAATGATAGTGGGGATATTAAAGCCATATATTACGTCCAATTGCAGGTCGACGGTGGCTTCCTTGTGCCCAACTGTTACGGATACCCCTTGTCTTGCTTTCCCTTCAGCTCCGGTCACAACTTCAGCTATTCTGCTTCGGACCAAGCTCTTGCCCAAATGGGCAACTCCTTCGATTTCCCCAGCAGCCAATCCTGCTATTGACGCCACAACACTATCATCTATAGTAGTTTCCCCTCCAATTAACTCTTTATCCATTTTCTCCTTTCTCCCACAAAAACCTTTAACTCGGCAACTGGATATATTTCCGCGACAGCCAGCACCCCTGTTAAGATGATCAATCAGTCTGTAGGAAGCACTGCTAAGCTGCCTTGTAACTATCGAGTGCTATTTTTGAATTCTGCCCCCCCAACTTACGTCGCTTCAGCCTCTTTATATTTTGTAAGTCCAATATAATATTGACAGGATATTTTGTCAATATCCATATAATCGCTCGTTTGATAACTGAAAAATCATATAGGGGCGGAGCGATATAGCTTGCCGCTAAATGCTAGAGGCAGCGGCTTCACTCTGAATTTAGCTATATGCTTTTGTCGGAGGTGCCTATTCCTTCCTTTTCTTTTCTAATCCCTTTTCCTTTTCGAATGCCTTTGTGCGCTTACTTATCTCATCGGCCCTTGTGAGCAGGTAAATCATAGCGCCTAGGCATACAAGGAAAATGCCAAGGCCAATAGGTGAACCCCAAGCGAGTGCCAACCACAGATTTTCCATTCCTCCTCCCTTCTTTGACCATTAATTTTTATTGCTAGATTGTATGTGTTGGCTTATAGTGAAGTCAAGAGAGGGGTGTATCGTCAAAAACCCATTTCATGACAAGCTAAATTCACTGCTCAACGTAGCCTGACTCGGATGCTGCGGGCTGTCGGCAAGGCTCCAAACAGCATTGACAACCGGATGCCGCAAGCCATACCATATCTCTTTGGGCTACAAGAGAGCACAAAAGGTCTTTGATGGGGCAGTGCTAACTGACATGGGATCTGGCAGCAACCGACACTCTGGGGATATCATCAAGTACACTTCCTGTGGATACCATTGTTTCCGGAGTTGTATTCTCAAGGTGCGAATCAGGGACGGAGTGATTATAGCTTGTGAGCCAGATGATACGATCAACCGCGGCATATCACGGGAAGATGAGCACTTGCCTGAGAGACTGATTAATGAAGGCATGATCCAGACCCGGCCTTGTGCGAAGGGATATGCACAGGCCCAGATGATATACGACCCCCTTAGAGTGAAATATCCGATGAAGCGCGTTGGCAAGAGAGGTGAGGCGAAATTTGAAAGAATATCATGGGATGAGGCACTGGACACCATAGCGAAGAAGTTGGTGGAGATAAGGGAAAACTACGGTCCATACTCAATCATACATCATCCGTATAGCATCTTCGGCCAGTGTAGTTTCCCACTCGCCCGTTGGTTCGGAGCTGGGATTGCGGGATGGGCTGCTCACTCCACTAATGGGTGGGAAGAGCCCGAAAACTGGGTGTTAGGAAAAGACATTGGAAGGGCAACTCTGCGCCAGGACGAGGTTCAGGTATTCAACTCCAGACTCATTGTTCTCTGGGGCCTGAACCCTCTCTCAACTCTTAGTGGCGGCTGGGCCTACAACCTGATTCGAGCCAAGGAGAGGGGTATCCCCATCATATGTATTGAGCCTCGATATTCACAATCTGCGGAGCTTTTGGCTGACCAGTGGATTCCTATTCGGCCCACCACCGATGTGGCTATGATGATCGCCATGGCAAATGTGTGGTTCAAGGAGGACCTTTGTGATAAAGAGTTTGTTGAAAGATGGGTTGAGCCGGAGGGCTTGCAGCGGTGGAGGGCCTATGTGCTGGGCATGGAGGATGGCGTGGATAGGACTCCGGAATGGGCTGAGGGGATATGCGCTGTTCCTGCGGAGACAATCAGAGAATTCGCCAGGCTCTATGCCAGAAGCAAGCCGGTCAACCTGAATGTATCCCTATCTATGGGCCGTCAGTTCTATGGAGAGAATCCCACCCGGGCGTCCATGTACCTGCAGGCATTGACTGGAAACAGTTTTATTCCGGGGGGAACACCCGCAGCAGAAACAGGCCTGCCCCTGGGTCGATTTCCTGGTCGGGGACCGGTGGTGGACTGGCAACGAAAAGCTGCAATCTATGAGCCACCAACCTTAATGGCTGCATTCAAGTGGCCCAAGGCTATCGATATTAGGGAGAAGCTGGACAAAGGCCAGATTAGTAGCGAAGAGTACAACAATATCATCGGAAATAAGGCGGGAAATCCATCTCCCAACATCCAGATGGTCATCATGGATGGGAACAATCACCTGAACAGTCTGCCAGATATAAACAGCACCATAAGAGCGATGAAGAAGGTTGATTTTGTCCTGGTATTTTCGCAGTACACTGAGTTACCGACAGCGAGGTATGCGGATATACTTTTGCCTCAGATTTACACCGCCTTCGAGGGTAGGAACTGCCTGATGATCTATGGGCAACGGGACAGCCTGTTCAGGATTGGAATGAATCTCGCCAACTACTTCCTGTACTGCCAGAAGTGCGTTGAGCCGGTTGGGGAAGTCAAGTCCTATGACTGGGTTTGGACACAGATAGCCAAGAGATTGGGGATAGCTGAGATGTACAACCCGCGTCTGGCTCATGTACCCGATGATGAGTGGGATGAAGCTATAGAGGAGTTGCATAGAGAGGCTTATGACAGATGGGCTGCCAGGGAGGACATTGCACACTTGAATCCTCCAGGCTGGGAAGAGTTCCAGAGGAAGCCTGTTTTCCGGTACGAGATCAAAGACCCATATTATCCATTCAAGAGGGACCTGGACAGGGGCGCGAACCCCTTTGAACGCACGGCATCCGGCAAGATAGAGTTCTATTCACAGTTACTGGCCAAGGGGCCGCATTATCTGGCAAACAACGACTATCCCCCTGGAAGTGGAAAGTGCTACGGCGAAGGGAACCTGCCTCCAATGGCAGAGATGACGACAGGAGGAAGGGATACCTTCCATAGTAAGGATTCGGAGAAGTATCCACTGCTGATGTCGTCCCCTCATTCGCTATACCGGGTGCACTCATTCCTGGACAATAATTTCTGGTTGAGGGATGACTGCTATCGACATGCTATTTGGATGAGTGTCGCTGATGCCAAGGCGCGGGGCATAAAGGGTAACGAGCTGGTCAGAGTCTTTAATGATATAGGGGAGATGATTATACCTGCCTACGTGACCTCAAGGGTAGTCCCGGGAGCTGTCTGCATATTTCATGGCGGCTGGTATAAGCCGGGCAAAGAGAAAAGCCAGTTGATGCCGGATGGCATCGATATGGGGGGGTCTCCTAACTTGCTAATCCATAATGATGACCTGCCTCAGACCATTGTCGGCATGTTTCCCTGTAAGGGACTTGTCCAGGTTGTGAAGTGGGATGGTGTGACATAATGGAGCAATACGGTTTTTTCTTTGATCAGAGCCGCTGTTCAGGTTGCCAAGCCTGTGCCGTCGCTTGTAAGAATTGGCATGCCCTCCCTCCAGGACCGCTCAAGTATCTGAGGATCTATGAGTATGAAAAAGGCAGCTTCCCCAACGTACGTGTTCATTTTCAATGGCTTCCCTGCTACCACTGCGAAGAGCCAGCCTGTGTTGACAGTTGCCCTTGCCAGGCTATCTACAAGGAGGCGAAATACGGCGCAGTTCTGATAGACAGCGAGAAGTGTAATGGCTGCCGAATATGCTATGACGTTTGCCCCTATGGTGCGCCTGTTTTCGAGAGTGATGAGGTTGATGTCAAGCCGCAGAAGTGCACAATGTGCATCGACCGCCTGGAAATGGGGGAGCACCCAATATGTGTATTAGCCTGCCCTACGAGAGCCCTTGATTTTGGGCTCCTGAGTACGCTTAGGGCGATGTATGGAGATAGGAGGGACCTGGAAGATATGCCCAGCAGCCAGACCACGAAGCCTGCCATCGTGTTCAAGCCCCACGCCGAAAAACAGCAGCTTGTTGCCTACGATACTCAAAGGGCATTGGAGCTGATGATGAGGAGGGAGCCATTGCCCCCTGTCTTCACCTCAGCAGCTGATATGGTTGAGATACCCAGCGGAACAATTGACCGTAGTGGGCTGGTGATTAAACACGAATCTGCGGATGAGCTCATGCGCCGCACGAGGAATGATGAAGGGTAAATGCCAGCATGGTATCGCCTTTTGCAATGTGGGTCCGAACGAGTGTTTTCCTTTGACGCGGACTTTGATGAGCAATTTCGGTAGGGTGGCATCCGACTCTCATCTAAGCTCTCCTCCGAAAGAATGGTACTTTACATAAAATTATGAAGGGCACTATTTATTGAGAAAGGAGCTGCGTTATGGGCCGCGCCGATAGATTCTATCTTTTTGTAACTGTTTTCCTGGTTATCGCCGTAGTGGTTGGCGGCGTCATGCTGGCGGTGAAGCACAGCAGGAGCCAGCCCATGGAAATCGTTCTATCCCAAACGGAGCCTGTCCAGCAAAGTGGGGAGCTTTACATCGGCGGCGCTGTGGCTAACCCGGGCATCTACTCTTTAAGGGAAGGCGATACCCTGCAAACGCTCCTTTCAGATGCCGGGATTGAACCCGATGCCGACCTCAGCCATATCGAGATTTATATTCCTAGGGAAGGAGAAGCCAGCCTCCCCCAGAAGATAGACATCAACCGGGCCGAACCCTGGCTTCTCGAAGCCTTGCCTGGGATAGGGGAAACCAGAGCCCAGGATATTGCGGATTACCGCAATGAGAACGGCCCCTTCAAGCGAATTGAGGACTTGCTTCAGGTCAAAGGCATCGGCGAAGGGACATTCGAAAAGATAAAAGATTACATAACTGTGTCAGATTAGGAAGCTCTTGGTCTTGTTTTTTCACTCTGTTAAGCAACGTTGCTGACTCAATTTCCTTTTCCCTATCAAGAGCGTATCATCGTGAGAATCATCTTGAAATTCTTTACGGCTCTCAGAGAATGTGGTTGATTAGCTGGCATTATGAGCATCTCACCATCTTTCAGGCGAATAGCTTTGCCGGAGATGACGATTTCTGCTTCACCCTCAAGGAGGTAAACCAGGGCATCAAAAGGCGCCGTATGCTCACTTAAGCCTTGTCCCTCGTGAAAGGCGAAAAAGGTAACTGTGCCCGTCTTCTTATCAATTATCGTCCGACTCACCACAGAACCTTCTTGATAGTCAGCTAAATCAATCAATCTTATGGCCTGCCCCATAAGCTTCTCTATTTCCTTTTGCTCCATTTCTTTCACCTCCACGGTTATTTCAGGCAATGTTGCCCGACTCTTCTATAACAGACGGAAAGCGCTCTCCAGATCCGCTCGCCAGGCTATATCTAGCCTAATCTTCTATCAATTACACCTTCAAGCAACTCCAACTGAAAGATATCATAAAGACCTTAACTGTCCTAAGGCTGTGTGCTTTGCAGTAAGCCTTACTTAATTTTGTCTCTCGTATCTAGGCAGACTTCTTCACAGAATTGTCTTAAGTGGTTTTTCCATTTGTTGTGGAAGTGCAGAGGTTTCACCCAAGTAATCTTTTCGTGAGTCTTCACAACGGTTGATAGTTCAGCATCTGGTTTAGCGACCATCCTAATTTCCTGCTTGACACGGGGAGTTTTGTCAGGGTCGTCAGGAGCGTGCACTATGACTAGCGGAGTTGCTCGATGCACTGCTGAATCTCGCCACTTAACAATATCCTTAACCAAACCATCAAACGTAGTATATCGGTGGTAAACTGTCGCCTGCTTTTCCTTAAGCTCCCTCCAAAACTTGGGTTTTGAGAAATCCATCTCTTTGTTTGAGAGATTTAGATTGTAGAGCTTCGCTAAGGTAATGCTGCCTGCATCGAAGAGCGACTTGCAAGCACTAAAATATCCTACGAGGTAAGTTCCTACAAGTGCTGCTCCGTTAAAGCTATCTGGGGCGGTTTCGGCTTGAGATATCAACCAGGCATATAGCTCGATGTCAGCCATCCGACGGCAGAGGTTTTGGGCTAGGTCACTGGATTCTTGCACCCATACCTTGCCTTTTTTGAATAAGAGCTCGTCAAAGAAACCATCAAGCTTCTTAAAACACTCTGGTACCTGAAAGTGTCCTAGCCGATATGTGGTACTAGAATAGACTAAACCTTTCATCTCTTGTGGCTTCCATCGCGCATTACCCACGCTATACATCGCAGCTGTAGTGCTCACAGAACCTTAAATATAACTCCATTTTACCACAGAGATGGGCTCATTCTAAGGTATGCGATTTGCCGCTGGAGAGCCATTTCTTAACCTGAAGGGCGGTTCACCTCTGACTAAAGTACCATTGACATGGCTCAGTTATTGCGGTAATAGTAGAGCAAATTTGGAACTAAGGAGGATGACACCGTGGCAACAGCTTATTGCATGAAGTGCAGGAAAAAGATAGACATAAAGAATCCCAGGCAAATCACACTCAAGAATAACAGACCGGCAGTACAAGGTGTCTGCCCCAATTGCGGGACAAAGGTATTCCGAATCGGGAAAGCCTAGACTCTCCCAATCCGCTGGCTGGACTTGCTGCTATTCGCCTTCAAGCTGAGCAAGCCTCACCCTGATTGCGTGGGGGCGACCGTTGGGGTCCCGTGTGACCCCAAATTCCACTTTTTGCCCTTCTCTAAGGGAAGCATAGTCCACCCCTTGAAGCTGGTTGCGGCCAAAGAAGAGTTCTTCTTCAGTCTCTGTCTCGATGAACCCAAAACCACGGTCTGCAACTAGCCGTTTTATCGTGCCCTTTTGCATGGAATGCCTCTCCAAATCCGCCGGCTGGGCTACCAGCCAGCCAAAGCATACATCTTATAATCCTAATTATACCACTTATAAGCTTAGCGAAGTCTGGGATAGCTTGAGGGTTTAGCCAACTTGCACCTAAAGCAAGAGGGCAAGCCCATATTGAGCCTGCCCTCTGATTCAATCCAGCCCAAGTCTTATTTTCAAGTCCTCCGTCGCCTCAGGACATACCAGCCTATACCGCCTGCTAACACCGCTGCAATAGCAATCCAGGGCGCCAGGACGGAAATCCTGCTCACGGGATAGGCTTCGCCGCCCACTGGAGGGCCTTCTGGTTCAGTGTAACACAGGGTAACCCGGTGCTGGTTATAGGTATCGTCTTCCTCCTCCGTGCAGAAATCATCTACGTCTGCGGAATTTTGGACCATAACGGAAACCGTGGCATCGGCTGCCCAGCCGCTCACTTGCGCTGAGCTGAGCGCCCAGGTTGCTGCTGTCCAGTTCTCACTGCATTCATCCCAGTGGCCCTGGTCACGCCCGATGTAATCGCCGTCGATGTAGACTTCAATAAAATCATCCTCCTCCCAATCCCAGTTGTAAGACCACTCATCAAAGTCCCCCCTGAACTCAACGACGACATAAGCCAGCGCCGTTGCCCCTGACGGGACGGAGAAATTGTGGATGGTGGCAGTCCCGTTCCCTGTGTAGCTAATCAAGGATTCGTCACAGGTCACGGGCGACATGGTGTAACACAGAGTGACCCGGTGCTGGTCAGGTTCACACTCATCGTCCACATCCTCGGAATTTGCCACCCTAACCGAAATCATGCCATCGGCTGCCCAGTCGCTCATTTGCTCTGCGGTAAGCGACCAGGTTGCTTCTGTCCAGCGCTCATCGCAGTCATCCCAGTGGCCCCGGTCACGCCCGATGTAATCGCCGTCGATGTAGACTTCAATAAAATCATCCTCCTCCCAATCCCAGTTGTAAGACCACCCCTCAAAGTCCCCCCTGAACTCAACCAGGACATAACCGCCTGTTGCCCCCGTGGGGACGGAGAAATTGTGGGTGGTGTTAGCCCCATACCCCGTGTAGTCAATCAAAGATGTCTGACAGACCATACCAGCACCCTGGGCGCTGGCTACGGAGGGAGGGGCGAAAGTCAAAACTACTGCCGCCAGCGAGAACACCAGCGCCAGGGCCAGTAACAAACAAACAGGCTTTGATACTATTTTATTCATTTTCACACTCCCTTGCTGAGTTGGTTCAGTATAGGGGCATCATACTACTTCTGTCAATAGGTGAATTACGTACCATAATTCGGGGATTCTCCGACCAGAATTTTGGGGTGTCATTGCGAGGAGCCGCAATCGACGTGGCAATCTCCTCAAATTCAAGTGAGATT
>Ga0114922_10004179_pt1 | contig 13411 bp, 12 predicted proteins | sample AartaG_FD_100975 | JGI IMG/M metagenome (GOLD analysis project Ga0114922, IMG submission 100975) | Deep subsurface microbial communities from Aarhus Bay to uncover new lineages of life (NeLLi) - Aarhus_00045 metaG | ecosystem: Environmental > Aquatic > Marine > Oceanic > Sediment | place... | reverse complement strand
TGGCTAAAGAGATGGGATTGTGACCGTTCGTTGGACACAGAAAGATCTTAAGACCTTTAGTAAGCCTATCTTGAATACTAGGGGATTCTTCACTTCGTTCAGAATAACAGGAGGCGAAGAGCTCAAGGTGACATGGGCACTGGCACTTGAAGAGGACTAGCTAAGGTCCTTAAGCTTCGTTTCTAAATTCTTTTGCCTTAAGGCTACTGTTAAATCTCCCCGGGTTCTTTCTATAATGCCTCGCATGGCATCTGTAGTTCGCCTCAAGCCATGAGCGAGCAATTCCGGGAAGTCCATGGTTATCAAGATTCCGTAGATTTCATCCATTATGCCCAGCAGTTCTTCGCAACGGGAAAAGTCCTCTCGCCTTAGACTATCCAATATATGCCGCCTCAACTCACCCACGGATTCGCCCAATCCGTCGAGGTAGGCAGCATTGCTTACGCCCAGTGCGTCCGGTCTCGGCAAGTCCTCTCCCGAAATAAAAGCCAGGGTTATACATCCCTCAGAGAACTCCTTTTGAGCGTCATGAACGAAACCGGAATGAAGTAACTTTCCATGCTTGGCTAGGTCATGGGCTAGCTCTCGAAGTAATTCATGAGCTGAATCAAGGCGTTGCTTTGCCTTATCCTCTTCCTGGCGATGCACGGCACGTACGGCCTCAGCGCTGTAGCGGATTACCTGACGGCAACTACGCAAGGCTTTCTCTCGCGCCCCATCCTCAGCCGCGAAGTAGGGACGCAACTCTGCAGCTATAGCCTCCAAATCTTCTACAGGTCTTGACATTATTCCCTCACCAGGTCCATCTTATCGACAAGCTCCTGCACAGCCCCCTTGACATCCTCTTCACCCAGGACGGCGCTAATCACAGCGATAGCGTCAGCGCCAGCAGCCACTACTTCACCGATATTATTTTGGTTTATGCCGCCAATAGCTACAAGAGGGGTGGAAACTGTTCGCTTGAGCTCTTTGAGTGTATCCACTCCGACTACAGTGGCTCCCTTTTTCGTTGTCGTGGGAAATATAGAGCCTACGGCAATATAATCTGCTCCTTCAGCCTGGGCTTTTGCTGCCTGAGCCAGCGTGGTGACGGAGCAGCCAACTATTTTATCTATGGGCAGCTCTCTGCGGATTACAGGCAGGGGCAGGTCTTCCTGGCCAATGTGAAGGCCATCAGCGTCGACAGCCATAGCCAGGTCAAGGCAATCATTTATTATGAATAGCACATCTAATTTACTACAGAGCTCCTTGAGCTTTTGCGCTACAAGCAGTAATTCTCCCTTATTGCTTTGCTTGTCGCGAAGCTGGATTACCCGGGCACCTCCATGAATAACGTGGCTGGCAACGTCCAACCCATCTCGGCCAGCCAGAAATTGCCTGTCCAGAATAAAGTAAAGCCCAAGCATCCTGTCTATTTTGTCCCGTCGTGATATCTTGGAAACTAAATCCCGCTCCAGGGTATAAATGGCAAACCTCGACTGCTCGAATTTGGCTGAATTCAACATCGAACTTATCTCCGGCAATTTAGCCAGCTCCTCTATCACGCGAAGAGATTCTTCCACCCTTTTAGCATTGGCTGTAACCAAGTCAGACAAGCCCTGCAGCGAGGTCGTTTCCACATTTAGTTCCTTTCCCCTTGTGGGGAGGGGGATAGACTGAGGGCGACCGACATCCTGTTCGGAATCCCTTTGAGACAGGAGCCCTATACCAAGTGATTTAGTCTCCAGGGCCAAATCATGGCGCAGAGCCTTTAACCGCTGGCTCAGCTCAGCATCGTTAAGAAGAAAGCGAGCGACATCTTCCAAAACCCGCAAGCCTTCGCTGGAGCGGTTTAGATTGGCATCAATCATACGCAGCGGTTGGCGAAGCACTTTCCAGGTCCCTCAGCGGCTCAGGTAAGACACCTTCCCTGGCTGCTTGTATCTGTTCCTGGACTTGGGACGGCAGCTCCTGTCCCATATCCTTGAATCTCTTTTCCACCCAGCGACCGATATTCCGGGGGTCTTTATAATAATCAGGGGCGGGGTTCGCTGTCGGCTCACCACTTTCCTCCCAAACGGTCTTCAACGACTTATGGTAAGCGAAGCTCGACACAGTGCGGAATAGATCGATGCCGCCACAAAATGAACATTTATGGACAACGGGAGCGGATGCGTCCCTTACGAGGAAACTCGATTTTCTACGGCAATTCTGGCAGATAAACTCGTAGATAGGCATGGTCCACCTCAATCACTTGCTTCGGGTTTGCTTGGCTCTTCGCCGAAAAACTCCTTCTTTTTTTCCCCCAGCTGCTTTAAAGGCCATTCCCCCCTCTCCATCCTATCGGTTATCTCTTCATACTCAGGGGAGGATTTTTCCCCGCCAGTCATCCGTTTATTCCACTCAGCCATAGCCCTGGGGTCATTGCTCAGCATACCATGAGTTAACTCCCGGTCAGAAAGTATGTCTTCATACACATCTTTAGTAGTCTTATGCATGGCAAAAGTGGAAAATACTCGCTTCAGTTCGCTATTTCCACAGCGAGGACAGCGAGCAGAACGAGCAGAAGAGGAAATGTCCTGTTGATATACGCTAATCTTTCGCTGGCAAGAGCTGCACCAATATTCATAAATAGGCATCTTTGCTTCCTCGGTCGCTATTTTGTCTCAATTACACAACCTGATTTTAGCACACTAATACGTCCTAATAAAAATTGGCTTCCCTAGCGCCCACTCCTATATCAAAACTCCCCGCCCTTTTACCTCCCTGCCATTTAGGGTCTTAAGGTTTGACCATTACGGGTTTTCTTTCTTATACTGCGATATTTCAGGAGGGGTGACCGAGTGGGTAATGGTGGCGGTCTTGAAATTCTATACCAGGTATCCCAGAAGGTTACTTTGCGTATAACATAGAACCTTTGTGTCAGTTGTTAAAACCATGTTTTGTTCGTAAAGTCCCATTGTGTACCAGGCCATCCTAAGCAAGTTAACGGGAAAATAACGGCAATTTTCCAGATATGGTCTGTAGCTAACGGAGCAGCAATAAGGATAGTAGTGGAAGATAACCCCACAGCAATAAACCAGCAACGATAGTGGCAACGGCAACAGGCGTCTATGCGTAACGTGAGATTTGGGCTAGGGCTTGATATTGTGCTGAGACACACCCAGTTAGTGAAGTTTGAGGATGGTTTGAGGCTCTATCGAAGGCTCTTTTCGTCCAAATCCCTGATTCAGTCATCCCTGTAAACTGGCTCTCGCTTCTCGACAAAGGTTGCTTTGATCGCCTCCATGGCATCGTCCGTGAAAGCGCACAGAACCTGTGTCCGGTTCTCTAACTTTGTCGCATCCAGGAGACTAGCGGCCTCGATGTTGGCATTCAGTACTTCTTTCGTCATTCTGAGAGCGAAGGGCGAGATACGCAAAAGCTCCCGTGCCAATTCCTCCGCAGCGTCGTCCAGTTGGTCGTCGGGTACAACCTGAGAGACTAGGCCGATACGTTCCGCCGTGGCGGCATCGATGAAGCGTGAAGTGAACATGTAGAATGCAGCCCTGGACATGCCAATGAGGCGCGGCAGGAAATAGGACATGCCTAAATCGCCTGCCGAGAAACCGATGCGAGGAGCGCCAACATTGAACTGGGCCGTATCGCTTGCCAGGCGTATGTCGCTGGCCATAGCAATACCGAACCCGCCACCCATGGCCATGCCGCGTACAGCACAGATAATGGGGTGAGGGGCCTGGCGCATTCTGAGCGGAATGTCGGAGGCCTTTCGCTGAATCATGAAGCCGCGGGGACGCAAACGGGCAGGAACCGCTGCGTCCGTCCCCATGCCACCTTCAAAACCGGGGGTAGACTTCAGATCCAAGCCGACGCAGAAGTCTCGGCCCGCACCGCGGAGTACTACAACCCTCACATCAAGATTGTCGTCCAGCGAGCCAAAGAAATCGCGCAACTCCAGCATCATATCCAACGACAGGGCATTGTGCTGCTTCGGCCGGTTCAACGTAAGCCAGCCAACGTGACCGCGCATGTCAAAGTGCAGCGTTTTGTAGTCCATAACGTCCTCCCCAATAGTCTAGTTTGTCCAAAATCCCAGTCCATACTATATTCCACCCCCCACGCTGTCAAGTGCCTTTTTTTGTATTGTTTTTTGTTATGAAAGTGGCGTTCGCGCCAGGACATTATGGCCATATTTGGGAGAAAAACTTTGAGGGTCTCCTGAAGAAGGCCAGTATTTCTTATATCAGCGATAGCGATTAATCTATTTAAACGCGCCTAGCAATCCTCCTCGCCTCGGGATTGCTCAGGCTCAAGATTGGCAGGGAGGACGAAGGTGATGGCTCTAATCGTTCTCGTGTTCCTTAGATTCTTCTATCACCCCTCTGGCACAAGCATGTGAGCATCTCGCCAATCGCTTGCAGGAACTACCCTACCACCCTGTATCTCGTATATTATAACTCGTGGCGAGCCCCTATTGTCCTCCCGGGTATAGGTAACTGGCCTACCAAGGTTGTGGGGGTCAAAATCCTTGATGCTGTACATGGCTTCCTTCACGGCAGGAGCGTCCAGGTTTTCGTAACCCACCTCTTCAATAGCTATCCTTACGGCTTCAATCGGCACAGGTCCATATTGTAGCGTGCAGGCAACACCGCCCTGCGTGTCCAGCCTTCCCTCACGCATCCTGAATATATCATACACAATAGGTACTTCCTCGTACCAGGGAAAACACTTAGTTTGGAAAAAACCCTCAACAGCAGGCCCCATATCAAGCATCGATGCTCCAATGCCATCCTCGGTGGCACCAGCAAAGCGTATCTTGCCTAAAAGTCCCAGCCTCTCAGCATCCCTGAGGACCGCCGGCGATGTTCCCCAGTGGGCCTGTATATAAATGACATCCGCTCCGGCGTCAGCTAGCCGCAACAACTGAGGAGATGCATCCAGGGGCAAATAGGGAATACTTTCAAAGGGCAGCATTTCTATGCCTATGCTCTTGGCATACGCTGTCCCCATCACTTCTGCTGCTCTCCCCGACGGCGTATCCGTACCCATCATGCCTATTCTGGGGGGGCGTTCCTCCTCCCAATTTTCCATAATCCAGTCACAGGCAGCGGCAAATCTCTCCGACTCAGTGCAGAATATTGTGAAAACTGAGCTCGGAGGATACATCAGAACTTCGTCCACGGCCATGCCCATGGCAGCCACCCCATCCCTTTCACACCTTGCCTTTAGTACACCTGCTTCGAGAGGGCTGGGCAGGTGGAAGAATACTACATCGTCGTGCATCCTCTCATAGATGCTAATTGCCCTGGGTCCCTCGAATCCGCTGTCTCCCCATACTAGTTCGACGGTCACTCCAGCTGGGAGCTCCATTCCGGGAACGCCCACCTCTTCATAGTATTTGGTCCAATCGATCAGATTCCTAAATCCGGTCTGCATAATGGAAGCGGGCCCCCCGGTAAGAGGAGCTATATACCCGATTTTCACCACCTTTTGCTCTTCCACTGGCAGCCCGGGAGCGCAGGCAGTGAACAAAAGCAACGCTGTTAATGCTACTGCCAACAAAGTAACACAAGCTGTTTTTCGCTTTCCCATCTCATTTTTCATTTACTTACAACCCTCCTTTAATTGCTTAACCGGGCACTACCGCCCACAAATGCTTTTTAGTAACTCAAATCAAAAAGGACACCAGCAGACGCCTTGAAATAACGATTCCGGTGCCCTATATTCATCTTACACTTTGGTCTCAGCCCAGAAAATTCCTGGCCGAACCCTACTATTCAGTGTATCACATATGTCAACCCCTCAATAGAGTCTTCGGTACAAGTCATTAAGGCCGGCACATCAAACACAACCCCATAGCAATAAAACCAAGACGATAGCGGCAATGACGATATCCCTCTAGACGTAGAATGAGACTTCGGCGCGGTTCAAATAGTCACCCAATTGACTGACAACCTGAGATGATCTTCCTCTTAAGTAGCGTTTTATTGCAGTGAATCGCAGAATTTAAAGCTGGTTTTATTTTCAGCCTTGCGAAGTCTTGCGTATGCGTGTAAAATCGGCACAAATGGAACAACCAGTATGTCCCAACTGCAACTCAAAGACTATTCTTCATACATTTAAAACAAACACCTACATCTGTACAAGATGTGGGCACGTCTGGGAAAAGAAATAGTCATCTTACCTTGTTTCTAATTGCATCCTAAAGAGGCAGAATGGGTGTTTTCGCTTGTGTAGCTCCAAATTTTAGAGAATTCAAAGCCAATTAGCTTTAACTAAACTGCGTTATTACCTGTCCCTAATGAAAAGTAAACTCCATTTAATGCCCTCTTTTCGTCCTAAAACACAGCGGAAGAGTTCAGAGAGCGATGATTTTAGCATGAATGCTATGTACTTGATAAACAAGCCCTTACAAGCTTTCCACTGATAAAGGGCAGACTAACTTCAGAGGGAGAGAGCTATTAAATCCTTACAGGTTATGACTTGGAGACCGAAGCGGGCAGTCACACGCAACATTCCGCACGGGGGCTGGGGGGTGGTTAGGGACTCTCTAATGTTACTTAGCACTAAGCCGAAGGTTATCTCTGAAGCTATATAACACTCTAGCGTAGCGTTTACTTTAGATGTCTATTCTCATATAATTGAGGGAATGCAGAGTGAGGCTATGTCACACTTGGACGAGGTCTTACCACCCGCGGTAAAAGGCGCTAGAAAAAATAACGGCAATTCAACGGCAAAAGTAGCCGTAACGTTAAGTAGAAATTGAAATTTAGCTTCAGGAGGGGTGACCGAGTGGCTTATGGTGGCGGTCTTGAAAACCGCTTTCGTCTTTTTGACGAACGTGGGTTCGAATCCCACCCCCTCCGCCAGTTGGAAAAAGCGAGGCCTGGCTGACTCGCCTGCCGATTTTGGGCACATAATGGATAATATATTCTTTGAAATATTTGAAACGTTGCCTCGACAGGGGCCAGGTGACGAAAGATCAACAAAGAAAGCCTTTCAGATGCTTGCAGAATTGTTCGAATGTCCTGAAATACTTGATGTAGGATGTGGAACCGGCGCCCAGACTTTGGTTTTGGCGGAACTTAGTTCGGGAAACATTACTGCTTTGGACAATCACGCTCCATTTATTGATATTCTCGAACGCAAAGTCCGCCAAGCAAGGCTTGAGAAAAGAATCCATTGTGTCGTCGGAGATATGGCCGCAATGAATTTCCGCGCGGAAAGCTATGACGTAACCTGGTCGGAAGGGGCAGCAAACATTATGGGATTTGCGAATGCACTCAAGTCATGGAAAGTGTTACTTAAGCCCAAAGGATATCTGGTTGTAAGCGAGCTTGTATGGTTCAAGAAAGAAACGCCGCAGGAAATTAAAGCTTATTTTGCAGGGGCATATCCTGACATGAAATACTATGACGATATTTATCCCATTGTAAGGTCGGCTGGATACGAAATGATTAACTATTTCCCGTTGCCGAGTAAATCATGGTGGACGGATTACTATGCGCCAATGGAGAAGAAACTTGCTGAAATGAGACGCGAATACCAGTCTAACAAGGACGCACAGTCAATATTCGATTCATTTCAGTTGGAAATCGACATGCACAGGAAATATTATGAATACTACGGTTACGGTTTCTACATTATGAGAAAGATGGCTAAACCAGAAACATAGCAGAACATATAGAATGCATCAAGTATTATAGATAGCGATAGAAAGGAGATAACGTGAAGATCCACGAGTATCAGGCCAAGGCACTTCTAGCTCAATACGGCGTTCCCGTTCCCAGGGGCAAGGTGGCTTCCAGCCCAGCCGAAGCTAGAGAGCTAGCCGCTGAGATTGGCGGTAAGACGGTAATTAAAGCCCAGGTCTATGCTGGAGGAAGGGGCAAGGCAGGTGGCATAAAGACTATTAATAGCCCAGAAGAAGCAGCGAGAGCCGCAAGCCAATTGATTGGAACCAGAATGGTGACCCATCAAACTGGACCGGAGGGGGCACAGGTGAGTAAGGTCCTGGTGGAAGAAGCAAGCACAGTGGCACGAGAGCTTTATCTCAGCATCCTCGTCGATGGGAATAGTCGTTTACCCGTGATGATGGAAAGCGAGGCCGGGGGCATGGAAATCGAAGAGGTGGCCCAATCGACTCCAGATAAAATATTTCGGAGCGATATTGACCCTGCTATCGGCTTTCAGCCATTCCATGGTCGTAAACTAGCTTATGGGATGAATCCGAAGGGAGGGCAAGTAGGCGAGGCCTCGCAGTTGATGGCAAACCTCTATAAGCTATTTATGGACAAGGATTGTTCTTTGGCTGAGATCAATCCTCTGGTTGTCACCGCTGAGGGAAAGCTGCTGGCTCTAGACGCTAAACTTAATTTCGACGACAATGCTCTTTACCGACACAAAGATATTCAAGAACTCCAAGATGAGGAGCAGGAGGAGCCTCTGGAAGTCCAGGCTCGTGATTGGGGAATCAATAATTATGTGAAGATGGATGGCAATATTGGCTGCATGGTCAATGGAGCTGGGTTGGCCATGGCAGTCAACGACCTTATTCAACATTGCGGCGGTAGAGCAGCAAATTTCCTTGACATCGGCACGCTTAATAATCCTGAGAGGGTGGTAAACTCGTTCAAGATGTTTATTGCCGACCCCAGGGTTACGGCCGTTTTGGTAAATATATTTGGAGGTATGGCCAGGGTAGACGTCATTGCCCAAGGGATAGTTGCAGCCTACCAGCAAATGGACATCCGCTTCCCCGTAGTCGTCAGGCTGGCAGGGACAAACCTCGAAGAAGGCCAACGCATCCTCGCTGAGTCAGGGATAAGTTTCATCCAGGCTAAAGATTTCTATGATGGCGCTCATAAGGCAGTCCAAGAAGCCAAGAATTTGGGATAAAAAGGAGTAATTAAGTGAGCATTCTCGTTGACGAAAACACCAGGCTTTTAGTTCAAGGAATCACCGGCAGCGAAGGTAGCTTTCATACCCAACGCTGTATAGAGTATGGCACTAGAGTAGTGGCTGGGGTTACACCCGGCAGGGGGGGCAGTCAACATTTGGGAGTGCCAGTATTCAATGCCGTGGGGAAAGCTATGGCTGAGACCGGGGCTAATGCTAGTCTCATGTTTGTGCCCCCCGCCTTTGCCGCAGATGCCATCCTGGAGGCGATTGATGCTGGCATACCCCTGATTGTGTGCATAACTGAAGGCATACCGGTTTTAGACATGGTAAAGGTACACAGCTACCTCAAAGGTAAATCAACGAGGCTCATCGGCCCTAATTGCCCGGGAGTCATGTCCCCGGGGAAATGCAAGGCTGGAATTATGGTGGGGGAAATTCATCTTCCAGGCCACGTGGGGGTAGTCTCTCGAAGCGGCACTCTGACTTACGACATTGTATCTCAGCTAACCAGCCTGGGAATTGGACAGTCCACCTGTGTTGGCATTGGCGGCGATGCCCTGCCCGGCAGCACCTTTGTTGATATCTTAGAATTATTTCAGGAAGACCAGGATACCAAAGCTGTGGTTCTTATTGGTGAGATTGGTGGCACTATGGAGCAGGGGGCTGCTGAATTTATCAACCACAAGATGACTAAACCTGTGATTGCCTTTGTCGCGGGGAGCACTGCTCCGCCTGGGAAAAGAATGGGACATGCCGGAGCCATCATTACTGGCAGTGCCGGCAAGGCTTCGGAGAAGACAAGAGCTTTGTCGCAAGCCGGGGTTGCCATAGCTCCCAACCCCGCTGAAGTCGGCCTCACCACCAAAAAAGTGTTAGAGAAGATTTAGAGAAGCAGTCAGTATTAAGTTGATAGCTGAAAAGTAAAATGAATCGCTATCCTCTGATCGGAGAAATCTTTACTCCCCTAACTGCCCCAGAGCTTTTTGAGCTAATCAAGGACAATCCTTATAGCTTCTTTCTGGACAGCGGCATGGATCCCCAAAGGCTGGGGCGATACTCCTTTTTGGGCAGCAATCCCTTTCTCGTAATGAGCAGCCGAGGTACGGAAATCACCTTAGTTCGCGGAGATGAACATGAAGTCCAGACTGGAAATCCCTTTGACGTGTTGGGCAGATTGCTGGAGCAATATAAATTAGACTATTGCCCATTGCCCGTACCCTTCCTTGGTGGAGCAGTTGGCTATTTTGGTTATGACCTGTGCCACTTCATCGAACGCCTGCCATCCACAGCTATAGATGACCTGAAACTCCCCGAGAGTTACTTTGCCTTCTACGATGCCATCCTCGCATTTGATCACCTGGAAGAAAGAGCTTATCTTATTGCCACAGGCTTTCCCGAGCTAGAAGAAGGGCAAAGGCTAAGGCGAGCCAGAATGAGACTTGAGGAGCTGAAGAACTGGCTTTACGCTGCCTCTACTACACAAGAAGCCTCTTTCCCTCGAAGGGAGAGCTTAGATGAGGGTGAAGCTGAGCCCACACCGGAGAATAGGAAAATTTTGCTTAAATCTAATTTTACCCACGATGAATATATCAAAGCTGTAGATAGGGTGCGGGAGTATATCGCCGCTGGCGATGTTTTTCAAGTCAATCTTTCCCAGAGGTTTGAGTCTGATTTGCCCTATCCACCCTATGAGCTTTATAAGCGGCTAAGGATGGTTAATCCCGCTCCCTTCGCCAGCTACCTCAATTTCCAGGGAGTGACCATTGTCAGCGCCTCTCCCGAAAGGTTCCTTAAAGTCCAAGGGGACTTGGTAGAGACGCGACCTGTAAAGGGGACAAAGCCACGAGGCAGAGACCCTGTTGAAGACCAGCGCCTGGCTCAAGAATTGAGGCAAAGCGCAAAAGACCGAGCAGAAAATGTGATGATTGTCGATTTGGAGAGGAATGATTTGGGGCGTGTTTGCCACTATGGCACGGTAAAGGTTACTGAGTTAGCTATCCTGGAGACTTTCCCCACCGTATTTCATCTCACCTCTACTATCGTGGGTAGGCTATGTCAGGGGAAGAGCAACATTGACTTGCTTAAGGCCACCTTCCCCGGGGGGTCTATTACCGGCGCTCCTAAGGTGCGAGCTATGGAAATCATCGATGAACTGGAGCCAACTAAGAGAAGCGTCTATACCGGCTCCATAGGTTACCTGAGCTTCAATGAGGACCTGGATATCAATATCGTTATTCGCACCTTTTTGATCAAAGAAGGAAAAGCTTACTTTCAGGTAGGCGGTGGCATTATTTATGACTCCGATTCGGAAGCTGAATATATGGAAACCCTGGACAAAGCCAAGGCTCTAATTCAAGCTTTGCAGTTAGCACCAGAAGTGGTTGTAGCTTCAAAATAGGAGGCCTAAAGAAGTCTACGATTTCTTGGAGTAAAAAATGATACTAATCATAGACAACTATGATTCCTTTGTTTACAACCTGGCCCAATACATAGGGGAACTGGGCTGGCAACCAGTAGTCTACCGCAATGACCAGATAACTCTGGCGCAAATCGAAGAGCTGGCCCCTACTCATATCGTCATCTCCCCGGGACCTTGCACCCCCCTGGAAGCGGGCATCTCCAATGAGGTAGTGCGGCAATTTGGTGGGAAAATCCCCATACTAGGGGTCTGTTTAGGGCATCAGTGCATTGGCTATGTCTATGGAGGCATGATTGGTCGAGCCTCGCCGATACACGGCAAGACTTCCCTCATCCACCACGATGGTAAAATTATTTATCAAGGTTTGGCTAATCCCTTTCCAGCAACACGGTACCACTCCTTAATTATCGAACCTGAAGGCCTTCCGTCCTGTCTCGAAGTAACTGCAAAGACTCCTGAAGACATAATAATGGGAGTAAGGCATCAAGATTATGTCGTGGAAGGGATTCAGTTTCACCCTGAGTCTATCCTCACCGAACTAGGACACGATATTTTGACTAACTTCCTCCGTTTTACCCTGCCAGCTTGGAACGAAAGGCAAAATCAAAATGCAAAATGACGAGGCATAATTTGATAAATCCTAAACAAATGCAAAGCACCAATGACAGAAACCAAAAACCGTTTAGACCCTTTTGATTTTGGTCATTTGATATTGTTTAGAATTTAGAGCTTAGAATTTAGGTTTTTTCTAGCATGGCAGAAATTATTTATCTCAACGGCCAACTTGTCACCCACTCCAAAGCTAAGCTATCCCCATTTGACCACGGTTTCCTCTACGGATATGGGCTATTTGAGACCATGCGCGCCTACAATGGGAATATCTTTCGCCTCGACCGTCACCTGGCCCGCCTTCGCCATTCTGCTCAGAGCCTTGGTCTGGCACATAACGTCATTGCGAGCGAAGCGAAGCAACCTCTAGAAACCGCTTGCATGGAAACATTGGAGGCTAATAAGCTCAAGAATGCTCGCCTGCGGCTTACCATTGCGGCCGGAGAAGGCGACATGACGCCTGACCCCGGCACTTGCTCCAGCCATACTGTTTTGGTCACTGCCCAAAATCTTGTTCCCTTAGCACCAGAAAAATATGAATCGGGTTTTAAAGCAGCGCTATCTTCCCTGCGCCGCAATAGCCAGTCCCCCTTATCTCGAGTAAAATCTACCTGCTACATGGAAAATATCCTCGCCCGAATGGAGGCCAGAGCTGCTGGATGCGATGAAGCTATCTTGCTCAATGAACGGGGTTACCTGGCCGAAGGCAGCACCGCCAATATTTTCTTGGTTAGTAAAGGAGAGCTCGTCACCCCCTCATTGGAAAGTGGCGTCCTGCCCGGAATTACCAGAGAGGCAGTTCTGGAAATAGCTCAGGCTTCAAACATCAAAACTGCGGAAAGACAGGTAGAGCTAAGGGAGCTAACCGAGGCTGAAGAATCCTTTATCACCAATTCCATACTGGAAATTATGCCCCTGTCCTGCTTTGATGGCAAGCCCATCGGCTCAGGAAAAGCCGGCCAGCTAAGCAAAAAGCTAATGGCTGCTTATAAAGAACTTACAAAATAAAGGGGCTTTTACTAAGTGTTGCCTTGCAAGACCTGTCCCTATTGGGTTTTGACCTGGTATTTGGCTTTGCCTTCTTCATAGAGGTCGCCGCCATAGATGTCGTTTACCACGGTAACAGGGAAGTCTTCTACTTCCAGGCAGCGAAGGGCCTCTGCGCCGAGTTCTTCGTAGGCTATCACCTTTGCTACCTTGATACTCTTGGAAATTATGGCTCCAGCACCCCCTATTGCCCCCAGGTAGACTGCCTTGTACTTCACCATAGCATCTTTCACCGCTTTGGATCGCGAACCCTTGCCAATCATTCCCTTCAACCCTTCAGCTATTAGGCGGGGGGCATAGGCATCCATCCTCCCACTGGTAGTTGGGCCAGCAGAGCCGATTACTCTTCCGGGTCTGGCTGGGGTAGGCCCCATGTAGTATATCGTTGTCCCTTTGATATCAAAAGGCAAAGGCTTTCCTTGATCTAGCGCTTCGACCATCCTCTTATGAGCAGCA
>Ga0114922_10004178_pt1 | contig 13412 bp, 9 predicted proteins | sample AartaG_FD_100975 | JGI IMG/M metagenome (GOLD analysis project Ga0114922, IMG submission 100975) | Deep subsurface microbial communities from Aarhus Bay to uncover new lineages of life (NeLLi) - Aarhus_00045 metaG | ecosystem: Environmental > Aquatic > Marine > Oceanic > Sediment | place: Aarhus... | reverse complement strand
GCCGCCCCCCCACCCCCCAGGCCCCGGGAAAACATAAAATCTTACTAATCTATGAATAATCGGGGGTTATAGATGTAAATGGAGTGAAGCCTTAATTAGCGTGTAATAAAGGATTCATATTACAGGTATGGCATACTCTCTGAAAAAAGCATGTTTTAGAACAACTATTTTATCCTGAGAGTGTATTCAAAACTTTCATCCGGGTTGGTGGTGTAACTTGAAAGAATTCCCACTGCAGTTGCAGGTGATCCGATGCCGTCGATATCGTAACTATAAAACGGCAGAAAAGGAAAACGCAGGCTGGTTTTGCCCTGAGGAACCTCGAGGCTCCACTGCCTTGTCTCGATTCTGGAGCCTATCCGCTCTTCGTGAAAGCGCCTCTTTTCGTTGCTCAAAACCAGGGTGTGTCCAGCGGCTGTGCTGATCTGCTCTCCCGCTTTGAGCTGAAGCTGCAAGTTGCATTCATAACGGTTGGGCCAGAGAATCGGCGGTGTGGTTTCAGTAAAATCCACTTTTATTTTCAGAGTCCGCTTATTAATTATCGCCACTTTTTTGCGGGCGCGGAACTTGTCGAACCCCAGTTCGAGAACAAGAGTATCGGCCTGACAGGTTATCCGGCTTTCCCTGGGCCAGAAATCGAAACCCCCGTGGCTTGGCTCCATCAGCAATCCGGCGATCTGAGGCTGGCGTTTGGTGTTGCCGCCGCAGATCACGACTCCCAGCTTTTCGTGCCAGACCTCAAGGTAGGTGTAACGGTCCAGAAAGAATCGGTTTCCCTCCCAGGGAGGGCTGACTATGCCCGACAGGCATACTACCCAGCTTCCCCGGCGAATGAGATAGGCCCCGCTCATCAATCGCGCCTCGTAACTGTCGATTTCCTGGGGCGCGGGTGATTCCTCCCCGGCAGCGGAATATTTCAGGTTATCCAGGATCCAGGCCAGGTTCATGAAAGACGGTTTATATCCGGATGTGGCTCGGGCTTTTCCACCCTCGCCCTCGGCCAGTCCCATCCGTTCCATCAGTTTCAGGGTCATCAGGCGGTTGTATCGCCTTCCGTCCGGGAAATGGCTGTGGCCCAGCAGTCCCCAGGAGGCTTTGAGCCCAGGGCTGTAACGGTTGCGCTCGTCGATTATCGAAACCGCCGATCCGTCCGGGTAGGTGAACCTGAGATTAAAATCCTTTGCCCGGCGAAGTGCCTCAAGGGCTTCAGGATCGCCGGTGAGCGCGTAATACAGCCCGACCCCGTGCGTGGTAACCCGGTTGTAGGAATTGACCGGCCCGTGATGTTCGGCCCAGTAACCATCCGGGTGCTGGGTGCGTAGAAGGTTTTTGTACTCCTCCCGGACCAGCTTCACCCATTCGGGATGCCCGAACACCTGACCGGCGCGGAAAACGGTTGTCATGTAAAGCGAATAATGATTGGGACTCACTCCGAGTTCTACCGCGGTATAGTTTCTCTTGCCCCGGCTGAGTTGGACATAGCCCAGGTAATGGCCGACCCAGTACTTGATACGCTCTGTCCAGGCGGCTTTCCTTTCCACGCCGAGAGAATCCTTGATCAGGTCGAAAGCCTCGATCCAGGCATAGAGCGTCCAGTTGCCGAGCGGCCAGACAGTTTCGGATTCGTAGCCTGACAGCAAGTCCCCGCAGGCGATCGCCGAATCGAGAAGGCGCTTTTGCCCGCTGTAAGGATTCAGCGGGTGAGGGGTCTTGTAGAGATAGGCCACAGGATAGATCGCCATCTGGGCGTACTGGTCGAGCCGGGCCTGGGGCTTGTTTTTCATTTCAACAGATGAGTTGTAGCGCCCGTCATCGCTCTGTGCCTCCAGGGCGCGGCCGGTACCCTCGGCCAGTATTTTCATGTAAAGCTCCGCCAATGGAGGATCAGCCGCAGTTGATACCGGAGGGTTAAAAAACAAAGTCAACGCAGTGAGTAGGGTGAGGGCACGTGAGATATTCATGATAGCTGGCCGGGCGGACTTGGCATAAGTTTTTTTATTCATCCGTTTCTCCTGCCGGTTTCAAGAAAGGAAACAACTTGTGTGATAACAGAAAATGCCGGTTTCGCCAAATATTAATCTACATAGATTTGCCAGGGAACGGAAGATTTGACCCAGGGGAGGGGGGAACCACCTGGATGAAGCATGAGCTGATATTTTCCAGTTTCCACCTTCGCCTGTTATTTCCCTTAATTGACATCCGGATACAGGGTGGGTATTATTCCCTAATTCTGTCTCATATAACGTTCCATGATCCTTAAGTTTCCGTCGGAGGGACAATGCTGCGAAGAATCTGGTTTGTAGGCCTGTTGGCTGGTTTCGCTCTCCTGCAATCTTCCCATGCTCTGGCGGCGTCCTCGGGGCTGATCGAACTCGATGTGGACGCCTCGGAGGTGGCCAGGAGGATCGTTCATGCGCAGTTGGTTATCCCGGCAAAGCCTGGTCCCATGATACTTGTTTACCCGAAGTGGATTCCGGGAGAACATGGGCCTACCGGCCCGATCACTGACCTGGCGGGTTTGAATGTCACGGCCGGCGGGCGGGAGATCGCCTGGCACCGGGATGAAACCGACATGTACGCCATATCCTGCCAGGTTCCGGCCGGTGCTGCCTCAGTGGAGGTTTCTCTGGATTTTCTCTCGGCGCCGCCTGCTGCGAAAGGTTTTACATCCGCGGCGTCGGCCACTGCACAGCTGGCGATAATCAACTGGAACCAGTTGCTGATCTACCCGAAAGGGGAAAAAGCCGGAGAGATTCTATTCCGGGTGAGCCTGAGCTTGCCTGAGGGCTGGAGGTTCGGAACCGCGCTGCCGGTCGAATCCGTTTCGGATGGAAAGGTAAGATTCGCGGCCGTTTCGCTAGAAACTTTGATTGATTCTCCTTTTCTATGTGGGAAGTATTTCCGCGAGGTTGACCTCACGGCACCGGGCGGAGCGCATCACAGTATCCAGATAGCTGCAGACAACCAGGCTGCGCTCGAGCTGGCGCCGGAACTGAAAGAGAAATACAGTCGTCTTGTAGCCGAGGCCGGGACGCTTTTCGGCGCGCGGCATTACGGCTCGTATAAATTCCTGCTTTCCCTGAGCGACTATATCGGCCATTTCGGCCTGGAACACCACCAGTCAAGCGACAATCGGGTACCGGAGCGGACGCTTATAGACGAGAAACTTCACCTGGTAGAGGCATCCCTCATGCCGCACGAGTTCGTCCATTCCTGGAACGGCAAGTACCGCAGGCCAGTAGATATGACCACCAGTGATTACCAGCAGCCGAAACGTACTAGTCTGCTCTGGGTTTACGAGGGGCTTACCACCCACCTGGGCTATGTGCTCACCGCACGAAGCGGCCTCTGGACTCCGGAGCAATACCGTCAGGCCCTGGCTTTCTTCGCAGACTGGGTGCAGAACCAGCGTGGACGTACCTGGAGGCCGCTGAATGACACCGCGGTTTCAGCCCAACTGCTTTTCGGCGCGCGGAAAGACTGGGAGGCCTGGCGGCGCACAGTGGATTTCTACCGCGAGGGAATGCTGATCTGGCTGGAGATAGATATGATTATCCGCCAGGAAACAGACAACCGCCGCACACTGGACGATTTCTGCCGTCTCTTTTTCGGCGGAGAAAACAGCCCGCCTCATGTGTTACCTTATACGTTCGAGGATATCGTGGCGGCATTGAATTCAGTCGTAGGCTACAACTGGGAAAGCTACCTGGCTGAGCGCCTTACTCAGGCCACGACGAACGCCCCCCTGGGCGGAATCGAGCGCAGCGGCTGGCGCCTGACATATGCAGACACGCGCTCCGAGTATCAGGAAGCTCTGGAGAGTTCACAGAAGCAAGCCTACCTGACCTCCTCGATCGGCATGCTGGTCAAGGATGGTGGCACCATTATCGATATCGTACCGGGCAAAGCCGCTGACATGGCAGGGATCGGGCCAGGGATGAAAGTAGTGGCTGTTAATTCGCAACGCTGGTCACTGGATCTTATCCGGCATGCTATCGCCGCTACCGGGCATGGCAGCCGCCCACTGGAACTGCTACTTGAAAACAGCGGCTATTTTTTCACCCGAACCCTTGATTACAAAGAAGGGGCAAAATATCCGAGACTCGAGCGCGATTCCTCAAAAGCAGACCTTCTTACAAAGGTAATCGAGCCGTTCACCTGGGACAGATCCGGGCAGTAAAGATTTTACTTGATCCGGGCAGCTATTAATTCCCCGAAACCGGTAGGCGAGATTCAGGCTGAAGAGAATGTAGCCTCTCCTACTGCTCTCCGCAGCAGGTTGTATTCCATCGGCTCAATGGGTCTGTGCCTGCCGACTCGACAAGCAATTTTTTCGCTACGGCAGCAGTTAGGGAAATATAAGCTGGACTTTATTTTCTGTTAAATAACAGAGATAAAATCAAATCGGTTGTAATTTGCTCGGTGAAAAAAAATGTTGCTTTGAGAGATTTTTTTCGTTATATAAAACGTGAAAATAGTATTTCAAAAAGATATAAAAAAAATTGTGCAGTTTATTAGTCTCGGATTTCGAGTCTTATAAACATATAAATTTTTATCGGGCAGGATATTGAAAGATAATCCAAGAATCTTTACCGACTTATTGAAAGCTTTTGCCCGCGGAAAAATTCGAACCGGAGAGCATTGTAACCAGTCGCAAAAACCTCACGCATAGTTATAAAGATAGAAGAAAGGTTCCGGACGATGAACGACTACTTAGTGGCTATTCTGCTTGGATTCTCGTTCGGTAACTTATGGGTATGCGCGCTTCTGGTTTTTTCCCTGCAGACCACCAATAAAATGACCTGCGCAGGGTATCTCATAGGGCGGATTATCGCGATAACCATTCTTGCAGTGGTGGTGGCTATTATCGGAAAGATGGTTTTCGTTCCCAGAGACCTGCTCAACATAATATCTGGAGTGCTCCTGATAGGGTTCGGTTCTTATCTTGCGGCAACGCGCTTATTCGGGTGGGTGCCGGCATGGAAAAATAATCCTCGAGCGCACCTTACAAACGGGGAGGGTTGTGAGCATGATTGCAAGTCATGCCCCACAGCCGGACATCACGAATACCAGGAGGCGTGCTCCAGTTGTGCAAAGAATAAGATTTGCGAGGCGGAAGAGCCGGAAGTCGAACCGCTGACCAGAGAGGCCCGGGTTGTATGGAATCGAGAAGTTGACCAGGAGAAAGTATCTGGATTAACAGTCGGAATGACCCTTGGCGCCCTCAGGGGGGTAACCATGTGCCACAAGCTGGTAGTGCTGATTCCGATATTGCTCGGTGTTTCAGCGTTTAAGGCTTTGGGTTTAGGCCTCTCGTTCAGCCTTTCATCCACGATATATCCAATTCTTGGTTTCGTTTTCGGTGCATTCGCCCTGAAACTTGTCAGGTATAAGAGGTGGCTTTTCGCTGTAAGCTGTGTCCTGCTGGTTCTCGCCGGCTTGCGCTACGTAATGAAAGGAATTATAGTCTAAAGGAAGATAATTGGAGGAATCGAACAGGAATTTATTCAGCCGGAAACGAACTCTGCTCATCGTCGACCCCCCAATAAATATTCTCACCGCAATGATTGTCCATGGTCGATGCGGTAATATGTTTGTTAAGTTAATTTTAAGCAGAAGGATTAGAGATTGAATTCGATTAGCGCAAAGACGCCTGTTTTTTTACTGATTGTGGCACTTGGTATCCTTACGTGTATTTGGGGATCATGCCAGAGCCGGGATCGGCTCTCGAGCATGTCAATTGCCAGGGTAACACGGCGGGATTTCACGCCCCCTGTACTTGCCACGGGTGTTGTCATGCCGCAGATGGGGGCCGAGGTGGAAGTCGGTGCCAGGGTCTCCGGTAAAGTCGAGCGCCTTTTCACCAACATCGGTGATATGGTGAAAAAAGGAGATATTATCGCCCAGTTGGAAAAGGCCGATATCGAGGCTACTGTGGCCCAGCGCAAGGCCGAACTGGAAATGGCCCATGCCAGGCTCTCGGCCACAGAAAGATTGTTTCCGATAGAGGTAAAGAAGGCTGAGGTGGACGTGGCCAAGTGGCAGGCTACTGTCAAACTGGCCCAAAAAGAGCTGGTCAGGACAAAAGACCTGGTGAAGGAGGATCTTGCCTCAGAAGAGGAACAGGACATAGCCCAGGAGACATTGTCTGTGGCAGAGGCCGAACTTGAAGCCTCTGAAAAAGCGCTCGACCTGATAATAATTCAGTATGAGGAAGATATCAACCTGGCCCGGATCGAAGTCCAGAGCGCACGGGCCGCACTGGATATCGCAAAGGCGCAGCTTTCTTTTACCACCCTCACCGCACCAATCTCAGGCGTTATCGGTTCCATTTCGACTCAGGAGGGCGAGACTGTGGCCGCCGGTTTTAACGCCCCGACATTCGTTACCATCATCGATCTCGGCCGCCTCCAGGTTGACGCTTACGTGGATGAGGTCGATATCGGTAAAGTTGAGATCGGCCAGCGGGCGGTTTTCACAGTGGATGCTTTCCCGGCGCGCGAGTTCTTCGGACGGGTAAGTACGATCTACCCGAAAGCCGTGATCCAGGAAAATGTGGTCAATTATGTGGTCGTTGCCGAGATCGACAAACCCTATGAGGGTGTGCTTCGCCCTGAGATGACCGCCAGTGTCACTATTTTTTTCGAAAAACGAATGGACATGCTTGGTGTGCCTGTGAAAGCGCTCAAAAGGGAAGGTGGTCGGAACGTAGTTTACGTTTGGAAAAACGGCAAACCGGAGATGCGCGAGATAAAGGTGGGCAGGCAGGATGGCCAGTGGATCGAGGTCCTGGACGGGCTGGAAGAGGGCCAGGCAGTGTTGCTGGAAGTTCCGGAAGAAATGAAGAACGTGCCTTGAGGATTGCCGATGATCGAACTGGAGAATATCGAGAAAACCTATTTCACAGGCGGCATACCAACACCGGTGCTCAAGGGGATTTCTTTCCATGTCGCGCCGGGCGAATACGTGGCGATCATGGGGCCCTCGGGCAGCGGGAAAACCACTCTGATGAATATCATGGGCTGCCTGGACAAGCCCACAGGAGGAAGTTATCGGCTGGACGGTATCGACACGATCGAACTTGATGACGAGAAACTGGCTAAAGTGCGAAATCGTAAAATCGGTTTCATTTTTCAGCTTTTCCATCTGCTTCAGCGCATAACCGCATTCAAAAACGTCCTGCTGCCGCTCATCTACACCGAACATTTTCCCCCAGAGGCCGCAAAACGGGCCGAAAAGGCCCTCTCTGCTGTCGGTCTTGCCGACAGGATGCACTTCAGGCCGAACACCCTCTCCGGCGGTGAACAGCAGCGGGTGGCTATCGCCAGGGCACTGATCACCGACCCCTCAATTCTCCTCGCCGATGAACCAACGGGCAATCTCGACAGCCAGAGCGGAGCCGAGCTTCTGGACATTTTCCAACGACTGCACGAACAGGGACGTACGATCGTGGTTGTTACACATAACAGAACCGTGGCAGAGCGGGCAGAGCGGATTTTACTGCTGAAAGACGGTGTGATCAGCGGGGAGGATAGCAGTTGATGCGAAGCCTGGGCATCAGCCTCGAGGGCCTGCGCGCGCTTCTTGACCACAAGCTTCACACTTTTTTCATGATGGCCGGAACCGTTGTGGGGATCGCCGCCTTGATTGTAATTATGGCGATCGGCAGGGGTACGGAAAGCAAAGTGATGAAGCGGGTCAATAATTTCGGACCCAGGGCGATGATGCTGATTGCAGGCGGGGGCAAGGACCTGCCGCCGCCGGACATGACAGTGACGACTTTGACCCTGGAAGATGTCGAGGCAGTCAGAGCCGAAATCGAAGGCCTTGAGATTGTCACTCCGATGGCCTGGAAAATGTACACGCCTGTGAAACGCGAGGTTAACCAGATTCGGTCGGTGATCTGGGGAGTGAAGCCGGAGTGGCACCAGGCGTATAACTGGTACACCGCAATCGGGGAGGGAATTTCCGCCGAGGACGTGGCCTCTTTGGCCCGGGTCTGCGTGATTGGCAAAACTGTCAGGGAGGAATTTTTCGGTGAGGAAAACCCTATCGGTGGCCGAATATATCTGAACAAGGTCGCACTGACAGTCAAGGGCGTTCTCACCGAGGCAGGCACCAGCCCAGGCGGGGGAGATTTCGACAACAAAATCATCCTCCCGATAACCACAGCCATGCGGCGAGTGCTCAATGTCGATTATCTCGGCGCGATTCGGATCATCACGAAAAACCCCTCTGCTATGGCTGAACAGGCCGAGGAAATCCAGGTACTGATGAAGAGGCTCCACCATATCACCCCTCCCGAGGAGGATGACTTCCGGATTGTCACAGCACTTGTCATTGCAGAGGTTGCCCGGGGAATCTCGCGTACGTTTTATTACCTGCTGCTTGCCCTGGCAGGACTCAGCCTGTTTATCGGCGGGGTCGTGATGATGAACCTCCTGTTGATCTCAGTGAATGCGCGGGTCGCAGAAATCGGCCTGAGACGGGCCCTTGGAGCGACCCGAGGGGATATTTTCAGACAGTTTCTCACAGAGTCGCTTTCGGTGACCCTGCTGGGTATGCTCCTGGGCGGCATGCTCGGATGGGCTGTCTGCCAGCTTCTTCTGCGTACCACTGAAATTGCCCTGATCCTTTCCTGGCAACAGTTCGCTGTGGCAGTGGTGTTCGCCTTGTTGATCGGCACGTTTTTCGGGGTGCAACCGGCCAGAAAGGCAGCCAGACTTCACCCGGTGGAAGCGCTTAGATGAAGTTTTCGACAAATCTCCTCCTCTCCTGCGAAATACTTGCAGCCCACAAACTGCGCACTCTGCTAAGCGTGACCGGTATAGTGGTCGGGGTCGGGGCGGTAGTGATGATGGTGTCAGTGGGGCGTGGCGCTGAGAAACGAATCCTCGGCATGATTCGTAACATGGGCACCAACCTGATTGTTGTAAACGCAGGTCAGACCCGCATCGTCGCCGGCAGGCAGCGTCAGATCGAAACTGTAACCACTCTCACCCCCGCTGATGTAATGACTATCGAGCAAAGCTGCCCTTCTGTAAGCTCAGTTGCTCCCGTGGTCAGTGATCGGGTCTCGGCTGTCTGGGAGGCGGAGAACACGAATACCACCATGCTGGGAATGGCCCGGGAGGGCTTTGCAATCCGGAATATCAGGCTGGCCTCGGGACGATTCTTCGTGCCTGAGGAAGACCGGGCACGGAGAAGGCTTGCAGTTATCGGGCCTACTGTGGCCGAAAACCTGTTCCCCGGCATTGACCCCATTGGACCGCAATTCCGGATCGGCCGCGTGCCTTTCGAGGTGATCGGAGTGACAGAGCCAAAAGGCGTCGATTTCAACGGCCTCGACCTGGATGATGTTATTTTCGTACCGCTGGGTACTGCTATGCGACGCCTGCTGAATGTGCCGTACGTGCAGGCGGTATACGTGCAGGCGAAAAATGCTCAGGTTCTTCACAGTGCTGAGTCCGAAATCACCCAACTTCTACGCCAGCGGCACCGGCTGCGGGATGAGCTTGATGATTTCACCATCCAGAACCAGGCAACACTGCTTGCGGCCGAGTGGGAGACAGCCCACTCCATGACTTTGCTCACCGGCAGTGTGGCGGGCATCTCGCTGCTTGTCGGTGGGGTGGGTATCCTGGCTGTGATGTTGATTTCGGTCCGGGAAAGAACCATGGAAATCGGGCTGAGAAGAGCGCTTGGTGCCGGCAGGCGAGACATTCGCACCCAGTTTCTCACTGAATCCATGATACTCTCCCTGGCCGGAGGTCTGCTGGGAGTGATCGGAGGTATTGTTGCCGCACTGGGGCTTTCCCTGCTGGGCTACTGGGATGCGGTAATCTCCTGGCCTGCCGCCGTTCTGGGCTTTGTCTTTTCCGTTTCCGTGGGAATCGTCTTCGGTATCTATCCGGCAATTCGCGCAGCCGAACTCGAACCGATAGATGCGCTGAGAGCCGTTTAAAGCTCGATTTCGTCGTGTAGGAAATCGAAAAAGCTGAACCGGGATGATTGAAGCCGGGCCCAATATCAAGAATATAACCTGATACTGCAAATGAATTCACACGAGCCGAAAAAGGAAAAAGCGCAAGGAAACACGAATATGGAAAAGGCCCGCTCCGGTCCCGGACCGGATTTCGTCCGCGCGATTGTTGCCGAGGACCTGAAAACAAACAAATGGGGAGCAAAGGTGGTAAGCCGGTTTCCTCCTGAGCCGAACGGCTATTTGCATATCGGGCACGCCAAGAGCATTTGCCTCAATTTCGGTGTCGCCCAGGAGAATGAGGGCGGCGTTTGTCACCTTCGGTTCGATGATACGAATCCATGCAAAGAGGAAGAAGAGTACGTTGAGTCGATCAAGGAGGATGTCCGCTGGCTCGGGTTTGATTGGGGCGAGCATGAGTACTATGCATCAGATTACTTCGGCCAGTTGTACGAGTGGGCAGTGGAATTAATCAAAAAAGGCAAAGCTTATGTCTGCGACCTGAGTGCTGAACAGATCAGAGAATACCGCGGAACCCTGACAGAACCGGGAAAGGAAAGCCCCTATCGGAACCGTTCGGTGGAGGAGAACCTGGATTTGTTCGAACGCATGCGCGCTGGGGAATTCGAGGAGGGTTCCCGTGTGCTTCGCGCTAAGATCGACATGTCATCAGGCAATCTTAACCTGCGCGATCCTGTGATGTACCGTATTCTGAAAGTGCCGCACCACCGTACGGGAAACAAGTGGTGTATCTATCCGACCTACGACTTCACCCACGGCCAGTCCGACTCCATCGAAAAAATCACCCACTCGATCTGCACCATCGAGTTCGAGGACCATCGTCCATTATACGACTGGTACCTGGATCAATTGGGAGTCCATCATCCGCAACAGATCGAGTTCGCCAGACTCAACCTCACTTACACTGTTCTGAGCAAGCGAAAGCTTATCGAGCTGGTGGAAGCCGGCCATGTCAGAGGTTGGGACGATCCCCGTATGCCTACTGTCTCGGGTTTGAGAAGGCGCGGCTTTACGCCGGAAGCGATCCGGAATTTCTGCGACCGTATCGGTGTGTCCAAGAGCGACAGTATGGTCGATATTGCATTACTCGAGCACCATGTCCGGGAGTACCTGAACAAGCAGGTCCCGCGCGTGATGGCTGTGTTGAATCCGCTCCGGGTGGTGATCGAAAACTATCCTGAGGGCAAGGTGGAAGAGCTGGATGCGATTAATAATCCAGAGGACTCCGGGATGGGAACACGAAAAGTTCCTTTTTCCCGGGTGCTGTATATCGAAAAAGAGGATTTCATGGAGGAACCACCCAAAAAATTCTTTCGCTTGAGCCCGGGGCGCGAGGTACGGCTGAGATATGCATATTATATCACCTGCACGGATGTGGTGAAAGACAGGGAAACCGGGGAGGTGGTCGAACTGCGCTGCACCTACGACCCTGAGACTCGAGGCGGCGGTTCCCCGGACGGACGCAAGGTCAAGGGAACGCTGCACTGGGTTTCAGCCGCCCACGCACTGGGGGCCGAGGTGAGGCTGTATGACCATTTTTTCACCAAAGAGAACCCGAACGAGATCGAAGAGGGCGCTGACTGGGAAAATTATTTAAACCCTGATTCCTTGAAGATTTTAACCTCCTGCCGTTTAGAACCGAGTCTGGCTGAAGCCGGGCCGGGAAGCCGGTTCCAGTTCGAGAGGAAGGGCTATTTCTGCGTGGATCCTGACTCTTCAGAAAACATGCTGGTTTTCAACAGGACTGTTACACTGCGTGATACATGGGCCAAAATTTTGAAAGCTCAGCAAAAAGGATAGAAACAGACGGAAAATTCTGCTGACCGCGCTTTACCGGCCATATTTGGTGGCCCAATCCAGTGTGAGATCGAAAAGCCCCGGATATGCTTAACTCTGTGGCTTTTCACTTTTTATATTAACATGTCGGCAGTTAACAATTCTAATCGAAAAGAATTTCTTGAAGTTTGCTTCGAGGTGATCGCTCAGTGGGATTGGCATGCAATCTCACTTAAGAACGGGGAAGCAGTATGCAGTCCCCCTTAGAAAAGGGGGATACAGGGGGATGTCGCAGTTTGTCCGCCCTGGTGGGGAATAGAATCGATTGAATTCATCATTTTGATACTCCGCGGCTTGCCACTGGATAGTTCATTAGCTCATGAAAAAAAACTATCTGATCTTACTATTCCTGCTCGTTGTAGTTGTTGCAGGCGGCATTTTTTTCAAAGACCTTGAAAATGGTTCTGCACCCCGGCACGGCGAGCCGGAAAGAGCAGGATACAGCCGGATTGTATCACTTTCGCCGAGCACCACGGAAACCCTTTTCGCCCTTGATCTGGGTGACAGGGTGGTTGGAGTGACACGTTTCTGTGATTACTATACGCCCGAGGCACAGGGAAAAACCAAGGTGGGAGGTTACCTCGACCCGAACTATGAAGCTGTCGCCGCCCTGGAGCCGGACCTGGTAATCGTTCTGCCGGAATACGAGAGGGTTATCAGCTATCTTAGTGAATTGGGACTGAATTACCTCATTGTTCATAACAGGACGGTTTCGGAGATAATCGGCACGATCAATGTTATCGGCGCAACGTGCGGGGCTGAAAAAAGGTCTCGTGAATTGGTAGCACAGATCCAGGCGCGTAAGAATGAAATCGCTCAAGCTGCCAGACACCTTGCCAGGCCGGGCGTTCTTGTCTCCATAGGCCGCACGCTGGGCTCCGGCACGATAAGGGAGGTTTACCTCGCCGGTAAAGATACCTTTTACGATGAACTGATAACCCTGGCCGGGGGAAGGAACGTATACGAAGGCAAAAAAGTTAGCTATCCCCACGTTTCAGCCGAGGGGCTCCTTCACCTCAACCCGGAGATAATTCTCGAGCTGGTTCCCGACCTCGACAGTAGAGAGCTCACAGAAGAAATGGTACTCAGGGACTGGGAGAGTGTTCCGCAAATCGATGCAGTCAGGAACAAGCGGGTATACGTGCTCTCAGTAGACTATGTCGCCATCCCTGGGCCGCGGATTATTCTGCTGCTGGAGGACATGGCGCGCGTGATACACCCGGAAGTTGACTGGGACTTTTAGCAAAATAAAATTGTAAGCCGCGCAGGGATAGAACCTGCGAGACTCTGCTTAATATCAGCCTCTCCCTGCTTTTCCCCATCTTTCAGGCATAACTGTAAAAAACCCTCAAACGTTTTCCGGCACCACGTACGGATAACGATAATCTCTTTTCAGGTAGCTGTTTGCCTGCTCGTCGGCGACAAACCGCTCGCTGTGAGGATCGAGCCGGAGCTCCCTGCCCAGACGGTACGAAACGTTTGCCAGATGGCACAACGCCGAGGAAAGGTGGCCCTCCAGAATGTCCGCGCCTGAATCCAGAGCGTTCCTGGAGCGCACCGCCTTGATGAAATT
>Ga0114922_10004177_pt1 | contig 13415 bp, 10 predicted proteins | sample AartaG_FD_100975 | JGI IMG/M metagenome (GOLD analysis project Ga0114922, IMG submission 100975) | Deep subsurface microbial communities from Aarhus Bay to uncover new lineages of life (NeLLi) - Aarhus_00045 metaG | ecosystem: Environmental > Aquatic > Marine > Oceanic > Sediment | place... | reverse complement strand
TTAGATTATTTTTCAACTAAAAAATCAGCGTACATAATATTTTTTAGTTTACCTATAATAATTGGGTTACTATCATTTATTTTAAATTCGATTTATACAAGCATCTGGAATCTCTTTTATCTCTCTAACGCATTAATGACGTTCTATATAACAATGGGAACAGGGATTGTATTATCAATTTTCTATTATTCAAAGCGAGCCCCTATTTTAGCGTCGCCTCCGAAAGGATGGGGGATTCAAATGAATGCTTTTACAACGGGTATGATTGGACTTTCTTTAATAATTGGTCAAATAATTACAATTTTTCTTAGGAATGTTACATTTCAAGAAGTATTTTTTATACTTGGGACAATTCTAGCTTATATTATTTCTTTTGTCTTACACTATTCATTTACGACAGTTGGAAAATATGGAAATTTTATTCTAGCATTTATTCAACCCATATTAGGAATTACTTTTTTTAGTATTTTCGCATCTCAGATCCCACTATTATTTTTCATTAGAGCTATCTTGTTTTTTACAATATGTGCAATTTTCTTCGCAATTCCCTATGCATGGAATATGTCTCAAGTAAGTAATGTATATAGACAAGCGACAGGTATGGGCGGTTACCCATTTATTAGAGCTTTCGTGCTTTCTATGATGACAGAAGGCAACGATGATATGTTAGAAGATTTTTTCGATAAAATTGGTGTTCTTTCTGATGTAAAGATTCAATATTTAGCAATTCGGGGTAAAAAATCTAAAAAGTTAAAGGGATTATTTGTTATCCCCCATATTCATTTTGGGCCTTTTAAAACGTGTGGTTCTTCTGATTTACCGGCTCTCATCTACGAAGCATTTAAACACGTTCCAGGGACAACCGTTTATCATACAACCAACGATCACACGCAAAATTTAACATCTCAAAGTGAACTCGAAAAAGTTTTAAGGCAAATAAATAGAGATGTAAAATATATTGAAGAGAACTCTCAAAACGAATGGACTAACGAAATAAAAAATGTCTCAAGAAAAATGTCGAATTCTGCTAAATTAATCGGCTTTGATTTAGACAATATAGCTATTGTTTTTTTAACGAGACATCCTCTACCTTCTGATGATATACAAGCTCAAATAGGTGATGAAATTAGAAAAATAGCAAAATCAAAAGGTTATCGCGAGATAATTATAATTGATTCGCATAATTCTATAATTGGCGACGAAGTTTTAATAGAAAACCAATCTTTAGAGGCGAAAGATCTTATTTCAGTATCAGAAAGATTTTTAACTTCTAATATAAATAATAAAAAAGAGAATACTAACAAATTGATCGTACAATATGGCGTTGCAAAAGATTTGATGGGCGAATATTCTGAAAAAGATGGAATTGGAACAGGTGGGTTAGTAGTCCACCTTTTTAAAGACATAACCACTAAACAAAAAACGGTATTGATCCACTTTGATGCGAACAATGCTTATGTTGATATTCGATCGTTCGTTTTAAACATGCTACAAAATAGAGGGATAGAGAGGGGAGAAATAACAACTTCGGATTCCCATACAGTTGCTAGACAATTTAGTCGAAGAGGTTATTCACCAATCGGGGATAAAATTAAATTAGAAAAGATTTTAGAAAAACTTGATTCCTTAATCAATAAAGCTGAAAAAACTTTAGAAGAAGTCGAGTTTTTTTATTACGATTCTGTAGTTGAGGGGATCAAGATTTGGGGTAATCCTAGATATTTTGAAACGATTATGGATACTTTAATGAAAACTATAAAAGTATCTCAAGGGTTATTCACATACAGTTTAATTATTCCAACTCTCTTTTCAATAATTCTACTCTTGTTCTTTTACGAAATTAATTTTGGAGTAATTTTTTAGCTCTAAATTTTTGATTTTATAATACACCTGGTTCTTTTGTGATAAAATCATAATATGTCGATATTATATACATATATGTAATTTATTTGCTCTTTTTTTTATTAAATATATTCTTTTCGTAATGATTTAAGAAATGTTAAGTTCAGAAATAAACAGATTGATGAAGGTAACATTCATAGGTTCGCCTGCAGTCGGCAAAACAACTATGTTAAAGCTTCTATCAAAAGATACGATTGATAAGTTTTATTTCCCTACTCATGGGTTCGATTTAAAAACGGTCAAATTAGACGATTATTATCTCAAAGTGTGGGATATGGGTGGGCAAAGGTCGTACTTTAAGGCTTATTCAAAAGATTATCTTTTAGGCTCAGATGTAATCTTTATCGTAACTGATTCGACTCCCCGTAATGTTTTAAATTCACGAGAATTAATTAATTACGCTACGCATTTTGTCGGTAAAGAATGCCCCATTATAGTAATAGCAAACAAACAAGATTTGCAAAAGAGCGATGGCCGTATGAGCCCTAGTCGCGTAGAAGATATTCTTCGAGTTAAGACATATGGATTTTCGGCTATTAATCCCAACAATAGAGTTAAATTAATGGATATTATTAGAAAAGAATTGAAACAAATCGCAGTAAGGAGGAGATTAAAAGAAATTGAACTTTAATGAAAAAGAGCTTTTTGGTGCGGCCTTAATAGGCTTCGATATGATAGATGGGCCATTTCTCAAATGGAAAAAGGAATATGGGGCACCTACTAATTTAATGAACCTTGAAGATTTCGCTATGAATTTTTATCTAGCATTTCGAGGAGGTAATGCGGGAAAAAAACCACGAGCTATTTTATACGATAACTTTTACATTGTTGCGTTTCCAAAAGATTTAGAATTAACCTGTTTGTTCATGAAACCTCGTGGTATCGATAGCAACATTAAACAACTTAATAAAGTTGCTTCAAGGATTGTCCATGAAATGGATCTTTTGGAAGAAGAAAACGATACACCGGTTGAATCTAGCAAGGATACAATTGAAGAAATTAAAAGGTTAATTGTAAATATATTAAACGGTACAGAAATGTCAACCCCGGAATTAAGAAGATATTTCAAATTAAGCAATTCACAGATCTGGAAAGTAATGTCTGGTTTAGAAAGCTCTAAAAAAATAAAACGCGCTCGTAAGCAAGGTAGAACTATATTATGGACAACTATCTAATATTTTTTTTTATTTATTAAGTTCTTCTGTGAGTCCAATTTTTTTGTTTAGTATAATATCTTGAAAACATAATATAACAAATATCAGGTAACTGCTTTTCGAGATTATTAAGTGTAATATATCGTAGCACATGATTAATTAAGAAAATTCCTACTAATTCCATATGATAACTTCCGATTTTTTTAAGAAGTGCCTTACCTGAATAGAAAATATCTAACCCCTCTTGACTACCATAAACTAATTCTATAAAAATATCTGGAAAAACTTCTTTTTTGATTCGCCATTCGTTACCCGTTTTCCAGACTTCTGCCCCTAAAAAAGACGCTAAATCTTTCTGGTCATCGTCTTTTAATAAATTAAAGGGCTCTTTTCGTTGGATTAATACCTTTTGCATTAGTTCAGTTTTTTTATCGTAAGATTTTTCAAAGGGTTCTTTATTTTTTATCATCCTTTCCAAAAAATTAAAAATAATATCAACGTAAGTTATACTATCTTCACCGGGTACTAAGGTTACTCGCTCTCCCGAAAAAAAACACTTAAATTCGGCCGTAATACCACCCCCAAATTCATCTCCAAAATAAGAATAAGCTAAATGAATAATCACTTCGGGAAACATTTCTAAAGTAATCGTCCAATCTTCGTCAAATCCGATATTTTCTATTTTTCCCCCAACATCCTTTGCGATTATTTTCTTAAGCCTAACCATATCAATATCTGTGAATAGTGAATAATTTGCGTTGCTTATATCTTCAAATTCCTTTTCATGGGGGCCTTTTACTCCCGTAGCATCAATTTGCCCTATAGTCCAAAATTTTGACTTAGTCGTCTTAAATCCACCTTTAAAAAAAGTTGTTTAAGTAGTATTATGATCACTTTTTTTTGAATTTTCCTATAAAAAAACCTTTGGTTTGATGTATTGCGGGAAATAATCTTCCAGTACCTGGAATTTTTTGATTTTTAACTTTATAACTAGGAGAAAACCATTTTGGAAGCTCCAAAGGTTCAAAATTGTCTAATATCTTTAAAACTTGCAATTCGCCTTCCTCGGGGTAAAGACTGCAAGTAGAATAAACGAGAATGCCGGAAGGTTTTAGCAATTTGAGAGCACTTTTAAGCAATTTCTCTTGGAGCACAACATTTTGATGTAGAAATCCTTCATTCTGCCGCCATTTAAGCTCGGGGTTCGTAGAAAATGTCCCGCTTCCAGTGCAAGGTGCGTCTATCAAAATTTTATCAAAAAAGTTAGTAAATCTAACAGGTAATTTAATACTGTCTGAATTTATCAAATGAGAATTTAATACATTCAGATTTCTTGAAATTCGTCTCATAACATTCAACCTGAAAGTGCTAAAATCGCTAGCTATAATTCTTGCTTGATTTTGAGATAATTGGGCAATAATACTTGTTTTGATCCCAGGCGCCGCGCACATGTCGCATATCAACTCGTTAGGATGAGGATGTAATAAATATACGACCGCAAAAGATGCCTTGTCTTGAATAACGAGTTTACCATCTTTATACGATTTACTCAATACGATTTTCTTTTTGTCTTTTAAACTAGTATGGAACAATCTTGAAAAATGGATATCTTGTTTAACACTAATATTATGTTCTTCTAAATCTTTCAAAATAAGATCTATTGAATTTTGGTTCGATTTCTCACTCCATAAATCGTTAGTTCTAAATGTTAATGTCTCACTACCTTCTATATTTTTCAAAGGTTCGAAATTTTCATTTATAGATTTAATACCTATTACTGGTAATAACTTTTTAATTAAAAAAGACGGAATTGCGAGTTCTAAGCTTAATCTTTCGATCTCGTTTTTTCCTTTTAAGGCTTGTTTCCACGAAAAGAATTCAATGTTATTAAGAGATTTCGATTGTTGTTTGGTTAAATTGAGCTCTTTTACAGTTTTTAAAGTATTTTCCTTTTCCCATACAATTCGATAGATAGCAATTAAATACTTAGCAATATCAGAACTACCAGAAACGAGATGTTTATTTGTAGAATTAAGCCTTCGCTTTAAAATATAATTTATTTTATTCCAATATCGAACAATTTCATAATAATAATGAACAATCTGAGGGTTGCTACGGTAATTCCCAGAAAGAGTACCAGGTTTTCTCTCAACAAATTTGGATAATAATATCACTAAATCATTCAATGTCTGCTGATTAATATTTAGCACGCTCTAATATTGGAATTTTATTTACAGCTTTTTTGTTCAATAATGTTTAAACTAAAAAGAAATAAAAAAATTAGTATTTATTTTTTAACGAAAGTATAGAGCTTATAATTTGATCTCTCGATTCCTTTCTACCCGCAATTCCAAAGCTTAATAAGCTAGAAACAAAGAAAAATTTCCTTTCTTTTTGAATCTGTTCAGCAACTTCTACCAATACTTTTTCAAGAGTATTTAATTTGAACACATCTCGGTAACTTAACTATCTTGGTAACACCCAATTTAATGTTTCATATAATCTTTTCACGGCAAATTTTGGTGAAAGATTGCTATTAAATAATATATAATACAAATGGAGAATCGAGTTTTTAAAATTTAGTCTTCTAATCAAATAGAATATTTATTAAAATTAGCCAATTAATTCTTTAATTAAATCTTCTAACTCTTTTTCATTTATCCATTTTTTTTTTGTATTAATTTAAGAACTAATTTCTTCTTTTTTTCTATTTATTTTACCATTTATATTTAAAGCCCTTTTGATATTTTCAAATAGTATAATCCCAAGTGTAGTTAAAATAACTTCAGGAATTAGTACTTGGATAAACATAAGCATTATCGGTAAAGACAGGACAAAATTCAAAACAAATGCAACATAAAGGGACATAATAAGAGCATACAAAATTCCTCCTAGAAATTTTAAAACTCCTTTATCCTTGAAATATATTATACAATAAAGTGCAGGAACATTTACAATACAGCTAATAAGATCAATTAGACCTAATGGGGAAGATAAATTAACGAAAAAAACACCAATGACATTGCCAATTAAACCTTCAAATGGGAAAATAATACACATTCCAACAATTAATTCTGCAACTCTAAATTGCAAACCTAAAAAACTAATCGCTTGAAATACATAACCTAAAGTAATATATAATGCTGCTGTAATAGCGGTTAAAGCTACTTTTAAAGAAATATTATCTAAGTTATAACCTCTAAATGTTTTTTCATGTATATCAGTTTCAATACTCATTATTTTTAACCTCTACGAATACACATTCAAATAATTTTTTATCTACAATATTCAATTTTTCTAATAATAATAATCTACTGTTATGTTAGTTATATATTTTTCAAATCAAATTTTAATTAACCTATAACTTCTATTTAGGATACATAATACAATATTAATTCATTTAACCTAATATTTTCTTCCTTTTTGATTAATTAGCAATTAGAATAACAATAGCGTTTTAAATTTCTTTCTTAATAACAGAAAATCTTGACGCATTATTTTTCGCTAAAAATTGAAAAAGCTTACTAAAGGAAAAAATTTGTGGATAAGAAACATATTTAGCTACATTCCAACTCTCGCTTTAGATAGCGTCATTTTTGTCAGTATAGCATTTGGTGAGCTTTTATCGATTTGGGCTATAATCTTGGGTCAACTATTAACTAAATAGTTTTTTGAACAATAGATACGCCTTTTATGTATTTATCAAGGGGAATTATTAGCGGTAAAATTAGTATTTTAGGAAATCTGTTCGCTAAACCTGCGAAAGAATAAATTAAAAATAAGAAATAAAAAAAAATTTTAAATAAGATTATTTTCTCTTTTTCATTATTACGAAAATCAGGATTACCGACATACCCATTGAAACACCGAGTAAGATTGGAATTTCAAAGCCAGGAATCTCTGCGGCTGTTGGTAATTCAATAGAAAATTCGTAAATCGTATTAGTTTCGTTATCTTGTATTTTATAACCAATCCAAGCTCCGTATGTGGCATCATAAGTCCAAGTTTCAGTGCAATTTTCAAGATATTGGAATGTCAAATCGAATGAAAAATCACCTGCATCTGCATTGTGAACTACTGTATTTCCTATGTTCCCCCATTTAGGTTCCCAAACAAAAGCGCCTAAGTATTGTGCTACAGATGTTGGAAGTTGAGCAAGAAATGCCCCTGCTGTGTGCATGGATATATTGTAAGGAGCCCCCCAGAAGAGACTACCGAAAGTATTAACGAAGCTAGTGAGATTTGTTGGGTCATAGAAACTGGTCACAATATCTCCAATTGAATCGGGTATAGCGCTAAATGTTCCCGTTGTCCAATTCCAATTACTTGTATTATATGTAGTAACAATATCTGTTTGAAAAAAGGTAAATTCATCACTAAAATTTACACTATTTACTAAAGATTTTTTTCTTGCACCTACATTAGCAGCTCCCAGTCCAAAAATTTCAATAACATCAACCCAGGATGATCCAAAGAGATCCTCTAAACTCGCATTATTTACTGTTCTAACTTTTAAGGTTTTCACATTCCCAGCAGCTCCGTGGAAGGTATAATCACCAACTTGTGGAGTGACTGTAGGAACAAAAGAAAAGGCAATCGAAATAGACATTAAAATTAATAATATAATCTTCGTTTTTTTCATTATTAACCCTCAATTTTTGTTTTTTTATTTAAATTAATTATTAATCTATATTTCATTGGTTATCTATATAAATATTACCCTTAGTTAGGAATTAGATAATAAATATCATAAAATTACATCTTACTTAATATCAGATACATAATTAGCATTGGAAGATATTTTTCTAAAGGTAAATTTATTAAATAAAAAGGGAGTATTTTAGTATATGGAATATTATTCTCCAGAAAAAAACATAGAAATATACTATCAAATTAGCGGAAATGCAAAAGGACCTAAAATGGTCTTAATCCATGGTCTTTTTTTAAATAGTGATTGCTGGAAATTTCAGCTTCCTGTTTTTGAGTCCAATTATCACATTTTGAGGTTTGATCTCCGTGGACACGGAAATTCCACTAAACCAAAGAAACGCTTCACAATCCGTAATTATGTAGATGACATGCTAAGCTTATTAAATCACATCAATTGGACTCAAGATCTTTATTTGGTGGGTCATTCGTTAGGGGGTATGATTGCTTTAGTTTATGGTCTAGAAAATCCATCCCATGTTAAAAAAATGGTCGTAGCGGATAGTTTCTGTTTTATTAGTCAAGAAGCAATTACAGATGTATTAGGACGTGTCAATAGTAGTAAATTGGAAAAATTTGCTATAGGAATCGGCGTAAGAGGGTTAAATCCTTATAATGACGAGATAGCAAAATTTGTCGCTAAATTAGTAACAGATCATATGACAAAAAAGGACTGTCTACAAGCAACCGCAGCTTCCGCAGGATTTAATATTTGCGAAAATTTGAAGAATCTAAACATTCCTGCTTTAATTTTAGTAGGAAAAAAAGACATTACTACTCCAGTTTGGGCAAGTGAAATGATTCACGAATGGCTCCCGCAATCTGAATTACTAATCATTCCAGATGCAGGTCATTTAATCATACTCGATCATCCTAATGAATTTAATGATCTCGTTTTATCATTTTGGAAGAAATAAAAAGAAATTAATCGTTCTTACCCCATTTAATTACGCCTGCATTCCATGCCCATCCTATACCTGCAGCTGTAAGTACAACAATATCTCCGTTCTTAATTTTTCCACTCTTTATTCCCCGTTCTATTGAGATTATTCCATCATTCTGGCCATTATGTCCTATATCTTCAAAATAAGTCGATTGCTTATATGGATCTACGCCCACTGCTTTTGCTACATATTCAAACGCGCTCCTTTTCATGTGTAAAAGAGCTAAATAATCGATATCATCTCTACTATATCCTGACTTTTTTAAAGCATCCTCTATAACTCTAACAAAAGAATCCATCGAAAACTTATCTAATCTTTCTTTTAACCCTTCAGGGTCTGGCACATCCAGATAGATTTGTCGATTCTCAATTGCTTCAGCTGAGATAGGTTGTATTGTACCCCCAGCAGGTACATACACATCATCAGCAAATCTCCCATCTGAAATTGCTGATATTCCTAAAATCTCGTTTATCTTATAATCTGCTCTAATGATAGCGGCAACTCCACTCGCAGCAAGATTAATCATAAATCTCGATCTTAAGTTTTTATAATCAATTAAATCCGAATTTCGATATCCGCTAGCTACTAATACTCTTTTGATATTTGAATCAGTTTGCATTAAGCTTTTTGCTAGAAGCATCCCAACCAAAAAAGTGCCGCATCTTTGATTTATGTCAAACGCCCATGCTTTAGAAGGATTTCCTAATAATTGTTGTAGTTTAATACCATAAGTCATCATCGGTCTTTCAGCGTACACTTCCCCTGCCCAAATAATAAGATCAAGATCTTCTGGAGATAAATTAGCTCGTTCGAGAGCTTGAAAGCTAGCCTTTGCCCCCATTGCAACAGTGTGATCGTCAGGACCAGGAACCGTTTTACTCTTTAACCCAAATTTCTCTTCTATTATGTTTTTAGGAATTCCCGTTTTTTGAGAAATGTGTTCACTCGTGTGTCTTTCTTTAGGAATGTACACCCCCCAAGCCTCCAATCCAACAGAACGATAATTCAAGAAAAAACTCACCTATTCTAACTCACGTTTTAAGATTTTTCCAGTAGCACTAGTAGGTAAACTATCTCTTATTTCAAAAAATTTTGGAACTTTATATCTAGCTAATCTTTCACTTAAGTATTTTCGAATCTCCTCTGAAGATGTTGTCTTTCCAGGTTTTAAAGTTATAAAAGCTTTACCAACTTCGCCCCATTTTTCATCTGGTACACCAATCACTGCAGCTAAATCGATCGATGGATGTTTAAATAATAATTCTTCAATTTCAACGGGGTATATATTTTCTCCTCCACTAATATACATTTCTTTCCTTCTTCCTACAATGTAATAGTAATTATCTTCATCTTGTTTTGCTAAATCACCTGTATGTACCCATCCATCTATTTCTATTGTTTTTTTAGTTTCCTCAGGTTCATCCCAATATCCTGAAAATATATGAGGCCCCCTTAGCAAAAGTTCTCCTACTTCTCCTTGTTTTACAATTTTATTTGTTTTGGTATCAACGATTTTCATATCACAATGAAATACTGGTAAGCCAACAGATGTCGGTTTTTGCGTGATAAATTTCTCAGGTAAATAAAAGTTATTAGGTCCAACTTCTGTCAAACCATATCCCATCTTAAATGTTTTATTCCTAGCCCAATAATTTTCCATAATAGTAATTGGGCATGGTGCTCCACCAGATATGAATATTCTCACCGAATCAAGATTTGCAGAATTAAATTGAGGACTATTTGCCATGGTATGAAACATTGTTGGGACACCAATTACAATAGTGCAACTCTCTTTATCAATAATTTTTAGAGTTTCTTCAGGATTAAAATCTCCCATCAATATTGTCTTTGCCCCTAAATGGTAAAACGGGACTAATAATACATTCCATCCTCCTGTGTGAAATAATGGAAAAAGGAGAGGTTGTATATCCTCCGAATTTAAACTCCATGAAACAATAGTATTTATAGAATTCCAAAAAATAAGCCTATGAGAAAGAACAGCTCCCTTTGGTAAACCTGTTGTTCCACCTGTAAATAGTATAAGATGAGGATCTTCAAAATTAATGATAGGTTTTTCAATTTCTGATTTTGAGACTTTCTTCATTAATTGTCGAGTTGTTGGATCGTTTTGGATAATTTTTTCTCCCATTACTATATTATTAGCTATGAGGTTTTTATTTTTTATATCTGTAACTTGAGATTCTAATTTTGGATCGTAAAAAAATATTGATGGTTTTGTCTTTTTAATAAGGTATTCTAATTCTTGAATTGATAATCTCACGTTAAAAGGAACAAGAATTGCTCCAATTTTTCCTGTAGCTAAGAATAGATCTATACATTCAATCCTGTTAGTAGAAAACACAGCAATACGATCTCCTTTAGAGATTCCGTGATCCAATAAGACTCGTGCTAATTGATTCGCTCGGATATCAAGCTCTTTATAAGTGTAGATTTTCTTTTCGATATTATCAAAAATAGCTTCTCGATTTGGGGTTAAACTCGCACGTCGTCCTGCCCAATCTCCAATCCATAAAAATTCTTTTGATATTGAAGATTCTCCATCTTTGAACATTGTAGAAATCACCTATACGGCTCTATAGATAGGCCATTTTCTCCAAACATAAGCAAACAAGATTTCAATCCAAAGAAACCACAAAAGAAAAGGAGTTGGATTCATTTTCCAGAAATCTGTAGAATCTCCAAATATAATTGGCGATAAAAGATAATAGCCTAAAAAACTCAAAGTTCCAATAATAAAAACCAACAAAAATCTAAATAGAAAATTCTTCCATTGAGTAAATTTTTTTGGCCAATTGTCAAAAAATAAAGATACTAATACCACAGCACATATTAGAAATATAGCATAAGTGATACTCATCATATACCAGCCTTTAAGTCTGGTCACCGCATCAGGCGGCGTTCCCCCAATTGCAACAAAGAACGGATCGAAAATATTTTGAACAATATTAGGAAAGAAATAAGAAACGAGTAAACCTAATAATGTGCAAGATATAAATGCGATTATCCCAATAAATGGTTGTTTTCTACCTAATTTACTCCATGGCCAATATTCAAATACCATAAGAGTGAGAAGCGAAAAAAAGATCAACCATTGTGTCCACCCAAGTGAGAAGGCGTAACTGGGAAAGAAAGTTATAGGTTTTACTGCGCTAGCTTCAGAAGTAGCAGTACGTTCACCTGCAGGAAAAAATAATAAAAACCAAACAATCACCATTATTACAGTTCCAATAATCCAAACTATAATACCACGTTTAGGTTGTTTAATTTTAAAAAATGGCCAATACATTGTACCAGCAACCCAGAGGACAGCAAAAGAAAAACAAGAACCACTTAAAGCACCAAGAATTGACGCACCAACGAACCATGCTATATATGGATCTGTTATTTGACTAGAGTAAAATGAAGTAAAGAGGGGTAACAGTACAAAAACGAAAATAACAATAATTATAGCATTAATTGCTGTTCCTACAAGCCCTACTTTCCAAGGAGTATGAAACCAATTATAATAAGGCCAATTTTCAAACCAAATTGCCCAAACTACTCCAATTAATCCAAAACCACCAATAACTGTTGCCCATGCTGTTATTTCCATATCCCATAATGGTAAGGGGTTATGCCAACGTGGATCAAAGAAAATCCACCAAGTGATTAAACTTATTAAAAAAGCAATCAAAATAGATAGAAAACCCGCTTTTGGCTGCTTATAACGGGCCATTACAATTAAAGGTGCCTCATCTGCAGAAGGAATTCCTACTTTCTCGCCTGCTAAAACCATAAAATTCACATATTTTTTATTTCTAGCTTTTATAAAAATTAATTTATTAAATATTATGTAATATGCTTTATATTAATATAATTTATCACTATGGTATTTAAAAAAATCTTTAAATCAAATCTGAATTAACTTGTAAATCGTAGACCCTATTTTATTTTTGAGCGCAGCATCAAATTGTAGATTGGGATTAGTTAAAGTCATCATTGCTTTAAATTTCTCAACACCTTGATCTAATGGTTTAGACCATTGTCCATCTTCTTTTAAAATTGGTAAACCAGGGGCGTTGATTTCTGCATCGATACAAGCTTTATCTATTGCTACAGGATCAGAAGAACCAAATATTCCAAGATCGGGAACCACATTCATACCTGCATTTGGAACGCAATCGCACATTAGTGGAATTTCCAAGGCAAAGTTGATATAGCGTATATTTTCTGGACCAAAAGTCTTTATAACTGCAAAGGCATTATCTATTAAACGATCAACAAAAACACTGATTTCATTCATTCTTGGACTTTTAATAGCTCTTTTAACGGGGCATTTTTGGGTACACTGAAAACAACCGTAACAGAGAGAAGCATCTATTAAAGCAGAATCGCCATCAATCTTAATTGCTTGTACGGGACATGACGCTATGCATTCTTGATTACATTTAGATAAGTCGCATCTTTTAGTGTTAACAACTAAACTACTTTCAAAGTGAGCTAAATGCTTGTTATGTTTAGTTACACACCCTATCCCAAGTTGCTTTAAAGCACCGCCAAATCCCGCTTGAGGATGACCTTTAAAGTGAGAAATTACTACAAGTTTATCGTAATTATAGAGGTCTTCAGCAATAGAAACTTCTTCAAATTTAAGTCCATCAATTTTTACAACTTTTCTCTCGATACCATTTTCTCCATCAATAAATTT
>Ga0114922_10004176_pt1 | contig 13415 bp, 11 predicted proteins | sample AartaG_FD_100975 | JGI IMG/M metagenome (GOLD analysis project Ga0114922, IMG submission 100975) | Deep subsurface microbial communities from Aarhus Bay to uncover new lineages of life (NeLLi) - Aarhus_00045 metaG | ecosystem: Environmental > Aquatic > Marine > Oceanic > Sediment | place... | reverse complement strand
GATCTTTTCAGGAGAATTGATCCCTCACTCTGGGATGAAACACACCATAATCCATGCATACTGATAGAGCGTGTTGATTATAAAAGACTGAAAGTACTGTCGGAAGATGAGGAGTTCATTGCTGATATTGACAGTGTTTATTCTGAATTCAGGGAATACATGGATAGGCCCGATGATAAGGAGTCTCCAACTGTGGCTTATTTCAGCATGGAGTTTGGTATTCATCACTCCCTGAAAACATATTCAGGTGGGCTTGGCGTTCTGGCAGGTGATTATCTCAAGGAAGCAAGTGACTCTAACTATAATATGGTTGGAGTTGGCCTGCTCTACAGGTTTGGTTATTTCAGGCAGCAGATAGGCCCGAAGGGGCAACAGATGGCTGTATATAAAGCAGAAGATTTTTCCCAGCTCCCGGTAAACCCTGTGGAAGATGAGGATGGTAATCAGGTTAAGATAACAGTTGTGTGGCCGGGACGTACCGTTAAGGCACGGATATGGGAAGCAAGGGTTGGCAAGGTAAGATTATTCCTTCTGGATACCGATTTTGATGAAAATAACAATGAAGACAGGCAGGTTACACACCATCTTTATGGTGGTGATAACGAAAACAGGCTCAAGCAGGAACTGCTGCTTGGTATAGGAGGTATAAGAGCCCTCAGGACCATTGGCGTTAAACCTGATATCTATCACAGCAATGAAGGTCATTCGGCTTTCATAGGGCTCGAAAGACTGAGGTACCTTATGGAGAAGCGTCATCTTACTTTTGATGAAGCGAAGGAAGCAATAAGAGCTTCAACATTGTTTACCACGCATACACCCGTACCTGCAGGACATGATTCATTTGAAGAAGGCCTGTTGAGGAAATATATCCCTCACTACCCTGAAAGGCTGAATATAACATGGGAAAGACTAATGAGCCTGGGTAGGGCTTATAATGATCAGACGGGTAAGTTCAACATGAGTTACCTTGCTGCCCGCCTGTCCCAGGAAGTGAACGGGGTGAGCAAACTGCATGGTGAAGTGAGCCGTAAAATATTCAATGTACTATGGCCCGGATACCTTGAAGAAGAACTGTTTATCGGGCATGTAACAAACGGGGTGCATTACCCGACATGGCTGAACAAGAGGTGGAAAAAATTATACCGTGAAATAACCGGGAAAAGACATTTTGACCAGACCGATAAGGCAGAATGGGAAAAGATATATTCAGTTCCCGATAAAGATATTTATGATATAAGAAATTTACTGAAGCAGGATTTGTTTGAATGGATACGTAAAAGGATCCAGACTGAGATGATGGGGAAAAGGGTAAGTCCCAGGCGGCTTCTTAACATAAGTAATCATCTTAACCCTGATGCCCTTACCATAGGTTTTGCCCGGAGGTTTGCCACCTATAAGAGGGCCACTCTGCTGTTTAAAGACCTTGACCGCCTTAACAAGATAGTCAACGATCCTGATAAATCGGTGCAGTTTATTTTTGCCGGCAAAGCACATCCTAATGATGGTGGAGGTCAGGATCTTATAGAACGTATAAACGAGGTGTCGCATATGCCCGAGTTTGAGGGTAAGGTTATATTCCTCGAGAACTATGATATGGAAATGTCAAAACAGCTGGTAAGAGGGGTTGATATATGGCTGAATACACCTACTAGGCCCCTCGAAGCATCAGGTACCAGCGGTGAAAAAGGAGTGATGAACGGTACAATACACTTCAGTGTCCTCGATGGGTGGTGGGTAGAAGGTTACAGGGCCTATGCCGGGTTTGCACTTCCCATGAAACGTACCTTTGCAAACCAAGACCTGCAGGATGATGTGGATGCCGAAACTATTTACAATATGCTGGAATATGAAATAATACCCGCATATTATAACAGGAATGAACAGGGAATACCTGTTGAATGGATAAGCTATGTTAAGAATTCAATGGTGCAGGTGGCCCCAAAGTTTACCATGAAAAGGATGATAGATGACTATTATGATACTTATTATATGAAGCTCTGGGGAAGGACCCGGTCGCTTAAAGCCGACAATTATGCAAAAGCCATTGCCCTGACAGCCTGGAAAAACTGGATGGTTACAGAGTGGAATAAGCTTGAGATACTTTCTTACAGCTTTGAAAAACCGGGTGAGAATATTTACCGTGCCGGTGTTTCTTATAAAGGTGAGGTTATCCTTAATATAAATGGGATAGCACCTAAAAACATAGGTGTCGAGTTTATTATAACACATATGACCCAGAGTGGTGATTACGAGTTTATTGCCAAGTATGATATGGATTATATAAGCTCAAAGCAGGGCAGGTCACTATACCGACTGGAAATGGTACCTGAAAAAGCTGGTACTTTCTTCTACGGCCTCAGATTATACCCGAAAAGTGATGATCTGCCTCACCGCCAGGATTTTTATATTATCAAGTGGATAGATTAATGCGTTTTACGGGTGCCATTTTGAATACAATACCCGTTCTGGCAGGAAGATAAAGGCTTATTTTCAGGGGAGAATTCAGCTTCTCCCCGGGAGCTCTTGAAGAAATATAGAGCATATTCCTGTCAATGTGGTCGTACCCGCCAAATTCCTTGCGGTCAGTGTCAAAGACCATAATGTATCTGCCCGTAACCGGTATCTTGTAATCAGTAAATGATTTTGAAGGATGAAAGTTGAAAACAAAAAGATAGTCACCCCTTCTGAAAGCAAGGATATTATCCTTGTTATGGCTGTATACTTTTTCTGTTATTACATTTGACAGCACATCAGAATCCTTGATAAAGATAATCATACGCATATCAAAATCATTCAGGTAATGATACTTGAGATCGGTACGGTCGGTAAGGCTCCATTGCCTCCTTGCATATTTAAAACTCCAGTTATTACCCTCCCTTGGAAAATCTATCCATTCAGGATGCCCAAACTCATTTCCCATGAAATTAAGGTAAGCACCATTAGCGGTTGAAATGGTTATGAGTCTTATCATCTTGTGCAGCGCTATGGCCCTGTCGATCTTAAGGCTTTCAATATTTGTACTCATTTTCCAATACATCTCTGCATCTGCAAGCCTGAAGATCAGTGTTTTGTCACCTACCAGTGCCTGGTCGTGTGATTCGCAGTAAGACAAGGTCTTTTCCTCAACCCTGTGGGTGGTTAGCTCATGGAACAGCCCGTCCATATTCCATTCTTCATCCTGCTGTTCCTTTATCAGTTTGATCCAGTAATCGGGGATACCCATGGCAAGCCTCAGGTCGAAGCCTATTCCACCTGATTCAACATCACAGGCCATACCGGGCATTCCGCTCATTTCTTCGGCTATACTGATGGCTGATGGTTTAATGGTATGAACAAGCTTATTGGCCATCTTAAGATATATAAGAGCATCATCATCCTGACCTCCGTCAAAGTACATATTGTAAGAGGTAAAATTCCGTTCCAGTCCATGGTCATAATATATCATGCTCGTAACACCATCAAACCTGAAACCGTCAATCTTATATTCCTCCATCCAGTACCTGATATTGGATAAGAGGAAATGTATAACATGATCTTTGCCATAATCAAAGCAGAGAGAATCCCATGCAACATGGAACCTCCTTTCATTTGAATGGAAATACTGCCCGGGGTTCCCGTCAAATAAACCCAGGCCTTCATTTATATTACTGACAGAATGTGAATGCACAAGATCCATAATCACTGCTATACCAAGCCCGTGGGCTTCATCAACAAGCGACTTGAGGTCATCGGGACTTCCAAACCTAGAGGATACAGCAAAGAAGTTTGAAACGTGGTAACCGAACGAACCGTAATAAGGATGTTCCTGTATGGCCATGAGCTGGATGGTGTTATATCCGTTCCTTGCTATACGGGGCAGCACATTTCCCCTGAACTCATCGAAACTGGCTATTTTTTCCTCTTCAGAAGACATTCCTACATGGCACTCATATATAAGAGGGTGACGGAATTCCGGTTTATAATCACTGTGCTTCCATTTAAATTTAACCGGAGGCTGCCAGTGCCGGCATGAGAAAATTTTTGTTACCTCGTCCTGAATCAGGCTTGTTGCATATGAGGGTATTCTTTCACCTGAGCCGCCATCCCAGTGTACTGATAGCTTATACAGGTCGCCATGCCTGATAGCGTCACCAGGCAATACGATTCCCCAATCGCCTTCCCTGTTGAGCCTGCTCAATGCAAACTCCTGTTTTTCTTCCCAGTTGTTAAAGCTTCCGATCAGGTAAATAGATGTTGCGTTTGGGGCCCACTCCCTGAAAACAAGTGAATTATTATCTGTATGCATGCCATAATAGTGATGGCCTGAAGCGAAGGATAAAAGACTTTTTCCTTCGGTAATTTTACTGAGCTTTTGCTCATATGCACGGTGCCTGTTCCTCAGGATCACATAATAAGGTTCAAGCCATGGATCACTGAGGAAATATTCAACTGTTTTCATTTTCAACCGGTTTATTTCTTATTCCATGTGAAATCACCATCTTCCACGGTCCAGTCATTGCCGAAGAAACCGGCACATTCAATTGCCTTATATTCTTCATCTGTTACCGGCATCCTGAATACGGTAAGATCAGGAAATGAAGATCCCGCAATGAAATACTGGTTGGGATAAGCCGCCCTTATACCTTTAAGTCCGGTACCTGCAATAACCCCGACTGAATTATTTACAGAGCCCTCCAGTGGTCGAATGAAATAACAGGCGATATCATCACCGGCAATAGTCCTTTCACCTATGATCACCTTGTTGTTCAATACCTGTACGGGGCTTTCTGCCAGGAGCAGATTCCATGCACGGTTATTATCTGCATTACCGTACAAAATAATATTTCTTCCTTTATAGTTGCTTTTTTGGAATTGCCTGTCTGGTATGATTTCAACTGAACCGTTACCCCTGTATGAAAATGTTTCTGCATCAAACCTTGCTTTAAGATAATTCCACCGGTTTTCTTCCCTGGTTCCCCCGGTACCGTAAACAAAAACCATGTTCTTTCTGACAGCATCTTTAAATCCCCCGTACCTTTGCGGACCTTTTTCTTCAGTCCCGGGCTTTATTGAATGCGCCCATTTACCCTTATTCAATTTAAAGTAATGGTATTCATTATTTTTCGGTTCAGTAATCTCGATATTTTGATCATCAATTACAAGTGACAGTGGATATTTCACAACCAGGTCCCCGTGTTTTATACCCAGGATGGCAATATTTTCTGTATTTATTATTAACTGTGATAAGTCGTTACTGACCCGGGCTTTCACACTGCTGATTTCAAATGGCTTTATTTGCTGATAAATGGCTATCCAGTGTGAAAAAGCTGACACTCCCGGGCTGGCCGTATAAAACTCCAGTTTCTTCACTTCAGGTGAAGCAGGGATCCTGTGCAGCCTGAAAAAATCAAATATCGGAGGCCAGTCCATCGATATATCTCCATACCAGTGCGTTCCGCCGGGGTATTCATAATAAGTGAAGTCAGGATGAAATTCACCCAGTATTTGCCGCATTCTACGGGCTTGTTCAACACTTACCGTGGGATCGGCATCACCATGGTAAACATATACACCATGGTGCATGTAATTTCGTGCAATTTTAAGTGTGCGGCTTGTGTTGCCGGCCCTGTCAAACATCTGCTTCATATCCCCGGTTTCTTCCTTAACGGGTCCCCTGACGGCATAATTAAGCAGGTCGGGGTAGCCTGCACATGGTGCTATGGCCGCAAATTTATCGGGGTATGTAGCGCCCAGAAACCATGTGCCATGACCACCCATTGAGTGTCCTGTTAAATATGTCTGTTCAGGGCTGGTTTTAAACAGCTCCCTGCCTTCATTCAGAACCTCCAGTGCATCGAGCCTGCCCCAGTCTTCCCATGCAAAACCAAAGGGGCCCCTGTTCGTTGGTGCAATAATATGACCCCAGTCTTTTGCGTCGTATGTCCATGCCTGGTTCCTCGCCTGCACACCGGCACCATGAACCGACAGGAACAATGCCTGGCCCTCTTCACGGGGACTGGTACCGGGAGTGACACTGTAATACTGCACACTGCCATCGATATTACTTATGAAGGTACGATCATGATTCACTGCAAAATGTTTAATCTTTATCCCGAACTCATAACTGTCATATAAGTTATTACCCCTGGACAATATCTCGATCAGTACCTCTGTTTCACCGGGTTCCAGTCCTTCGGGTACGGGTATCCTGAAGTTCACCCTGCGGGAGGTGAGCTTTTCAATACCCGGCACCTCAGTTGTCATTTGAATATCTTTGACTGTGCATTTGACCTTCAGCCCATTTATATATTTCTCAGTTGCATTTATAATCGTTATTCCGGCCCATTTGAATCCTGGTTCTTCAATTATAAGATCTGGCAGTGTAAGGTCTTCCTTTTTAATAAGGATCCTTGAAAGGAGTTCTTCAAGTGATGCTCTGATCCTTGGATAGCGGCCGTTGGTAAAGTAGAACTGGTTAAGGCCTTTTTTTATTAATACCGGGTGTAAGGAAAGATTAAAATCATAATGATCTCCTTCCCTGGGTTCTCCATTAATGAAGGCCATTGTATGGCCGCTTGCATTTAACAGCATTATTTTCTCCTCAGGGCTGTTATATTCAATATAAAGTGCTCCGTTCCTTAAATTTTCTGATCTGAAATATCCGCTTTCATCGGCAGATATCTCGGTCCATACTGCATCTTCACCTTCCGGTGTCTTACCTGAGATCATCCCTGCATAAGGTCTTTCAAACAGGTTGTTAATAATATCTCCTGCCTGTGGATCTTTAACAAAATTATTTCTTCCATACATTACCCCGTTCTGTATGATCAGACCCTCTGTAAGCTCTGTTATCGATGCTTCCTGGGCATAAATAACACCGAGTACCGGTGTAAGCAGGATCAGTAAAAATAATTTGATTTTCATATTGTGATAAATAATTGTTCTACAGCAATATATAAAAGTAAAAATTCTTATTACAGATTTTTAAAGATAATAATTTCTGAACAGTTCTGTTTAATTAATTTCAGGATATCCCAGCCTTTACTATTTTTGCCTTCGTAAAATCCTTTTCAGTGAAAACTTACTTCGGACATAGGGGTTTTAAATCGGATAAACCTGTTGTAACACTAGGCATGTTCGATGGTGTACACCGGGGGCATCGTGTCTTGCTCGATGCCCTGGTAAGCAAAGCAAGAAACCTTGGAACTGAATCTGTTGTTATGACCCTGGAGCCGCATCCACGCATTGTATTATCCGGGGGTGACAGCTCACTTCGTTTTCTTACCAGCCTGGATGAAAAGAGCGAATTAATGGAAGAAGCAGGAATTGACAAACTGGTTGTAATACCTTTTTCAATGGAATTAAGCAGGATGCCAGCATGTGATTTTATTAAGAAATACCTGGTTGATATCATTGGTGTTGACCACCTGATTCTGGGGTTTGATCATCATTTTGGTTACCGGGGATATGGTAATGCGGTTACTATAACGGAATGTGCCGGCACGTATGGCTTTGGTGTTGACAGGTTGAAGCCATTGAAGGAAGGTAATGAAATTATAAGCTCAACAACCATAAGAGAGTTAATTTCTGCTGGCTTACTCGACAAAGCTAACAGGTTGCTTGGATATCCCTATCTCTTAAAGGGTAAGGTAGTGGAAGGCAAGAAGATAGGCAGAATGCTTGGATATCCGACAGCCAATATTGACCCGGACTATTCCTATAAGCTTATACCTGCCGACGGGGTTTACGCCGTTGAAGCATTACTGGACTCAGGCAATTATAAGGCTATGCTTTATATAGGTCCTCGTCCTACCATAGAAAGGAATACCGGTAAACGGACCATTGAAGTAAACATCTTTGATTTTGATGATGATATTTACAGTAAAAATATTACAGTGAGGTTCATGCACCGTTTAAGAGGTGATAAGAAATTCATTTCCAGGAAGCAGTTACTTGATCAGATTAATAAGGATAAAGCCGAAGCAATGCGCTTACTGGCGATGTAGTTTTTGCCGGATAGTCGTATTTTTTATATCTTTGAATACCTTAAAAACTATAAATTATGTCAGTATTAATTGAAACATTACCATATAAAGTTAAGGATATAAACCTTGCAGAATTTGGGAGAAAAGAAATCGAGATAGCTGAAAAGGAGATGCCGGGCCTGATGGCTATCCGTAAAAAATATTCAGCAGAAAAACCACTGGCCGGTGCACGTATAACGGGATCGCTGCATATGACAATACAAACGGCGATATTAATTGAAACATTGGTTGAACTGGGTGCGGATGTACGATGGTCAAGCTGTAATATTTTTTCCACACAGGATCATGCTGCTGCAGCAATAGCAGCGCGGGGGATACCTGTATTTGCATGGAAGGGTGAAACAATGGAGGAATACTGGTGGTGTACTGCCCAGGCATTATCTTTTCCTGATGGCAAGGGGCCAAATCAAATTGTTGATGATGGCGGCGATGCAACGCTAATGGTGCACAAAGGTTATTATGCGGAGAAAGACCCCTCAAGACTTGATATTAAACCATCCAGCAGGGAAGAAGGCATTGTTATTGACACATTAATAAGTATACAGAGCCAGGATCCTGAGAAATGGCACCGCGTGGTGGAAGAACTCAAGGGCATTTCCGAGGAAACGACAACAGGTGTTAACAGGTTATACCAGATGAAAAAAGAAGGGCGACTACTGGCACCTGCAATAAATGTGAATGACTCGGTAACAAAATCAAAATTTGATAACCTTTACGGTTGCCGCGAATCACTGGCCGACGGTATTAAACGTGCTACAGATGTGATGATAGCAGGTAAGGTTGTAGTTGTATGTGGATATGGTGATGTGGGAAAAGGATGTGTACAGTCGATGAGGTCATACGGGGCCCGGGTAATAGTTACGGAGATAGATCCTATATGTGCACTGCAGGCAGCCATGGAAGGATTTGAAGTCAAAACTGTTGAAGACACATTAGGAACTGGAAATATATACGTTACCGCTACCGGCAATACTGATGTTATTACAGTGGAACATATGGCGAAAATGAGAGACCAGGCTATCGTATGTAATATCGGTCATTTTGATAATGAGATACAGGTCGACCTGCTGTCATCGGAACCTGGTGTTGAAAAATTAAATATTAAACCTCAGGTTGATGAATTTAAATTCCCCGACGGACACTCAATATTCATGCTGGCTGAAGGAAGGCTCGTAAACCTTGGTTGTGCTACAGGTCATCCTTCTTTTGTGATGAGTAATTCATTCAGCAACCAGACACTGGCCCAGATAGACCTGTGGAACAATGATTATGAGCTGGGTGTTTATACCCTGCCCAAATACCTTGATGAAGAGGTTGCACGACTGCACCTTGGTCAACTTGGAGTTAAGCTAACCAAACTTACAGAGAAGCAGTCAAAATACCTGGGTGTAAAACCTGAAGGCCCATATAAACCAGATCATTACAGGTACTAGAGCATGGTTATAATTATAATATAATCCCTGCCCCATGCTCCCTGCTCCCTGTCATTAGTAGTTCGTTACATGTACAAACTGGCCTGTAAAGCTTGTCCTGTACATCTTGAGCGGGTACCTTGAGGGGCCTGAAGCTGGAGTACCATAGCTCGGGAGAGCATAGGTGCTGTTACATAAAGGGCATTCGGCATATATACCATCAACATTAACGGCAATACTGGTACCATCGAGTACATAATCGTGAGGACATGTACGGTCGAGTGCAATGAACTCATCAACCTGGGCGCGGTAAACAATAATGCCGTTATTGTCATAGCCCGAGGCTTTGTAGCCTAAATTATTAGTACTGCTGTTTACCAGTACATGATTGCCAATGGCATTAAGATCGAAAAACTCGGGATCATTGAGGTCGATATAAAAATCGACAAGTACATCAGGTATCACATCATTCTCATCCTTGTTACATGAAAAGTGAAAAAGAGAAAAGATACATATAAGTAAAAAAATCCTTAACTTTGATCTTAATACTGGCATATTTAAGTATTGGAATTCAAATATACAAACATTAGTTTTAACGGATTAAAACAAATAATATTATAAATAGGCTGTTTATGAAGAGAACCTGCAGGTTGTTAATTATTTTGCTTGTTATGCTCGTTGCCGGCGAAAATATTACGGTAGCGCAGACCTCTGTATTTGATAAATGGAAAGCAAGGAAAACAGAAAGAAAAATAAGCGGAGAAAAACGTAAGGTACCTAAGGAAAAAAAGATCAAAGAGCCAAGGTCCGTCATTAAAGCAAAAAAGAAGCAGGAGCAAAGAGAGACTGAGCGTAAGGATGCCTATAAAAAGGCAGTTGAGGAAAATAAGAAGAGACATTTTGATATACAATCTGAAGATGTCAAGGATCGGATGAAACAGAATGAAAAAGAAATAAAAGCAAGGGAGAATGCACGGCGTAAAGCAGTACGAAAAGCCGGCAGGGAGGCCAGAAAAAAATATAAAAAATAAAAGAATGGAAGATTTTGGTGATATACTATTTTACATCATTGCAGCTGTTATTGCTATTGCCGCTTTAATTGCCAATAAAAAGAAAAAGACAGCACAAAGACCGGTGCCGCAGTATGACATGCCAGACCAGGAAGGAGAAACAGTTATTCCCGGCAGGGAAGAAGAAATTAATTTTCCCGGTACTGAAGAAAGAGGGGCTGCTACACAATACGAGATGATTGACCAGGATTCATTACAGACAGTAGATTCAGGCTTTGAAGATACCCGGATTCAGCCCTCTGAAGACCAGGGTTTAAGGATGGGAGCAGAATATGAGGGAAGCTATTCCGAACCCCTTGCAGAGGAATTTGCCATGGAAGGTATTTCTGTTATTGATGAGTCTATTACACAATTTGAAATGGGTACAAAAAGTGAGCTATCACCTGGTAAGCAAAATTCTTGGGCAAGGAACCTGGTTGGTGATTTTGATCTAGCAAAAGCAATAGTCTACTCAGAGATCATGAGGCGAAAGGACTTTGTTTAACAATTAATTAAGAGCTTTTTTCCCCGACGCCGGGCTCTTTATAAGAAAAAATTGTATATTTGCTTTATAAAGAGTTCCGTCAAGCCCGGGATTCTTTTGTTTTTTAATATTTAAGAGGTAAGAAGATGTCGGATAAAGTATATTTGACGGAAGAAGGATTGCAGAGATTACGGCAGGAGCTGGATGAACTGAGAAATGTTCATAGGCCTGAGATATCAAAACAGATAGCTGAGGCCAGGGATAAGGGTGATCTGGCAGAGAATGCTGAATATGCCGCTGCAAAGGAAGCCCAGGGCATGCTCGAACTTAAGATAGCTACCCTCGAAGATAAGATAGCTAACTCAAGGCTTATTGATGAATCAAGAATAGATACATCATCTGTTCAGGTTCTAAATAAAGTAAAAATTAAAAATAAGAATAACGGTACAGTGATGGAGTACACCCTGGTGCCTGAATCAGAGGCAAACCTGAAATTGGGAAAACTGGCCGTAAACTCACCCATAGCTAAAGGATTGCTGGGAAAGAAAGTTGGCGAAGTGGTTGATGTTAAAGTGCCTTCGGGAATAATACCATTTGAAATAATAAATATTTCATTATAATTTATTTTGTGACATGTCAAGCATTTTCACAAGAATCGTAAACGGGGAAATACCCTGCTATAAGATAGCTGAAGATGATAACTTCTTTGCCTTCCTTGATATTAATCCGCTGAAAAAAGGCCATACACTGGTCATACCAAAGAAGGAAGTGGATTATATCTTTGACCTTGAAGCAGATACACTTGCAGGCATGATGGTCTTTTCCCAAAAAGTTGCGCTTGCAATAGAAAAAGTTTTACCCTGTAACAGGATAGGCGTAGTGGTACTGGGGCTGGAAGTGCTACATGCCCATATTCACCTTATTCCTATCGACTCTGAGGCTGATGTCAGGTTTTCCAATCCAAGGGTAAGGCTTACTGAAGATGAGTTTAAAGAAATCGCTGCTAGAATAAGCAAAGAAATTGAATAGGCCTTAACAGGCCTGACTGTATATAAATATGTCTCGCTGGAATAAAATTATTCTAATTGCTGATGATTTTGTTTCCCTGCTGTTCCCCAGGCTGTGCCAGGCTTGCGGTGAACCACTGGTGAGAAACGAAAAGATCATATGTACAACCTGTATGCTTGATATACCCGTAACAAATTACCACCGGGAAAGAGATAACTGGCTCGAAAAGAGTTTTTATGGACGCTGTTATATTGAGAAAGCAGCCGCATGGACTTTCTACAGGCAGGGAGGGAAAGCACAGAAGCTAATACACAGGCTGAAATATGGGGGAGTGCAGCCAATAGGTCATTTCCTTGGCAGGGTATACGGTAATATTCTTAAAGGATCTGATTTTTGTGAAGGGATGGAATGTATTGTGGCTGTACCATTACATCCCTCTAAAAAACGAAAAAGAGGATTCAACCAGAGCGGCCTGATAGCTGAAGGAATGGCATCAGCTCTTGGCATTCCTTTTTATGATAATGTCCTGAAAAGGATAGAGGCTTCAGATACACAGACCAATAAACACAGGTATGACAGGTGGGAGAACGTGGAAGGTATATTCAGTGTGAAGGGCACAGATAATATAGAAGGCAAGCATATACTCCTGGTGGATGATGTCATTACTACAGGCTCGACCATGGAGGCCTGTGCAACTGAGCTACTGAAAATAAAAAATGTTAAGGTATCTGTTGCAGCCATAGCAACTGCGGAAAGATGAATAATTTACCTTACTCGCCCCGGATTTTTTTGCATAAAGTCCTTCCATGAATTATAATTTTTCTTAGATACAGGTCGGTTGCTCTGGTAGAAATGGCACAGGGCGGCAGCCAGTCCGTCTGTGGCATCCAGTATGGTATCCTTGTCTTTGAACTTAAGAATATTCATCAGCATGGCAGCAACCTGTTCCTTTGAGGCTGCACCCACGCCGGTTATCGACATCTTGATCTTCCTGGGAGCATATTCAAATATGGGAACAGAACGGTGTAACGCTGCAGCAATTGATGCCCCCTGAGCCCTGCCAAGCTTAAGCATTGACTGTACATTCTTACCATAAAAAGGAGCTTCAATAGCCAGATCGTCAGGCTTGTATTCGTCGATTAATCCGAGTGTGCGCTCAAAAATATGCTTTAACTTGAGGTAATGATCTTTATATTTCTTAAGCTCAATTACCCCCAGGCTGATTATCTGTGGCTCGTTATTGATTATTCCTATAGCACTGTAGCCGGTAATATTGGTCCCCGGGTCAATACCCAGTATTATCCTGTCGTAATCCATCCTGTAATTATTAAAACAAATATACTGGAAAGATTAGGAATGTTGAATTGTTAAAGAATTAAATTGTTGAACCGGGATTTAATCAATTCATAACTCATAACTTATAACTCATCTTTTCCTT
>Ga0114922_10004175_pt1 | contig 13416 bp, 11 predicted proteins | sample AartaG_FD_100975 | JGI IMG/M metagenome (GOLD analysis project Ga0114922, IMG submission 100975) | Deep subsurface microbial communities from Aarhus Bay to uncover new lineages of life (NeLLi) - Aarhus_00045 metaG | ecosystem: Environmental > Aquatic > Marine > Oceanic > Sediment | place... | reverse complement strand
GTGTTGCCCTTGCTATTCCCAAGATTTACGCCGCCGGTTTCTCCGATCTGCGGATCTTTGCTTTACTCACCTACAGCAGCTCGACCATGGTGCTGGTGACGCTGCCGGTGGCCCTGGCCTGGCGACGTCGAGCTCCTGCGGAACCCCTCAGCCGGGGGCTGCTGCCCTTTGCCGCCTACATGAGTATCACCAACCAGGCGGCGGCGGTGTTCCTAATTCTGGCGGTGAAAGGGATTCCCGGTTCGGTTGTATATCCGTTGCGCAACGTCATCTGCATTCTTCTGGTGTTGCTCGTATCGATCCTCGTGTTCAGAGAGAGAGTCAGCCCGAGCGAGGGCATAGGGACGGTGGTTGCTGTGGCGGGAATCGCCGTGCTGTCGGTAAGCACCGGGGGATAGCGTTCCTTAAACGCGGACTCCTGAGGCGTTTGTCTCAGGGGCCGGCCACGGCGCCGCTGTGGATCAGCAGAAACAGGGCCAGCATTGCGCTGCTTCGAGCAAGCTCCTTCATGGAGATCTGTTCGCTGTCCGAATGCGCGTATCTTAGAGCACCGGGGCCGCTGGTGAGCACGGTGAGATCCGGGTGCTCCCGAACGAACAGGCGGGCGTCGCAGGAGGCCGTCCAGCCTACCACCGGTCTGCGAACCTCTATACCTACCGACTCGGCAGCCATCAGAGCGTCCCGAACAGCCTGGCTGTCCGGGTCCCCGTCGAAGGAATCGTTGTGCAGCTTTTCGAATCCGACCGTCACCGGCGGGATCGGCGAACCGTCGGCATAGCGGCGGCAGGCTCTCTGAACGGCTGCCTCTATCCGTCGTTCGATCTCCTCGAGCGTATGGGTCGGAAGGAAACCCTGTCCTCCCTCGAGCAGCAGGGGATCGGGAACCTCGGCGCCGGGAAAGCGGATCTCCACCTCGGGATCGGTGCGCAGGATTTGCTCGATAAGGAACGCCGCTTTCGTGCAGGCGTTGTCGTTTTCCAGGATCGCGGCCATATGACCGCTGCAGCCCCAAATTGCCAGTCTGAACCCACCCTCCAGGGGCTCAATCGAATAGTGCCGTTCGACCTTGGGTTTTCCGCTTTCCGAATCCAAAACCATACTCTTGTCCCCGTACCGGTTCACGTATGTCCTCAGGCCCTGCTCGAGGCTTCGGGTGATGCGATCGAGGCTCGTGCCTGTGCCGACCTCGAGCTCGATGTAGGCGCAAATCCGAGAGGGATGCTCGCCGAAGGGACCTAGGACTCCCTGAGACTGCTGTACCGGTTTCTCGGGAAACAGAGGATGATCGCTTTCGGCCTTGATCGCCGCTCCCTCGTTCTCAAGCTCCCGGACGATCTCCATGGCCAGGAGGATAGGTTGAGAGACAGAGCGACGGGGAATCGAGACCTGGTACCAGAGGGCTCCGCGGTTGGCGGGATGAATCTGGGACTCACAACACTCCAGCACCATCAGGGTCCGATAGCGGCTTTTCAGTTCTTTGTCCAGGACCAGCGACAGGGATCCGTTACCGCCCATTTCCTCGTCGATCACGAACATGAAAGTCAGATCGCTCCCCGGTACTACGGTGAAGCGCTTCTGGATCCTCCGGAGCAGGTGCAGGGCGCCGACCATGGCCACGCATCCGCTCTTGTCGTCGCAGGCGCCGCGCCCATACACGGTTTCCCCTTCGGTGGACACCTCGAGATAGGGGGCGACCGTATCGATATGCGCGTTCACGGCGATCCCGGGGGCACCGGCTATCTTCCTTGCCGTGTCCCAGAAAAAAAGCAGGTTGTGCCGCCCCTCGTAGGCCTCGGTGGTTCCGGCGTAATAGGGAAAGCTGTAGGCGGGATGTTCGGTGATCCCGCCGGCAATCGGAACCGGCTCGAACCGTCCGTTCGGCCCGTGCTCCCGAAGCGCCTGCCGTATCAGGGCTAACACCTTCTTCTCCCGTTCCGCCGTGGCTGCGAGATCCTTCGCGGGTATGGTTTCAACCGAGCACAAGTCGCCGAGCAGACCGCCGAGCAGCTTCCGGAAATCCTTCTGCTCGATCTGTTCGTTCAGCCAATCGCGGATGTCCTGAAATTCTCCCATGGATCAGCCGTCGCTTTTGCCGGTGTACACCTCACGGCCCGCCTGGATCGTCCTCTCGATCCGCAGGCGCTCCTCTCCGGGCTGCCAGCGGAAGGTTACCAGGTTTGCCGGGGCGCCCTTTTCGAACCGGCCGTAGGATGCCGGGAGTCCCAGCACCCTGGCCGGATTGATTGTGCACAGAGGGATCGCCTGGGCGAGCTCCAATCCTGTGAAGCCCATGTAGTGGGCCAGATCCCAGTCCAGCAGGTGGGCGGCTCCGGCGAGGATGCTGGTGCCGGGCAGGCCTAGATGCCCGTCGTCGAACACCTCAGCATCGAGGTTCCCCCATTTGTAGACCCCGGGGCTAAATCCCCCGAGCAGCGCCACGTCGCTGACCAGTACCAGACGATTCAGGCCCTTGGCGCGTGTGAACACTTTGACCACCGAGCCGGGCAGGTGAAAACCGTCGGAGATTATACCTGCGGTGAGCTCGTCGGCGGCAAGCTGCTCCCAGATGTAATTTTTCAGACGGGGAATCTGCGTGTAGCTCCCGTTTCCCAGGTGCGTAGACAGAGTGGCCCCGGCCGCCACGGCCTCGGCTATCTGTCCCGGCTCGGCTCCCGTGTGGCCGAGGGCCACGCTCACGCCGGCCTCTTTGACCTTACGGATGAACTCCAGCGAGCCCTTTCGTTCCGGGCCAACCGTGACGATCGAGATCCGTCCACCGGCGGCTTCTTGCCACTTCTGAAAATCTTCGAAACTGGGATCCCGGATGTACTCCGGGTCGTGCGCCCCTCGGGGTCCGTCCTCCGAGGAGATGAATGGTCCCTCGATGTGGATTCCTGCAATGGCGCTTTCGATCTCCCGGGAGCGCTCCATCTCCCCTGCTATGATGCGCAGGTTGCGGAGGATGCGCTCCTGCGGACAGGAGACAATGGTGGGCACGTGCTGCGTCGTACCTGATTTGCTCATGCTGCCTATGATGTTTACCAGGTGCTTCGGGCTGAAATCCCGCAGGCTGTAATCGCTGCCGTTATACCCGTTGACCTGCATGTCGAGAAATCCCGGGGAAAGGTAGGGAAGCTTGGCCGCGTCCTCGAGCTCAGCGATCTCCGTGATTCGCTCTCCGTCCCACTCCACAGCTACCGGCTGTCCCGAAAAGACTGATATTCCTTCGATCCTCATGCTCCGCCTACCTGAGATGCTTGACCCGAGGGTTGTACTTCGTGTGCCAACGCTTGTTCGTCTGGTCTCCCTCCGGAAGGTTGGCACTCATCCACAGCGGCGGCTCTATCCCCGCCTTGACGAGCTTCTCAACCGTGGCAATGACCAGAAGGTGAAGGCAGAAGCTGTTGAGAATCGTTGAGACCGGCGCCACGGCCTGGGCACAGCCCTCTATCTCTACACCGGCATCTCCCAGAGGCATATAGCAGTTGATGAACACGTCCACGATCTCGTGCAGGTTCTTACCCGAGGAGTGCCGCGAGGCGACTCCCGGCGGGACGTTCTCGGCGAAGGAGGTGGAGGTTACCCCAATGGTTTTCATGCCCCGCTTTTTGCACTCCAGGGCCGTGTCGATAGTGACAGGGTTGATCCCATAGGCGTTGACGATGATGATGGTCTCACCGGAGGCGACCTCGTAAGCGCTCAAGATCGATGGGGCCAGGCCCTCGGTTCGCTCCATCCAGTTGGAATGCTTGGCCCCCATGCTGGGCAGCAGCGACGGATCAAGCAGGGGATTCATGGGTGCCAAACATCCTGCTCGCCAGAACATCTCCATGGCGCCCATCTGTGAGTGGCCGCCCGTGCCGATGATGTGGACCAGCTGATCTTGTTCAATGCTCGCCGCGGCGAGCTCCGCGGCCCTGTCGATCGCCGCCTCCTCTGTCTCCAGAATCTTCTTGAATGCTCCATCAACGATTTCGTATAGTTTCTGAAAGTTCTTGTTCATCGTGTTTCTCCTCTTAGTCTTTTATTTTGTAAACTTGACCGCTTCTGGCGGATTCGTGGATGGCTACTCCGATCTTGGTGGTGTCTACTCCCTGCTCCGGAGACGCATATCTGCCCTCCAGCTCTTCCAGGTCTCCACCTTTCTGCAGGTACTGGACGTTTTCAAAGAAATCGTAGATCGAGTCGTTCAGGTACCCGAATTTCAGCATTTCCCCGGATTTCGAAGCCTTTCTGTACATCATGCCGAGATTCGGTGTTTCCATGCCCTTGGCGGTGGAGCACCCTCTCGCTCCCCGGTACTGGCTGTTCACTTCCATGAAGCCTTCGGTACCGACGATCTTGACTCCCTGGCGGACGATCGATTCATGGCTGTCCGGGAGGATCACCGAGGTGTCGTAGGTGATGACCGCTCCGTTGGCGTAGGCCACCTCCGCTTTGACGGAATCGTAGATATCGATGCCGAGAGAGCTCAACTTACCCTTGAATCCCGTCGCGTATACCCGCCGGGGCTTGGGCAACCCCATCAGCCAGTAGGTAAGATCGATCATGTGTATGCCGAGGAACCAGGCCGGAGAGCCCTGGTCTTCCCAGCTTTTCTTCCCGATCATGGAGGTTCCCACCTGGAGCACATCCTCCATCCAGCAGTATCCGTACTGCACGGTGCCGAGCTCTCCGGCCTCGATGCGCAGCTTCAGATCCATGTGGTAAGGATCGAAGCGCTTGTGAAAGTCCACCTGACAGAGCAGACCCTTTTCCCGCGCTTTCCCGGCCATGGCCTCAGCCTCTTCGACTTTCGTGGCGAAGGGCTTCTCCACCAGCACGGCAAGATCTTTGTCCAGGCAATCCATGACCACCCGGTAGTGCAGGTGGTCGGGAGTGACCACCGTAACGGCGTCCGGTCCGCCTCGCTCGATCAGCTCGCCGTGACTGGCGTAGCCCGGAACGCCGTAGCGGTGTTCGGTCTCCCGGCGCCTGTTTTCGTCAATTTCCGCAAAGCCTACGAGCTCCACGTCACCGACGAGTCTCTGGCGCTGGGTAATCGCATCGAGGTGAATCGCTCCGTATGTCCCCGTTCCAATTATTCCGACTCGTGTCATTCTATTCTCCTCATCATCTCACCGTCGCGGCTTTCCGTCTCCTCTATCAGGGATGTTGTCTCCCGGTACAGCAGCTCCTCCGTGTCTCCGTGGAAGCAGGCCGGAAAGCCATACAGCTTGTAGGCATCCGCTACCTCGTATCCTCCCTCCTGCACAGCCTTCCGGGAGGGAATATAGCCCAGGGTTCCATTGGTGTAGCCGCAGATCATGGTGTTTGGCAGGGGGCTGCGGCGTTTGAGCTCGAGTCCGATCTCCGAGAACAGCTCTCCGGGAACTCCCACCAGGGCCGCCTCCTCGCCAAAGCGCAGCACCTGGACATCCCCCAACGCGTGGTCCTTCATCGTCCCCCTGCGGGTGGCATCCAGCATTCGAGTGGCCCAGCCGACCATATCCTCATGCATGGATACCCGGTTGATATGCTTGTCTTCCCAGTCGATACCGCCGAGGGTCTCCTCGTCCGGATTCTGCCAGCGCTGCACTTCCCGGCGATGGAACTCGATCAGCCTGGCGAGCTCCTCCTCTGCAGGCATTTCCACGTACGGGAAGCGCACGGTTCTCAGCGCGGCCCGGACCTGCGCATCGACCAGCCTTCGGCAGTCTTCCAGAGTCTTGATGACTTCCCCGGCCAGGATCCTTCCCAGCCGATCGATGTCCTCTTCTTCGCCCTCTTTGAAATTGCCGTCTTCCCCGATGGCCGCTGCCTTGACATCCCCGCAGGCGCCCTGGGTGAAATATACCGGCGTTTCGCCCCCGTACACCTGCTCTACGATCCGCTGCATTCGTCCTGGATAGTCGGCGGACACCTGGTACACGTGAACACCCAGGGTGGTTGGATGCGTGGCGAAGTTGACCAGGAAGGCGAAAGGGGTGCCGTCGAGCCTGTCGAACCTGAGAACCTGAACCTCCGGATCAATAATCCCGTCGGGGTTGGGAAGCTGGCGAATGCCCCTTTCGGTGGGAAGGCGACGGTTCATGCCCACCCTGTCGGTTTGTCCGCGACCGACGGAGACGGCGACATCGGTCATGGTCCGCTCCGCACTCAGAAGCGATCCCACCATGTACCTGCGCAGCTGAGCCAGATAGTCGGGATCCGGCAGAACGCTTCCCAGGCGGATCGTGGGCGGACCGGTGTGCGTATGCGATGGACAGAGCATGAGATGACTTGCCGGTATCGAATGTCTTGCTTCGATCTCTCCGCGCAGCTCTTCCACGAACTCGCGGCTGAACTCGATCACATCGCAGGTGATTAGAGCGAACCTTTTCCCGCCGGATTCCAGCAGCAGCGTCTTGGCGTACAGGTCATCCATCACCCGCCAGGCCGGCTGATCCCGAGTGATGGAGCCCTGCAGGCGGATTCCCAGCGGAGGGGTGATTCGTGTTACAGCCCTGCCTGCGTGTATCGTCTCGCTCATTTGGCTGGCTTTCAAAACATGGGGTAGAGATGGTGAATACGAGGCAGGTACTGTTCAAGATATTTCCTGTTGGCCTCGTCACCACCCTTGATGTTGGCGCTGGTCCAAATAGGCGGCTGGATGCCCTTCGCGAGCAGGATCTCCACCGTCTTGACGACGATCAAGTTCGATGCGAAGCACACGGCGTAGGTACTGCTGGCCCCTACCTTTTGCGCCAACCCTTCGATCGACAGCACGGCGTCCCCGGCCGGAACGTGAACATCCACTACGATGTCGGCCAGCTCGTGGAGGTTCTTGTTGCTGGGGTGTCTGGCTGCGATCCCGGCGGGAACATTGCTGGCGAACTCCGGGGAGGTTATCGCCACGACCGACGCCCCCATTTCCTTTCCGAACAGGGCTGCATCGATGGTGATGGCGTTGATTCCATTTACGTTGATGATGATCAGCATGTCTCCTTCGCTGACCCCGTAGTACTGGAGAACGCTCTTGGCCAAACCGGTGGTTCGCTCGATGTTGGGGTGACTGTCTATGAGAGAGAGTCCGGCCGGGAACAGGGGATTTGTGTTGGCCAGCCCTCCCGCTCGCCAGAACACCTCCATGGCGCCCATGATCGAATGGCCGCCTGTACCGAACGCGTGGATCAGCCGGTCTTCCTCGACCATTTTCGCCGCCAGCTCTGCCGCCCGGGTGATGCTCTCCTGCTCGTTTTCGGCGATCGCTTTGAGGATCCCCGATACGCTGTCGTAATAACTTTCAAATGCGTTCATTTCTTTGCCTCCTGATTCGTTACCTTGTAATATTTCTCATCCAGACGAACCACTGTTCCCCGCCGTATAGACGTCTGGATTGAGTTGCTGATTCTGACGATCTTCAAACCCCAGTTTGCATCCGGCTGCGGTTTGTCCCCGGCGCGTAGAGTCTCGACGAAGTAGCGCAGGCAGGAAGCGATGCCGCCGACGATCCTGTTCTGCACCTCAGACTCCAGGGAGAGTTTGGGGTATTGATAACTCTCCTGGGTGGCCACCTTCAAGCCTTCATGAATTCTATCGATGTGAATCGTGCCTTTTTCCCCAATAATCTCGATAAACGAGTCTGTCACCGTGGGCATGGAGTTCGGAAGCACCCAGCAGGACTCGAAGGTGCCGATAGCGCCGTTTTCGAAGCGCACCAATGCCTGGACCGCATCTTCGGTGTCGATATTCCTCTCGACCAGCACTTTCTTTACGCCAAGGGCGTACACGGAGGCGACATCGGTGTCGAGGAACCAGAGAACGAGGTCGATATCGTGAGTGGAAAGGTAGCTGGCCGGAGAGGTCCTTTCCGTCCAGCTCATCATTTCGGTAGCTGCCCAGAGGGTGTCATCCTTGCGGGCGTAGACCATGACCGGGGCCCCGATGTCCCCGCGGCTCACAATCTCCCGGGTGCGGGCGTAGGGGGCGGCCCAGCGATGGGTGTAGTTCACCATCACGTGACAACCCGTTTCGCTGGAGACGCAAGCGATCTCCTCGGCATCCGCCACCGTGGTGGCCAGTGGTTTCTCTACGAGCACATGCCTGCCAGACCTCAGGGCAGCGATGACAGGTTCCTTGTGCAGGAAATCAGGGGTAGCCACGTGAACAGCGTCGAGGTCTTCTGTGTCCAGAGCCCGGCGAAAGTCCTGATAAACACTCCTCGCGCCGCAGCGGGCGGCCAGGTTTTTCGCCCTGTTCTCGTCGACATCGACGATGGTGGTGAGCTCCGCTCCTTCAATCTCGGAATAGATGCGGGCGTGTTTTTGTCCCATGATCCCTGCACCGATCACGGCCAGGCGAATGGTTTTTCTCATCAGTATTGCTCCTTGTTGGAGTTGGATCGTGGGTACGTCATGATTTTCTACTCCCAAAAGCTCAGGTCCGAGTGCATGAGAAAATTTATCTTGCTGTCGGGATATCGCTTCATCAGAGCGTCGAGTCCCGACTGGGCGTCCGGAAAGCTCTCGTATCCAGCCAGCCTCATGTCCTCCGGTCTGAGCCCGGGGGAGACGACCGCACAGCTGATGCGTTTTCTCAGGGCGGACAACATGGCACCCGGCGGAATGGGCAGCGGGTCCTCGGGCATGCGCTTCTGCCCCGAAAGCAGCTTCTCGAGTAGTTCCCGGTTGTCATCCCGCCCGATCCGCAGGGGAAACTCCGTGTGCACCCCCAGCCCCTCCGGGCAGGGAGTCAGCAGCAGAAGAGTGCCGCCGTCGCGTACCAGACGCTCACCGCTGTATATCCCCTTGGTGGCCTGCCAGAAATCGATGTCGTGAAAGTAGGAGGCCGCCACCACGATGTCGGTTCGCTCTTCGATCTCCACGGAATACACCCGGTGGGCAAGCTTTACTCCCTCCCGCTGGGCATCGATGTAGTGACCGGCTACCACCCGGTACACCCGGTTTTCGGGAGTCAGAATGCAGTTGACGATGAAATCCAGCCCGACGATGTCGACCCACCGCTCCATGCGGCTGCGGACGATGCATTCATCCAGGCCGGTCATATTCTTTTCTGTAAGCCCGTGCGTGAAATGAAACTGGGTGACGGTTTCCTTGCCGGCCACGCCCGGATAGATGATTTTCCCCCCACCGGACCAGCCGACGGCGGCGTGAGGTACGATGCTGCCGATGCCGATGCGCAGTCGAGCCCGCACCACTTCTTCGTCGATGAAGATGCGCACTCCATCCTCCGAGGTACCTATATGCACCAGGTGTGCCGGGTCGTAGAAGCGGGAGTTGATTACCCGGTACTCTTCGGCAACGCGTTGACCCAGCTTGGCGGCGATCTCCCGGTCGCTCATCGGGCGGTGGCTGCCAAGAGCAATGATGATGGAAATATCCCGCTTCTCGACACCTGCTGCGGCCAGTTCATCGAGCACCACGGGAACGATCGCATAGGCAGGAGTGGGTCTGGTCAGATCATCGACCAGGAGGGCCACCTTACAACCCGGTTCGGCGATCTCCCGAAGCGCAGGCGTGCCGATCGGCCCCGCCAAAGCGCTGAGAATCTCGGTGGACAGGTCTTCTGCGGGGGGGATCGAATTCATCTCGTAGATCCGGCCCAGGCGTTCTCTGGGAACGCTGCAGCGGCGCAGGGGATCCTCTGCGTAGGGAAAGCGTATCGTCATCGTACTGTCAAGCATCACCTCCGGCCTCACTCCTTGACCGAGCCGGCGATCAGTCCGCGAACGATCAGGCGCTGAAACCCGAAGATGAAGATGATCGCCGGGACGCAGGTGACTATAGAGGCGGCTGCGAGCAGGTTCCACTGAACAAAGGCATCAGCGATGAAGCCCACCACGCCCACCGGCAGGGTCTTCGAGGCCTCCGTAAAGGTCACCACCGAGGCCAGCAGAAAGTCGTTCCAGGATGTGAGGAATACGATGATCGCCGTGGCCGCCAGACCGGGAGCGGCGATCGGCAGCACGATCCGTCGGAGCACCGTGATCTTGTCGCACCCGTCCACATAGGCTGCTTCATCCAGGGAACGTGGCATGTCGTCGAAGAACCCACGCATGATCCAAACGGCGTAAGGCAGGTTCATATAGGTGTACATGGCTATCAGAATCCAGTAGGTATCCACGATGCCCAGCTTTTCCCCTATAATGTACCAAGGGGTGATGAAGGCGATCGGCGGGAAGATCCGGGTGGCCAGCACCATCACAAACAGGACCTTGTCACCCTTGAAGTGGAATCGGGAGAAAGTATATCCCGCAAGGGAACCGAGGAACAGGCAGACAAAGGTCGTGGTCAGGGAGGTAACCGAGCTGTTGAGGATGTAGCGCCCGAAGGGTCTTGCCTTAAAGACCTCTATGTAATTGGCCCATTGCACTGTCTCGGGAATCCAGGCCGGCGGCCACTTGGCGGTATCGGCGAAGGTTTTCAGCGAGGTGGAGAGCATCCACAGAAAGGGCAGGATGGCATAGGCGCTGTAGGCCAGAATGATCAGGTAGGGAAAGAGCAAAGATGCCTTGTGCCAGTTTAGTCTAGTACTCAATGCTCTTTCTCACTAGTTGACGAGTGTAGTACAGGGTGATGAGCACCACGATGATCAACAGAATCACCGACAGGGCGGATCCGTATCCCAGCTCCCAGTACCGAACTGTGTTGTTGTAGATGTAGGTGGTCAGCACCTGGGTGGTGTCTGCCGGGCCGCCGTCGGTGATGACAAAGATGATGCTGTAGGTACGCAGTATGAGCATGGTGACGATCATCAGGGTAACCAGCATGGTGGAGCGCATCAGCGGAACGGTGATCTTTGTCAGCTGCTGGAGCCAGTTGGCCCCGTCCACTTTCGCCGATTCGTAGTAAACCTGGGAGATGCTCTGGAGACCGGCCAGAAGCAGGATGGCCATGAAAGGGATGCGCGTCCAGGAGTCGGCCACGATGACCGACAGCCGGGCCCAGGGCGTAATGCCCAGAAACAGGATGTTCTTGCTCAAGATTCCCAGGCGGTTGACGAACAGATCATTGATGATGCCGTTGGTGTCGGTAAGCATCCAGCGCCAGATCAGCCCGGCGATGGCCGGTGGGATGACCCAGGGCAGGAGTATCAGGCTGCGCAGCATCCCCTGCAAATGGCGAAGCTTGTTCAAAGCCAGGGCGCATACGAAAGCTATGGTAAAGGACATTGCCACAGAGCCCCCCGTGTAGATCAGGGTCTGATACGTGAACTGCCAGAAATCCGAATCGGAGAGAGCCCGGGCGAAGTTGCCCAGGCCGATGAAGCGCATCTCGCCGGATATGGCGACCTCGAAGAAGCTCAGTAAAAACACGTAGATCGTGGGGATGAGCACCACAGAAAACAGGACCAGAAAAGTCAATCCCAGCACGATCACGATGAAGTAATCGTCGATGAAGCGGGCTATTTTCCCCAACATTCTGATGCCTCGTGTGTTCCCTCAGAAGAGGGGCGCAGGCATGGACAGCCATGCCCGCGCCTTCTACGCTTAGAACTGCAGGATATCGACCTTGGTCTGGACCTCGTCCAGAGCTTCTTTAGGGGTGACGCTGCCCGCCAGGGCTTTTTCCACCGCTACGTTCAGCAGATCCACAATCTTTTGGGAATTGGGAAAGACGTAGATCTTGGCCCTGTCTACAGCGCTCTTAATGGTCTGGTAGAAAGGTACACTTTCCTCATTGATTTCTGGGTCTTTCCAGACCTCTCGGTTGTAGATCACGTTTCGCTCGACCAGGAGCTCGAGCTTGCGTTCCTGATAGCTGCGCAGGAAGTCCAAGAAAAGATAGGCCGCCGCCTTGTTCTTGGAATAGGGGCTGACGCTGTAGAAGCTCGTATCCTGGTAGACCGTCTGCTCGACGCCCGCCTTGGCGGGATACAGCGTCATGGCGAAGTTCTCCCACATGTCCGTGTTAATTATGAACTGGTATGTCCAGGAAGTGGACACGAAGCTGGCGATGCGTCCTGCGGCCAGCAGCTCACCCATCTGCTGGAGCGAATAGGTATTCACCCCCTCTGGGACTACTTTGTACTTGTTCCTCAGGTCCACCATGACCTGGAGTGCTTCTACGGCCTGTGGACTGTTAACCACGACCTTGCCGCCTTGGAGCAGTTCGCCTCCGGCTCCGCTCAGAAAGGAGCAGAAGATACCATAGGTATCGTAGGAGGGACCCGCGGGGAAGGCAAAGCCGTACATCCCGTCCTTGGTGAGCCGTTTGGCAATCGCCAACAGCTCGTCCCAGGTCTTGGGTGGCTTCAAGCCCTCTTTCTCGAAGATGTCTTTCCTATAGCCGTACACGAAAGCGCCGCCGATGTAGGGGAATCCCCAGATCTTTCCATCGATGGTCATGGCGTCCAGCATGTCCTCGGAATAGAGCGTCCGGATCTGATCGTTATAGAGCAAATCACAGGGCTCCAACCAGCCGGCGGCCTGGTAGTCGTAGTAGGCCTCCGTGGACAGCGTGGTGAACACCAGGTCCAGCTTGTCGGAACGAGCCCGCATCATGGCGGACTGCTTGGTGTGCAGCAGCTCTTCGGAGATCTCTATCCCGTTCAGCTTGATCCCTGTCAGATTCGTGAAAATCTCCATACCCTGGGCCATGGCCGGATCGTATTGAAGAGGTCCGGAGTTGATAAAGGTCAGCTCCTTGGTGTTCCCGATCGCCTCTTTCCAGCCCTCCGGAAGCCTATATTCCGGAGATGCCACCCTCTCGTACATCGAAACAGGCTTGTTCCAATCGATCAGGGCCAGCCCGCCCTTTTCCTCCGCAGCGGGTGCCCTCTGGCCGCCGGCAAACGCCAAAGGGGCCGATAGCACCGCAACCACGACCAGCATGAATAGTCGTCTCATCTCTTCCTCCTCGATTTTTTTGAGCACGATATGCTCTGATTTCCATATAAATAACTTAATGTGATATTAACAACTATTTTTTGATTGTCAAGACCGTATCGGTATGCTCGACGAAAAAACTTGCAGGTGCCGAAGAATCGGGAGGGCTTTCACATTGACTATTAATAACTATATATGTTACAAATTAAGCAGCTATTTAGAGATCGTCATGCTTTCGGACATTGCCTCGATTCACTCGGGAACCCGCTATCGGGTCAAGGACTGGGAGAAGGCGCGCATCTACCAAGAGATCTGCGTCAAACCCGGCTCATCACGCAAATCTATTTCTGAAAAGTTCGAGATGCGTCCCACCACGGTCTCGTTTGCGGTGCAGGAGCTTATCCACGATCGATTGGTAAGGGAAGGGCGTATCAGGACTACCGGCAGACCGGGACGACCGGAGCTGACATTGCTGCCCAACCTCAACCGCTGTCTCGTGATCTCCATCTACGTGCAGTCCCGGCAGCTGCGGGGCGTCTTAGTCAACATGGGTGATCAGGTTCTAGCTGAGCAGACCCGGCTGATCGAAGAGCAGACTGAAAACGCGG
>Ga0114922_10004174_pt1 | contig 13416 bp, 14 predicted proteins | sample AartaG_FD_100975 | JGI IMG/M metagenome (GOLD analysis project Ga0114922, IMG submission 100975) | Deep subsurface microbial communities from Aarhus Bay to uncover new lineages of life (NeLLi) - Aarhus_00045 metaG | ecosystem: Environmental > Aquatic > Marine > Oceanic > Sediment | place... | reverse complement strand
TAGAACTTTTACCGTTCAGGGTGCGTGTTTAATGTGGCATGGTCACAATACAATATTCCCAGTTTGTGTAATGAAGTAACAAAATAGGCAAATGTTACCCTTGCACAGAATGGACTTTCGCCTAATAAGCCTTTCTTCTTATCAATTGTACTACTATCCCGAAGGTAACGAGCACTAGTCCAGCAATCGCTACGGCTACTACGCTTTGATCAGGCACCGTCGCAACCGATAGCCGTTTTAACAATATCCCAAGTAATGCCCAATCAACCACAAGGCAATAATAAATGTCTTTTCGGGTAAGAACCACCGATAATGCAACAGCAATACCAACGATAATCACTGCTACTGCCCAAAATTGCTCACCAAGCCCAAACATGTTCCAGCTAATATCCACCAGCAAAGCGGTAACATTGGCAATCGTGGCTATGGTGATCCAGCCAAGGTAGACGCTGAAGGGAAGATGCACCAGATACTTTTCAGTCTTTATCGCCTCTGTTTTGCCGATATTTAGCCTCAGGTAAATGGCTATCAGGCACCCGAGCAGTATAAGCATTAGAAGCAGGGATAAAGATACGTTTTCATAGTGCCAGGCAAATATCCAGCCGATGTTAGCGAGACAGGAAATAAAGAACAGCGGCCCGATTCTCTGTATGAAGGCAGTCCTCTGGGCGTCCCTTCTAACAGAGGGGATTAATTGATATATGACGAAGATGGAGAGCAATGCATAGATTAACCCCCAGATTGAAAAAGTCAATCCCGCTGGCACGAACAAATTTGGATATAGGGCAGATAACTCGCCGGTAGTTCTGTTATTTATGGGCAGAGCATTGGCCATCCCATTAACAATGACGGTAGCGAGAAATCCCAGTAAGTTTAGGATTGACAGAGATAATAATAGACGACTTCTATCCATAGATTCTCCTGCACTTATAGGAGGGAATGCTGTATTATATTGCCAGTCCTATTCCAATGTAAAGGACTCATAAAAAACTGACAGCCAAGCCGCTGTTTTTGGGTATCTGGGGGCTTGATTCGTTGCACATTCCGCTACATTGTTTAACCCCGCTCGACGGGCGCCCCACTAGTAGCTCACGAACTTGGATATCATAGAATAACTGCGGTATGGACTGTTAGCTAATCAATTGGTAAACTGGGAATGAAATTAGAGCCTGCGCACAGAGCTTATTGGCATAACCAACATGATTTTGCGCCTACGTAGCATTGTTATTATCACTGTCGTAGCACTTTGCATCTTGCTGGCCTCTGGCATTGTATTATCGCTTGCATGGCCGCCGGACTGGAATTTCATGCTAGGGTCACTTGCACTGGGTATCATTGCTAGCTTTATGGGGATACTTGGCGGCATCCTTGCGGCCATATTCATCGTAGAGAGATATTTAGAGCATCGGAGGCGTGAGAACCAGAAACAACAAGCGTTGCAAGAGGCTAGCTATCAAGAACGCTGGCAGGCATACATTCACGGCGGTGTGAGTGTCCTGTCAGCTATAATAACGCATTTGTCCCTATTTATTGCCTACGGTAAGGATCTGTATCTTCAACTTCTAGAGGCTAATGGCGACACCAGCGATGTTCCTAACAGTATCGGTGATTTTGTTCCTTGGCTTCTGAATAACTTGCAACTGAGTCGAAGAGCTGCAAAGGAAGCAGAAAACACCGCTTCGTCAGATACCGTAAAGCATAAAGGTATGGGTGAGCGAGAAGCCATTCGGCTTGCAAATGAGTTCAGGGATACGCCAAGTTCATCGATGACGTGTAGCCGAAGGGACCTAAACATTCTTTTACAGTATCTCCGTGTGTTCGCTACACATATGCGTGACCAAATCTTCCTATTTCAACCTTTCTTAGCTAGACGTATGGAATTAGGAGTGGTCCTAGTCCGGCTTGCCCATTCTCTTGATGATGCAGCCGAACATATTGAACGCTTGCTTCTAAGTGGAACGAAGGCAGGGAAACCTCTAACTTCATTCGACTTGGATACGGATTTTACATCTCGATATTGCTCGCTCGGTCAAGAGGCCATTCAGGTCGTAAACCTGGTTTGGGCCCACGCCAAAGAAGAGTTAGATGAGCCCTTGGCATAGCCTTGCCATAAGTTGCTAAGCATACTCTAAGATGCAGATCGCTGCACACTACGTCAGTTTGTACGATTTGGCGAAGTCCCCGATATACTGACTCGGATCTCCACGCCGTCGCTGAACAAGCAATGCTTACCTTGCCTACCTTGTAGATAACGAATATTCTTGCAACATTGCCAACACAGCAATATAATTGAGCTATGGCTATACGAGCCACCACAGAAGCTTTGCTAGCTTTAGAGCTTTTCCAGCTTGATCCAAGTCGAAGGAAGAGTCGAAAGCTACTCAATCAACATATCGTACAGGTAGCTATGTTCGAACATGAGGATGCTAGATCCCTAAGCGAAATAACTACAGCAGTAGCAGAGGTTCTTGAGCAGCACACTGTGTTTACTCATGATGAGTGTAGCGAGGCATTACTTGCCAGCTGCATGACCGGACGGGTTCTACAATCTGGTCAGGACAACTATATTCTAGCTGAGGAAACTAAAAAGATACAGTCTGACAATATTGAAAGAATGAATGAGAGTGAAAGGGAGTTTGAAAGAGGGCTTGCAGATAGTGTTGGAAGGCAACTTGGTAGAGTTCTAGATCCTTTTGCAGAGGTAGTGCTCTCCAAGACGTTGAAGGAGACAATTTAGAGTATCTTCTACAGAAACGCCCTGACGTTGAGGAGGTTATTAGACTTGGATGGGGAATGTGACTTCTCGGTGCTGATCGAGGCGGGTTCAGACGCCGAGAGTGAGCTGAAACAACGGCTAGAAACATTCCTTAGCTTACAGACCAATGCCACTGTTGAGAATACAACGATAGGAATTCAATGGTTTATGGGTAATCTGAATGCAGTGCAAAAGCACTATGTCGCCAGCCTTCACCACAAAGTCCTTTATTTCCAGATATTGAATATAGATCCTAGACTGCAGAAGCTAGAGGAGGAATGCTTCAACCGAATAAGACTGTACCTCGATACGAATGTGGTGATAAGGTATCTATGTGAAGGCCATGCCGCACATCAAGCCATGTTTGACATATTAGAGATGAGTAAAGCTATGGGGGTCAAGCTATTTGTCTCATCGAAAACGATACGAGAGGCAGAACGACTTGTTGAAGAAGCTAAAAGTCACAGTGTATATCTAGATCAACCCTCAATTTCGGCTATATTGCAGGTGAACACGCGTGCTGTTATTAATCCTATCGTCGAGACATTTCTTGCCAAACGACAAGAGAATCCAAAACTCAACTGGGCAGGTTTTGTATCGCCCTTCACTGATTTGGAAACATATCTGCTGAGCCGCGACATCGAGGTCAGTGATGATCAATGTGGCGACATAACGGCGCACCAAGCTTATAGTCGTGTTCGTGCCGCGATAATAGATACAAAGGGCGAAGATATGCCCATTGACATAATCGACCACGATACTTACAACCTAATCTTGGTACAACAGCTTCGGAACAACTACCCGGGCACCCCTTTGGGTGCCTCAGTTTGGTTAATAACCATAGACAGAAAGCTACCAAAGGTGGACAAGATACTACAAAGAAGGTATTCAACGCCGCACTGCCAGCAGATTGAGGAGTGGGGTGTTGCCCTATTACCCTTTCAAAGTGTGGGCAGACTTATGGCTTCTGATGAATACGTATCATGGTTGGTCTCGCACAAATTAGGTGCTATTTTCCCCGAGGAAGAGCTCGATCTTAGTTTCTTCAAGGATCTAGAGAAGGCAGATATTGGAGTCGATGATTTCTTGCACTTGGACCCGGAGCTTGCATTTAAGTCCTTAAGCGACTTACAACAGGACAGAGAGGCAAAAACCTTATTGTCTCGGATTCCAGTCTCTCTTGAAGGGGAAAGAGAATCCATCAAAAGCGAGTTTCGTGCAAGAGTGCTGAGTATTATCTCGAAACGTGGAGAGGAAGATGTTGAAGAAGTCAAGAAGGAAACTGCCAGGCTACAAAGTGGCGTAGACGAATTAACAGCGCGTCTACGGGAAATGGAATCATCTAAGACGAAAGATGAAGAGAAGATAGAACTGTTAAGACGGAGATTGGAGACAGTCAAATCAGAGTTGAAGCAATATGAGAGCATGCCCTTTTGGCAAAGAGTCAAGTATGTCCTGCGTGGTCGAGGGAGATAGAAAGAAACCTGCCATCTGTGGGAAATAATAACTACAGATGGAATCCAATCAAGACTATCTGGCATATTGGGATATTTGCAACCCTTTCAGAATTGCCATTCCCATATGAACAAAACATCGTTTTGTGTAGTGGAGGTGTGGCCTCCATTCTTCAGTTTCTCAGCCTTAATTACGCAGCTTCAATTTTAGCTTCCTTCAAGTCATTAGATTTACCCTTTTAATTGTTAGGTATAATTGCCTTTCTTTTAATTATCTTTCGCTAGATTCTTTACCGCTCTGTCCAATTCTCTGTTTTAATTCTCTGATTTCAATAGATATTTCAACATATATGTTGAAATATGCTGAAACAAGCCTCTAGCACCATGAGGTCTTGCCGTAGGCTTTCTTAAGTAATACGCTGCCTAAGATATAAATGGTTCTGGTCGGTGTGTTTCCGGTACTTCCTTGATCCCCCCCCCAGCCGTTGCGTTGATGGCGAGAGTCTAGACTCTTATGGAATGTGGGACTTGACAAAATAGGTTGGTCTATGCTAATATCGTAAAAAGTCTTAACATCGTGAAGTCTATGGGAGGTGTCTGAAATGACTGAGAAATGTCCATACTGTGGCAATGAGTTTTCTAATACGAAAGCCCTTGGGTCTCACATCCATTACGTGCATAGTATGATACATGCGCAGAAGACCAGGTCGGAGGTGGAAGAGCAGCGATTTCAACGCCTTCTGAGTGGGTGCCTGTCTGACAAGGGATTGCGTAAACCGCGGCAGGTGGAGAAGGTTGAGAGGGCTATTAGGGAGATCCCTGAAGGTCTTAGCCCCACTCTCGATCAATACAGGGATGTGTTTAAGTGCGCTCTGGGAAAGGAGGAATTGCTTAAGGAAATCGAGGCAATGCTGGGTGAGGAGGATGGGGGGAAGTCCGGGTAGGTAGTTTGTGGGGAAGCGGGAGTACTACAACCGTGAAGAGACTCATGAGGAATTAACAAGATCAACTGAGCGGTAGGCGATTGGGCCGCCTACCGCTCGGGGCACGACAAATGGAAGGGTTTCCCAAATGCCCATGCCTATGAGCATTTTAGCATTCTGGTTAGGCGGCGACAATCTCGCCAACCTTCAGCCGATGAAATGAACGGGTGCAGAATATGAATACCACAAAGATCGACATCCTAAAGTGCCTATCTGATGGTGAGTGGTGGACGACGCCGGAGGTTGCGCAGGAGTGCGGTTTGAGCCTGACAAATTGCTCTGAGCTTCTTCGCCGGTATCGGAGTCAGAGTCTTGTCAATCGGGAGCGGAACCATGATGTCCCCTGGGGTTATCTTTACAAGATAACTGATATTGGATTAGAACGACTCGAATATCTCAGTTCTGACGTAATGGAAACAAGCACGACCATTGGGGATCGTGTGGGTTTGAGCGGTGCGAAGAAGAGAGCCTTCGACCGGTGGGTACAACAAAGATTAAGGAGGTAAACAATGGGAAGAAATTGACGAAACATTATGAAGATAGGGGCTAAATGAAGATAAGGTCGACTTAGGTTGAGGTGAGTGGACCATAAGGAAAAGGAGTTACAGACATGGCTGACATAAGTGAAATCGATGAAGTACTCGAAGAAGAAGGGCTAAACAAAGAGAAATTGGAGGCAGCCCTAGAATTGGCAAGGCTGGTTGCTGACGAAACGGGAATGTGCTGTGAGAAACTTGGACAGTTTACCTGGGCCTGTTATCGAAAACTGGAGTTTGAAGAATGAAAGAGATAAATGAGGAAAACTTGGATACGGCAATAGCTTTGGGCGATGCGGTTTGCAACGAACTTGGAATTTGCTGTGAAAAGCGCGGCCGGGTCATATTCCAGGTCTATAAGAAGCTGGAAGAACTGAAGCCGCAAGAGGCTGCCACCGGGAGTCCAGAGGCAACTGGGGCTCAGGCTGACCTGGATAGAATGCTGATTCCTGGTCTAAAAGCCGGTGAAGCTGAAACAGAAGCAAAGGGCGAAGATGTTGGCAGTCGACTTTGACGTGAACCCCTGAGTTGGCACAGTGAGAACTATATGGTTGAGGGCGCGACCGTAATAAAGCTTAGGGCTATCACTATTGATGAGCTTGTAGCCTGTTATGCTATCAGCAACCAGGCTGATGGTAAAAGCCCTAGCACAGTGAGGTGGTACACTGAGATACTGAGTTCATTCTCCGCCTACGCCAAAAACGAACTGCACATGAACGGCACGTCTGCCTTCACCGTAGAAGTGGTTAGAGGATATATACTATACCTGCGCCAGAAACCGTGTTTTGAGGGGCATCCGTATACGCCACAGCAGGACAAACCAGTTTCTGCCAGGACTGTTCAATGTCACGTAAGAGCTCTAAAGGCATTCTCATCCTGGCTACATGCGGAAGGGTATACCACGGAAAACAGGCTTAAGAACCTGAAGCTACCGAAAGCGCCTGTTGGGCTTGTGCAGCCATTGACGTCAGAGGAGATAGAGAAGATTTCCTCCGTCACAAATAAGGAAACGCCTACCGGGTTTCGGAACTACTCGATATTTGTAACAGCACTTGACAGCGGACTGAGAGCGTCAGAGATAGCTGGCATATCACTCAGTCAAGTGAATCTAAAAGCAGGCTGCATTAAGGTCGTGGGTAAGGGGGCCAAAGAGCGGATGGTTCCTTTTGGGAAATTCGTTGGGATGACACTGTGGCATTACGTTGAAGACGTAAGACCTCAAGCTGCCAGCAGTGACATTGATGAGCTTTTCTTGTCACGTGATGGCAGACCCATTACCACAAACATAATAAAGCTTGTATTTTCTAGGCTGGCCAAGAGGTCGGGCGTAGAGCGTCTACACGCACATCTCTGCAGGCACACGTTTGCGGTCAACTATCTGCTCAATGGCGGTGATATATTCTCTCTAAGGGAGATTCTCGGCCATACCACGCTGGAGATGGTTAACCATTACCTTCACTTCACGGCATCTCAGATCACAGAGCAGCATCACAAATTCTCACCGATGGATAAGCTGAAGGGGAAACTCAATTAGTCGACTGGTCATAAACTGGTAGCTATTCCTTCCAGACATGACTCGTTGAACCTAAGTCAGTGTCTCCAACCGAGGTCACGCACTGGAAATCGTTCGCTGAGTCCGTTTCAGATCGCAAAAAAGAAGCGTAGTTCTTATATCAAATATCCCGTGCACCTCGCTGCTTTCACAGTGATTGGCGGCCCATGCTATGCAGTCACTAAGGCTTCTTCCTCAAACCAATGCATATGGCAGCATTATTTCCATCCGGGTATAGTCCCCTTAGAAGAATGCTCAAACTGGATTGTGACGTACTCGCCAGGATGATTGTTGTACTCTGAGATCTTTCTCTCCTATATATACTGTATATCGCTAGCGTGCCATAAGTGCGCCCCCACAAACGTTGAGCGCCTGTCCAGTGACGTAGTCAGATCCGGGAGAGGCCAGAAAATATACAGCGTTTGCTACTTCCTCAACACTCCCGAGTCTACCTAACGAAATCTCTTCAGGTCTTATCCCAAAAGAAGCAATATGCAGTGATGACTCCTTCATACTGATGCCTTTATCTTTGGCAACTTTCTTTATCCATGGATAGGCTACATCTGTTAGAACTCCCCCTGGGCAAATAGCATTCACATTTATTTTGTATTGGGCAAGTTCCCGAGCCAGCGTCTGGGTCAGGCTAAGTAGACCAGCCTTGGATGCGGAATAGACAGTCTGACCAGCTTTTGCATCCTTGCCAGCCGCTGAGGCGATCATAATAATCTTGCCCCCTTCACCTCTCTGTATCATCACTCTGGCTGCCGCCTTAGACATCAGAAAGGTACCAGTCAGGTTAACCCGCATTACTTGCTCCCAATCGCCTTCCTTCAGATCCACCACAAATGTTCCCATCGGACCCAAAATGCCAGCGTTGTTCACCAATATATCTATTTTGCCAAATTCCGTCAGAGTGTGACTTATCATTTGCTCAACGTCTGTGCTAGATGTTATATCGGCATTAACAGCCAACGCGCGGCCTCTGCCTAGCGCTTGAATTTCCTCCACTACACTGTCCAGGCCCTTCCAGCCAGCCTTACTTGCTTCCGGTGAGAAGTCTCTGAAAGCATCAGATCGGTCAGACACTACAACATCAGCTCCTTCAATTGCCAGTCTCACGGCGATAGCCCGCCCTATCCCCTTCATCCCAGCAGCCCCAGTAACCAGAGCTATTTTACCACTCAGACTTTGCATGGTCTCCTCCTCATGTTCTTTGCCTTTTTCCCTAATTCTAGCATGGCGTCTAAATGAACGCTGCAGGCCCTGCCACAATATAGGTTATTATTTCCACGCGTTCTACCCAGCACGCATTTGCTGCCTGCACTGGCCTCATGTTACAAGAAGCATATTTACTCCGGCCCTTTCTGCTTTAACCGCGTGAACAAGTGAGCGACAAGCAGAAGGCACTTGGAACTTGCGGGCCAACTTGGTCTCGTTTGATCACCCGTTAGTGCCGCCAGGGCTACCTTGGCATCCAACTACGGGCTATATTTCTTTGCCACGTGGCTCATAGCTTACCCCCCGGGTTTCATGCCATTTTGGGAGCGGGACTTTCTCTCAGCCAGCTGTGATCATATAAACCGACCACCCTATCTTCTACAATCGCAGCTTCATAATCGCCTGGGCCCACTCCCTGTCCATCTCATACCCCCAGGGGTTCTTCTGAAGGCGTATAGGTGCCAACTTCTGCTGCCAGGGGCTCTCGAAGATCGCCAGATATATAAAGCCCAAACGGAAGGACATCTCCTCCGCACTTATTCCCAGCTCACGGACGATATCATCCTTCAGGCAGCCTTCCGGTTTCCTGGCTATTACCCGCATGACATCTCTGGTACCTTCACTGAGATAGTCCCACACCACACGTATTTGTTCCTCCGACCATGGCTTGCCAGCTTCTTGGGGATCTTTGGGAAGGGTTCGCAGCGTCCTTTTGTTTGCTTGCCAGTGAGGGAATGGATTTTCCTCTGGTTGGACTATCCTGACTTCCCACTTACACGCTATCTCCTCTTTGTTTTTCCGTGGAGGCAGCTTGATAGGTCTGCATATGAGGTTGGGATTATGGTAGAAACCCGTGTTGATCATAGTCGGTGGGTCCTCTACATGACACATGGGAATCTCATAACCCTGGCCCGCTATCTCGAATGCGTTGAGCGCGCTACATTTCTTCACCGTGATATAGCCCAGGTTTGGGTTCACCAGTTCCCACTCTATGTCAAATAGCCTCATCGGAAACCCGGGGTCCATCTGCCTCCGCTTGAAGAAGGACTCCACATTTCCTCCCTTGATGTTCAGCGCCTTACAGAGGTAGCTCGCGACCAACGGACCAGCCACCATCCACTGGGAGTTATCGCACTCTATCGCCTCCGCTTCACCATACCTCTCCCTCATTACCCTGTGCCACTCACCCATGATGAGGAGATAGGCCCTCTGGTACTCGTTGAGGAGCTTAAGCATCATCTCTTTGGACAAGTCCTCGAACTTTAACTTAGGGTTAAAAGGGCCGCTATAGTCTTGTAGCTTTTTCATGTGACCTCCCTGTCCATATATTAGACTAAACGAAGAGGTGGGCATGGACAAAGCACCTCTATGTCTTTGGTTCTATCTTGAACTCCCACTGACATGCCGGCTCACCTGGTTTCTGCGGTGGGAGCTTTAGAGGGGCAGTCTTCATTTTCGGATTGACGGCGGCAGCATACGCCGCAAACGCCTGTGGGTCGTACTCGTGACACATCCATTGTGCCAGATCAGGGTCCCTTGTCGCACGGCTCTCCAGCCCGTAACACCTATCGACATTGAGTATGCCGTAGCTCGGCCCCTTGAACTCCCAGTGGTATTCGATAAGCGGATGAGGAAAACCAATGTCATAGCGCAGTAGTCTAGCGAATGAGACCACATCATCGCCGGTGATGCCCGTTGCTTGCCTCAGCCATTTTATGGCTTTTGGGGCAATTCTAACCCAGGTCAAGGGATTGATTTGTTTGGCTACTTCCAGGCCCATCTTCTCTGTTACAAGCTCGTGCCATTCGAGCTCTACTTGAATCATAACCTTCCACCATTCTCGGTTCATCAAATTTATCAACGCTTCCTTGGAGAGGTCTTCATACCGCCCGTTATGCTGGAACTGCTCACTATACTCCTTTGTATGGCTCGTCATTATTGTGATACTCCTTTCGTGATAATAGAGACTGCTACTCCTTGCCTGAACTTCGATGCAAAATTCTCCATGATTTCAACCCCCTCTTGGTATTCTCTTTTTTGTTCGTCGCCCTCCTTCCACTGATGGGGCTGTTGGTCTGGCTCAGTTAGTCGACCTCGATCAATTCCCAAAGCAGTGTACTACCAAGCCCGCTGCACTGTCAATGTCTCGACACATACCGAACCATATGCTAGTATAGTGACACACTAAGCCTACCATGTACGATATTAAACAGCGTGATATTTTCTCTAAAACGTGGATGCTCTTCCACCAAGCATCAGACGCGGCGCATAGGGCTGCGTCGAAGAAGTTGCGGTCGGCCAGCGTCAGTCTCGAGCAGGCCCTCGCGCTGTTTGTGCTGAGTAGGTCTTCCTCCCCACCTACCCGCACTGAGATAAGTCGAGTTCTGATGAGAAAGCCTCAGACCATCACGTCTTTGCTGCATGGCATGCAGAAAGCGGGCTTGATAGCAAGGATTAAAGACGACAGAAACAAGAAGTTGGTGAGAGTAGTAATGACCCAAAAAGGCAAGGAAACGTGGAAACAGATAGTAAAAAGTCATCTGGCAACGGAGCTGATATCTTCCCTTACTAGCGAGGAGTTCAACCAACTTAATATCATCTTGGAAAAGTTGCTTCACGCGGCGCTTGCGGAGTTAGATGGGGGCCGGTATCCAGAGGCAATTTAACACGGTGATTACGGTCACTCTGAATTCTGGTAGTCGAGGTATGTTATCGCGAGGTGGACTGAGCCAAAGCAACATTCAAATAGTCGCCTTCACTTTTTTTCGATATTCCAATTTCAATCGAACACCAGTACGACTGAGCCAGTAGTGACATGGCCGGATAACAGCACTCAACTATACGATGCTCCATCCACCGTCCACAACCAGGGAATGTCCAGTAATATAGCTGCCTTCATCCGACGCCAGGAACACGGCACATTCTGCGATGTCTGCGGGCAGACCTGCTCTTCTCAAGGGAAACCACGATTTCCCTTTGGCAAGCAGGTCTTTGGCAAACTGCATGCCAGGGGTTTCAACAGCCCCTACAGCAATGGCATTCACATTTATGCCATGTGGCCCTAGTTCGACGGCGGCTGCCTTAGTAAGTCCCAGCACCCCGGCTTTAGATGCTAAGTAGTGGGCTTGATTCGCGATCCCTAATATTGTACCTAATACTGAGACGATATTTATGATTTTCCCGTACCTGTGTTCTACCATCGACGGCAGGACAACTTTGATACAGTTGAACACCCCCTTTAGGTTAATGCCCAGAACACTATCCCATTCCGCATCCTCCATTTCAAGTAAGCTGGTGACGGGGTATATAGAAGCATTGTTAACCAGGATGTCAATTCTTCCAAACCGCGCCAGGGTCTCTTCAGCCATTCCCTCTACTTCCTGCCTGCTGGACACATCTGCCCTAATTGCGATGGCTTCGGCACCCATCACTTGCACTTCCCTGACGACATCGTATGCTTTCTCCGACCTGGAATTCACTACCAGCTTTGCCCCCTCCCTAGCGTAAGCCAAGGCAATTTCTCTCCCTATGCCTTGCCCCGAACCAGTTACAATAGCTACATTATCCTTGAGTCTCATCAAATGACTCCTTTCGTTTTGGACACTTAGCTCCGGCATACCTGCCTGGAGAAATCAGCAAAATAATTATGCTTTCACGAGTCTGCTACTCTCCTTGCCTCAGGCCCCTTTTTTTCTTCCTCTGCTCAGCCCTACATGAATTGGTCAGTACAAGGCGTAGATGCTATTATTCCTCTATCTTGAACTCCCACTGACATGCCGGCTCACCTGGTCTCTGCGGTGGGAGCTTTAGAGGGGTAATCTTCATTTTCGGATTGACGGCGGCAGCATACGCCCCAAACGCCTGTGGATCGTACTCTTGACATAGCCAACGGACCAGATCATAACCTCGTTTCGCACTTTCCTTCTGATGAGCCTCCATACCGCGGCACCTATCAACGGTGAGTATGCCGTGGTTCGGCCCCTTGAACTCCCAATGGCGATCGAAAAGCGGCCTAGGAAAACCAAGGTCATAGTTCACTAGCCTGGCGAATGAGACAACATCATTGCCAGTGATGCCTGTTGCCTCCCTCAGCCATCTTATGGCTTTTGGGGCAATTCTAACCCAGGTCAAGGGGTTCATTTGTTTGGCTATATCAAAGCCAAACTTCTCTGTTACAAGCCCGTGCCATTCGCTCTCCACTTGCATTTGTTCCTTGTACCACGGTCCCATCATTAGGTTTAGCAAAGCTTCCTTGGAGAGGTCTTCGTACTGTCCGTCGGCCTCGAACTGACGGCTATACTCCTCTGTATGGTTCGTCATCATCCTAATTCTCCTTTCCTTATGACTGAGATTGCTCGCCCTTGCTTCAGCTTTGACGTCAAATTCGCCGTCATTTTCCCCTGTTCTAACAATAGCAGCAGATTCATTGTCCCCACTGACGTTCAGTGCCTCCTTCGTGAATCTGATCTCCTGCTTGGCACTCTTGACCCACATCAGTGCGTTGCATGCCTTGGCAACATCCAGACTGACCTTAGCCGCCAAGATGCGGTGCTACCACACATCCTCTTGCATGGCTATCCTCCACCACGCATCCATCAGCTTAAGGAAATCCTACTTGGAGAGGTCGGCATACTCAAGGCTCGGCCTGAACTCGCTGCTGTAGTCTGGAAGTCATTATATCATCGCTATTATCTCCTTTCGCTCATTGTTTGCCGATCGGTTCGCGTGGACCTACTCTCTGCTCCTCTATTGCGAGGCCTTGTCATTTCACAGGCCATAGAAGAGGCGCTTCTCGCGGGTCGGATGCAGGCACCAGAACCGACCCCTGGATTTGATAGATCCTCGTCGAGGGCGAGCCCCCGTGAATCTGCGGATCCGTATAGTCAAGTGTGGTGCCATGTCTATACAGGGCATAGTT
>Ga0114922_10004173_pt1 | contig 13419 bp, 13 predicted proteins | sample AartaG_FD_100975 | JGI IMG/M metagenome (GOLD analysis project Ga0114922, IMG submission 100975) | Deep subsurface microbial communities from Aarhus Bay to uncover new lineages of life (NeLLi) - Aarhus_00045 metaG | ecosystem: Environmental > Aquatic > Marine > Oceanic > Sediment | place... | reverse complement strand
AGAAAATTGTATAGCTTTTGTGCAAAACATCAACTTTCTTCTGCTTACTCTGATACCTAATTATCTCCATGAGTTAACATATAAGTTGATGGGGAGGGGCTCAGCCATAGACAATGTCAACAACTTAAAAAAGCTTTTGGAGGAGCTGTACAAGAAGATCGGGAAACAGATACATATTGACTGAACTGTTCATCGTTCATCTCTGAGAATGCACTTTCCGGTCGTTGTGACCGAACCATTAGGACTCCTTTATAGAAGAGAGACATACCTTGTTGATAGAAGCCTTTATTATCCAATGAGCATGCAATATCTCTGGATTTTCCAGTAAAGAGAAGTTACCGTTTTTCACTCTGGAAGTGAACAGCCGGTTACAACTTTTTAGTTTAACCTGAAATCGAACTTAGCAACTAACAGAGCAGCTGAGGCACTGGAAGCCAGGAGATCCCCAGCTTCCCAGTTCAGATATGATGCTCTGAGAGGGGATGGTTGCCTCAGTATATAGACGGTTGCTGTGTTGTGGATTATTCTCAGCGTAATTATTGGCTGAGGTTGAGGCAGAAGGGGATTATATGAAGCGTTCTAAGCCGATTTAAGAGCCGTTTGTGTTTATTTTTTACAGGGGTAGCTTATAAACCCTTACTTAGGTATTCATAAGCCGTTTTGGGTGTCAAAAGGGTACTGATAATAAAGGACTTAAAAGCCCAAAAAATGGGGTCAGTGCTTTTTAAAAGTTATTTATTTGATAAAGGATAATAATATGCCAATTAACGACTGATTGGCGCAGAATTTAGATTCAAGAAGTTGTCTCTTTTGAGGCAAGCAGAAGCCAGGAGATTCCGGCCCCCAGGTAACAGATACGAGGCTGTGCAAGGCAGTGAGCGATAAGTTACCTCAATAAATAGACGAATCACCCTATTAAATATTCTCACATTTTCAATTAAGGCCGCAGAGATACCGCTAATAGGGTTAGCGCCGCAAGGAAAAAAAACAGTAAAGCATTAATAAGGATAAAGCAGTTTTTTAAGTTTCTTCATTCTAAGAAGAATACAGGTCTATTCTATATTTATATATATATTATTATGTGGGGGATGGGGGGGGGTAAGTAGCAGTAACCTATCTTTATTTTATTCAAGACATATTATCGCTTTTTAAATAATATGGTATTATCAAATAAAGTAATTATGAAATTCCCTTTTTTAGAAAATTATAGTGATTAAACTATATTCATTAATTATTTATGTCTGTGAAGGGAGGATAAAATGACAAATAACAATAAAGATAAATCGCTCAAAGAACTTGAAAAAGAAGCAGTTCCTGTGGCCCCACTTGAAATACCGATTATTCATAATACGGCTAATTTTGGGAAAATTATTATTAAGTTTGAAGAGAATGATGAATTAAGAGATTTGATAGGTATTTTCCTTAAAAGTCGTATAAGAGATGAAATATTGCAAATAGCCAATTATTTATTAAAGAAAGATATAGAGTGTATAATTAATGCTGAATTAATCCCGAAGCATCCACACATCAATTTAAAAATGATTGCTGGATTTTATTTATCTCCCCTTAAGCTAAAATTTTTCAGAGATGATTTGTTTTATTCAGATGAAAGAGTATATGAACTTATAGTAAAAGAGGGTCCAATCGCACTTCGGAATTCAATAGTTCAAAGGAAAATAAATGAGTGGCTTTCAAAGGAAGAAATTCGTTCAGATAAAATTAACAAATTGAGGGATTCCTTGCTTGAATATTCATTGGGGAGTTCATTTAAGGATACACTCCTAAAACTGGGAAGGCCCAAGATAGATGTAATCCGAAAGTATGGAATAGATTGGATTAAAGAATTTTACAAAGATATTCGTTTAACATTGAAAAACGTAAAAAGAGAGAGATGTTATTTGGAATCTAAAGGCATTGATGAATTGGTTGGGCAGGCATTTAGAGAAGTTAATAATTCAAAAAAAGCTGATCTTGAGAAAAAAGGGGATTCTCATTTCAAAGAAAGTATGATGCAACGTTTAAACCATGCTTTTAATTTGTATAATTATCATATTGAAATGGGGATTCCAAATCCAATAGCAACAATGATAAAGAATGATAAAAGTTTAAAGGATGAATTTGATAAATTTGATTGGCAGCCAAATTCACTTGCAACAAAGATATTAGCAAAATTCCTTGATGTATCAGTAAGCAAGATAACTAAAATATTATATAATAGAAAGACTTAATCTCTAAATATTTACCCTCCCCTCATTATTTCATTATTCTCCAAAACCTATGCATAAATTCCGCTTTTTTGCATAGGCAATAAGTATTGTTTATTGAATCTATAAAAGTCGATATAAACAACTTATATTAAGGGTAGACCTAAAATAATGGATAAAAAAGATAAGGTATTTGCAAATGTTAAGGATATTTGATTTAAGCGAACTAAAAGAAATCAGAGCTTCATATTAGGGGATATTTTATTATGAATAGTGAAATTGAAAAAATTAAAAAGGAAATTGATCTTCAAGATTATGCATTAAGATATTACAACATAGAATCAAATCATCAGGGAAAAGCCCATTGCCCATTTCATCCACCCGATAATAATCCCAGTTTTCAATTTTGGATAGGTGATGATGGGGTTCATAGATTTACTGACTATCATGATAATGAAAAGGGGACAATAATTGATTTTGAGGTAAAAATGAATGGATTAGATGTAAAAGAGGCTATTCAATCGATTAAGGAAAAGGAAGGATTAATAGACAATGACAAACGGCAAGCTGGAAGCTCTATACACTATATTTATAGAGATATTGCTAATCAGATTGTTTATAGAAAAGTAAAGAAAGTTAATTTGGCTGGAGAGAAACAATTTTGGTTTGAAAATGAAAAGAATGGATCCTGGATTAATGGAAAAGGCAATCATGAGCTAATTCCATATAATCTGCCGGAATCTGAAAAGTTTGATAAAGCTATTATATGTGAAGGTGAGAAAGATGCTGATAATGTAAATTCTATTGTAAGGGAATTAGAACTTAATTACTGGGTTACTTCTGCCTCGAATGGGAAGGCTTCCTGGCCCCCCAATATAACGAAATACTTTAAATCTATGAATGAAATCATTTTTATCTATGACGTAGGGGCAGAGAAAGACGCAAAGAACCATGCTTTAAAACTAATTTCTGCTTTCCCTGAGATAACTGTTTATATTGCAAAAATACCTTTAGACAAAGAAGGTGCAGATATTACTGACTATTGTGACCAATCGCCTGATCGGAGCATAGCGTTTCTTGATATCCAGAAAAAAGCAAAAAGATTTTACCATACTAATGAAGGTGATGAGTTGGCAGTGGAAACCTCTGAGGAATTATTAAACAAAGATATTCCTAAAGTTGAAAGACTTATTAATCCATATATAGAAAGGAATGGTTTTACTATTGTCGGAGGCTCAAAGGGTGTTGGAAAAAGCTTATTTGTAACTCAAATGGCACTTCATTTTGCTTCAGGAAAATCAGATTTTCTAAATAGTACAATAGAAAAACCCGGTAAGGTGCTTCTAATTCAGCAGGAAGTTAGCGAAGCCGGGATGCAGGATAGGATAAAAAAAATGGTTTCAGAGTTAGATTTTAACACACAGCATAGGTTCTTTACGAAAACCACAACAGGAAACCAATGGGATCTAACTGATGGGAAAGACAAGGGCAAGATTATATCTCTTATAGAAAAAATAAATACAGATGTTCTAATACTGGACCCTCTATATACTTTCTTTCCAGGTGAGTTAAATCAAGCTAAAGATATGTCCCGGATCATATCTGTTCTTATGGAGCTTAAAACAAAGTATAACCTGAGCTTGATTGTTGTACATCATTTCTCAAACAAGAAAAATCCAGATGATCCAAGACCTTCTACGGGTAGGTTTATGGGGCATTCAAATTTAGCTAATGCTGCGGATGTAACAATTGCTATCGATTTTTTGCACCCAAACTATAAGGAAAGAAGCTTGTCTCTTCCCTATAACCATTATGCAGTAGTGGAGACAACAACCAGGCATGCAGAATGGCCCGGCATGCTACATATTGAAAGAGGTGAAAATCAACTTTTATTCCGGATTTCTTCTATATGGGATGAGATCGGAAAGAAAGTACCCCCAGATGAAATTGTAGAGTTTATAAAAGAATGTGGAGGAGAAAAACCTCAGGCTGATGTGATTTCCCACTTTGAAAAAACAAATAATGCTCATGCCAATACAATAAGAAAATCGATTAACGAAGTTGTGGGAAGGAAGCTTGAAAAAAATACAGTACCGGGCCAGCACGGAAAAAAGATCTTGAAGGTGATAGACAATGATAAAGGTCCAGGGGGATAAGGATATGCTGTTAAAGATGCAGAAAGAGGGATGTAACTTTTTATATATCAATAACTTTAACCTTAACAGGGGGGGGGTGTTAAAGTCTAACTATACTAGAATCAAAGATATACATATAACAGGAACCAAAAAATACCTAGATATTTATATCCCAGGAAATCTTGTTTTTTTGTTCGAGATTAATCAGCTCTGGGATGTTGGGAGATTATTATGAATAAATCACAAGCAATTAGTAGAAAATGTTTTGAATGTTCTGGAGAAAGTCCAATTGCACAAATAAATACATTATGGAGAGTAAAAAATGCAAGACAATCAAATTATTCATGAGTTTATGAAAAATGCCTTTGAAAAAGTAAGAGTAGAGCTTTGTAAGTACAAGGGCAAAGATTTAATCAATGTCAGGATTTACTTCCAGGCAGATAGAGAAAAGGACGAGTGGAAGCCTACAAGGAAGGGGATTACAATGGATGTTGAGCTTATTGATGAGTTGAAAGAAGCTATAGAAAAGGCTGATGCAGAATTGGAAAAAAGATTAAATTAGAGGATAGACGGAGAAGTCATTAAGTAGGTATGAATAACACCGGGAAGCTATTAACAGTTAACGAGGCAGCAGAATATCTTAACTGCCACCCTCAAAGCATTTACAGGAACAATGAGCTTCCCTGTATTGTTATTCCCGGGATTGGAAAGAGATTTAGGTTAGATGATTTAGATGGGTATATCAAGCATAAAACTAGGGGGAAAATACCCGATAACTCCCTTTATAATCAATTATTTAGCTTGACATCGGCCCCTGGTTTTGATAAAATAATATCATCAAAATTAGGAGGCATTTGCGAGATGGCGAAAGCCAAAACCAAGGCTCGCTATAATTTTGGCTATGGTGCTATTTATCAAAGAAAAACTAAGAAAGGGAAGATTCGGTGGTATTTAGATTATCGGGATGCTACTGGAGTTAGGCAGCAGAAAGTTGTTGATCATGCTACATCAAGAGATGAAGCGGCGGAAGCCCTTAGAAAAAGAATCCAAGAAGAATATGACAGGAAAAATGGTATTGTAAGAAAGAAGATAAGCATAACCTTTAATGAGTTTTCAAAAGTTTATTTAGAAGATTATATTAAAGTGACAAGAAAGAACTGGAAATCAGATTATTATCGATTGAAAAAGCTAGATAGTTTCTTTATAAACAAACAACTTAAGGGCATCACTCCTATGAGCATTGAAAAATTTCGTTCCGGCAGGTTAAATGCAGGCAATTCTAAAAGCACAACAAATAGATATCTGGCATTGTTGAAGAAAATGTTTAATCTTGCTATTCAGGAGGGGTGCCTTGAGAAAAATCCAGTACAAAAAGTAAAATTCTTCTCTGAGGAAGAAACAAGCAAAGAGAGAATAATATCAATTGAAGAGGAAAAGAGATTACTAAGTGAAAGCTGTGATCATTTAAGGTTGGCTATTATTGTTGCTCTGAACACAGGAATGAGAAAAACCGAAATATTGAATTTAAAGTGGAAAAATGTAGACTTATCTAGCAAAACTATTAAAGTAGAAAAGACAAAGAGCGGAAAAATTAGGTTTATTCCGATCAATGAGTTTCTTCTTTCTAAGCTTGAAAGAGAACATGGGGAAAAGTGTAAAAGAACGAATGTAATTCGCCTTATAAGTATTCGGACAGCTTTTGAAAATGCAAGAGAAAGGTCAGATTTAGAGGGATTGAGGTTTCATGATTTTAGGCATACTTTTGCTACTAGATTAGTTAGGAAAGGGGTTGATGTAGAAACGATTAGGAGCATATTGGGTCATTCAACTATTTCAGTAACTCAAAGGTATATGCATTCTAACAGTGCACAAAAAAAGGCAGCGGTAGATTTATTGAACGAAGAAACTGCAAATAAAGTGGACAAAAAGGAAAATTTGTTACACAATAGTTACACAGAAAAAAACAACCCAGAAAAAGATGCAGTATCTTCTTTATTTTCAGTCAATTAGAAATGAAGTTCAGTCGATACGCAAGGGACTTAAAATCCCTCGTAGGGTTCCTACGTGTCGGTTCGAGTCCGACCCTCGGCATTGCAGCATATAGGCAAATTTTTCTACTTGACATAAAGGTCAATATGTCGTATTTTTTAATTAAGAGGTAACAAGATATTGTGGTAGAAGGTAAGATGGCTGGTATTTTTATTAAGCTAAAAATGGGGAGGGCCAAGAGAGGAATCCTCGTCCTACTCTTTCGCTAAACCTTGGATGGTGGCCCTCCTCTTATAATAAGTTTTATTCGCTAATAAGATAATCGCATTAAAGGCTAAAGCTGTAAATAGCCCTTTCAGGTGAATTAAGGGGTGAGATATTTTATTATTTCTCATCGTTAATGGTTAGATAGGATATCAATCCTTACATCAATATTAGTACCATATGGCATTGAGAAGTTAATTTTCATAAATAGCTCAGACTATATAGGGAGGCATAAAAATATGGATGCTGAAAAATTTGCCGAGGAAAGAATTACTGAAATTAGGGAAGAAGTCGGAAAGAATAAAATAATTTCTGCGCTTTCAGGAGGAGTTGATAGTTCTGTTTGTACCGTACTTGCCCACAAGGCAATAGGAGACAGAATGAAAGTAATCTTTATTGATGATGGGTTGATGAGGGAGGGAGAGCCTCAGGAAGTTCAGCAAATATTTGCAGACCTGAATATTACGGTTGAGATTGTAGCTGCGCAAGAGGAATTTTTTGCATCTTTGCAGGGGAAAATTGATCCGGAAGATAAACGCAAAGCTTTTCGTAATGCTTTTTACACGATTTTTAAGCGAGAGGTTTTAAATAGTGAGGCTAAGTTTCTTCTTCAGGGAACTATAGCTCCTGATATCATTGAAACTAAAGGCGGAATAAAAACCCAGCATAATATTCTTGAGCAGATAGGGATCGATCCCCAGAAAGGATATGGATACAAGGTATTAGAGCCGCTTAAGGAGCTATTCAAACCTGAAGTAAGAGAAGTAGCTGCTGCTGTTGGCCTTCCCGAAGGTATTGCTCAAAGGATGCCTTTTCCCGGGCCCGGATTGGCTGCCCGGGTTGTCGGAGAAGTAACCCCTGAACGGGTCGAGCTTGTTCGCAAGGCGACTGTTATTGTAGAAGAAGAGATCGTTCCTTTAAATCCTTTTCAGGCCTTTGCTGTCCTGCTTAGTGATAAAGGCACAGGAGTAGAAGAGGGGAAGAGAAAATTCGGCGATGTTATAATTATCCGTTCTGTGGAAAGCAGGGATGCCATGACTGCTGAGCCCACCCAGGTGCCCTGGGAGATATTGCTCAAGCTTTGCAAAAGAATAACAACAGAAATACCGGAAGTGTCACGGGTGGCTTATGAGCTGACCTCAAAGCCTCCCGCTACAATCGAGTATATCTAATTAGTATCTTATAGATCCCGAGTGTTATCAGAGGGATTATAAAAACAAAAAAGAACCCCCAGCTAATTGTGCCGTAGCCTTTGGATATTAGGTCGATTATTCCAAAAGAGGATAGCATAAAAGCGATACTAAGAACCGCGATCGCGATCAATGCCCTTTGCCACGGCTGCAGTTTTTTTCCTTTTGCCTGCAAAGTAGAGTGGATCCTTTCGTTTACAGCATGAATAAAGCCGGTGCCGGTTTCTATGAGGGTGCCGAAAAGAACGACCTGGAAAACGATCAATAATATAGGGATACCGGCTTTCTGGAGTAAAAAAACTGCGGGAATTTCCTCCGGCAGTATACCGGGATAAAAGCCGACGACAGCTATATAGAAAAGCAGCCCGGGAAAGACAGCAATGGGACCGCCCAGAAGTCCGGCTATAATGGCTTCCTTTCTGGTTTTTATATGATTAAGACAGAAAAGAACAGCAGCAATGATCCCCAGGTTATATAGAGCATATTTAAATCCGCCCAAAGCCCAGCCTGGCAGGATAGTTCCGGCTGTAAAATTACTCTGGATCTCCGGACCGAATTTGATAACAGCCACCACAACAAAAGTGATGTAAACTGCATATAGTAATAGGGACCAGATGGAAAGGAAGTTTTCGATCAGGCCGCTCCCTTTAAAAGTCAGGAACCCGACTGCGGCTAACATGATCACTACTCCTATAAAATAGGGGATCCCGAAATTCGTCTCCAGTAGTATTCCGGCGGCAGAGCCGATAACTGCCAGGACAATAAACAGCAGAATAAAATATATGATCTCAAATACAAACCAAAAAGGCCCGAGCAGTTTTTTAAAAAAGGTACGATAGTCAAAGGCATGGAAGGTACGGGAGAATTCAAATGTTAACGCCAGAATAAGCGACCACATCACAGTGGTTATAAGAATCATTCCCAGCAGCCCGCCCAGGGGGCCGTAATTGAGGAAATATTCAACCAATTCCCGACCAGTGCCATAACCTCCGCCGATGGTCACGGATTGAAAGATAAAACCAGGCAGAAGGTATTTTTTGAAAAATGACGATTTTAGAAAGCTCATGTAATTATTTAAGTTCTTATCATATCATTTTTATTACTATTTACCATTTACTATTTTCCATTTTCGCAGTATTATACATCTCGATATTTTTTTTGAATAAGCTATAGAACTATGGGTTATTCAAAAGTCGAGGTTGCAGTAGATGTAAGGCGCTATCGTCTAGGGGACTAGGACGGGTGGTTCTCAGCCATCAAACCGGGGTTCGAACCCCCGTAGCGCTGCCATCTCAATTCATTTAATATCAACATGTTACTAATTTCTCTGTCTGCCCACTGCTCTCTCGTGTTCTAAATATGTTCTAGTTGTGTTCCAATTTGGTCGAGATGGGGGCCTGTTTTCAGGCTCTTTGTCGGCCTCATTCATGGCTTTTTTCATTAGGTTCATGCTGGATTGGATGTAGACTTCTGCTGAGATTTTTGTGTTTGAGTGTCTAAGAAGACGAGATACGATTAGTAGGTCAATCTTGGCCTCATGAAGCCGTGTAGCGCATGTTCTCCGTAAGTCTCTAAATTCCAATCCAACAATCTTGGCTCGTCTTCGTGCCGCTTCAAACGCGTGCTGGCAGGATCTAATGGGTCTCAACTCACCGGTTGCAGGATCTTTGTAATTGAAGATGAAGGGGGACCTACAGTTGTTTTCAGCTATCAACCGCTCGAATATTTGCCTCATCCTGGATCTGATAGGAATTACGTCCAGCTTGCCGGTCTTGTTGTTCTCAGGGCGAATAGTAATCGTCTCAGCATCTATATCCACATCTGAAAGTTTCAACATGAGGATCTCCTTTAAACGCATCGCCTCCAACAGCGCACATTGGATAATCGGCCTCAAATGGGGAGCAGCTTCCGCCATCAACCGGCCTTCCTCATCAACACTCAGAACTCGTGTTCGTACGTACTTGGATTCCTTGGCAAAGTGGATTCGTCTGCGCACAGGATTTTTACTAACATCATAACCGAACTCCTCTGCGATGTTCAGCATTCTAGAAAGTACTTGGAGGTGCTTGTTGATCGTTGAACCTTTAAGTTTTTCCATGTCCACTCTCTTGGGCTTGCACTGAGATATGAAACCGCTTACATCCTCAGGACTGATATGTGTTAACAACTTTTCACCGAAGTAGGGGAGAAGTCGATTGTTGATATACTTCTCATCTGTCTTCCAACTGTCCTTTTTCTGTTTTGCATACTTGTCCAAATAGATTGGTGCGAGCTCCCGGAAGGTGATGTGTTTAGATACGCTTTGTTTGATAGCGATCTCCCTGATTTTTGCTTCCATCACTACAATAGCATCTTCTCTTGAAGCTGCATCTGGAACCGTCATTTTTGTAAGTTTGTTCCTTTCATCATAATACCAGTAGCACCATGAAAAACCTGATTTTAGCCTCCTTTTAAATACGCCTTTTTTTCCGAAGTCCCAGCGCTGTTTATTATTGCTCACAGCGCTGTCTCCTTTCAGAAGCATTCTATCATAATTTTCAATTGATAAGTCAAGCTTTGGAAGGAGATTTAAAAGGTCGCTATTTTGTCTGGGCTTTTGCTGACGTTCCATGACTTTATCTATTTCAAATCTCAGTAGCCCATTAAATTTCAAATAGGGGATTTTTTCTTCAGCCACCCATTTATAAAGAGTATTAGGGTGTATTTGGAGAAAGGAACTGACTTCCTTGACAGTCAATAATGTTTTGCTCATCCCAGCCAGTCTCCTGTCTTAAGTATCTGTCCTTTTACTCCAAGCATTTTTTAACACTCAAGTCTAATGTTTAGACTACAGTAGTCTAATGTTTAGACCTGTAAAGCCTTAATAGGTCTAATGTTTAGACCAGTGGTGACTATTTATAGGTCTAATCTTTAGACGCATCTTATATCTTTCTATGTCTTGTTTCTTTTGTTTTCCCATGTTCTTTTGTTTTTTAGGTTTGATAGATTATTTTTAGAGGATGGTTTATTAGCGAGTCCAGTTCGTATAGCTTCGCGTCCTTCTTTATCGACAATCTCTCTGCTCTTTTTTTCCCAGCTATTTGACAGGGCGTAGATGTTCGGATTCTTATAAAGACCACCGTGGTTTATTTTCCGAATAAAACCATATTTAATAAGCTCCTTTATTTTTTTATAGAAAGTGCCTCGGCTCATACGCCATTCGACTTTTGAAAAGGGCAGGATTAGCCGGCTAAAACCTGTCTCATACTTGTACTGTTGCTTGAGTTCGATATAGACCCATATTGCCTTATCGCTTAATGCAGTCCAAGCTGCTGAACTCATCATCTCTTTCTCCAATTTGACGAAAGGTTCACTATTACCTTTTTTCACCATGCCTGCCCCAAATGTTTAAGGCGCCGGAAGTAACAGCAGCATAGCTTGGGGCTACTCGCTTACTGCAACCCCAGCGCCTATCATTCCATCTCATTTTATTTCCTATCTCTTAATTATCTTTGAATAAATCTTTTTCTTGATTCTTTAGGCATTTCGCTAGCTTGCGCCTTGTATCCTCTTCGACCCGATAAACAACGTTGTTCTCAAGATTCCAGATTCTACTTATACTCAAACCACTCCGATTGGCCACATCAGTGAGTCGAGAGCCAAATGCTAAATGCCTTTCTTTTAATTTGCTTATCATGTTTAAGCTCCTTGGTGGTACCTTAATAGCCTTTTCTAGCGCCCTGAACCTACCCTAGCTACCATCTGAGCAAAATTTATGTAGGTATAAGGGTTAAGTTATTAATAAATATTATTTGCTTCCAGAAATTTTGCTACGTAAGCCTTGACTTTTATATCGTTAATATATTTTAACTGCTGCTTTAATGCTGACAACATTTCAGTAAAATCTTTTGGATATGAAGTTTTTGCTTTATTCATTCGACTAAGAAAAAACTTGTTATCTAAAGAATTGCCAAATCTATATTGCCATAACGGACAACTTGCATTGTGGCACAGGGTTACTTCTTTTGAGCTCTCGCCAGCGCAATCTAAACAATACAGCCTTATAGCTCTTGACCTTGTGATTTTCACCTTGTCTCCTTAATTAATTGCAGTTGACTTTTATCTGCTTTAAGCCTTGCTTTCCTTAAGTTATTCATTAATCATACCTCCTAAAAAAAATTGTTTATTCCTTTTTTCTAATCCTCCGGCTAAGCTAACATCATTGGAAAAAACTCACTTATTTCTTAATCCAGTTTTATTTTTTTTTATAAATCCATCCAAATCTTTATTAGAAACACGAAGTGATCCCCCAACTTTAATAAAACACAAATTTATTTTTTGCCATTTCCATTGATACAGAGTCTTCGGTTTAATTCCCAATATTTTTGAAGCTTCTTTAATATTAAGTAATCGCATTCGTTCTCCTCTGTGATTCTCGTTTTTTCGTTGTTGCACATCATCATTCTAGCAAATACGATATGCTGGAAAGGGCATGCTTATTGGATTTTTTTATAAAAATAAAGTTTACCTATATTCTATTCACTTAATTCTATTTACTTAATTAAGAATAAATAATATAAATAACTAAAAAGATAGAAAATGAGATATAGAAAAATAGAAACTTTAAACTCTCAAGATAAATTAATCCCTCAGGATGAGCTTGATAAGGAACTTAAAGAATTTTACAGGTATTCACTTCTCAACTTTGCCTTCGTTATAGCTGATGTACTAGCAGGAAATTCAGTATTTAGTCCTACACATCCTTTTGGCAAAAAGAAAAGCGAATTTGAAAGAGAAATAGCAGAACTAGGTGAAATAAAATCAGAAATAATAAAGCTTGTGGAAAAATATATTCGTAAATTTTATTCTCCTGATAGTGTTAGAGTTTTAAGGAATCTTAATCCTGAAATGTTGAAAGAACTTTATATTTTATACTTCAAGCCGAAGCTTCTTTTTAATGCTATAGATAACACCATTAAAGAATTAGAAGAAATAGTCAATTTTCGTGATGTCTATCCATACAAAACAAGCAAACCAGTAATAACCCAAGCAATAATAAACCAAGCATTTTGGCCCTATTTTAGAAGGCATAGACGCCCATTTAGCCCTGCTAATCAGGTCTCATTTCTGTTTTCTCCAGTTATGAAAGACCAAAATGGAATACATTGGATAAATATATGTGACCTCATTTGCTGGTTTCTTGAAAAGCTCTACAGTTCTTCTTACGAATCAATATTAAATTTTACTGATGAAGTATGTGATCCACCAGTTCTAAAGAATCAATATCAGAAAATAAAAGGCTTCTTTAGTTACAGTAGAGCTTCTTATGAGTATTTCCCAAAGAAAAATAATAGACCACAAAAGCCTTATCTTTTCTCAAATCCAGTAATCTCAGTCAAATTTTATAAAAATAAAATTAAAACAATTTATAGGGAAAATGATAAATTAAAAGTAAGAGAATCCTTTTTTGAGAACGATAAAGAATATAATGTGATTAGGGAATATGAAAAAGATGAAGAAAATGAAACAAGAGAGTTGATCAGCGACAATCATAATACCCGAACAACGTCAATTAAAATTCCCGTTTTTAACAGCGATAGATTACACTATTCAGGTCAAGGAGGCCTGAATGGTAACGGATCAACAATTAAGGAGATT
>Ga0114922_10004172_pt1 | contig 13419 bp, 5 predicted proteins | sample AartaG_FD_100975 | JGI IMG/M metagenome (GOLD analysis project Ga0114922, IMG submission 100975) | Deep subsurface microbial communities from Aarhus Bay to uncover new lineages of life (NeLLi) - Aarhus_00045 metaG | ecosystem: Environmental > Aquatic > Marine > Oceanic > Sediment | place: Aarhus... | reverse complement strand
TAATACTGCATGGAATTGCCCTTGCAGCTTAACGCCTTCATTCATAATTGGCCTCTAATTGAGTGGAGTTGTTGTAGTTCTTGGTGTCTTTGCGACAAAAGTTATCTTAACGGTTCTGGTACTAAATGTAACCGAAAGCTCTCCAGTTGGCAATAGGTGAACTGCTGTATCTCCTATCGTAAAGCCTTCTGTTATGACAACACCATAAGCCATTAAAGTTGCTATTGTATCAGCCATTGTTACTTGGTCTGACACTGTTACATGAAAAGTTGCGGATACCTCTCCGGCATCACTCATGGTTATCCCCTCAACAATAGACCCTTCAAGACCTACTGCAAGGATATCGCCAAGAGGGATATCACCGAGATTAAATCCGTCAACAAGGTCTACAAACCATTGAGCTTGAGCCGATGCATAATCACCAAACGTTATGCCATCTGTGATTATACCATCTAGCAACCCAGGCAAATCACCGGCTAATGTTTCAGAGAGTATCACTCCATCTTCGACTAAGCCAAGCAAAAGAGATGTTACAGCAAGCGTCTCTCCAATGGTAAAGCCATCTAAGGCTGTAGCATTATAAGATGCTGAAGCTAAAGACGTATCAGACATTTGTAACCCATCTGTAGACACACCCTGTGAATACATTGTGGTTGCTATAGCTTCTGATAGCGTCAATCCATCTTGTGCTAAGCCTATCAGTGCTATGGTGCCAGTAAGAACTTCTGACAATATAACCTGATCTGAAGATAAGGCTTGTAGCAATAAGCCTGATAACACTGTCTCACTAAGCTCTATACCATCTGTTGCTGTAGCAAGTAACGTAGCAATATTCTCATTTGTTTCTGAAAAGTTAATTCCATCTGTTACTGTAGCTGAATAATCTGCCCTTCTGGCTACAGTCTCACTGAACTGTATGCCATCTACAACAGCAGCAAACTGTGTAGAGCCACCTGTTGTTAGAAAGCTTCTAGGAGTGCTCCAGCTTGACCACGTATTGGTGCCACTAGGGTCTTTGACTCTAACTCTCCAGTAATACTCTGTTGCTTCCGCTAAGGCATCGGCAACTTGAACTGTGTAGGTTACCTGTTGTCCAGCAGCAAAGGGGTCTGTATTGTCAGGAGTGCCGCTAAAGCCACTATCAGTAGCGGATGCAGCGGCAATACGTTGATGTTCTTCTGTAATGCGAAACCAAGTATTCCATGCGGAATTGGTTCCATTGTTTACAGACCCACCGTCGTTATAAAGATTTCCAGCATGATCTGCCGCTGTAATAGTGCCTTGCACACCAAACGTATTGGCAAGCTCAAAGGTATCTGGTAGCCAACCAAGAATAACAAGATAGTGAGTCCCATCCTCTAACCTTATCTGATTAACACCCGTAAAATCCAAAGTAGACCAATAGCCCGTACTTGGATTGTCTACTGCTTCCGTGCCTGATTGAGCAAGCCAACCTGTCGTAGGCGTATTGGCAGATGCAGCAGCATTAACAGGAGCACTAGAGGTGCCAAACGTACCAGTATGTTCGTATACTCTAGCAATAAGATCACCCCAAGGATCATAGGTGCCAAGATCAGTAATTCTGAATTGAGCTTGTTTGAGTATACCACCCTTCCCTGTAAACGATTGTCCAGGTCTGTCATCTACCTGGTTCGTTAGGGTAATAGGCTGAGGGTGCATGGTAAGACCAGTACCAGTCTCAAGGTTGTCTGTTACTTGCTCACCATCTGTTAACGTAAAGTCTGAACTATCAATTATTTCAATCTCATAGGTTAGATCATCGCTATCAACATCTGAACCAGTAAAGGACAATGCAGGAGTTGTGCTAAGGCTTACTCCATCAGCAGTATTCAAGGCAATGGTTGGCTCTGTATTGCCTGTTGAATACTCAACATAGAACTTGCCTGCTTTAGCAGAGTCATTGGTGTAGTCTCTAAATAGCTTTCTGTCAGTCCCGCCATTATTGCGACAAAGTATAAGAACATTGTCGCCACTAATCGTATAAGAGTTTACAAGCTCTTGCAGTGAACCATTAAGAGAAGGTGTGTTGTCAAAACCAGCACTAGACCAACCTGTTGTTTGAGTCCAATTGGTCTTAGCGGTCGTCATTACCCTACCAAACTCATCTGAAGCTGACGTTGGAGCAGATGGGTTATCCGTATCTTCTGCCGCTACATTGACGTCAAGACCCGTTGTATCAGCATTATGATAACTCCAGAAAGAACAATAAGATGTGTCTATTGTGCCTTCAAGAGTTACACCTGTGAATAGCCAAAAGCTATAACTATCTTGCCCTGGTGGGCTTAAGTAGCCTATGGTAAGGGCATGACTTGCAGCGCCAAATGAAATGTTTGAAAGGCCAGACCCATCATTTGCTGTAGCACCCACCTGTGTATCAACAGTCGGGTCAAATACAAGTTTATGTCCATCAGGCATAGATAACAGGTCATCAACATCTAGCCCTACAAACAACTGATTCCTGTTGCTATAGCGATAGAATGTTTTGATTAACGTTCTTTCAGAACCTTCAATAACATTGCCTTCAGCATCCTCAACCCAAGCCTTATCAATGGGCAAGAAAGCAAGCAAGTCATATGAATGATTTATAAATTCAAATGTATCATCAGCATCAGCATCATAGCCATGTGGTAAGTCAAGCGGCTGACGCCTTCCAGAATGTAAGACAGTAGGGATATCACCAACGTCAATGTCAAAGACAAACCCAAATTTGAATGTGGCATTATTGCTTGCACGCTGTTTTATATCTGCCATAGTGGCAGCATCTATCTCAATCTGTTCCTTTAAGCTGTCACCACCAATGCGCCATGTTATATCAATGCCAGACCAAACATCACTCTGCTTAACTGCAAGAGCATTGTTGACTTCAACTCCTGGTATAAGTTCTGTTGGAGTAAGATGATGCTCTTCTCCGGTTGCACGATAGTTAGGAGAACCAAACAAAGGCTGCCAAGCTGCATGACGCCCACGCATAAAGCCCACACCGGTAGCCTTAAAATAGAACCAATGCTCTCCTTGCCTGCCACCAAAGCCTACCCACCCTGGTTGACGGTTGCGACGCCCATAGCGATAGTGAAAACCATTGTGTGAGGCATGTAAGCCTTGATAGGTGCCATCCGTAACATCTCTTGCTGTCAGGTCTATCTCAGCATCAAAGACGCCAGAGTCTTTAACAGATTCATAATGCAATGGCACAATAGTAGCAACACAAGCATGTTTACTACTGTCATTGTCATCTGTAAAGTTCTTGGCTTTCTTGGCACGCTTACCAATATCTTCTACGAACATTAGCTAATCCTTCGTGTCACATCGGCTAATATATCAATCATGCCCCAGGTTACGGTAACAACACCATCAGGTGAACGTAGTCGCTGAAGATCAAATACATGTTTTCCTAGCCTAAGTTCATCTGACGCTGAAGGCATGAAGGTTATAAGCACTTCACCTAATGCCTCATCTACTGCCATACTTGCTTCGTTAAGCCTTGTGGCAGATACATCAATACCGTTAAATACATGAAGGCCATCATTTCTAACCTGGAACGTAGCTGAATCATCGACCATATCGTACCACTTATCTACACCCCCTAATGGTTTAGCAGTGCAAATAAAGATATCTCCAGGCTGTATATCAAGGTTGTTAATGGCAAAGCCCGTTGTATCTCCACGCATAAGCGCAAAGTCAACACCAGGAACAGGAGCGCCAGGGTTCACCCCAGGCATACCAGGAACAGAAATGGCAGCAGAGCCAGAAGCATCTGACCCTGTTTCTGTAATTAACGTAGTCTCATCATTCTCAAGAATCTGTATATAAGAACCTTCATCTGGCACCGTTACACCACCAGTTACAGAAAAGAAACCACCACCTAAGTCTACAACTCCAGTAGTCGTATAAGCTGAGTATTCTGTCCTGTCAAGATTAAGGACTCTATATCCTATAGTTTGACTAGCGTATGATGGGCTGATCTGGATTGGTAATGAAATTGTTGCCATGTGCTACCTCAAGGGTTAGGGTTGTTAAAACCACATGTACTGTTATCTAAGCCATTTAGCCAAGAGGCGCTAATGGCACCATTGGGTGTTCTAGCCAAGACATCACCCTGGTAATTAGGGAACATAGTGGAAATGATATTGCCATTTGGGTCTTTAAGCTCAATGGTGTTTCCAGTTATGATACTACCGAGTTGGCTACCCCATATAGCTAACACCTTACCTGGGAATACACTACCAGAAATAAACCTGTAGATTTCCTGGTTATTGTCCCAAAGTGACCATCCAAACATCGGGGCAACAAAGCCTGTTGGATTAAAGACCTCAATGCATTGGTCTTCTATTGGCTCAAGGATACCGTTTCTATTGGCATCAACGCTGTTAAGGCTAATCTCATTAAGACTTATTGCAGTAACTGCTGGCATAGGAGTGGCCGTTGGTGCAGTAGTAGCCGTTGGTGTATGAGTGGCCGTAGGCGTAGCTGTCCATGTAGGCGTAGGCGTTCCCGCTCCTGGAGTTGGCGTAGGTGTATACGGTGGCGTATCGGCACCCTCAAATTCAAATCCATATAGCTTAGCGTTAGAAGCCATTGAGAACTGCCACCTTACAGCTTGCATATTATAGTTCTCAATAGGCAGACCACAAGTCACTTCGTACTTAATACTGTCAACACCCTGCGGGATGCCAGTGCATGACATGATAGTACCAGTATTATCTTCATTACGTAATGCAATATTTACCGTTGCTGTAGCGGCAGTCGTATCAACGTTAAGGAAGAGTTTAGTGGCGTTGTACATGACTTTGTCAGTCGTAACAATGTCGTTGGTCTTAGCTATGAACCTGTTGTGCGTTAACGCTGCAATACCAACCTGCCTGTCTCCAGGTGGGTCAACAATATGCCCTTTATGACCTTCCTCATAACCACCGTAATAAATATAGGTCGTATCAGTTGTAACATCTACCATTGTAGAGGCCCAAGCATGTGCATGATCAAAGGCTTCTGTGTCACTAGAAGCATCAAGAAACTTCTCTCTTGACCTGTACCAATCACCACCAGGACGTTGCCATGATAAGGCAGTCCAACCATATCCTTGATGACAGGGCCAATTAGTCCAGAGTGGGGATGTAGTTCCAGTTGGAATACATGGAACGTCAGCACCAGGACGTACAATCGTCTCATCAAGCATCTTTAAGAAGCCAAGACGTAAGTCAGTGCCTATAGTTCTGATACCATGAGGGCCACCATAAAACTCTTGTACTCCTGGGTCATTGCTGTCGGGAGCAAATAGTATAGCTGTTTCAGGCCATGTACTAGCGTCACTAGACTTCATAATGCCAACACGTCTAATGCGATTATTTCCATTAGGGTCTGGTGTGCCCTCAAGATTTGTCCATGAGTAATCCGAATACACTCTATGGGTTATCTCATATTCCTGTTCCCAAGGGTCATAATCCACATAAGGAATATCATTAAGGTTGTCTACGCCTCCACCTAAGCCACCTAGCGGAATCAAATGATCTACGGCTGCTGGCGTACCACCATAAAGATAGGATGTTTGTTCACTCCAAACAACGCCATCATTGGACGTATTAAACCTCATTATAAAGTTGTCAGAGTCCGCTGTTGGTGGATTAGGGGTTACTTGTGCATAGTCTTTCTTGAACGGGTGTGACAAGGAAATGTAATTGCTTGGATTGTCGCCAGCAACAAACAAGCCAGTTGTTGTGTTCATATTTAAGTTCTGAGCACATCCCCAACTAAGTGGGTTGGTAGACGTTACATAAGCACCACCACCACCTACCCATATTGGTGGATTAGTGTCCTTCGTATCTGTACCATCTCCATAGCCACTACGCCACATTCTGTACAGATTGCCTTCTTTCCTTACGGTTAAGAAAGGTTGTGTTATATCGAAATCACCATCATTGTTGCAGTCTCCACTGCCAAAGACAATAGGATTAGAACCAAGCTTAGTAGGAGTGTTATAAAAATGATTAGTCGATGTCGTTTCTTCATAGTAACCATCATCCATGAACAAGTGCTCAACATCAGGTTCTAGGTACGCTACGTCTGTTGGCACAGGTGGTGGCGTACTTGTAGCCGTAGCAGTTGCAGGTGGCACTGGCGTATCAGCGGGAGGCCACACAAGCAATGGTGTTACAGTCACAGTAACCCCACCACCAGGAACAGGCGTGCCTGTAGACACAGGAGTTGCTTGTGACCAACCACACTCAATAATATCCACCTTGAACTCTTGACGCACTATCGGCTGCATTTCACAAGCATTAGTAAACTTATTCGCCATGAAGCCTTTAAGCAGATATGTATCTGCAATGTGCAACAATGTTTGGAAGGTCTCTGAAATCAAGTTCTTAGATTCAGCAGCAGTACTATCACACGTATCAGTATAAGAACCAGAACTAGTATTCCCTTGAACATTAAGTGCACTGTTGTACAGAGACACTTGTTCACTACCTTCATGATTCTGAGACCAACCTTCACCAGACACCTCTACTATGGTGTTCTCAGGCGCACAGAAGTACCAATAACGTGCGTTTCCTACAGGTGGAACAATGGAATCACTCTCTTGTCTTTCTACCCACCAATCAAAGTTTCCGCTAGTGGATAAGTTATATCCAGATATCGCTCCACCCTCAACGCATGAAGAGTAAGGTGGTGGTGTAGCACTATCTGAATAATACCAATTACCGCAAGACAGTGGTGGAATACGTGTAGGCGTTGGAGTGACAACTGTTGTGGGAGTAGCAGTGCCTGATACAGGTTGACAGGCTCTAAAGTCTATCTCAATATCAGCAGATGCCTCTGACATACCTGTTTCCCAATAGGCATCGTGATTGTCACTTAATCCGGTTGGCTCTGAATCAATCTGATCAAGATAGAGCATTATGCCTAGTGTCGTATCTCCAGTTACATCAAAAGCACTGGTATCGACAAGATCAATGTCCTGCCATTGATTAGAAACTTGCTGACTGTCATATAGCTGTCCATAAGTCGCTGAACCGAAGGAGTCATAATCACCAACAACATAAGACCTTGAATTAGCTGGAGAGAAAGCAGTTACATTGATGTCAGAAGGCCAGTTAAACCAATTGGTATAGACCCTAAACACAGCATTGGATATCTGCGTATGTGTGTCTGGTACAGCACTGGTATCGAAAGTGAAACCTAGCCTATTGAACTCTACCCAATTGGTTCCAGTGCCTTTCTTAATGGTAGCTCTACCAAGTCCAGATGTAGTGTCAACAGATGTAGCAGTTGTTGCATCTCTAAGGGATGACCATGAACCATTACCTGTCTTTACAAACTCTCCATCATACGTAGCAGCAACAGCAGTATAATCAATACAGCCCACTGGCGTTGCCGTATGGGTGGGTGTAGGTGTTGGCGTAGCAGGTCTAAGCCCAAGCACAGAAGAAGACCAAGCCCCATTAAGTGGAATGGAAGAATCCACAGCCCTAACCCAATAGTAATAGTTTGTTCCTGGATTAGCAGAGCTATCTATAAAGCTATAAATGTTATAGCACTCATTGCATAAGATAATAAAGTCTTGCTCATTGGAAGGGTCAGAAGTTACGTTAGTAGTAGTTCTGACAAGATCATACTGGTAAAAGTCACCATCACTTGGTCGTGTCCCTGCACTATTCCATGCCACGTTAACCTGAGCAGGCACAGTCGTTGAAGCCGTTAAGCCAGTAACATTAGGGACTGTTGGTGGCACTGGTGTATCTGGAACTGTGCCAGTATCCATCTGTGTGATATCACAAAGAACCATTCCTCTGCGTGCTGGTATCTGGACAGTTCCACCAGAGTTAAGGTTTGAAGTGCCATCGACAAGCTTATAGACGTGGGTTGGCTCTGGAAGATTTACAAAGCGTGTGCTTGCTGTCGGGTTTACTACAGCAACTCCCCATTCAAACTGCCTTATCCACGCACTATTATTGGCATTGTCCCAACTATTGGATTTGATAAGACTATCAAGAGTAGTTCCATCTCCATCAGAGCCTTCGTCTAATGCAGCCCCAAGCCACTTAGCGCCTGTTGCACTAGTGGTTGAATCACAAGTTGATACAGCATCGTTGTATTCAACCCAATAATCAGGCTTCCATTCAACAGTTGTATAGCTATCCTGGAACCCATAGAAAGCATTCTGCATAAGTGTAGAAGCCCAATAGAAGTCCCTTAAAGCCTCTTCATCACTGCTCCACTGAGACTGTGAAGAAGCATCAAACCAACCACTCCAGTCAGTGTGACCATCACCTAAAACAACACCAGATTTGCCCGCATCATTCCAGTCTTGCATGATCTTTTGCATACATGCAAAGTTGCACACAGCATGTCCACCACCCCAAGGCTTGAAGTAGCCTATCCAACCATTGGTTGTGCTATCAGTAAGCTCCAACATGTAGCCGTCCATATTGTCTATTCCCTGATACACCCAATTGTTAGTGCCTACGTTTATCGTATCGGGTTCCCATCCACCATTGTCCCACACCCTTACGCCATTGTGCCTCAAACAATTATAGAGATCGAACATGCCAAAGTTGATAAGAGAATCCATATCCTTATCACCCTGAGCACTACCTATCGTACCGCCCCACTGTGTGGCATCAGAAGTGCCATCATTGTCAGCATCAGAAGTTTCGCCCCAACTCTCTAAATGATTCCATTGGTGAATTACACCAACATCATCACGAATCATATCGTATCCAAGGGTAAGGTCAGCATTGTCTACGTTCATTAAACCATGAATGCGACGACACATAAACTCAGAAAACGTCTCACCATTGGTATTGGTGTTGGCCCCTGCACCAGAATATAGATTGTTGGCAGCATAGGGGAACGAAGAGGCTCTGAATACTGGTGTTCCTGCTGTGTTCTCTATGATCCACCTTGTGTTGCTTACATCGGTAAAGTCCTCTGCATAAACAGCATATTCTTGCGCACGCCTATTACAAAAGAAGTCTGTCTCGCTACAAGAGGGAGTAGCCGTTGTCCTTGTGCCTGGAGTGGCAGTAGGATTAGTCATAGTGAGGCCAGGAACAAAAGCAGAGCCATTCCACTTACGACCCGTTTCATCACCAGACTTGAACATCGTTCTACCCAATAAAACCGTGTCAACACTACTCCGTGCCTTAACCGCTTCTGGCACTGGAGTCCCCGCTAAAGCACCACCTGTATTCACAAAGATACCGTCAAACTGAAGCTCAGCCATATCAAATCTACCAAGAATTGATAAACTACCTTCAGTAAAGTGTGCAGATGTATCCTGACTTAATTGAATACCGTAAGTCTTAGGATATGAGTTTTCAGTCTCTTTTGTCGTAGCAGATGGCTCGTTAATAGTACCAGGAGAATAACTTTGACTATCATAAACAGTCCAAGGCCAACCAACAGGCAAAGAAAGGGCATCACCAATATCCATCAAAGCAACATTGCTATTGCTGAGGATACTGACAGTTAGCGCCCCAATAAAGATAAAAGAGCCAATGAGAATCTTAGCTTTTCTTGTCATGATTCTGTGCCTACCTTGAATGTCGTAGCAACAACTGTGCCACGTACAAACATAGCGGCACCATTAAGGCCTGTGGCTACAACCTTGATCGTCATACTATTTCCAGATGTGGCAGCAGTGCTAATTACTTTCATACCGGCAATACTATGTCCTGTGTTGTTGAGAACAACTTCTATTTCATCAACAAGTGTCACACCATTATAAAGCCTAAGCTGAAAGTTGGCATCTCTACCACCTTCTTCAGACAGGAATGCTGAGAAGAAATAACGCTGGCCCACAGCATATCCATTGGCTAAGCTATGTGTCAATATAGTTGTTTCAACACCAGATGCTAACGCATAATCTGTAGTATCTGTATCTGATTCAGATGTTGAGTAATCAACCTTTGGGCCTACAAGAATCTGAGTAAAATACTTTCCTGAGCTTGTAGCAGTAGATGGGGCAAGAACAAGATAGCGTTCATCTGCTGTTATAGAATCATCTGTCAAGAAGCCAAGGGATGAGTCTATATTAATAACAGAACCATCAAGATGCAATGGAGCGTTAGGCTTTAAGCTATTGTCATCTGGATCATCATGATGCCCAGATATTAAGGCACCACTTTCTATAGTGTAAACGCTATTTGCAGGCTGCAAGACGCCTTGGAAATCGTCATCTGTATTAGATACAAGAACTGCCTTGTGCTGAGAACCTGAAGGAAAACTTATATATCTTCCGACACTTTCATACTCAATTATAGATGTGTCTCCATAAGCCAGTTTAAATACGTTATTGATGTCACCAGTAGTAGTGTTGTAGATGCTTACTACGTAGAACCAATTAGCCCCTTGTGCGTCTGGTACTGCCATCCCTGGCCCGACAGGAGTAGCGCCAGCAATAAGGCCAGCAGAAGTAGGATAATCAATGGCTGATAGAGTATTTCTGATATTTGCGTCATTCATAACCTCAAGGTCTGTAGTAGTTACTTCATCCCAGAATCTGCCCACAGGTGCGACAATCCCATATTTATCCCAATCAATCCAATTATAAAATTTGGACTTAATAGAGTCTGCCACCCTTGTCATATAGCCCCACATCGTTTCTTCGTCCAAGTGCCAGTCCCTGCGCATGTAAAATGCTGGCTGCCTTATTGACTTATCACTAAAGATAATACGCTGGGAATAATAACCCCTGCACTTGTAAGCGTCAAAAGTTTCTGGAGTAGTGCTGTAGTCACCTCTTCGCACTCGATAACCATGATGTCCTTTAGTACCTTCACCAATGTATTCAAGGATAGTAATGACTTCATCAGTTTTTTGATACTGATTAAGAATCACCCTATCGCCATTGTCTACACCATTAACATCTTCACCATTGAATATTCCATCATTGAAATAAATAACATCACTAGAAACAGAAGTTATATCAACAACCAATACAGAACTTCTACCTATGTAGCCTATATCGTTGTCAGGTCTATACACAGCTTCTTGGGAAGTAGTACTACCACCCCCCACACTACGTCTTGAGATAATAGTCCTAACACCAGCAGCAGTTCTTTTATTTCTTAAGTCTATTTCCTTAACCAAATCATCTTTAGGCACTTAACAATGCTCCTTGCTCAATGCTAATATCCTCTTCAAAAGCGAAGGCGCAGCCTTTAACAGTATAAAACATACCTGTGAATAAACCGTCAACGCTATCAAGGTCAACAACATACCACCCTGGACGCTCATCGTCTTCTACGTCTAGACTATCTTCCTCTTCTTCTCCATGTTTAATAAAGACTATCTCTGGCGTAGCATCATCAAACCACTCTTCTTGGCCCCCTGGCTGTTCGCCAATCGGGTCATAGTAATAGTGCAAGAAACGATAACGTCTTCTGAACATGAACCCTGTTGTGACACCAAAGTCTTCATAACGTGCTTTGGTGTTGTGCCTATACCATCTTGGACTTCCAAAGTTACGTTGGTCTGTGTTGTCTATTAACCATTGAATATTGTCCCTTAGCAAGGCAACACCACCATCACCAAGCACTGGACTATTGTGCTCCCACTCTGGAAGAACGTTCCAAGCACCAGTGTAAGTGTCGGGTGGGACAAAGAATAATGCTTCTACAATACATTCACCTTCACAGAATACACGGACTTCAAACCTGCTTTGAGCATCTACAAGCGATGCCCATGATGAAGTGTCTATGACGCCTTCAAAAGTTTGCTCTTCTGCCCCGGAAGATATAAGAAAACTAGCTATCTCATAGTGCAAATCTGCATAGTCAACAATGTACATGTTAACGTATCTGTCTTCACTACTAGACGACGTTGCCCTTATCTTGTAATAGAGTTCAAAGCTTGCTGAATCAACCCATGAACTTACAAGATACCTCAAACCAGATGTGCCCTTTTTTGTATGAATTATGCGATAGCCAGGGGAAGATGGAAGGTTACGATGCACTCTATCAAGGTTGTTGCTCAGAGTCTGCCAATCAGCAGCATCAGGAGTGCCATTTGCAGTACAATCGGCGTCAGTGAATGCACGCATAGTCTCGTAATCATCCGCTTGCCCAACAGGACTTGAATCACTTGGAGCTTCATAACACCCATAGATAGAGAATCTGTCAGGAGTATCATGGTCTGCATTGCACCAAATCTCAACACGATAATAGTCACCAATCATTAAGTTAACGTCTGGAATGGATGCAAGTGTCCAGAGTCTACGAAATACGCTGTCAGAAAGTGTTTCTGCATAAGTATACGTATAGCTAATCTCATAAGGCTCAGCATCCCAATCGTCTCTGTCATGGTCTGGATTAACCTTGTAGAACCTTATCTGCCAACTAAAACCACCATTCCTTCTACAACGAAGGTACAGGTAGGGAAACATCATCTTAAAGCCAAATTCTTCTACCAAATAATACCCAGCGTATTGGGCATCTGTTGCATTGTAATGCCAACCTGACTCAAAGAAATCGAACTCCTGTGGATCAGCGTCAAGATAACCTTCTGTGGCATGTGGTGTTGTATCAAGATCATAGCTATTCGCTCTGACATGCCTGCCTAAAGAGGGCAATGAAGTGCCTGGTTGCCACCCCCAATGCAGATCAAAGAGCGTATTTGCATTGTCCCTTAATGCATTAAGGTGTCCAGATGCAGACAGTATCTGGTCATATTGGAAATTAGGTGACTTAGTATAAGTAGGCATCAATAATAACAGCGTTTGAGCGTGGTTCCCTGTGGGCAGTCAACGCCAATGTAAAAATAATCAGCACGAAAGCTTGTGTCCGCACCAGGATGAAATGCCTCTCTATCAACCACTGTGTAATTAGCACCAAAGGGTGCACCAATCTGCGACATGGTGTAATGAATATTGGTTATATAACCATCACGATAACTAGAGTATTCTTCTCCATCCATCCAGCGTATGTGATCGCCTATCTCAAGCCAAGGCCATGCTCTCATTGCTTCGATAGTCCATACAGGCACCAGCTTCTTATGTCTGTCTGCCAATAGGTTAACAAGAAACGTTGACAGTCTTTCGGTTTGCACAAAGAAGTTACTATCTGTAGAACGTTCTCTTTTGACTTTAAGATAGCCAGTGTCTTTCTTTTTGACCCTTGAGGGTCTACCAACGACTGGAACACCAGAGATATCAAGAAGAGTCATTGTTGCAGGCAGAGTGGGATGTGAATTGATTACTCGAATCTCTACTTGCTGCGCTGCCTTTATCGGCCCAGGTTGAGCATAAGAGATAGTGCAATACTCATTCATATCGACACCAGAGGTGTTGGCAAACCAATAGTTTGTGCTTTCGATTAATTCATCCAAAATGATAGCGGGATTAGATAAACGACATGTAAGTGTAAATGGATCGCCCGCATTGTTTGGTGGGATAGTCTCATG
>Ga0114922_10004171_pt1 | contig 13420 bp, 13 predicted proteins | sample AartaG_FD_100975 | JGI IMG/M metagenome (GOLD analysis project Ga0114922, IMG submission 100975) | Deep subsurface microbial communities from Aarhus Bay to uncover new lineages of life (NeLLi) - Aarhus_00045 metaG | ecosystem: Environmental > Aquatic > Marine > Oceanic > Sediment | place... | reverse complement strand
GATTACAGGTAATGAGCATAATGCTGGCATGGCAGGAATGCAGTCAGCCATATACATAATAGTATACACAAGAGGGGAAGGAGAGAAAAGTGAGTATGAATGTGAAAGAGTATATGAGAAAGGCCTATGAAAAGGGAATCCTCATTCCGGCATTCAACGCCGCCTATCATGAGATGGTACAGCCCATCTGTGAAACACTGAAGCGATTGAAGACCTACGGTCTCTGTGAGATATCGAGACCTGATATCGAGAAATTCGGTATTGAAAGCTTCTCAAAAGCTGCTGAGTTCTATTTCAAATACGCAGATCCTGACTACATGTCGCTCCACCAGGACCACGTGCCTGTGATGGATGAGGACGGTTACGATGTAGATTACAAGACACTCATACAAGAGGCATTGGAAGCCGGATATCAGTCAGTCATGATCGATGGTTCCAGAATACCGCTTGAGGACAACATCCGAGTCACGGCTGAGATCGCCCAGATCGCCCATAAAAAGGGTGTTCCTGTTGAGGCGGAACTTGGAGCAGTGCTGGGCCACGAGAGCGGGCCGCCCCCCTCCTATGAAGAGCTTTTCAGCACGGGTAAGGGATTTACCAGGCCCGAAGACGCCGAGCGACTCGTGAAGGAATCGGATGTGGACTGGCTTTCCGTTGCGGTGGGCAACATACACGGTGCAATTACCGGGTCCTACAAGGACGAGGACAAGGTCGAAGCACGCCTCAATATCGAGCATTTCAAGAAACTGAAAAAGACAACGGGTATTCCGCTCGTACTGCATGGCGGTTCCGGGATAAACCGCGAAAATATACTGGAAGCAGTTCAAAACGGACTGTCCAAGCTGAATATCGGCACCGATTTACGCCATGCCTATGAGCGGTCAATGCGCGAAACAGACAGCGTTGAGAGGGCACAGGAGGCGGTTTCCCAGAAGATGGAGTATCTCATCGTCGAGTACTACGGTATAGCGGGTTCAAAGGAGAAGCTTGGGGCATGAGAGAAACTGGTGGGAGCTCCCGGATATACTACCGGAACACCCCTTAACCTGTTGACTTTTTGGGGTGTGCCGATAATCTTTACAACTCATCCTGAAGGTAATCGGAGGTGCTACGAGGAGTGGTGATCTGAAAAAGTTTTTTTGTACAGATGTGACAATAGACCTGGTCGGACAGAGCGTTGAACTGTATGGCTGGGTACAGATCAAGAGGGAGCACGGCGGCGTGGTCTTTATCGATCTCCGCGACCGTTCGGGGATTGTACAGCTCGTTTTCAATGAGACCTACAATAGGGATTGTTTCGGCCTTGCCTCGGAGCTCAAACCTGAATATGTCATTCGTTCTCTGGGAGAGGTCCGAAGACGGGAGAACCCAAACCCCAATATTCCAACCGGGCAGGTCGAAATCTGGGTCAATGAAGTCACCATCTTAAATACCTCGGAGACACCGCCCATCGGTGTTGTCAAGCAGGAGGACGTTTCAGAGGAGCTTCGGCTGCGCTACCGTTATATAGACCTCCGGCGCGAGGAGATGAGAAATAACATAATCATGCGCCACAGGGTGACACAGGCGGTCATGAGGTATCTGGATGAACGGGGTTATGTGAGCATAGAAACGCCCTTTCTCACCAAGTCAACACCCGAAGGCGCACGTGATTTTCTAGTACCCTCACGTCTGAACAGAGGCAAGTTCTATGCATTGCCGCAATCGCCCCAGATATTCAAACAGCTTCTCATGGTCTCCGGATTCGAGCGATACTTCCAGATTGTTAAATGTTTCAGGGATGAGGACCTCAGGACTGACCGGCAGCCTGAGTTTACACAGATTGACATCGAAGCGTCCTTCATTGATGAAACCGACATCTATGAGCTAGTAGACGGCATGTTCAAGGCAATCCTGGAGGGATGCTACGGAAAGTCACTCAAAACGCCTATACAGAGAATAACCTATGACCAGGCAATGGAACAATACGGATCGGATCGGCCGGACCTCCGCATACCCTACCGTCTCTTCAATATTGGATCGCTGTCAGAGCTCAAAACTGGAGAACTCATACTGCATGGGTTGAATGAGGGTAAGCTGTTCTACGGCCTGTTACTGCCCCTTGACGACAGCATGTCTCGGAAGGTGCTCGACGGATATGCAGCGAAGGCGAAGGAGGAAGGGATCGATCTCTTTACCTGGCTGAAGGGTACTTCGGAGAAATCGGTGGGAGCGAAAGGGCAATCATCCCTGTCAGGACCCATGGTCAAACTCTTCCAGGATAGTCTCGACAGCCACATAGAGCTGATCCTCCGGTCTGGTAGCCGCGAGGCTGCACAGCTTACAGGGAGGCCATTTATCCTCCTTGCAGCCCTGGGAGAAAAGAAAAGGGTGCTCTCTTTTCTCGGCCGATTGCGTACACAACAGGGGCAGGCTGCGGAAGGGCAGGATGAGCTGCAGTTTTGCTGGATAACCGATTTTCCCCTTTTTGAGTGGAGTGATGAGGACGGGAGGATCGTTTCGGTTCATCATCCCTTCACCTCTCCGAAGTCTGAAGACATAGGTGGCATCGATAATGAGCCTCTCAGCTTAAAATCGAGAAGCTACGATTTTGTGCTCAACGGTATAGAACTCGGCGGAGGGAGTATAAGAATACACAGGAGAGAGTTGCAGGAGCAGGTTTTCACCCTTCTGGGTCTCAGCCCGGAGGAGGCGGAGCGCAAATTCGGCTTCCTTCTCGAGGCCCTTCAGTATGGGGCACCGCCGCATGGGGGAATTGCCTTCGGGCTTGATAGAATTGTTATGCTGCTCCAGGGAAAGGGGTCAATTCGGGACGTCATACCCTTTCCGAAAACCAGCAGCGGTCTTTCACCGCTTTCCGGTGCGCCGGATATAATATCAGAGGCACAGCTGAGTGACCTTGGGCTTGATCTCAGGAAATGAATAAATTGGGTAAATAAAAGATATAAAGGAAATCGTTTCACTAGCGCTACGCGAGGTCGAATAAATTTATGGGAAAAACGCTTGTAAAACGTATGTTTTTCTATCCTATACGGGATATTTAAAAACTCGAAGTTCGCCCTAAAATTTATTAATATTTTTGTATATTCTTAGTATACTAATTGTACATTATGGAAGATTCAGAGTCGTTCCAACAGTCGGAACTGAAAGTAAAACTCCCGAACAGGAGTTTTCAGGAACTTCTGTACGCGAACAGCGACAGGATCATTAACCACATTGAGCGGGAAACCGGCCTGGAAATTGGGGGCAGGGATTCCCATCTCACCCTTAAAGGTACCCCACAGGAAATTGAAGAGGGCAGAATAATTATCAACAACCTTGGTACCCTGCACAGTGAGAAGAACAGCATTGCTGAGCAGGATGTTTCCCTCGTCATAAGCAAGGTGAAGAATGATCTGAACTACAATGTAGGGGATTTCAAGAAAAAGCAGATCCCCATTGGTACAAACGGCAAGGTTATCTCTCCCAAATCAGCTGGCCAGGCCTCCTACTATGACGCCATCAAACAGAATGATTTGGTTTTTGCCATTGGCCCTGCCGGAACGGGAAAGACCTACCTGGCCATGGCCTTTGCACTCAATTACCTCATGGCTGAAAACATCTCCCGCATCATATTGACGCGTCCTGTTGTCGAGGCAGGTGAAAGCCTCGGATATCTTCCCGGAGACCTGGAACAGAAGGTGAATCCATATCTGAGACCTCTCTATGATGCAATTTACGATATGATTCCCTATATCGTCTTTCAGAAATACGTTGAAAGAGGAGCCATCGAGGTTGCACCGCTTGCCTATATGAGAGGGAGAACACTGCATGACTCTTTCATCATTCTGGATGAAGCGCAGAACACAACGAGGGGACAGATGCTCATGTTTCTGACCCGTATCGGGTTCAACTCAAAAACAATCGTCACAGGTGACGTAACCCAGAGTGACCTTCCGAAGGGAAGGGAATCCGGCTTGCATTCTGCAGTGAAGGTATTGAAACATGTGAATGGTATCTCCTTCATTCATCTCGGCCCCGAGGATGTGGTTCGACATCCCCTTGTTGAACGTATCATCAAGGCATTTGAAGACCATGACAGGAAAAAAGGATGATATTTAAAAACAATCCTTTTCGAAAACATACTACCGAAGTATCCCAGCGAAGACGACTGGTTCAAATCCCTGGAAACAAGTCAGTTTTTTACGCTATACTGGTGCCCCTTTTCTTCGCACTGCTCTGGATGATCGCCAAGCCATACTTTGGAGTGCAGTACAGCTATGAGCTCGGACAGATAGCCCAGGAAAATGTTATCAGCGCCAAGGACATCACCTATGTAAATACGAAGGAAACGGAGAGGCGTATTGAGGAGGTGCGCACGCGTGTGCCACCTGTTTTTGACATGTATCTGTTGAGCGAGAGGGAGCTCACCGTAACGGTCGATACCTTCTTCGCCGACCTGAAATCAGGGAACACCGAAGAGTACACAATTGATGAGTTGTTCGAGAACAGTGGTCTCGGTCTTTCGCGTGAGAGTTTCACAGACCTGATAAAGAACAGCGATGAACGGGGCTACCCTGAAAAGGCGCAGGCACTCATCTATGCAGTCATGCAGAGAGGGTACAGCTCCATGGAGAGGGAGCAGCTTGATCTATTCAGCGGCAAAGGCATAATAGTAAAAAAAATACAGGAATCAGAGATAACCGTTGAAAAGGTGGAAGTCGAACAGATAATCACTGCTGATGAGATGGAAAGAACCCTCAATGAGCAGATCAACGGTTTCGATGAACAGCTCAACCGACAGGCACGGGCATCATTACGGGAAACAGTGAGGCTGCTCATGCAGCCGAATCTGAGGTTCAATGCGGAAGAGAGTCAGAAGTTCCTCAATGAGGAGATCAACAAGGTTGAGCCTGTACTGAACACCATAAAAAAAGGTGCTATCGTTATACGGAGAGGGGAGGAAATCAACGAGGAAAACTATCCAAAACTGAGGGCTATAACACTCCATACGAGCCGTTTCAATCTGAAGGCAATTGTGGGCATTGGCATCATCCTCTTACTGTTGCTCTTACTGTCAGTCATCCTGCTCATGGACGAGGGATTTGCAGATGATCTCAGAAACTTTAATATATATGCAGGGTTTACTCTCTTCTCCATATTTTATGCCTATCTGATTACCCTCATAAAGACGCTTCCAGACTACTTGATCTTTGGCATGCTCATCCCCATAGCGGGTATTACCATGACTGCGGAGGTTCTCTTCAAGAGAAAGTTCTCAATCGTTCTTGCAACGATCCTTCCCATACTGTTCCTGCTCATATCCGGCAAGGACCCCTACACCTTCATGTTCACCATGGGTTCCGGGCTCGTCGCCATCTATGCCGTTCGCTTTGCGGAAAAGCGAAGCGATCTTCTGCGTGCAAGTATATACATTATAATCGCCAATGAGCTGCTTCTCACATCCATTGGGTTCCTCATGGAGCTATCAACCCGGGAATTCCTGACCCTGCTCATATGGGGTGCGGGAAACGGTATTGTATCGGTCGTGCTTTCCCTGGGCATTATCCCCTTTTTCGAAGTCATATTAAATCTGCCCACCAATTTCAGGCTGATCGAACTTTCAGACCTCAATACTCCGATTATGAAGAAGATGCAAATTGAAGCGCCGGGGACCTATCACCACAGTATCAATGTGGCCAATATGGCAGAGAATGCCGCTCGGGCTGTGAAGGCAAATGCGCTGCTCGTACGTGTTGCGGCTCTGTATCACGATATAGGGAAAATCCCCAATGCCGAGTACTATGTGGAGAATAATCCGGGTGAAAGCAAACACAATTACATCAAACCCTCTCTATCAAACTCCATTCTCAAAGCTCATATAAAGATTGGTGTTGAAATGGCGAAAGAGATGAAAATGCCCCGGGAGGTACTCAGTATCGTTGCTCAGCATCACGGTACATCTCTCATGAAATATTTCTATCACCAGGCTTTGCAGGACAATCCCGAAGGCGAAATTGATAAGAAGGATTATCACTATCAGGGCCCCAAGCCACAGAACCGTGAGGCTGCGATCGTTATGCTGGCAGACTCTGTTGAAGCCGCATCGAGAACCCTGAAAAACCCCTCGGCTGCCCGTATAGACGAGTTTGTGCAGGAAATCATCGAAGGTAAATTCCGTGAAGGACAATTGAACGAGAGCACGCTTACCCTTCGCGGACTTATGAAGATATCCATTGCCTTTCGGCGGTACATCACGGGTGTATTTCACAGCAGAATAGAGTATCCTGATGATAAAGACATAGAGAAGAAGGAAGAGAAGGCCTAAGAGAGGGTTGACCTATAGCACAGAAAGAATCAGTATCGGGAAAGGCACATTATCGAGAGTTTACCATAGGGCTGACGGAGAAGAACTTCAAAACGCCTGTGCCAATTTCCGAATTGAAACATGTCGCACGGGAGGCTTTCGAGGTCACGGGTATGTGTCCCGGGGAAATATCTCTCGTCGTCTGTGATGATGCATTAATATCAGAGCTTAATCGGGAGTACCGTAAAAAAAACAGACCAACTGATGTACTCTCATTCTCCATGCGTGACGTTATGTCGGGGGATACTTCTGACCCGGTACTTGGCGATATCATCATTTCAGTGCAAACTGCCGAGCTTCAGGCTCGTGAAGAAGGTACAACGATTGAGGAGGAATTCAAGTTTCTATTCACGCACGGATTGCTCCATCTCCTCGGATACACCCATGATCATAGAGATGACGAGGAGCTCATGATGGGGTTGACGAATGAAATACTGGCAGGGATAAAGGGGAACACATGAGCATCAGGTTTTTCAAAAAGAAGAGGAACAACAAATTCGAGGAAATCATTGCTGAAGACAACCACGAGATCGAACAGGAAGAGCGTGAAATGATTCGGGGCATTTTCGGTCTCGGTGAAACGACAGTCAGGTCAATTATGGTACCGAGGACAGATGTGGTTGCTATTCCTGCCGATGAAGATTTCAGCAGCATGGTTAAAACCATTATCAAGAGCGGTCATTCGAGAATACCGGTATACGGGGACACTATCGATAATATAAAGGGTTTCCTCTACGCAAAGGACCTCCTCTCCGATCTCCTGAAGGGAGAAGCTCCATCGGATATAACAAAGATATTGAGGCCCGTGAGATTTGTACCCGAGGGGAAGATGATCGATGACCTCCTCAAAGAACTTCAGCAGAAAAAGGAACATATTGCCATTGTTGTCGACGAATACGGCGGAATGGCGGGGATTGTGTGCCTCGAGGATATACTGGAGGAGATAGTAGGCGAAATACAGGATGAGTATGACAATGAGGAGGAGGAAATCAAGAGCGTGGGTGTGAATATGTGGGTGTGTGATGCACGGACCCAGATCCAGGACATCAACGAGGAACTGGGCACCGACCTGCCCATGAACGGTAGTGACACACTCGGAGGATTCGTTTTCAATGTGTTCGGAAAAATACCGGTCCCCCATGAAGAGATCACCTATGGAGATACCCTCTTCAGAATCGAAACTATGGATGGGCACAGTATTAAAAGAATACGGGTACGCACAAAGGTCGTGCAGGATAAGAACGAGGGCGACCAGCGCCATTGATAGCTTGTGAATAATCGTTATTTAAAAACTAATGCCATAGTGCTCACTTCAACCCAGTTCGGTGAAGGACACAAGATGGTGAAGCTGTATACGGAAGAACTGGGCAGAACAGAAGCAACTGCATTTGGTGCTCGTAAAACAAAAAGCAGATTCGGCAGCAGACTCGAACCCTTTACCACAGGTATTTTTCTCCTCTATCACAAAGACGAGCACAGTCCCTATTCGATACAGGATGTGGAAGTGACCGGTCAGAATAGTGCAATACGTGAGGACCTGAACAGGTTCCTCATCGGAAATGCGGTCGTTGAACCTGTCGTACGCTTTGTGGAGCGGATGCACCGAGATAGAGAGCTGTTTGAGATCCTGTCATCAACTCTGGAACTCCTCAGCATCATAGGGATTACAAAGGGCCTGTACCTCCTTTCCATGTACGACCTCAATTTCCTCTCCATAATGGGATACAAGCCGGATTGGGACAATTGTGTGAAATGCTCGAATCACATGCAAAATGGAGAAACCTTTTCCGATGCTGCTGCAGGCTTCCCCCTCTGTGGTCGCTGCCATACATCCTCATCGATTGCGGTATCGCCTGGAGCGATGCGTTTCGTGGAGTGGGCCCTTCAGACACCCCTCCACTACGCTGAAAAGGTGAGGATGGAAGGTGAAACGCTCAATCAGATACGCCAAATAATAGAGCACCTCTTCCTCTGCACCTTTCAGCGGATTCCTGACAGCTGGCATCAGATGAAGAATATACTCGACTATTCCCGGTACGCATCTGAAGGATAAAAGTTGTGATTGAAGCCCAGATTGTCACTGTCGGTCAGGAACTCCTCAGGGGAGAAATCCCCAACACTAATGCTGTGTATATCGCACAGGAACTTCGAAAACGGGGCATTACCGTGAAACTCATCCTCACGCTTCCTGATAGCAGGCAAACCGCAGCGGAGCAGCTGAAGCGATGCATGCTTCAAAAGGGCATTGTTGTCATGACGGGAGGTCTGGGAGGCACTGCTGATGACGTCACACGCACCATTGTGAGTGACATGCTGAAACGCGAATTGATCGTTGACGACAAGGGGGAAGCGCATCTCAGAAAGTGGTACAGGAAGAGAGGGAGGAGATTTGAGGATTCGGACAGGCTGCAGGCCGCTTTTCCCATGGGCGGCAGAATGCTTCCCAACAGCGTGGGACTCGCATATGGGTTTTACGTACAGCATGAAAACAGGCACATCTTCTCACTTCCGGGTGTTCCGGCAGAGATGAGAGCTATGTTTCAGGATAGTGTCGTTTCCATACTGGAGGACAGGGGCCTTGTTCGAAGAGAGAATGAGCACTGCACGCTCAATTTTATCAACATATCGGAATACACCCTTGACAGGATTGTACACGGCATTGTCCAGAAATATAAAAGTATTACCTATGGTACACGTGCGAGCAACGGTCTCATTCGGATCCTCTTTGAATCCCAGGAAGATCCTTTGACAGAATGTCTCGTGAAGGTCGAGAAGGAAATTCCGGACAACTTCGTGTACAGAGGAGAGCGAAACCTCGAAGAAGTGGTTGGCAGCCTTCTCCAGACACGGAAACAAACGCTTTCAGTTGCTGAGTCATGTACAGGCGGACTCCTCGCAAAGGTGCTCACCGATATTCCGGGAAGCTCCAATTACTTCCTGGGAGGGGTTGTGGCCTACAGCAACGAGATCAAGCGTCAACTACTGAACGTAGAGGCCGAAACGCTTACAGATTACGGAGCAGTGAGCGAGAAAACGGCCATGGAAATGGCAACAGGCGTCATGATGCGCTTCTCCTCCACTATTGCACTTTCCGTTACAGGTATTGCCGGACCAGGAGGCGGCACCCCTGATAAGCCTGTTGGAACCGTATACATCTGCGCTGTAGGAAGAGACGGTCTTTTGCAGGTGGAGAGAGGTCAGTACATGGGTGACAGAGATACCATTCGGAAGAGAAGCGTGAACAAGGCACTGTCCATGGTATTTCTGCATCTCCGTGAACAACAGGGGAGTGTGGCATGAGAACATTTCTTGCCTTTGACGTCGAGGAAGGAGTGGAGGAAAAGATCCTGAACATGACAGAGCATTTCAGGGGTATTGACAGGGGTGTCCGCTGGGTCAGGCCCGAAAACAGTCATGTGACCATCCATTTCTTCGGTGAGGTCGATGAAGAAAATATTCCAGAAATCGAGGGTATTATCAGGGATGCTACGCAGAAAATCGGCCCGTTTACCATTGAGATTCGCGGAATTTCTGCCTTCCCCTCTCTTGAAAGGGCGCGTGTCATCTGGTATGGGATATATAACCACGAGAAGCTCACTACTGTGTACAACAATGTGTGTGACGGCCTGAGGGGGAGAGGCATTGTTGAAAAACTCGAGACAAGGCCATACACTCCGCACCTCACTGCGGGTCGTGTCAAGGGAAGGATAAAGCCGCGGCTTGTAGATGAGATAAGGCTTCACGAAAAGGAGGAGTTCGGCTCCTTCACGGTCGGAACACTGGTGCTTTTCAAATCGACACTCACGGGTAGGGGGCCTCTTTACGAGAAACTAGCACTGTTTAAGCTTTAAGATACCTATGGGACAGATTACACAACCACCAAAGGCTCTACTCTTTTTCGGAGTACTCCACTCTCCATCCGTGGACTTTGAAACGCTGAAATGTGACATGGAGAAAACCTTTGGTACTATTGTTCTTAAATCAGACTCATTTCCCTTTCACGAAACGGATTATTACCGGGATGAAATGGGTGAGGAGCTTGTGAGAACCTGGATTGGTTTCGACTGCCTCATTGAACCCGACCGGCTTGTTGACATCAAACATGAGTGTAACAGTATCGAACATGAACGGTACTCTATTTCTGGCAGAAGAATGGTAAACATCGATCCCGGATACCTCACTTTGGGAAAGGTTGTGCTTGCATCAACCAAGAATAATCAGCATCGGCTCTATCTTGGAAGGGGTATATTTGGTGAAGTCACGCTTCGTTACAGAAGAAAGTGTTTTGAACCCTGGGAATGGACCTTCAGTGATTACAGGCGAAAAGAGTCTGTGCACTTTTTCATACAGCTAAGAATTATTTTAAAGAAATACCTGCACGAACTCCAAAGTGGAAAGTGAAGCACTTCCATAGGTTTCTAATTTGTTTACCTGCAGACTTTTTACTGCTATTATAGTGATGGTATCAGCATATTCATGGAGGACAGTATGTCAGGTCACAGCAAATGGCATTCCATTAAACACAAGAAAGGCGCTGTTGATGCAAAGAGGGGCAAGCTTTTCACAAAGCTCATCAAAGAGATAACGGTGGCTGCGCGATTGGGCGGCGGAGACCTCGATGCCAATCCTCGACTGAGAACGGTCGTGGCCAAGGCAAAAGAAGCCAACATGCCCAAGGATAATATCGAAAAAGCGATTAAAAAGGGAACCGGCGAGCTCGAGGGCTATAACTTAGAAGAGATTAGCTATGAAGGATACGGCCCTAATGGTGTTGCCATCATGATCGATACACTGACAGATAATCGTAACCGGACCATAGCAGAAATTCGGTCTGTATTGACGAAGAGCGGTGGTAATCTTGGCGAAAATGGCTGCGTGTCCTGGATATTCGAGAAAAAGGGCGTTATAACACTCAGTGCAGAAAAGTATGATGAGAACACCGTCATGGAGGTCGCCCTCGATGCCGGAGCGGACGACATACAGGGCGATGACAATGTCTGGGAGGTCACAACCACACCAGAAAATTATGAAACGCTTCGAAACGCATTTATCGATAGGGGAATGGAACTCATTGTGAGCGATATCATGCGGGTTCCGAAAACCACGGTTAAACTGGACGAAAAAACGGCCTCAAAGGTGCTGTCCCTCATGGAGAGGCTCGAAGACAACGACGATGTGCAGAACGTGGCGTCCAATTTCGACATTCCCGATGAGATACTGCAGGGTATCGGCGAATAGCATCCTCATACGTGACCACACACTGTATTGTTTAAGGAACACGAAGTGAAGATAATGGGAATTGATCCCGGTATCGCATCAACGGGTTACGGTGTCATTGAAACTGCGAAACATAAAAGGCTTGTCCTGATCGATCACGGTATGATCACCACATCGTCAAAGATGATCCACGGTGATCGACTCAAATATATATATGCCGAGATTACACACAAACTGGAAGAGCACCGCCCCGATGCGCTTGCAATTGAGAGCCTCTTTCATAGCAAAAACCTCAAGGCTCTCGTTGACGTTAGCGAGGCAATTGGTGTTGTCACGCTGGCCGCTTCCAATTTCAATATTTCGGTTACAAAATTTGCGCCATTGAAAGTAAAATCAGCAATCGTAGGGTTTGGAAAAGCTGACAAAGGGCAGGTACAGGAAATGATCATGAGGCTGTTGGACCTTAAAACCCTGCCGAAACCCCATCATGTATCCGACGCACTTGCCGTTGCTATCTGCTACAGCAATCTCACCTGTTGATTCTTTTGAACAACTTTGAGAGCTTCCTGTATCACCGTGAAAATAGAGATTGCCCTTTTTCGTCTTTTCAAGTAAGCTAACCATAGTTTTTTCCTCACGAAATTGCGGATCCTCGAGGTTGTCCCGAAGAGCAATGATTGGCTATCTGAAAGGTTATGTAACCGAAGTTGATATGGAATCATGCATTGTAGATGTGAGCGGTGTCGGCTACCTCGTTTACTGTGCGGAGAGTACCCTTGAGCAATTGAGGGAGAAGGTCGACACACAGGAGCTTATCAAGCTCCTCACACGGGTTTTACACAGGGAAGATGTACTGGATATATATGGATTCCTGCACAAGGATGAATACACGCTGTTCAACATGCTGCTCAGGGTAAGCGGTATCGGACCAAAACAGGCCCTGAAAATACTGGGGATGGGTAAGACCGCACAGATCGTTCGGGCAATTGTAACGGGTGATGATTCCTTTCTCATGCAGCTCTCAGGCATCGGAAAGAAGAGGGCCCAGCAAATAATATTTGATCTCCGGGAACGACTGAAAAGCACCTTTGAGGTAGCTCCGGCTGAAAAATCCTCAGTGTATACCATGGCAGTCTCAGCACTGGAAAAACTCGGGTTCTCCGGTTTCGAGTCACGGGAGGCCGTTGATCGGGTAATGGCATCGCAGGGGAAAAGTCCTAATGTTGCACATATAATTGAGGATGCACTGAAGCAGCTCTCAACAGGCGTATAACAGCGATGGAAGAAAAGGATCGCATCACAACACCGAAGAGAACCTCTGTCGATACGGACGAAAACTCTCTCCGGCCGCAGCGACTCGAGGGCTTCATCGGCCAGCAGGAACTGAAAAGACAGCTCAGTATCTATATCAAGGCAGCTTTGAAGAGACGTGAAAGTCTCGACCATGTGCTCCTCTACGGTCCACCCGGACTGGGAAAAACCACACTGGCCCAGATTATATCCAGGGAACTGAATGTGGGATTCAAGTCCACCTCTGCGCCTGCAATCGAACGTCAGGGCGATCTTGCGGCAATCCTCACCTCACTGGGGCACAACGATGTGCTCTTCATAGATGAAATCCATCGTCTGAAACCCATTCTCGAGGAGATTCTCTATCCTGCTCTGGAGGATTATGCCATCGATATCATTGTTGGTCAGGGTCCCGGTGCTCAATCCATCAAGATAAACTTAAAACCCTTTACTTTCATCGGTGCTACCACAAGGGCCGGGCTTCTCAGTGCACCGCTGAGGGCCCGATTCGGCATAGTACAGAGAATTGACTTTTATAAACCAGACGATATATACCGTATCGCGAAG
>Ga0114922_10004170_pt1 | contig 13422 bp, 12 predicted proteins | sample AartaG_FD_100975 | JGI IMG/M metagenome (GOLD analysis project Ga0114922, IMG submission 100975) | Deep subsurface microbial communities from Aarhus Bay to uncover new lineages of life (NeLLi) - Aarhus_00045 metaG | ecosystem: Environmental > Aquatic > Marine > Oceanic > Sediment | place... | reverse complement strand
TTTCCAAACATGTTGCCGAAATACGCCCTCAATTTTAGCCCCGTGCCTCTCATGTATCTTTATGGAAGCATCGTTCCATTCAAATGTCTCACCACATAGTTTATGAAGATTGAGCTGTGTGAACGCATAAGCAAGGATATTGAATGTCCATGCCGTGCCAATTCCTCTTCCTCTAGCAGCTTGTTCACCAATATAATATCCCCTTCGATGAAACGCATCAATGTCATATAAGCAACCAAATCCTACATTCCTTCCGTCAACGTTGATGACCCAGTCCATTCTAGAAAGGTCTCGCACAATCCGCTGGTACCATTTCTTCTGGTCTTCTGGGGTACTTTTAGTGTCAGTGAATAGATACTTTGTGATGTCTTCCGACATCCTCCACAATCTTATTTGCTCCAAATGCTTCTCTCTGATTTTTAGAGACTGAAGAATCATCTTCCTTGCTCCACCTATCCGTTGCCGGGTAAGGCTAGCGAATATCCCACGGCAGCGTCAATAATCCTGGAGGCACCAAGACCATCTATAACACTTCTGCTAAGCATGGAGATGTGCTTGCGCAATTCCATACTGACTGCCAATCTCCGTAAATGGTGTACAAAGTCCGTTTGTTGCCATGGTCTTGTCGTTACTACCGCTCCAAATTTGTTTAAGGTTTCAGCCGCGAGAGACTGGTTCTCTGCCATGACCAAGAAATTTGATGGCAAAGCCATGAACATTAACTCCCAAATAGTACTCCCAGCCCCAGAAACCGCCATGTCTGCCCAGGCCATCAACTCGGGCATATTCTTTGCATCATTAACCAAGCGAATGGGAGTACGGTTTTGCCTGACGGCTGCTTCCAGTACATCAGCGTGGGGATTGCTTGCCCCAATGATAACCGTTGCCTCCAAACCAGGCACATCTACTTTCTGAAGTGCCTGAATCACTTTAAGTGTATGATTCTCAGGGTCACTACCTCCTAGAGTCACCAGTATCCGTCGTGCTACCTCTGGAATCTCTCGTTTCCAGTCTTTCCAGGCAAGAAACTCTCTCCTGAGGAGTACATAACGCGTGCCCAGCAATAGGCGAGTATGAGGCTCGCAAGAGTAACGCAATTCTTCTGCATGCAAATTCTGGTTCAGCACAATGTCGGCATAGTAGTGCTTCAGGTGAGCCATATCGTCTATGGTAAGCAACTGATGTCCAGCTTTCTTCACTTGCTGTTGATAAGCTTCGTCAAAATGATAGCCATCCAGCACGACCCAGGTATTGGGATAGGCAGCCAAAATGCCCTTTGTGCAGTCCCAATCGCTAGGGTCAGGATATGGGCGAGCCAGCAAATGAATGTCAAACTCCTCTTCCCTGAGCCGCTGAAGCAAACCCTCATTCTGGCAGGCAGTGATAAAAACGACCTGGCCTCCAGCATCCTTCCATGCCTGGGCTAATGCCAGGCAGCGCATCAGGTGCCCCGTGCCCATCTGGGCACGGGCGTCAACCCGAATAATCAGATGCTTTTCCATTATACGTTTTCTCTATTCTTCTACATTAAGCTATGTAAGGCGACGAAACCCAGAATGCGCTACCGGTCCGTTCAAAAGCTTTTCCACCTCGTTCTTTTCAATCGCTTTAGTGATAAAAGCGAAGGTCTCATCCACTGCTTTTAAGTAATTTTCTATGTGATTATCTTCATGGGCATAAGAAGCATAGAAGGCGTTCGTACTCAGGAAGCCTTTTTGAAGCATCTCCTGAGTAAACAATGTCCGAATTGTCTGCCCAGTTGCATAGTCGAGAGAAAAGTGAGCTAGAGGAGGAATCCCACTAATGCTGATTGCCAGGCTGTGGCGCTCGGCAGCTAATTTCCAGCCAGATTGGACAAGCCTGCCGATTTTGATTAAATGCTCCGCACTATTACAACGTCGGTGCTTGCGAATTGCCGCCAGAGCTGCAACTGGACCTATTCTGTCTGTCCAGTATGTGCTGCTTATGAAACTATTCTGGGCCGCTTGCATAACCTCGCCAGTGCCAATGACGGCAGCCATAGGGTAACCGTTGCTAATCCCCTTGCCAAACACGGCGATATCTGGCGCAACCCCATATCTAAGGTGGGCTCCCCCCGTAGTTAAGCGCCATCCTGAGGAAACCTCGTCGAAGATTAACACCGCTTTTATGTTGGAAGCGATTTCCCTGACTTCTTCCAGAAAGCCAGGTTCAGGCTCATAATTCCTTATGGGCTCCATAACAATCGTCCCAAGTTCATCTCTATATTGGGAAACAATCGCTTTTAGCTCCTCAATTTTATTATACTGGAAAGGGAAGGCTGTGTTTCTCAGACTGCGCGGCACTCCCGCCGGTTCCAACCCCGGAAGCAGGTGACCATCAAGAGCGTCTTCCTCTCCAAGGTTAGCGGCTAAATACCAATCATGCCAGCCGTGATATCCGCAAAAAGCCAGTTTATCTTTCCTCGTCCTAGCACGTGCTATGCGAACAGCAATCGCCGTTGCCTCTCCGCCTGTGCGTGCGTAGCGAACCATATCAGCCCAGGGATGCAATTCACAGAGCAAGTCGGCCAGTTCCACTTCTTCAGGGCAATTCAAAGTGCACATTGAGCTGGAATCAATTGCTGCCTTCACAGCATTGTCCACCTCGGAATCAGCGTATCCCAAGACACATGCGCCAATACCCATGTAACTCATATCAATATATTTGTTGCCATCGAGGTCCCAGACCTGGACTCCTTTAGCTTTGGAATAATAGCTTGGCCACTGCTCAGGTAGAAACAACTCAGGACGTTTGGAAAGCAATTGAGTGCCTCCCGGGATTCTCAATTTGGCCTTTGTGTATAGTTGTTGACCTGTTTTGTTCATATCCATCTCTCCAATTAAAAGCTATTTTACCATCCTGTCTTTCCTCAGGGATTTTGCATAGCCCTCGTTGGTCGCAATCCCCTGATTTATTTGCTTCAAATGTGGGTATTTTCTGAGGAGGTCCAAAACATCCTCCATGTAGAAGAGGCCCCCTTCTCTATAAAGGTGCCCATAGACCTGCCTTACAAATTCCAAGTCCTCTTTCTCATCTACTACCCAACGTAGGTGAGAGTAGTTCACACTGTTTTCCACATTGGCAAGCATGAACTTATCAGGATTCTTCCAAATATAGGGGGTACCATGCTCTCTTTCAGAAGCCCATTTTGCTTCCTTCCAAGCTTTCTCCAATGCCATATAAGAGAAAACCTCCACATCCAACCCATCAGGGTAAGTTCGCTTAAGGGTATTAGCAGCATAATCGCAGTCTCCCTTCAAGTAACGCTGAATAACTTTATCTATTATGCGAGGGTCTATTAGAGGGCAATCCGCTGTAAGGCGCACAACTACGTCAACACCAAACTTTTTGGCTGCTTGATAATATCTATCTAGGACATCTTCTTCACTACCAGCGAAGCTATCTATTCCTAAATCTTCAGCGAGTTTCAAAATAGGTTTATCAATTTCCTTGCCAGTAGTAGCAATCGTTATGCTATCTATCAGCTTCGTTTTCTTAAGCCTGTTAATTATATGCCACAGCATAGGCTTTCCCACGATATCCTTCATAACCTTTCCTGGAAGCCGGGTGGAGCCCATTCTGGCTTGGACAATGGCTGCGACTTTCATCTAAACTTCCTATAGATTTACCATATTGCCAGTTTTTGACGAAATTTTTGCTGCTAGAGCAATTTCTAGGTTTCTTTTGGCGCAATTAATGTCCTGCATGGGTTTGGCTTTCCCTTCTATACAGTTAAACAAGTGCTTCATTTCCTCAATATACATCTCGTTCAGGTCAAGATTGGGTTGCTCGGGAAATGCCTGCCACTCCTTGGTCCTGGCGGAGTAAAGCCTGACTCGCTTCTCGCCAAAATCCCAGAGTATTGTTCCCTCTTCCCCAATTAGCTGGCAAGACCGGCTGTAAGAGCGCTGCAGGTAGTCCAAGTGAATCTCAGCAATCGCCCCTGATTTGAACCGGAGAAAAATCTCTACCGTATCCTCGGTATCAGTTTCTAAAGAACTGAGCTTGTCTGAGAAGCAGAAAATCTGGCTTACTTCCCCCAAGAACCACGTGATATAGTCTATCTCGTGGATACCGTCCAGGATGACTCCGCCGCCGAGGGATTTCCTGGCACTATAACCTTGGCGGTAGTCCTCCCATAGGTGCCAGTCGGGCAGGTATTGTCCCGCTTGAATTCTGGCGCAGAGCACCTTGCCGATGTTCTGGCTTCCTAATAGCTCCTTCATCAGTGCTATGCTGGGGTGAAACCGCATATTGCAGCCAACCAGGGTCACCAGAGCTTTTTGGGCTATGGTCTCAGTCAGTTCATCTATGCCGTCTGAGGAATGCGACAGGGGCTTTTCAATGAATAGGTGGCAACCACTTTGGGCAGCAGCAAGGGCGGAGGAAATATGTAAACTTGTCGGGGTACAGATTAAAGCTGCATCAGGCTTTTGGGCCAAAGCTTTGTCCAAGCTGCTGAAGGTCTTAATCCCGTGCTCCTGCTCTACTTCTCGGCGGCGCTCCGGCGTTACATCGCAAGCAATCGCCTCCCCGATATCTAAAGCCTTCAGATTACGAATGTGCCTTTTGCCGATAGAGCCGCAGCCTACCACTAATATGAGCATCTTTTGTTTACCCTATATCGGATTTCTTGAGGAAATCTTCCTTTACTATGCCCAAGTAAAGTGAATCACAATATTCTCCGTCCAGGAAAAACTGGCTTTTTGCTCTACCCTCAATCTCGAAACCAGCCTTTTGGAAGGCTCTTATTGAGGCTTGATGATTAGCAACAATGCCCGCAGTGACTTTATGTAGATTGAGACTCTTAAAGGCGTAATCCAGAACCAGCCTTATGGCTTCGGTCCCGTAGCCTCTGCCCCAGAACTCCTTATTCCCAATCATGATTCCCAGTGATGCGACCCCTGTTACCCAGTTTATGGGACCTGCCTTGATGTTCCCGATATGCTTATCTGATTCCTTGTCGATAATAGCAAGCATAAGATTGTTGGGGCTTAATGCTATGTTACTGTAGTATTCCTCCATTTTCTCCATGGTGTTGGGGAAAAACCCCGAATCGAGGAACTTTGTTACTTCTCTGTCATTGAGCCAGTCAAAATACTCTCCTTCTAAATCTGGTCTTTCCAGACCTCTGAGGTAGATTTTCTCACCGACAATAAATGGGTGGTACATCTTTTCACTCCTAAAGTCGTTATTTCTGCAGTATATATTCAAATTGTGAGAACTGCATGCTTTCTGGTCTCCCTAAGGAACTCATCTTCCGTCATGCCCATTTCCTCTAACCATTTATCCAGGCTGTGTGGTCTTTTCCCGTCGTACTCTGCAATGATTTTTAGCGCTTCCTCTCGGGACATCCTACCGTTTCTGACGTCGATGCTTGACAAGCTACAACTCCTGCCCAATCCTCTTTTCAAGTATTTCTGGTAGTCCCTTACACCGATGTACTCACAGTCTGTCTTATCATAACGCAGATAAGAGCCTTCGACATCCCTCTCCTTCCACCCGAGCTCCCTTTTTATTAGCTCCACCTGCTTTCGTGGGTCCCAAGGCTCGTAATTACCCAAATAAATAGAGAAGATTTTCGCTCCTCCAATTTCTGTAACTGAGGGGAAGGTATATATATCCATGTCCCTTTGCGTTATCCCCTGCTTCCCGACAAACTCGCCTGTGGGTAGTCCCCCCTGGCACATTGTTTTGAAACTCTCTTCATTCAGTTTTTGCATGTCTTTGTATGTGTACTGTCCGCTAGTAATATATTCTACAGAGGGCTCTCCCCAAACTATAAGGGGGATTTTCCACTGTATCGCCATTCTGAGGGATGATGCTACTATGCCAGTATTACAATGCCAGCAAAAATCTCCGAGCAACCTTGTTGCCTCAATGCAAAGCTTTTTAACCAGACTATGACTCGGTGAGAAAATAAGGTGGGCACAGTCAAGCTTCTTTGGTATATTGATCAAGTTATCCCAGCCCTCCGGGGTGAAAGCCCCGTTATTGTAAGTGTAAGCTAAAGGGCTCATACCATGCGTCTTTTTTAAAACCCAGAGGGTATAGGCGCTATCCTTCCCTCCGCTAAATGGGACGAGGCAGTCAAACTTATCGCCTTGGTACTCAGCAATATTCTTATACTTCTCGCAAATTTCTCTTAATGTTTTGCCTCTTTGCTGCCAGTTGACCCTGGTATTCTTTATCTCATTTTGCCTGCAAATACTACAAACACCTTGTTCATCAAACGTAATGCCCTCCCATGTTTCTGGCATTACGCATTTGGTGCATCTTCTCACAATTTCCCCTCCTTGGTTAATTTTCGTTTCAATTTCAGGTGCCTCGAGAAGCCTTTCCCCTGGATTTCTGTGGCGTGGATACTAAGGTTTGTCTTGAGGCGTTCTCAAAGAGCTGCACTGCATTTTTTAAACGGCGTAGCATAGGACTACCTTCTTAACGGCTTCAATTACATCTTCAACGTCTTCATCGCTCATTTTAGGGAAAATGGGCAGAGTGATAGCTCTATCGTAATAGTTTTCTGCATTGGGGTAGTCTCCCCTTCTATAGCCAAACCTGTTTTGATAAAAGGGGTGAAGGTGAAGAGGCATATAATGAACATTCACTCCTATATTTTCGGCTCTTAAAGCTTCAAATACTTCCCTTCTTCCCACCTTCAACAACTCAGTCCGTAGCTGAATGACATAGATATGATATGCTGCTTTGGCAAAATCCTCCTCAACAGGAATCACGACTTCCTTTATTTGGGCGAATGCCTCATTATACCTTGCCGCTATTTCTCGTCTTCTCCAGATAAGGCGGTCTAATTTCTTAAGTTGGCTGAGTCCTAAAGCACATTGGAAGTCTGTAATTCTAAAATTATAACCCGGGTTATATATTTCATAATACCATGGCCCCTTTTCATCCAGGCCATCTGATTGCTCAGCCGCTTTCCTGTCGTCCTGAGCGAGATTCTTCGGTCGCTTCGCTCCCTCGGAATGACAAGGTGCGAAGGACTCCCTCAGAATGACATTGGGGGTAACATTCTCCAGACCGTCTCTTACTATGCCATGGTGTCTGAAGACTTTGAGCTTATGGTAAAATTCCTCGTTATTGGTTAAGAGCATGCCACCTTCACCGGTAGTGATATGCTTCACCGGGTGAAAACTAAAAACAGTCATGTCAGCTAGACCACCTATTTTGTGCCCTTTATATTCAGCCCCCAAAGCATGGGACGCATCCTCAATTATAACCAAATTCCTTTCTTCTGCTATGACTTTTATCTCATCCCAATCAACAGGATGTCCGGCAAAATCCACCGGAAGTATCGCTGTGGTTTGTGGGGTTATTTTCTTACGGATTTCGCCTGGTTTGATGTTCAAGGTGTCTTCCCTTATGTCAGCGAACACTGGTTTGCCGCCACAATATACTATGGCATTAGCGGTCGCAGCAAAAGTAATGGGAGTGGTTACAGCCTCATGGCCTTGCGAGATTCCCGCTACGGCACAGGCAGCGTGCAAAGCAGCAGTGCCGCTGGACATTGCTACTGCATATTTAGCGTCACAGTATTCGGCAACTGCCATTTCAAACTCCTCCACCTTGGGGCCCTGGGTAATCCAATCGCCCTTAAGCACCTCTACGACAGCAGCGATATCCTCGCCATCAATCCACTGATGCCCATAAGGAAGAAGCTCAGTTCTTACGGGCATTCCACCCTTGATTGCTAATCGCTCCACTTAAAGCTCCTCCAGTATTCTCTCCAGTTCATCTTTGGTTAACCACCAGCCATTGTTATCGCTGGTATATCTGAAATCGAGGGGAAGAGGCTTGCCACCCTTAAGGTTTTCCCTTTTCCAGAACAGGAACTCAGGTTCGATGACAAAGTAATCAGCAAACTCCTTGGCGTGTCGAGCCTCTTCCTCAGTTAAAAGAATTTCATTGACTTTCTCTCCAGGGCGTATCCCGATAACCTCTCGCTCAGCTCCCGGGGCAATCACTTCAGCCAAATCGGTGACTTTCATGCTCGGAGTCTTGGGAATGAAGACTTCGCCACCATGCATCATGCCAATGCGGTCAATAACAAAGCGAACGCCCTGCTCCAGGGTAATCCAGAACCTTGTCATGCGCTCATCTGTAATGGTGATTTTGCCACCTTCCCTCTGCTCAAGGAAGAGGGGAACTACACTGCCCCGACTCCCAACAACATTGCCATAACGTGAGCAACTTAGCTTGGTCTTTAGCCCTCCGGCGTAGGAGTTGGCTTGAATAAAAAGCCTTTCCATGACCAGTTTAGTTGCCCCATAGAGATTAACCGGGTGAACAGCCTTATCACTGCTAATGGCTATTGCTTTTTCCACACCATTGTCAATAGCAGCATCTATAACGTTAAGCGTTCCATTGATATTTGTCCTCACCGCCTCTATGGGGTTATATTCGCAAGTTGGCACTTGTTTCAAAGCCGCGGCATGGACTACAACATCAACTCCGTTCATAGCCCGATAGACTCTCTCTCTGTCCCGGATGTCGCCGATAAAAAAACGGACTCTGCGGTCGTCATTGAACTTCTGGCGCATTTCCTGCTGAAGCAGTTCCCCACGGGAGAATATCCGTATTACCTTCGGGTCATACTGGCTTAAAGCTATCTCGGTGAATTTTTGCCCGAAGGAGCCAGTACCGCCTGTGAGAAGAATCACTTTATTCGATAAAGTCATGTCTTAGTCCTCCTAAATTTGCCAAAAGTTTGTCTCTAAGAATCCGATATCCCTTCTTGGAATGCCTTTGGAGCACTACAGACAGGGATGATGGCGACTATTTCAGGTTTCAACTCTTGCCTTCCTCGATTCCTCAATCATCTGGATAATCAAGTCAGCGATTCTCTTAGAAGCTTGCCCATCTTGCAAGTGAGCTTGCTGGTAAACGAAATTCTCCATGGATTTAGCCATCTCATTTCTTGTCTGGGAGTCATATAATGCCTTGTTAATCGCAGGCAGTATATCTTTCTCTTTTTCAGCAAACAGGGCACCGCTTCCCTTATAAAATAGTGCTCCGGCATCATTAAACAGGTTCACCAGTATCACTGGTCTTCCCAGCGCCATCGCCTCCAGTGCTGCTGTAGATGAGACTGTCATTGCCAGGCTACAGGCGTTGAGAAGCTCATGCAGCGGGGCATATTTGCACACAATCGGAGGGTGAGGTAAACCCTTTATAATTTCATCATAATCCTGCTCGCTCTCCTGGGGAGCATGGAGCTTGATTATCAATCGAGCATGTGGCAATGCTGCTGCAGCAGTAGCTATTGCCAGGATAAATTCTCTTCTCTGCTCCGAACTCCACAGCCCACCCTCAACGAACTGTCCGGTTAGAAGGAGAACGATTTCCTTATCTGTGGGGATATCCCATTTTTCACAAACTTTTTGCTTGGAATTGCCATCTCTGGAGTAGAAAAGCTTATCGAATTTGGGATTGCCTGTTACCACTATTCGTTCAGGTTTAATCCCCTCGGAGAGCAACATGCCCTTTACAGCATCGCCAAGCACGGCCATTTTGGAACACTCCCCATGCCCATAAACCTCCAGATTCCACCTTGTGCCATATTTCCATTCAAGTAGAGTAAACGCAATCTTGCTGCGCCAGGAATAATCCTTATTTCTTATGAATCTCAGAATTCTGTGGGGAAGGCTAGTTAAATACTTTAGCCCAAGGCTAACATTACCGCCCTTATTAGTTTTTTCTCGGCTTGCGGCCATAATCCCATCCTGGACCAGTAGTGTGGGAATAGCCTCAGAATTGGCGCACCTGATAAATAACCTGTCTATGGCGTTCCCGTCATGCCCGAATATAATTACATCAGGTCGCTCTTCCTTAAGAATTCCTTTTATAGCTCCTGCGGTACAGCTTCTGATAGTTTTATAGGGAAATTCCAAGCTTTCTAACGTCCTTTCCACCTCTTTGCTCTTGTACCACTTATTTTCGTTGATAGCCAGAATATCCCAACCAGATAGCTGCTCAGCGATAGACTTAAACATCTCCGCTTGAGCGGTGCTGGTTATAGCAAATAAAGCTTTCCTGTTGTCTCTGCTAGCTTTCATTATACCTTTATTGGGCTACCGTCTTTAAAAGACTTAATGCCATCCTGGAGCATACCTTTTTTGACATTCTGTATAGCTTTAGAGAAGGTAGTCAGCCTGTTATAATCTTGCATAGTTCGCCTGAACCCAGCGGCAGCTATTTCCTTCCTCTCATCGTCGTGCTCTAGATAATACTTAATCAGTTCGATTGCTTCCTCAATCGAATGATAGACTACCACCTCTTCGCCAACTTTGAATACCTGCCCTAACCCCTCCGGGCAATCACATAGTTGCATCACCCCATTTGCTGGGAGCTGGTATGTTCTTAGATTGCTTGGTCCGAAAGACAGATGCATATTTACGCCAATTTTACATCTTTGATAAAGAGGCACTAACTCAGCCACAGGCAGCTCCTTAACTCGCCACAAGCGCAGGGGAAGCGATTTGATTGAAGCTGAGAATGCTTCCTTACTCCAGCTACCATATTTCATATGGTAAGCAACTGAACTTCCCAGGCAAGTTTTCAAACTCCAACCATGCCCATATATCACCATTTGTGGAAAAGCTTTCTTAAGCTCCACTATCCGAGCCAGTTTAGTCGAAGGATAACCCACATATACTAAATCAATGTCTCTCTTCTGATTATAAATATCTTCTTCGGTTAGTGCGGGTTTATAGCCGTCTGTCCAGACGCCATACGGCCACCAATCTGCTCTTCTGGCTCCCCATTGCAAAAATTTCTCCGTCATCTTAGTATCTTTATCGAAATTGACTGCCCAGGCGAAACTGTGGTCAAAGGCATGGACATAAGGCCTGGAGCAGTAATCCGAGCCTTCCGGGTCATCTCCAGAGCAAATTACAGTGTAGATTTTCTTATCTTTCAGCGATTTTATAAACTCCGGGTGATATACGTTTCCGTGGTTTGTGATAAAAATATCGTGAATCTCTGCCAGCCTCGACACTCTATCATATAAGCCCAGTAGCCTTTCATCCCTATTCCGATAGAGCCTGTCCAGTTCTTGTGGCGGCCACGGCATCGTGATGCCAAGCTCCTCTCTATCCCTTACCGGCATAATGTCGTATCCGGCATTAATCCATTCTCTAACTTCCGTTTCAAGGAATGGTTTAATGGTTCTATCAGGGTGTCCCCAGCTATATATAATCTTCACTTTTCGCACTCCACATTGAGGCTTATCAAAATCCCGTGTTCTTTATCCATATGAGGGATATATGCCTGGGAATAATCATCATAGTCCTTGTGTATTGTTTGTCGCCAATCATACCTGTGGATATTCTTGAAGCCCACTTTTGCCAGCATTTCTGACAGGTAAGAGTAATCAAATACTATATAATGGGTATTTTCCGGGTAGTCCTGTCTGCCGGCCAGTGGGCCAAGGATTAATTTTAAATCCTTCGTTTTGAGATAAACCTCGACCAGCTTCTCAAAGTCGGGGACAGCAACGCGGAGAACGCCGCCTGGCTTTAAGACCCGCCACCATTCCTTTAATACATTCTCTATCTGATTTCTTCTGAAGTGCTCCAGAATGTGACAATTGTAAATCAGGTCCACCGAATTATCTGCAAACATATCCAGTTTGTCTGCCGAGGTGACATAATCCACATGGGGGAGTTTTCTAACATCAATATGGATAAAACCAGGGATATATCTGTTCCCGCAGCCAATATGCAATTTTATATCTTGGGTAATCTTGTGATAACTGCTCTCAACAGGCCTAGTCATATTTTATGCGCCATGTGGATACCTTATTATACTTATTTTTTCCAGTGTCACTCCCTCAAATGTAAGCTCTGTGTTTTATACCACTCGATAGTCCGTTTCAGGCCCTCTTTGAAGTCGATTTCTGCCTGGAAGCCAAACTCCTTCTTCGCCTTATTCGTATCAAGGCATCGTCGAGGCTGCCCATCTGGTTTAGGAATATCCCATTTTATTTCCCCATCAAACTTGGCGAGTTCACATATTAGCTCCACAAGACTCTTAATTGATATTTCGAACCCGGCCCCCAGATTAATCGGTTCACGCTTATCATATTTCTCTGTCGCCAGCGTAATCCCCTCAGCAGCATCTTCTACATAAAGAAACTCTCTGGTAGCTTTCCCTGTGCCCCATACTACAATGTGCCTCTCTCCTCTCTCCTGGGCATCGAAGACCTTTTTAATTAAGGCAGGTATGACATGCGAAGATTTTGGATTGAAGTTATCCCCGGGGCCGTAAAGATTCACGGGAAGGAGGTAAATCGCATTGAAGCCATATTGCTGCCGATAGGCTTGAGCTTGAACCAGGAGCATTTTTTTCGCTAAGCCATAGGGGGCATTGGTCTCTTCAGGATAGCCATTCCATAAATCTTCTTCCTTAAAAGGGATGGGGGTAAACTTGGGATAAGCACAGATTGTTCCAATAGTTACGAATTTCTCTACCCCAAAAAGTCTCCCTTGCTCCATCATCTGCATACCCATCATTAGATTGTCATAGAAGAATTTGCCCGGATTTTCCCTGTTAGCGCCGATGCCGCCGACCACAGCGGCAAGATGAATGACAATTTCAGGCTTGGTCTCCCTATATAGCCTTTTCACGGCTTCGTTATCAACGAGGTCGTAATCTTTGCTTCGAGGGATGAAGAGCTCTCTACATCCTCTCTGTTCCAGCTTCTTAACCACATGCCTTCCGAGAAAGCCTGCTCCACCGGTTACAAGGAGCCTTTTCGTGGCAAGCCAGCTCAACTCTCCATTCCTCCTGTGGGGTTGATTAAAGCTCTGTCAGTCATATTCAAGTCATGCTTTGCAAGAATAGCCTTTCCTTCCCCCGCAGGTTCAAGCCCCAGGGCTTCCATATCTGCGTCTATCATTATTCTGGCAAGGTCTTTGAAGGTCACCTTCGCCTTCCATCCTATCTTACTTCTTGCCTTTGACGCATCTGCTATCAAAACCTCTGTTTCGGTGGGTCTGAAATAGCGCGGGTCTATCCTCACGTGTTTTCCCCAATCTAATCCAGCGTAGCTAAAAGCTTCTTCCGCAAACTCTTTTACTGAATGGCACTCACCAGTTCCGATTACATAATCATCGGGCTCATTTTGTTGGAGCATGAGCCACATTGCCTCCACATACTCAGGAGCATATCCCCAGTCTCTCTTAGCCTCCAGATTGCCCAGATAGAGATATTGCTGTTTTTTAGCCAGGATGTGAGCGATGGCGCGGGTTATTTTCCGGGTGACAAAAGTTTCGCCCCGCCGCGGCGATTCATGGTTAAAGAGAATGCCGTTACAGGCAAACAGGTTGTATCCCTCTCGATAATTGGCCGCCATCCAATAGGCATAGACCTTGGCTGCTGCGTAAG
>Ga0114922_10004169_pt1 | contig 13422 bp, 9 predicted proteins | sample AartaG_FD_100975 | JGI IMG/M metagenome (GOLD analysis project Ga0114922, IMG submission 100975) | Deep subsurface microbial communities from Aarhus Bay to uncover new lineages of life (NeLLi) - Aarhus_00045 metaG | ecosystem: Environmental > Aquatic > Marine > Oceanic > Sediment | place: Aarhus... | reverse complement strand
CCTCAATCGTCCCTACGGGACTCGGTTTTCTCGGTTTCGCACGAACCCCAGCACTGCGTGCTGGGCTAAGCTCACTTCGTCCCTACGGGACGGCACGACAGCCCCCGCCGATTCTGTCACGGACCCCTGTGTTGCACTCCCTGCGCAGGATCGGGTCAAGGATTGACGACGTCGGGGATTCTGTCCCGGGCTTCACCGGCAGCGGCATCCAGAACCTCGTAAATCATGTAAGGTGCCGTCTGTTTGGCACTTTGGACGTGGGGGGGGTAGATGCGTTTGGCCAGGTCCCCGGCGCGGTCAAGCTTGCGTGCAAAAGGCTTGTGGTCGTCATCGACGATGATGAACCTGGCCCCGAATCGATCGCGGATGTCCTCCAGCGATACGCTAATCCTCCGTTCGACCATCGTCCGCCGACCGTCTTCATCCGTTTGCGGAATTATGACGGTCTTCGTCACCGGCGCCCGGCCCTGCGTGATCAGTCTGTAGCGCTCCCACAGCTCCGGGTCGTGTCGATAGCTGAACATCGGGTCCAAGCCGGCTACATAGTGGTTCTTGTGGTTGAAGTAGAAATAGGCCGGAAATATGTCCCAGTCGTCGGCGAAGACGACGTCGCCCGGCTCGGACCGCTCCTGTAGAAAAGTCATCGCCGCCTCGATGTCGTCCAAGTCGAACTTGCCCTTGCCCCACCGGCGAACCGTATCATGCAGCGGATAGGCCACGCGTGCCAAGACGCCGACCACCGTAACGGCGGTAAAGAACGAGCACCCGGCCCAGACCAGCCAACGTGTGCGGCTCTCCACGCTGCGATGAACAAACCAACGCCTCAGGGCGAGCACCAGCACGTACAACGCCCCCCCCGCGGCAGCCGACACGAGCCAATTCGATCGTGCCGGAACCGATCCCCACCGGAAGTTGAGCCACGCGCCGGCCGCCAGCAGGACCGTTAGACCGAGCATTAGAAACTCACCCCGTCCCGCGCGTTTGACTGTGGCTGATGCAACCGGCCTGGGGCTTTCCCTGCCAAACAGCGGGCCGGCAACCATCGCGGTCGCCAGCGTCGCGATGATCGGGAAGTACTCGATGAATCGCCGGGCCTTAAATAGCAAGACCAGGAAGAAGAAGCTGCTCACCAGCATCGTCCATTGATTCGTGCTCAGCGGACGGCTCCAGCGAAATCGAAGTGCAACGCCCGTGGCCAATGCCGAGAGGGGGATACCGATCAGATTCGCGAATCGCCACACGTCATCGTACGGTTTCCACTCCCGCCCGACCGAGATTTCGGGTGTCAGCCCGCTGCCGAAGATTTGAGTCCAGAGGAACCCGATGATCCGAACATTGTACGGATGGGTCAGCAGGCCGACCGCCCCGCCCAGCGCCACCGCAAGCGGCAATCGCCAAGTGTCGCGCCGCGTCTTGGACCCGAACCAGCCGCTGATGTAGTGGATAACGGCGACAAAACCCAGGAAAAACGACCCCAGGTAAACGTGCGTGTAAACGATCATCACCAGCGCCAACGCCACGTACCGCCGGCGAAACATGAAGAAACACCCGGCCAGCATGAAAAGGAGTGACAGGTCAATGGCACGAATGTAGGAATGACGGCTGTAGAACTCCGTCGGCAGGGCGAGCATGATCGTCAGCCACAGCCAGCGAAACGCAATGCCCTCGCTCATCAGGATCAGGTGGGCGACGACCAGCACCAGACCGAACGAAACCGACATCGCCCACCGCGCCCCGACCAGCGGGTTGTCGAAATGACGCACGAACAGCGACAAGTAAACATGGAAGCCGTAGTGGTGGCTGACGAACTGGTTCTCGAAGATCGTGTGCCGCAGCCACGGAAACTCGCCGGGCAGCCCGATCTCGGGCAGGAGCATGGCCATCTTGACGTGATAGAACGAATCGTTGCCCGGCACGTTGACCGGCAGAGCGTGCTCAGCGTCCGGGGTGGCCGAGTACACGAACTGCATCAGCCCGACACCGATCGCAAACACGATCGCCAACTCAGGCAGGTGCCACCACGTCCACCATGTGCTGCGCTCGTTGTTGACCGGATGGAGGCTCGACGTGGTATTGACGGGATTGGGGCTTGACGCGGTATTGACGGGAAGTTTGTTCATCCACAATCCAGGCGACATGCTAATTGACCGTGCGCAGCTCTGCAACTTAACTGAGCCGCAGGCTTTAGCCTGCGCGATGCCGCCAACGAGAACGTGTGGCACAATCGCGCACGGTCATATAGCAAAGCGGTGTTCACCGGTCTTATCTCCTTTTCTTCACCCGGGGCCAGAACACCCATTCAAGAATCGTTCGGCTTGACTTATGCTTCCCACACTGTACGATTTGAATCATGGTTCACCGGCGGAGCCTCCACCCCGAGTCCGGGTGGTCGCCGTTTTTTGATGGAGGTTGGTCAATGGGAACGGCGGTATTCGGATGCTCGACCTGTGGGAAGCAGTTTCGCGTGGTTCCGGAACAGGCGGGGCGCAAGGTACGATGTCCGCACTGTGAAGCTCCCAACAGCGTGCCGGACAACGTGTTCGCCGCCGCCCCATCGGAAGTTCTCACCCCCGAATCACAGGAACCCCTTGATGAGCTTTCCGCCGTCGTTGAGCCAGCGCCTCAGGCTCCCGCGCCTGGCGCTCCGCGCTTACCGGCTGATATCCGCACAAGCGGCAAAGCCATCGCTGCGTTGATCCTTGGTATACTCGCATTTTTCAGCCTCGGCATTACAGGGATCCCTGCGCTCATCCTGGGCGTTGTAGCCCTTCACGAGATCGACCGCTCAAGTGGGCTCATCAATGGGAAAGGAATGGCTATTTGGGGTATCGCGCTAGGGGGGATTTGGGTGACGTTCCTGACGGTCCTGGGATGGTGTATGCTAGTGGTAATTTTCGAGGACGCATGGCGTTCACAGATCCTATATGGATATCCATTAGGTTGATGTTCGGGTGCTCGTCGAACCCCACTGCTGCAGCAGAACACAGATGTAGAAGCGATGAGCGATCCAGAAGAATTGCCGTTGGCCGAGACGATCTACGAGGACGAGATGTTTTGGCCGACCGCGCGGGACCGGATCGTGCTTCTGGGCAGGCGTGCCGCAGGCAAGACGGTCTACCTGTCCGTTTTGTATGAGCGTTACTGGAAATCGCTCCACGGGTTGGCCATGAAGGCCGTCAGCGGGCACGTGCACACGGAATGCATCCAGGTTGTTGAGGGTCTGCGCGCCGGCGTCTGGCCCCCAGCTACCCTTGAAATGCGGCACTGTGAGTTGGAAATCGACTATCGCGGCCAGAAACAGACCATGGTGGCTTTGGACTACCCCGGGGAGGTGTTTCGCCAGGCGTTCGTCGAGGGAGTGACCGAGTACCCGGGGGCCGGATCCCCGGAGGCGAGTGCTTTGATCAAACACCTCGACTCCGCGGGCGCCGTGCTGTTGCTGATCGACCCGGCCAGCCTGTGCGGGGACGACGTGGACGCGGTCATCGACGACGATTTCGGGGTCACCCAAGCCGTGGAGTATCTGCGCGGATCGCCCGGCGGTGAAGAAGTACCGATTGTCTTGGTTTACACCAAGGGGGACCGAACGTCGCATTACGTCGACCGGGATGGCGGCCTGGAAGCATTCACAAAAAAGAGACTGCCGGCCCTGGCACGCACGCTGCGTATGGTTCGCCTGTATCGCGTGGAAGCCGTACAGACGGTAAGAGGCGATAATCGGGAATGGGTCCCGAAACCGCACTTCAAACCGCGCAACATTGAAAACCCGCTAATCCATTGTCTTGATGCCATCATCGCTGAGCGAGAGTGCGAGCAGTTTCGCCTTACAGAAGTGGAAAGACAAAAAGCCCTGGAAGCACGGGACAGAAATGAGGAGCGGAGGCAACGCCGCGCTAACCGCATTCTCGCAGCCGTGATCGTGTCAATGATCGTTATAGCCGCTTGCGCTATCGCGCTGATTTTGGCGAATCGATCATAACGGTACGGATCCTACCACCCGGCAGGTTTCGATGAACGTTCGCATATCTCGACATGTCTTCGGATGCGTCCAGGGCTATAGAACCCTGGGTGCGTCGCCCGATGTCGACCGCAGCGACATCTTTGAATTGGAAACGTTCTCCTTCGGGCAGACAAATGCCACGGAGTACCTTGACAGTCTGGGGCACAATCCTGCGTACTGGTGTCGGTGGCTGAGGTCGGGGCGCTGGGCGCTGACGCGCGTGCTGAAGGGCAAACCCGACGACAAGGGGCGAAGCACGCTGCTGTTCGTCACCGCGCTACTCGACCCGTCCGAGTGGGTGGGCGCACTGGGCGCGGACGCGACACCTTTGCTGTGCTGCGATCAACTTTGGGTATGGAGCGGAGAATCGGTTTTGTCGTCCGTGAAGTTAAACGTCGGCGAGCCTGACAAGCCGGTCCCCGGTGACACCCAACGGGCCCGTGTCCTGTCGATGTTGGCTTTGGTCGAGTCGCGCCATGGGAAGCCCAATGAAACGATCGTAACCTCGGAGCATCAGTTTTCACCGGAGGACGTTCGCCTGCTCGCCATGCTCTTGCCGCACACGTCAAAGGAATCGTTCTCATACGCCGTTCGTTCTCTGAGCGAGGGACTGCCGGTGACGATCAACTGTCTGGCCGGCAACGCTTCGCACGGCGCTTCCGCACGGCGGATTATCCGATGGTCGCGCGGCGCGTCATACGATCCGCCGGTCTATACGTCGGCCGTCGCCTTTTTCTGGAAACCAGGCTCCCCGCCGCCCTGGAAGTTCGTTGCCAACTGCCGTGCCTTCGGCGAGGCCGCGCGGCAGATCAGGAAAGCAGAAACGCCGCTAGGGCACTCGATCGGCGATGCCGTTTCGGCGGGCAAGGAAGCGCCATCGTCGAAGCCAAAGCGCTCCTGGGTCAATCGGTACGTGGTGCTTGCGGCGGCGTTGCTGATCCTCGTCGGCGCCACCGCGTGTTTAGTTGTATGGGTACGTCACAAGAAGCAAGAAGACGAGACGCGCGTTCAACACGCGCAGAAAGCATTCGAAGACGCACGTGCGTTTATCAAGGGCAATTCCAGCAGCGGCTTCCTGCCTCGCGACCCGAAGGAACGCAAAAAGCTCATAAATCGGAGTAAATCAATCCGGGAACAGTTGCGAACGACTATTGACGTTCCCCTCGAAAGCGTCGATCAGCAAGTTCGGCGCGACGACCTGGACAACCTGAATGATTGGTTGCTCTTTGCCAACGAAAGGGACCAAACGCAGTCCAGCATCGAGAAGGTGCTTAATGAGTTCGACGCATTCAAGAACCAAACGGATCTTGAGTCCCCCAATCCCGACGGCGAGCAGGTGCGCAACGATATCCTTAGTTGGAAGGTGAAGATTCAAGAGCAACAACGAATAGCCTCTCCGCTCGGTCCACTGTACAACGACGAACTGAGGCAAGCCAGCGACGAGGTTGACGAATGGGAACAATATCTCGATGAGCTGCCCATTAAGCGACTGCTGGTGGAGTTCGATACCTTTGCGAACGAGGCGCGCCTCTCCGAACTGAGTGAGCGCGATCGATATCCGACCGACGATATCCGGCGCGACGTCGAAGAATGGACAAAACAGCTCCTGCGGCAAAGAGAAACCGATACACGGATCGGCGACACACTCGACACCAGACTGCAAGACGCCCTCGCTCGGCTTGACGAGTGGGAACAGACTTGCCAGAGAATCATTCTGAGTTGCGATGAGGAATTGCAGCATCTTCGCGCCTACTACGAGCAGGATCTGCCGACCGTGTTACGAAATGATTTCGTCAACGAGTTCGACAGCATGGGGAAGAGGTTGGATGCTCTGCCGACGCGAATGGCGTACGTCCCCAAAGGGCTGGGAACTGACCGGACACCGTCATTATGCAAGGAATTGCAGACCGTCGAAACCCTCGCGGAAGCACGGAAAGACGCAATCAATAAGCTGCGTGACAGATTCACGGCGGATTACGAGCAGGTTGAATGGTTATTTGACCAGTACGCACTGCACCTTAGTCCCCCAGACGCTCGCGAGCTGAGACTTCCTTGGAAGGGCGCGGAGGAAGCTCGGCGGCGCTGCGATTCGGCGCTTCGCGACTGGAGCGATCATAAGGAGTGTAAAGACCGCTGCGACCGGATCGAAGAATGGCGGGAAAGGGCTTCCCTGTCGGCCTACGAGTACTTCCGAAAAGTGGTAGATGAAGCCGACGAGGCTTTTCGCAAATGGCAGCAACCGCCGAACAGGAAGGCGGGCGAGCCCGCCTTCGCCGAAACCCGGATAGAAGAAGCAATGGAATACTATGGTCAGATGCGAGGCGCCATCGAACAGCATGACAAGAATAACGAGTATATCGAGAAAGCCACGGAACTGGAAAGCCAAATCATCGCCGCTCAACAAAAAGAACCCCCCGAAAATGAGGGTAACCCACCGTGACGTCCAGCCGGCGAAAGGGGATAAGTCCAATTGCCGTGGAGACCGTCCGGTTCATCGTCCCTGGCCGGAACGGTCCGCAGAGCGGGCCCTACCCGGTTGCAGCGGGTGCGCAGTTCTCGGTTGATTGCTCGGTGGCCATTGCAACGGACGCTGCGTCCTCCAACTCCTCGGCGGTCAACACCTTGTTGATGTCGAGGAGGATCTTGACCGCATCGCCGACCTTACCCATCCCGAGGATGAACGAGGTATCCACCGCGCCGCCCATCGCCGGGGGGGGCTCGACGTTTTCGCCGGCGATGTCCAACACCTCGGAGACGGTGTCCACGATGATGCCCACCTCCTTGCCAACGTCCACCACGATGATGCACGTTTCCTCGGTGTGCTTGATCTCCTCCAGGCCGAACTTCAGCCGCAGGTCCATCACCGGGATCACCTTGCCCCGCAGGTTGATGACGCCCTTCATATACAAGGGCATGCGCGGCACAGCCGTGATCTCCATCAGTCCGTTGATCTCACGGACCTTCAGGATCTCCACGCCGTACTCCTCGTCAGCCAGCTTGAAGGTCAGGTACTTACTGGCTTCTCGGCTGATCTCTCCGTCCGCGTGCGTTACATTGGTTTTCGGTTTGTCCAGTAGGGTCATTGACATTTTTCTTTCACCTTATCTGTTGAGTCCCGGCGCGCTGGGACTCGTTCCGTTCACAGGAGCCGGGCGAGGGTCGGCGATTGGCTTCCGACCCCTGCCCGAGCATGTTGAAGAACCTCTCTGTCATCGAGCCCGGTCGCGTCGGGGCTCGTTATGTTCGAGGTCTGACGGGGCGAACGCCGGGAAACTCGCGAACCGGCGTCCGCCCTCGCCATGACACTGGGCACGTTTTAGAACTCCTTCAGACTCTTGTCGCCGTCGAGCGACATGAAATCCTCCACAGACTCGCCCGACGGGGTGGCAGCCGCCGTAACGGGTTCAGGCTTCGGCTTCACACTCGATCCCTTGTTGAGATGGGCGACCTTAACGTTAAAATGTTTCTTGGGTGTTTTTGGAGTGGTTCCCATCGAGACAGACGGTCCGGTGTGAGCGTTCCTCCCACCGACCATGGCCGCCAGCTCGTCCACGATGCCTTTGACGGAAGTGGCCTGGGCGGCCAACTCTTCCGCCGCCGAGGCCGATTCTTCGGCACCGGCCGCGTTTTGCTGCGTCACCTTGTCCATCTGGGCAACGGCGGTGTTAACCTGATCCACGCCCTGGGCCTGCTCCTCGGTGGCCTTGCTGATTCCGTCGATTAGGTCGGTCACCTTGGTCACGTCACCGACAATGGCCCCGAGGGCTTTGCCGACCTCGCCGGCGACCTGTGTGCCCTGCCGCGAGTTGTTGACCGCGTTCTCGATCAGTTCGGTCGTCTCCCTGGTGGCCTGGGCGGAGCGTTGAGCGAGGTTGCGAACCTCGTCGGCCACTACCGCGAAGCCTTTACCATGCTCACCTGCACGTGCCGCTTCCACTGCGGCGTTGAGGGCCAACAAGTTCGTCTGGAAGGCGATCTCTTCGATTACTTTGATGATCTTGCTGATCTTCTCGGAGGAGTCGTTGATGCCCGTCATGGCCTCGTTGAGTTGGCCCATCGTCCTGTCGCCTTCGTTGGCGGCCTTGCTCGCCTGGCCCGAAAGATCGTTGGCCTGCTTGGAGTTCTCGGCGTTGGCGCGCGTCATCGCCGCCATTTGCTCCAACGCGCTCGATGTCTCTTCCAGTGACGAAGCCTGCTCGCTGTTACCCTCAGCCAACTGCTGGGAGGCGGTGGACACTTCCCCGGCGGCGTCGTTGACTTGATCGGCGCCTTCGTTCAAGGCGGTGATGATGCGGTTGATCGGCTTGGTGATCCCGCGTGTGATGACGAACGCACAGACAAAGCCCACCACAACCCCGATCACCAGGGAGACGATGATGATAAACTTGGAGCTGGCCACGACGCCGGTGACGTTGGCCGTACTCTCGTCCGCCACTTCCCAGGCACCATTCCCCGCCGTCTGAGCCGCCAGGACGACCTTTCCGCCGATCTCGCCCATCTGAGGTATAATGGTCTGGCGCAACTCATTGTCGTTATTCGCCCAAGACTTGGCGGCCGCCAGGTATGCTTCCGCCGCTTTCGCGGCGCGCGCGATCCGCTCCTGATCTTCGGTTGTCAGAGACGCCTTGCGCAAATCATCTAAAAGGGTGTTCAGTTCTCCGATGAAGTTGTTGAGATCGGTCCAAGCCTGTTCGTCTTGCGTCAACATATAGTCTCTTTCCCGCAGCCGGGTACGATAGGCGGTCTGGTCTACCTGAGCGACGAGGAACACGGCATCAGCGACCTGGTTCGTCTTGCCTTCCTTCGCTTCCAGGTAGCTGGCCGCTACGTCAGACACGGCTGCGCCAACTTCGTCCATCGTCTTGGCCAGCTCACCCAACTCCTCGCTCTCGGCGTCCCGCTCCAACTCGTCGATCCACTTTCTGGCTGTATCAAAGTACTCACGCGTTCCCTTGCGAGCCGTGGCGATCTGCTCCTGTTCGACATTGTCGGGGTGCAGCTTTTCCAACTCGTCATAGCTCTCCAGAAGGGCGGCGATGTTCTTCTCGACCACGCTGAACACATCGGAATACCTTTGATCCTTGGCGAGCATGTACGCCGTAACGCTCATCCGCGTCTCCAACGCCAAAGCATTGATGTGGTTGACGATTGCCAGGGCGTTCTTGGCTTCCATGTATTCGGCCTCTTTGACCTTCATGTAGGCACGGGCTTCCTTACTGACCGCTTGACCCGTGTCATTCATCTCCCGGGTCGCGGTCTTGTTGTTCTTAAGGGCCGCTACACCTTGCTCAAACAACTGGCCGTACTGGCCCACGATCGTACGGACCTCCTGAGATTTGCTGCCGAGGGCCGTGTCGTTGAACTGCTCGGCCACCTTATCGATCTCGTCGAGGCTCGAGTTCAGGCTAGCCAGTTTCTCCTTCGCCTTCTGATGGGCTTCGTCCTTTTGATAGAGGACATAGTTCTTCTCCTCCAGGCCGGCCCCAAGTGCCGAACGTTCCACCCCGGTAGAGTGTTTGACCGCGGGCAGGCTGTGCCCGGTAAGGTCGGCGACGTTCGTGTCGACCCGGCTGAACATGACGTAGCCTGTCACACCAAGTGCGACCATGACAGTCACAACGATTCCAAACCCAAACACTAGTTTTGTTCCGAGTTTCATAATGTGCATTCCTGTATGATTCGTGTTCGTTCCGGTTACCCAAGCTCAGTTGCCGCTCGTAGGTTTCGAGTCCGGCAAGCCTCGCAGTCAAACGACCCTGCCAACGATTCGTTGATCGGATTGCATTCGGAGGTGCTGCATAGACTCAAACGTCTAGTTTGGCGCTCGCCGATAATCGATGAAAAAAGGGTGCCCGAAAGGGCGGTCGCGGCCCTGATTTTTCCATGATTGGCAGGCTTTCGACGCGCCTGGGATTGTTGGCCGTCGCGTGATATCAGGCTGGGGGTGGCGCAGGGCTACTCACAGCATGATCGGGACATTTTGGGGGAGCCGGATGGAATGGTGTGTAGACGTTCCACAAGCATATCTGAGAAGACGATCCGGTCGGCCTCGCTCGGCAGCCAGGGTTGAAGATTGTCCGGGTCCTCGCAGAACGCGATGAGAGAGTCGACATCATCGGAATCGTGTCGCTCAAGGATCATCGCCATCAGGTGGTAACCTATGTTGTGAAGATGTTGTTCGCGCCCATGACCGATGTGGCGCTGGAAGAAAGCGAGAATCTCGGACCGAGTTGACGAGGCAATTCCGTATTCAATCATGCTGAGCCTCTCCCATGTTCGGTTGGGTGGCACTTGCGGAGACCTGCCGCGACAGCGTCCCGTCTTTCTCCTTGCGGACGATTCCGCGCGGCAGGTCTCACGCGTCCGAGTATTGCCGGGTTCGTCGCCCGACATATCGCCGGGTGCCCCACCTTCTTTGAAGGTAAAGGCTCGGTGATGGGCTGACGCTTGACGTTCGCTCGTCGGTCGTGGTGTCCGCCACCTCGAAACGAACTGGGCCGCCGGACTGCCTTGTCATGAGGCATTGGGTTCACGTTTCGGCAGTTCTTGGATTCTCTGGAACACTTCATCCTTTGTCAATTTGCGGAGTTGGGCATTTTCATGCAATTCGATAAACCGTGTGCCACACAATAAATGGAAAAGAAGATGGTCACCGTCTCGGCCAAGCTCGACCTCGTGGTAAACGGTGCCTTCGAAGCCATAGTGACGTTGAATTTCATGCAGGAAATCGCGGATTAGTTGGAGTGAATCGTCAATTGATTTGCGGGCAATTCCAGGAAGTATCTGGTTGGGTTTAATTACGTACGCGGTGTTGCGATGGGCAAGCCGTTTATCGCGAAATCGGCGAATGTCTTCGGTGGAGGATTTGATGCTTTGGAGCTGCACGCGTAAAGGGGCACCCAGCGTTGCAGCGGCATCGGTCGGAAGACACTCGATCAGTTTTGCGAGTGATAGGTTTTGAAACCGTCCGCCTTGGGACTGCGCGGGATCGGTTAGTTTTGTGATGCGAAGGACAACGCTTTCGATTAAGCAGTCCTGAATCGCTCGGATCGCGAAGCCGGCCGCGTTGTTGAGAATGTCGACCGATTCCTGCGAGCCGAAAAGCTGGGTAAAGAGCTTCCAGCAGGCGTGGACACGCCTGACGTCTTGGTCGATTTCCACGTAAACGGGGCCAAGATGCTCATGAAGATCGTCGATGGACATAGTCATTGGAAACCCATCCGTGAAAGAGGCAGTCCTTGCCGCATAACCTTCTGTTTCATGTGGTTGCCAGCGAAACCGGCTTTCTGGGTTTACTTCGGGATAACACTCCGACGGAATACGTTCCTAAAGAGCCGTCTATCAATGGGGTACGGTCCGTAGGGCCGTGTCCGGGCCTCTTCGAGACTCTGGCGAAAAGCACACGGTAGGAGGCACCGCGCGGGCTGAAGCCCGCGGCTCGTAATGTTGTCGGTGCAGTGGCCGTGCCGCATCAATCACACTCCTGCCGACGCAAAGGCTCCGGCAACACGCTGGGGGTCAGCGTGAAGGCAGTATCAGGCAGGGCGTCTGCCGGAGCAAGGCCGGCGCTTTGGCCCGGCCGTGGCGACAGGTGGCCGGCGGTCGGCCCGGGGAATGGGAGGCCGCGCACCGGGCGATGTGGCGTGGCGGGATGCGGGTTCGACACGATGTCACGGCCGGCGGTGACGAGCCGTACGTTACCGGCGCCCCTTTCAGGGGCTTGGCGCTTACGGGCGCCGGTGGTCCGGGGGTTCCACTTCGTTCCACCCCCGGCTACAGACCGGCGCCCCATCCGGGGCGACGGCCGGGTACTCCACCTTCTTTGAAGGTAAAGGCTCGATGATGGGCTCAGGCTTGATGTTCGCTCGTCGGTCATCGCGTGCGGCACCTCGATACGAGGTGGGCAACCCGGGCCATTCACTCTTTGCCGTTTCGATTTTCGACCTTTCGACTTTTGAGCTTTCGACTTTCGACTTTTCAGCTTTCGACGCTTCCGCCGCTCTCCTCACTCACGCTTACCCTCAAGCTTGTCAATCCAGCCCTGCACCTTGTCCACCATGTGCGGCATCCCGATCTTCTCGTACAGCTCGACCGCTTGCCCCCACAAACGCCGCGCCTCCGCCGGATCGCCCCGCGTCTGATAGATCAGCCCCAGGTTGCCGTACTGGTTGGCCATCCCTTCCAGCCGGCCCAGCTTCTGGTCGATCTCCAGCGCCTTGCGATACATCGCCTCCGCCTGCTTCGAATCGCCCCGCTTCTGATAGACCACCCCCAGGTTGCCGTACTCGCTGGCCATCCCTTCCAGCCGGCCCAGCTTCTCGTCGATCACCAGCGACTTGCGGTGCATCGCCTCCGCCTGCTCCAGATCGCCCCGCGTCTGATAGATCACCCCCAGGTTGCCGTACTGGTTGGCCATCCCTTCCTGCCGGCCGAGCTTCTCGTTGATCTCCAGCGCCTTGCGGTGCATCGCCTCCGCCTGCTCCAGATCGCCGCGCGTCTCATAGACCAGCCCCAGGTTGCCGTACTGGTTGGCCATCCCTTCCAGCCGGCCGAGCTTCTCGTCGATCTCCAGCGCCTTGCGGTGCATCGCCTCCGCCCGGTCCAGATCGCCCCGCGCCTGATAGATCAGCCCCAGGTTGCCGTACGAGGCCGCCATCCCTTCCTGCCGGCCCAGCTTCTCGCTGATCTCCAGCGCCTTGCGGAACATCGCCTCCGCCTGCTCCAGATCGCCCCGCGTCTTATAGATCAGCCCCAGGTTGCCGGCGTGGACCGCTTCAGATTCCCGGTCTTTCAGGCGACGCGCGGCCACCAGCGCCGACTCCAACCACCCGGCCCGCTGCCTCGGGTGTTGCCGCAAGGCCAAACAGCGCGCTCCCGCGTCTGCATAAGCACTGCACAGCTTTGCGGCCCCGTCGTCCGTCTCGACCCGTGAGCGACACCATTCAAACCCGGCCTCGATATTCGCCCGCTCCAGATCGAACCCGGCCAGTCCCGCCAGGGCCTCGTCGCCGCCTTTCTTATACGCCTGGTTTGCTTCCGCCAGCACCTGGCGGTAATGCTCGGCGTGGCGGCCCCGGGCCGGCAGACGATCCGCATCCTGGAGGCGCCCGTCCGCGTACAGCCGGACCAGGTCGTGCAGGTGGTAGCGCCGGGACGTCTGGTTCCACTGCAACAGGCTGTAGCGGCGCAGCTCGGCCAGCGACTCGCCCGCCTCGTCCACTTGCACGCCCCACACCGCAGCCGCCCCCCCGCGCGCAAAGCTCTCCGCAAAGACCGCGAGTATCCGGAACCGCCCCCGCAGCTCCTTGCTCAGTTGCCCCTCGCTCAGACTGATCGTCGCGTCGACCTCGCTCCATTCTCTCACTCGACGGCGCTCATCGCCCAACCGGCCGATGTACTCCCGCGGAGTCAGCTCCGGCGTT
>Ga0114922_10004168_pt1 | contig 13423 bp, 10 predicted proteins | sample AartaG_FD_100975 | JGI IMG/M metagenome (GOLD analysis project Ga0114922, IMG submission 100975) | Deep subsurface microbial communities from Aarhus Bay to uncover new lineages of life (NeLLi) - Aarhus_00045 metaG | ecosystem: Environmental > Aquatic > Marine > Oceanic > Sediment | place... | reverse complement strand
TGAAAGGGAAATAGGAGGAATAGGAAGGGGAGTTGCGGGAAAAATCCCGTTCAGGCATTTCATAACGCTCGTGCAAATTGCACGTGGTGAGTTCTCTGAACTCCTCGAAGTCATTAAAAGAAGTGGGTTTGAGGTTCCCGAAGACGAAGAGGGAATAAAGGAGATAGAGAGAAAAACTAAATATGTAGAGAATTGGCTGCGGAAATACGCTCCGCAAAATGTGAAGTTCGAATTGCAATCGGCGCTGCCGACAGAAGAGATAAAGCAGTTGTCGGTAGAGCAGAGGAACGCATTGAAGCTGATGGCCGGCGAACTAAAGGAAGGTACGAGCCTGGATGCTTCGGCGTGGCATAATACAATATACGAGGTTGCTTCCGCTACAAACATAGAAGCGAAAGAGGTATTCAAAGCGATTTATGTCACACTGTTGAAACAGCCTTCGGGACCCCGTGCGGGTTGGCTGCTCGCTTCGTTGGATACGGAATATCTTAAGCGAAGGTTTGAAGCGGCGGGAGAAACATAAGTCACATTAACAAACTCACTTTAGTCTTCCTTTTGCTTATCACTTCCCCCGTATCATGATCAACAACCTTAATCTCTACCTCTTTCGGGGCCTCTTCAAATTCCGACAGCCAACTCCGCCTAACCGTTTCAGCCTTTCCCGGAGTGAGTGTAATCACATCCGATTTCTTATTGTTCACCTCAACATACACCCTTCTCGATTCCACATCCAACTTCTCAAAAGAAGATTTGAGTTTTATCAAAACTATCCTTGATGTTATCGGTTCAGAATATTCCACGCCCACTTTGACCTTTTCTTTTGGCTTCGCAAGTTTTAGAGTCACAACAGGAACAACAGTCTCCTGCAAACTTAATCCACCATGAACGAATTCAGGTGCTTCTCCTTGCACGGCAAAGATAGAAGTTCCAGCAGGGAATCCAAGCAATAAATCGCCACTAATACCAAGCGCATCCGCCTTAGCCACAAAATTACCTTCTGATGAGTTTATTGCAAACCTCCATTTAACAACCTCTCCCTTGCAGGACACCCTTTCTGGCTCTTTCCTGAGGTAAAGGAATCCATGGTCTCCTCCGAGAACAACACTTTTGAAACCTGCATCTCTGAGTTTCAAAATCCGACTTGAGAGCTTTTCAACGATTTCAAAAAGATTTTGAGGTGCTATATCTACGATTTCCCCCAACCTGTCTATTTCCCTCATCATTACAACCAAAACATCCGTTCCTGGAATATTTCGCGAATCGAAGTCCATTACAGATATTCCTCTTTCTTTGAGATAAGCGACTCTCTCGGATTTATCTGTAACCGACTTATTTCCAATCGAAACCTTAAGCAAGTTATCAAATGCGAGTGAGAGTTGTGCATCTGGTAGCAACGCAGCCATTCCTACCTCGGTTATGCTCGGCAGAACACCAAAAAGCCACTCTACTTTTACCTCCTCCACGCCCACCCCCAACTCTTCTACGAGCATTTTTGCGAGGTCAAATCTAAGAGCATCGGTAAAGAATACAGCAACGGGTTTCTCCGCTCTTGTCACGTATGACCAGAAGGAAGATAGATTTTGCTTCCATCCCTCTTTCTTAACTGCCTCCAGCAATCTTCTATTTACCTTGTCGAGGTAAGTTTCGTAAGCGACATAAGCGGGAGTTATTAACGATTCTTCACGCCCGAAATCGAAAGTAGAAAGTTCTAAAACCATGCTATCGAACTTCCACCAACTTGATACATATTTATCAATAATCTCGTCCCTGTTCATTCTTTCATATTCTTTTAAAGCTTCACCACATCCTTTAAACAACCTTGAGGCAATCCGGATAGGTTTCCAGTATTTTACACGCATATTCTTCGCCCAGAAAGACTCAACTCTTCTCTCTGCTATTTTCTCAATTGAATCAACCTTATCCCCGTAATTCTCAGGATTTGTTGAACTCAAAAGCTCATCAAGAATGAGTTCGTCAATTTCCGGGAATGTATCAACAGAAAACAGTGCTTCTTTCAGTTGCAGATGCTCTTTGATATTTATTTCTCTCCCAACCTCATCTACCGCTGCCACGTAAGATTCTCTAAACCGGGCATCGTTTCGCCACCTTCTTAGAATCGAAGAAACAATCTGTATCTTCTCCGGCTTTGGTAGAAGTGTGAAAATATCCATCGACTGCTCCCCTTTATAAACAAGTTCGCCGAAGAGAAAGGTTTTCAAAAGTTTATCTCGCACCTCGTTCGCATCCTCGCGCTCTACCTCCACAAATTCACTTAGTTTTTGTAGCCAGAAATTGTAGATTTCCGCTTCTTTCAGTTCGCTGGCTATTTCTTCCGGCTTTACAATAAACTTTATTATTGCCTCCTCTTCATCCCACCGCGACAACTCAAATGCAATAGCGAAGAGAGAATCAACTATGAGTTCTGTTGCTGGCTCCTTTTTCCCTATTAAAATGTTCCAGTTCTTGACGAGCTTTGAAGAGTTTTTCTCCAGCGCTTTAATCAGCTCTATGTTTAGACTCAGCTTACCTTTTCTGGTTAAGACATCTGTCAAACTCAAAATTTCTTTACTGCCGATGAACTCCCAGTCTCTGAGAAAATTTGTCGCCTTCTCAGGAATGTAAACAACCCACTTTTTATCAAAGTCGGGGTCTTCATCCTCGAGCTTGAACCTTAAAGCCAAATAACTACCTCCAAATTTCAGCAGTTTCGCTCCTTTCGGCACCACTTTTTCCACTATCGGTTCGAAAGAAGCGAGAGGGTCATACCATACGAACAACCCTTTCTGGAGCTTTTCCTTCACTATCTCCTTAAGCCATTTTTCCAGTGTCATCCTTTCACCCTATCCGCTGTTTTTGGCATTATCCCCGCCTGTTTTAACGGTTCTATATTGACCCTTACTCCATGATCCCTTTCGGGCTTATATTCATCTTGTGTTATTTCTTCGACCTTCTCCCCAACCCACTTACTTTTACTCGTAACTTTTATCTCATGTGGTTTTAAAAGATTTTTAAGCGCATTGTCAAATGCCTTCAGTTCCTCGTATTTCGCCATTGCGGATTCAAATTCGTTCTCCACTTCTCTCTTCTCTTTTCCATCTACCTTTGACAGTTTGGCTTTAATATTTTCGACCTCCATTCTCGATGCTTCAAATACGGGTTTGAGGTAAAGCTGTCGGGCTTTTGGAATAGTATCCTCATCGAGCTTGTGCCAGTAGCTAAAGCAACTGAATGATGACTTCCCTTTTCCATGCCTGAGCCTCTCACTTGAAAGTTGCCATATAACGGGACGCAGCCGGTAAAGTGTCGTGTGAAACGCAAAAAACTCTTTTGCGAACCAATCATCAATGCTCATTTTCAAAACTTTCGTTAGTTCACTCTCTATTCTGTCGAGTTTTTCTTCGCCAAATTCGTCAACAAGCTTTGTTATTACCCTCGTTGCCATTCCAGACTCTTTTCGGGTTCCTAAAAACATGTCGCTCACTGGAACTATGCCATCTTCATCTTCTTTCATTATTTCAAGTGCGAAATAGGAAAGCAGTCTTTTTATATGCTCCTCTGCGGGCATGACTTCATATTCGTTTTCTGATGCGATTTTTTCTTTTTTGGGTTTAACAACTGCAGTGGAGATTTCTTCTTCGATAAGCCCCCTGTCTTCTTCTGAGATGCCGTAGATGTGGTAAACTTCATCGTCTATGGCGTTTTGTATTTCCTCCAATCTTTTTCTTAGTTTTAACTCTCTTTGAACGCACTCATTAGCTAATGCAATGATGCTTGCTTCTTTGTCCCATTTTTTGCCTTCCCCTCTTATTTCCTTTGCTGATTCAAAATCGCTCAACTCGAAGTCTTTTGCGATGGGATGGTTTGTTACGGGGTTCCAGTCATGCGAGAAGCCGCTCCAAGCTTGCAAAATCCAGGGCATAATGAATTGCGTTGAGGGTTCGTTGCCAGTGTCATACTCACGGAGGAGGAAGTAAGCTTCTTTTGCGAGGTTTTCAAGTATATCATCGGGATTTGCTAAAGGGATATTGGACAGATAACCTACAGATATGTCTTTATCGAGGCCCATTACAGCGATGAACATTCCTGCTATTTTTGATTTCAATGTAGCCATGCATCCAAAAATTGAGGAGTTTTTTGGAAAAATCATTGAAACTGTTACATTTGTAATAACTCCTTTAGGAATATAGCCAACGTCTAAACGTTCTAAACGTTTTCCCCCAGTTTGTGGGTTCATAACCCATCCCAGTCCTTTATGGAAGTAAAAATCTTCGTTTTTTACGACCCATTTCCATTTACCATCAAGATAGGGATATCTCTGAATAACATATTGCTTAATTTCTTCACCATTATTTTCCCAATTGACGACATTAGATACATCATAATAAAATGCCTTACAAACCTTCATCAAAGGCACCCACTTCTTATGATATGTTTCTTCTCTGCTTGTTGCTATATCGTCAACATCAACCTCCCACCAGAATCGTGTGAACCTCGAATCATCTGCTGTTGCCAGCCCCTGTTTAACATCAGCAATCTTCGGCTTATCCTTCTGCCCGGCAACGTCTCTATCCAGCGGTGGATATTTCTGGAATAACTCCCTTAAGGATTTGGAAGCCCAGTATGCGTAAGGCGAGCCTGGTATTTCTGCAAGGTCGCCTAATTTTACCGTGTATATGTGTTTTGGCATGGTATCACCTATATATCTTGTCTTTTACAGCATAATGATTTTCGATGTTTAATTTTCATCTCTTACCAACCTATCAATTTCGGTTCTTTTTGAAGGGTCCGTATAAAATGTTGCTTTATCATTGTTCCACTTCACCTTATTATCACGTCTATCTTGCCTTATATATCCTCTGCAGAGCAAAGAATGCACACACTCTTTCACTTCTTTTGAAGAGGAATAGCTTGATCTCATGATTATTTCTCCAAAGTTCAACCTGTGCGGACTGGTTCTGAGAGCTTTTAGAATTTCCATCTCTATCAGAGGCAGAGTTGTTCGATTTCCTGATACTTGGCGAAAGTTAGAATATACAATCCTACCTCTACGGAAAACCATAAGTTCTCCAAATCTAAAACTTTCCCAAGCCTCATTCGTGAGTCCTTTTGTCGCAACTATAAACCCCCTCTGACTCGGGTCTTTCTTTTTGGCAAGGTCTACTTCCTCCAGTTCCACCTTCAAGTCTGGGTCTATCAGGTGGATTTTACCATAAGGAGGCTTTCGACGAAGAAAGCAAAGACCTTTGTGACCTTTTTCATCATAATAACAGAATAAGAATTCTCCATCTGAGAATAGGCAGTTTAAATCACCATCACCATATTTATTAATTTCCTTCAGTTTCCCCACCAACCATTCAAAATCCCTTTTCTCCCAATGCTCCATCCTTCTCTCTTCAATACACTTAAGAAGATGACAAAACACATATTCTGAATCTGTTCCTCCAATGGGTTTAAATCTCCCTAACTCCAAAGATTTATAGTTGTGCAATGTGCCGTTGTGGGCAAAAACGTATTCTCTCCCGTTAAGTTCTCTGCAAAAGGGGTGTGTATTTTTATGACACGGTGGAGCACTGGTGCTTCGCCTCACATGAGCAATAAAAAGGTTGGCTCTTACCGCTGGATAATCTCTTACGAATTCAGATAGTTTACTTTTCACCGCTTTTAGTGGCTCTTTAATAACTTGTGCTGATGCCCCCTCAGGATAGAAGGCTAACCCCCAACCATTAGGATTCTTCTCCCCCCTGCGACGAAATCCTTTGAAAGATATAATTGGTCTTACAGGTTGGTTGTATGACATTCCCAACAGCTCGCACATGGTTTCACCCCCTTACAGTTTTCGCTTACCTGATAAGTTTGCATATTTACCGACATAAATGGGTTTTACTTCCCCTATCTCAAGTTGCTTCCACTTTTCATCTTTCTCTACCTTCTCAGCCAGAATCTTCTCTAACTCCTCTATTCTATTCCCTTTTCGTATTATGTGATTTATCCTTGCTGCTCTGTTAGGCGACGTAGCCAGAATTAGCTTACGCCGTAGTAATATTCTTCTTCGTATATTTCGACGGATTCCGTTTCTGCTTTAATTCTGACATAAGGTAGAGAGCTCTCTTCGATGAGTGCATACTCCCCTTCCCTGGTTCGTTTTAAAAAGGCTATCAATATATCCGCTTCTTTTTTCATTTTTTATCCTTCAATAATTTTACCTATGACCTCCTCCCAGCTCTTTAAATGCCTGAGTTGTTCCCAGAATTCTTCAAACACATCGTCCAAAAGCTGAGTTGTACTCTTCAGATTTGCGTAAAGTTCATTGAAATCCATTTGCTTCTCATTCCATCTGCTTAGAACATAATGCTTCTTCAAGAGGTCAGTTCTTATTCTATTCTCAGGCGTGTTCATAATATCTGCTTCTACGCAAAACTCACATTCACACTTCAACTCTGGCACCGTCTCAATCAACTCTTGAGCTCTGTATAAAGGCACAACTTTATGAATTTTTGGAATGTAATATGTCTTTGTGTATCTGCCGGTTGCGGCAATGTAAGGATTTCTGTGTTCCCCATAAGCAATGCCCTGAACAACACAATCAATTAACCCCAACTTTCCAAGTAATACGGAAAAAGCACCACCATACAAATTCATTATTGGCTTCTTTAATTTTGAGAGCTTTTTGAAGAACTCAACATACTTCTCCAGCATTTTTACATCTTCCCCCTCTTCTCTAAAATCAGAAACCCAAACGCAGAAGCCATCAACTCCCTCTATTTCAAACTTCGAGATGAGTTCTTCTGCCTCTGATAAAAGGTATTCTTCTATGGCTATCACAGCATAAAGCTTACCATCCCCTTTAAGAGCTATTGACTTCCTTAGCATTTCAAGATTTAACTCGAATGATTCTGAATGTATACCCTCTATTAAGAAATAAGGTGCCACAATTATTCCCGGCTCCAACCCATATCCTGATATCCCGAAGAGCTCTAACCCTCCGGAAGACATCTTAATCTTGTCTCTTTGATATGCTATCGTAGCTTTTACAAAGGCGTCCAGGTTCTCTTTTAACTTATCAATGAGTATCACCCCTTCTTCAACACATTCAGAAATTTTAAATGCTTCTGCAACATTTATCGCCCATTCCTTCTCTTTTAATGTGAGTAACACGAGTTTATGTGTTGGGTCAATAAAAAACGGTTTCTCAACAGAAAAAAGAAGGGATAACGTAAATTTTGTAAATTGCTCAAGAATAGAGGCTTCTATAACAAACCCATCGTAGTAATTCCTCAATTTCTTGAAGACTTCTCCATCAGTTTGAAGCACTCGATAATATATTTTTGGATTCATCTTATCCCAACCTTTTCATTATATCTTTTAGAATCTTTTCTTTTCTCCATTCCATAGTCCTATCAGACCACTCAGCGTTGATTATCACTTCAGCAGAACCATCAACGGAAATCAATCCAATTCCATGCTTTTTTAAAATTTCGCAGTCCACCTTGTTGAGATGTTCACGGCTGATAGCGAGATAACTTCTATCAACATAGAATAGCCTCGAGAATGCCTGCCGAAATCCAATCTTCCAATTGCTAATCTTTGCTTCAATAGCCCGTATTTCCGGGTTGGCTTTTTGTTTTTGAACACATAAAACATCTATTTCCCTCCTTGAGCAGTCTTGAACCCTATATTCCAAAAATATGTGGTAATCGTCACTAAATAAGTCAAAAAGTTTAGGATAAAGGCTGCTTTCTCTCGTTCTAATCACCTATACCGCTCTCTAACTAATGATTTTTCTGCATATTCAGGATACTCATTGTAAACACGCCGCAAAAGTTCATCGTGGCTTAAAGAGCCGTAATCTTCAACAATTATCTCTATCATCTTCAAAATTTCTCCTGGTATCTCCTTACTCACCCGTTCATTAAATAGTTCCACACCTTTGTCCGTGATGCTTATTTCTGTTACATTTTTCCCTTTTGCTATTTCAACTAAATCCAAATTTTGAAGGAATCCAAAGTTATCATAGATTTCCTCTGTAAATGGACCGAAATTGTCCGCTTTAAAACTCAGCAACGGTTCTGATAAAATCGGTTCGAATGCTTTTTTTTCCGTTTCAAACGCTATTTTTGTGAATTTCGTGATTTTTATTGTCCCCCCGAACTTCAGATAATATTTTGCTAAAATAGCCAAAACAATAGCCTGCGATGGTAATTTCTTTAAGGATTCCCTGAGTTTACCAACATAAATAGGTTTTACCTCTCCTATCTCAAGTTCGCTCCACCCCTCTTCCTCCTCAACTTTCTCTGCTAAAATCCTCTCTAACTCATCCACTTCTTCCTTCATATAATTATCTTTATAATCACCCTCTATATCTTTTTTTCTCTTTATTATTGCAATCTCTTGTAGTCTTAAGGATAAACCTCTTTCCCTTTTCCCTTGTCACAATTATTACTAAACATTTGCCATAGAATTTGCCAATTATAGCATAGTTGTCCCCTTTGATGAGCCTTACAACCTTTTTGCTATGGTTTAATACGTGAAGAACTTCACCTATCGTAACATTATGCTTAGCTATGTGATTTATTGTTTCGTCATTGTAAACGAGTTCAATTTCTGCCCATCGGTTCATTGATTTTTAAAGTGTATCTAAACTTTTAAAACATTTAGTTTTAACCCTTCCATTCTTATTTCTGATAATTTTTTTCAAACATCACCCGTTTCTCATCCCACGCATAATCCGTGAGTTTAAAGAACGTAACAGGATGCTCCTCCCACTTCACTCCATCTCCCTCACACCTTCTCCGCAACGTGAACGCTGCATATCTCGCCGTCGCTCCATCGAGTACGTTAAACCCCAAATCAAGAACAACTTCTGGCAACGCATCATCACGCAAAATCTCCTCCCTCAACTTCTGATGCGATTTCAAAAACATAAATGTTCTGCCTGTAAGAGCACCGACATAACCCCGGGGCTTGCATAAGTCAATCGCCTGCTCTATAAATGCAGTGTAATAATCACGATGTGTTCTTTGATAGCGTTCCTTTGCATACTCCTTGCATTTCGCAGGCATCGCTCCATACGGGGGGTTCATCAAAATGACATCATAATAATTGGTAAGCACATCAACAAGACTAATCGCCTTTTCTGCATCAAACCCGAAAAGCATAGTGCCCATATCCTTCGATTCCGTCGCTTCTTTGAGGAACACCCTTATTTTCTCCACTATTTCATCCATCGTATCCTCCTTAGGTATCGCCTCAGGAATGAAGGTTGCAAGTTGTTCCTGAACAAAAGAAGCTTTTGTCCATTCCTTTTTCCTCGCTTCAAATAATTCCATGAGAGGTTCTCGTATTCTAAGTAACGAACCTATTTCAAAAGCGTTCTCGCACGCCCTCAACGTCTCTTCTACTATATTTCTCACTTTTCTCTTAGCATCAAACTGGGAAAGGAATTTTCTCCTCAATTCGCCATCTACGAAGTGTATGTCAGCGCATACGACGTTCATTCTCCTGAGTTCAAACTCTTCAGCACCCTCTTCATTCTCTTGCTCGAACGCAGTTCTTGCCTTCAAATACAGAGCCATTGCCGCTATCTGCGTCGCCCTCAAATCTATATCTATCCCATAAAGGTTTCTCTCAAGTATTAACGCTGGTATTTCCCAAGCTGGAATTTCATGACGCTCTTCTTTCCACATCTCCATCAGCAGGTCAAAGGCACCAAGCAAGAAATGTCCACTCCCACACGCAGGGTCAAGAACTTTTATATCCTCTACCTTTACTTCATCGGGCTTTAACTCATTTTCTGTCGGCACGAGATAATCCAATCCCCGCTTTGTATCTGGCTTCGTATCCAGCCACAATTTCCCAAGTGTGTTTTGAACAAGAAACTTCACTATCCAGTCAACAGTGTATTGTTGATTAAGAGGCGGAACTTCGTCTGGTTGAGGACTTCCTCGCATCCTCTTCCTTATCTCCTCCTTCTCTTTCGTGTTGAAATACTGGTATGCCCATCCAATGGTTTCAAATTGTCTCAGAATATCTTCTGGTATTTCTGAGATAATCCTCCTTACCCCTCGGTATGCCACGAGCGAAGGTTGCAGAATTGCATAAGGATCGTTCAAATCAAATAGATGCGAGATACATCCTCCTAAATCTTCATAAGCGTCCTCTAACGCCCTGAAAGCCAACCCTTCTGGATTTGATACAAGCTCCGGGTGCATATCAAGCAAATCTCTCTCCCTTCTTGACCGCCCCTCATACTCCCTCGTTATTACTGTCTCTTTTATCAACTCGTGAACTTCTGAAATCCTCAAAGCAAGTATCCTGTTGAAAAATGTAAATGCTGCATATTTCACATACCTTCTTCTTGCTTTATCATAATCCTCACTTTCTCTCTTCAGTGCTACTTCGAGCCGTTCACGCACATTTTGTTTTTCCTTGCCAATTCGTTCAATTTTCTTATCGGGCATTAGCCCGTATGTTCGGAGCAATCTGTCAAACTCGCCTTCCAGCAATTTCCTGCTTCTCAGAACAACACCTTCTATTTTTCTCCTCTGTTCCTTTGAAAGCATTACTCACTTACCCCTCGGCTTAATCTTTATATCAACCTCAAATATGCCCTTATACTTCGCAAAATAGTTCCTAAGCTTTTCTATAATCTCCTTAGCCTCTTCACTTCGCAGCTCTTTTATTATTTCGAGGGTTTTTGGTTTCTTCTCAGGTTCGGGTATAAGCTTATCAAGCTCTTCCAGCACCTTTTGTTTCAGTCGCCTTACAAAATCCTCATTCATATCCGTAAAATACCTTCCGCACGTTTTGCAGTATAATGCACCCGGCTCAAAAACCAAATTTTTACACTGATATTTCATTAATTCCTCTTCCTTCTTTCTCGCCTCTTCCGGCTTCAATTCAAAGGCATTATGGTTTTTAACCACCTCGAAAGCATCTATAATCCACTTATTAAACTCTTCATGCCGCTCTTTGTATTTTCTGCTGAATGTATCCATCAAACTACTGTAATCCCCAGCTACTTCGTTTATCCTATCCATAACCGCTTCTGACACGAGTGTCTTTCTGATGTCATCAAGTTTTTCGCTGAAATCCGCCAGAGCATTCCCCACAACAGGATTTTCAATAAATTTCTTTATCTCGCGATATTTCCCAAAATCAAAACTCTCAAGTTTCTTCACGGTTTTAAAATTCTTTTTTACATCCTCTTCTCTTTCTAAAAACACCCTTAACCTCGCATTCGGCTCCTCTACCTTTACAACTTCCTCAATTGCTTTGATAAAAATATCAATTCCGTCTCTTATTCCAACGGGCAGCTCGTTATCAATAACTCTTGTTCGGAACAGTTTCGCATCGCTCCACCTCTTTTTCACCACATCCCTTACCTTTTCCGCAGTTTTCTCAAAAGTATCGTCACTCCTAACACCGAAAATTGACGATAGCAGCTCTCTTGCTTTCCTCCAATTAACTTCTGGAAGCATATCAAAACTCGCTCTGTTAAATTGCGTGCTTTTCGCAAAAACCGCACTGAGTTCGGGTATTGCTGAAAAATATTCTTTGTTATCCCTCATAACTAATATTTTACCTGCTTTGAACAAACTCGCTACCGCAAGTCGCACCATCCTTGGGTCCCAACCATAAGGTGGTTTATCAAATTCTACAATCAAATCCTTTCCTGTCCTCGACAGACCATAACTTCTACGATGCTCTATTTGCTTCAAAACCGTTGACGGCACCTCCGCACTCACATTTATTGTGCTGTTCACAAGGATACCCGAGTCCTGATATATCGCTGCAATCCTTACTCCCGGTTTCCACTTAAGAATCTCTGCACATTCCTCATCCCTTTTTGGTCGTGCATCAACAAATTCAGAATAAACTTCTTCAGCAATCGGTTCTAATCGCTCCTCAAGCGTCTTTTCAAAAGAATCAAAGGGTGCACTCTTCACTCCACTCACGTATACCACGCCTTTCCCAAAAATAGATTCTATTTTCCTCGGTATTATGTCCGTTATGTTCCTCATGCCTTCCTCGTCGAGAACTTTTCTGTACTTCTTCTGTTCCTCCGTAGATGTCAATGTCCTGAATTGCTCTGCCGTTTTCCCAACTGCTATCGTCCTCTCAACAATACTTTCAAATTCGGAATCATGGGCTGCAAGCCAGTAAACGGCTTTCGAGCTGTCTGAACTATCTCTCGATATTTCTTCTTCCTCCTTACCTGAAAAAGGACTGTAAATTACCACTTTCAAGTCCCCTTCGGTTATTTCCTCACCGTCAATTGTGAATTCCACATCAAACGGTCTTCTGGATTTGCCATGTTGATACTGGAATTTCTTTAATTTCTCTTCAAGTATTCCCTCCAAAAACTTCCTCTTTTCCGATATCCTTGGTGAATTCTCCCTTATTCGCTTCTCAAGCTCGTTCTCCTCGTATGTCAGCAGTCTGTAAGCCCCTTTTTCCTCCACCACCCATCCATTCGCTCTTAACACGTCCAAACATTTCTTGACTGCTTCTCTGTACTTATTTTTATCCATACTGACATCGTGGAAAAGAACTGCTGAAATGTTATCCAAAGAACATGGCACCTTCTCCTCAATGTTCTGGAGCAAAAATAGAGCCTTTGCCACCGAAGAGATTTTGAACCCTTCTATTTCTCCAAGTTCTCCTATCTCATCTTGTATTATTGCATGATAATCTGATTTTATGAACCTCAAATCTGCACTTATGGCATCGTAAAGAATATCAAAAGTTACGAAAGTCCCAAGCTCCTTTTCCGCAAAGCAATCAATGTCACCCTCTCCTTTTAATATCGCATGCACGATTTTTAGCATTGAGCGCTCCCTCGCACTGAACCGCCTTGCATCATCAACTGTTCTGACAAGTGCCCTCGAAATATCCTGCAAAAGGCGAATTGAATATGGCAAAAAGGGATAAAACTTTATGAAGTCCTCTTCATTTATGTCTGTCGGAAACTTCACGGATTTTAAACCCAAAACTTCTGAAATTACTCCCGATTTATTCTGATAAAATTCCCTTAACATCCCTATCGCCTCAACCTTCTTTTTAAGCATCCTCTCAGATACAACTTTCTCAACGCCCGCAGGTGTCAATGAAAAATGTCTGAATCTGTCTCTTAACCACTCTAACTTCTGTCTTTCCACTGCAAAAGTGGTAACCATATCCATTAAAGCTTCTTGTGATGTCGCAATCAGCCAAACCTTCCCTTCTCCTTCTTTTACTACCTGTTCCGCTAATGCGTTCAGGTCGGTAAGCCTTTCTGTGCTATCTCCCACATACAACCCCACCATGCGTGTTCGGTTAAGTAACCCATCGCTCCATCAACCTCTCCCGCTTAACATTAGGATCGCATCCTTGACCGAGATAAATATCGTATAAGGTAAGCATATCAAGTTTCAGCCCCATACAT
>Ga0114922_10004167_pt1 | contig 13425 bp, 12 predicted proteins | sample AartaG_FD_100975 | JGI IMG/M metagenome (GOLD analysis project Ga0114922, IMG submission 100975) | Deep subsurface microbial communities from Aarhus Bay to uncover new lineages of life (NeLLi) - Aarhus_00045 metaG | ecosystem: Environmental > Aquatic > Marine > Oceanic > Sediment | place... | reverse complement strand
CCACCAGCAATCATGAAATCTCCAATTTCAATTCCTAAGGCGTTGAATATTAATTTCCCCAAAAAGATAAATAATATCGCGAGGAATCCGGCTGTGAACATTGATTGTACGATGACCTTTCGCCTCTCCGCCTTGGAGAAATCATGGGTGAAGGATATAAATATGGGTAGAGTTCCGATGGCGTCAACTGCCACGAATAGTGGAATCAAAGAAAGTAGGATATTTGTGATCAATTGTTTTTACGTACGTATACGGAATTTGTATATGTAATACTCATTACAGCAAAAGGGGAAATTGTCAACAAGTATATGTAATTGTCGTATGAAACATCACTATTACCCCCATTGTCAATATACAATGAGACAATGTGCATTTTGATCCAATGTACTTATTTTCATTGTATCATTTTAACACATTCTTACGCATCGCATTCCGGTCAAAAAAAACATAAAAAACAATTTTTTAAAATATTACCATGTATATAATAATGGGCCTTATGTTTTATATTGCTGGCATATTTTTTGCATTATATGATTTGGGCACAGGCCATCGATTTATTGATGACTCGTTGCTATGAATAAGGAGGTGACTTTTATGAACCTGGTTAGATGGGAACCTTTTAAGGAGCTGTCTTCAATCAGAGGACAGATGGACCGATTGCTCGAATCATTCTTCAAACGTGGAGAGACAATGGATGGGTTGTGGACACCTTCCATCGACTTTTCTGAGACGACGGATGAATTCGTCATAAAGGCGGATATTCCTGGACTCGAAGAAAAAGACCTCAGCGTAACCCTTTCCGGTAATAACCTTTTAATAAAAGGTGAACGGAAAGAAGAGAAAGAGGACAAAGGGAAGCATTACCACAAAGTTGAGAGAAGTTATGGGAGTTTCCAACGAAGCATCCCCCTTCCTGATGTTGTGGATGCTGATCGGATAAGCGCCGACTATCAGAACGGTGTTTTGGAGGTTCATCTTCCAAAGACAGCTTCCGCGAAACCGAAAGAGATTAAGATTAGTACCAAGTAACAAAGAGAGGGGCCTGTGCCCCCTTCCTTAATTGATGCAGAAGGATAAAGTAATGGCAAAGCAGCTACTTTATAATGAAGAAGCACGAAATGCAATGTTTCATGGCATCACTAAGATGTCAAGTGCTGTACGCGTAACCTTGGGTCCGTGTGGAAGGAATGTTCTTCTTGATAAGAAATATGGCGCACCAACAGTAACAAATGACGGTGTTACCATTGCTAAAGATATCGAGCTTAAGGACCCCTTTGAAAACCTTGGTGCGCGAATTCTTAGGGAAGCGGCTGTAAAAACAAATGACATAGCTGGAGATGGAACAACAACGGCAACGGTTCTTGCCTATTCCATCGTCAAAGAAGGAATGAGAAATGTTGCCGCAGGGGTCGATCCCATGGGAATAAAACGGGGGATCTCAAGTGCAGTGAGTGCTGTAATAAAAGCACTTAAGGAAATTGGCAGGGATGTTAAGGAGAGAAAGGAAATTCTTCATGTTGCGACTATATCAGCAAACAATGATACGGTAATAGGTACACTTATTGCTGATGCCATGGATGTGGTAGGACGTGATGGCGTTATCACGGTTGAAAAATCAAAATCCATGGAGACTAATTTCAAAGTTGTTGAAGGTATGCAGTTTGATCGTGGTTATATCTCACCCTACTTCATCACTGATCCGGAAACGCTTACAGTAACCTTGAACGATCCTTATATCCTTATTTCTGAGAAGAAAATTACAAGCGTGAAAGACCTTCTTCCCATTCTCGAAAATGTCGTCAAGTCCAATAAACCCCTTCTTGTTCTTGCAGAGGATGTTGAAGGTGAAGCGCTTTCAACACTGGTAGTGAACAGGATCAGGGGTACGTTACAATCATGTGCTGTAAAAGCTCCTGGATTTGGAGATAGAAGAAAGGCAATGCTTCAGGACATTGCAATTCTGACGGGTGGGCGTGTTATATCAGATGAACTTGGTAGGAAAATGGAAAAGCTTTCACTCAATGATTTGGGAAGAGCAAAATCAGTCAAGATAGACAAGGAAAATACCACCATCATCGAAGGTTATGGAGACAAGAGGGAAATCGATAAGAGAATCGCTCAACTTAAAAAACAGATAGATAAGACAACGTCAGATTACGATCGGGAAAAACTACAAGAGCGTCTTGCAAAACTCTCACGGGGCGTTGTAGTGATTCATGTGGGTGCTGCGACTGAAGTTGAACTCAAGGAGAAAAAACATAGAGTCGAGGATGCTATCTCTGCAACCCATGCTGCAGTTGAAGAAGGTATTGTTCCAGGGGGCGGGATTGCTTTGCTCCGTGCAGCCAAAATAATCGATGGTGAATTGTACAATGGTTTACCAGAATCTGAGAAAGTGGGCTTTCAAATTGTTAAAAAAGCGTTGGAAGAACCCCTTCGCCAGATTGCGATAAATGCTGGACTTGACGGTTCTCCAGTGGTCGAGAAAGCAAAGACCAAGGCAAAATACAACGGTTTTGATGCCCAGCGTAAAATTTGGACCAATATGATTGAGGCAGGAATAATTGATCCATTAAAAGTAACACGATCAGCACTCCAGAATGCCTCTTCTGTGGGGGGACTACTACTAACCACTGAGTGTGCGGTAGTTGAAAAACCTGAAACCATTAGACAAACTGAAACACCCCCCAATTATGATGAGGATTACTAATGGGTAAGTTAAACACGAAAAATCAAGTTAATAAAACACGTGATAACACTGCCTACAACGACGATTTTGATGCTCTCTCTATGTACTTCAAGGAAATGCATAAAATCCCCCTCTTCACAAGGGAAGAGGAAGACAGGATTGCTAAAGAAGCGAAAGCGGGTTCGAAAGAGGCAAAGGAAAAGCTTGTACTGGCCAATTTACGTTTTGTTGTAACGATTGCCAGGAAGTATCAGCACAGAGGGCTTTCGCTTGATGATCTGATCAGTGAAGGAAATATAGGCCTCATGACTGCAGTTGAAAAGTATGATGTGGACAGGGGCTATCATTTCATTTCATATGCTACCTGGTGGATCAGACAGTCAATTCTTAAGGCCCTTGGTCAAACGTCAAACTTGATAAGACTGCCGCTCAATAGAGCGCAGGAATTGTTAAAAATAATACAAGCAGAAAAAGAAATTGAAAAGAGTAAAGGTGGAGCAGCAAGCACTGACGAGATAGCAAATTATTGTAGCCTAGATAGGGAAAAAACGGCTGCACTCATAAGTGTTTCAAGTAATATGGTATCATTGGATACAGCACTCACTTCAGAAGAATTTGCAGATACATTAACGTATCTCATTGAGGATAATAGCCATGGAAATCCCGAGACAATTACAATTAATCTATCACTTCAGGAGGGTATAGAAAGAGTCCTTTCCACATTAAGCCTAAAAGAACAGGATGTTATTAAATATAGGTTCGGTCTTGATGGAATTAAAATCCATACACTTAAGGAAGTTGGCGATAAATATCAACTTACAAAAGAACGAATCAGGCAGATTGAGAATAAAGCCTTGGCGAAGTTAAGGTTAATGAATAGAAGTCGAACTTTAAAACATTACCTTCTACAGTAGATAACATGAATTATTAAGCTATTCTTGGCGGTAATAGATATGATAATCGTACTTCAAACTATCCGATTTTGCTTCATTGGGGTAATCGTAGCTTGAGATACTAAACTCAAGGACTCTTCCGGAATCACTAATCTTACCCAAACAAAAGTTAACATCATGATCAGATACATAACGTGCTTCTAATACAGTCTCTAACCACTTATACCAGATAGTTCCCTCAGCATCAATCCACTTATCTGTAATTGTAAAATTTCCGATCCATGATTCTGTAGTAAGAGTAGAAACAAAATAACCTCTTTCTACCCCATCAGGCTCAAAGATCCACTATACCTTCAGCAATTATACCTAGTAAATCCTCTTTTACTTTTCTAAGTTTAACATTCTTCTCAGGTTTTATTATTTCCGTATATTTATAAACCCAATCAAGGAATCCTTTTCGTAGGATCTCCATTACCAATTGATTTATTGATGTATCCGAGAGGTATGCAGCAGCTTTTAATGCTTCATGCACTTTTTTTGGTACTCTCAATCTAAAAAAGATTACTCCCGAACTATACGACAATGTACAGAATGAGCTTTTAATTCAGTATAAACCGAATACCGCTCGCAATGTTGACACCTACTTTCGGAAAGCTCTCAAATATGCAAGGATATGGAAATACATTCCTGAGCTGCCATATGAAGGTATACCACTAATTACACCAACAAAAACAGAATCTATTTCAGTGGAGGATACAGACTTTCAGCTCATGATGGTACACTCTGGCGAGAGGACACAGGCATTGTTAGCTTTAGGGCGATTTGCAGGGACAAGGATATCTGAGGCAGTAGCGAGAACGTGGGGAGATGTTGACTTTGTAGAAAACAAGGTTAATATTCACAATCAGTACTACTGCGGAGAGTTTGTACCCCCGAAATCAGATAAAAGAAGGTTTGGTTTATTTCCTGAGTTGAAAGAAGTACTACTAAGGTGGAGAAATATTACACCGTACCCCGATGATACAGATTTAATATTCATGGGTGAAAACGGCAAACCAATGTCAACACACAACTGGTCGTGGAATGTGTATAAACTCCAGTTGGTACAGGGATTGAGGCTGAATGACCGCTATACATACTATTCATTAAGGCATAGGTTCTATACGTGGCTGCTGGACATTGGATTCAGCGAAAGGGACGCACTTTATATGCTTGGAGATAAAACAGCTCCGATGGTACGGCGAACATATGACCACCCAACAGGTGACCACTTACAGGAGAAGATAAAGCAGACGCGGGTTTTTAACGAGCCAAGTCCGGATAAAACTCCGGAAGGAAAATGCGTAATTATTGATATACAAGATTTTAAGAGAAAACTGGGGTAATTCTCTACATTAGCCCTATAGAAAAGCATTCCGGGCAGGTATATATGGCCATCCGTTATCACAGCACGAACAACCACAATGAGCTGGTAGGATTCAGGGAGGCTATCCTAAAGGGTATTGCATCGAACTTCGGCCTGTATATGATGAAGCGAAGTAAGCTGCCGAAGCTTTCACTGCACGACATCAATGCCATGGAATCGATGAGCTACGCTGAGATCGCATACCAGGTGCTCTTACCCTTCGTCCTGCCCGACATTGGTGAGAAGGATTTTGCAGCCATTCTCGAGGATGCATACGACGAGACTGTAATTCCGGTAAACCTCGAGCATATAACGGGCAACACCTCCCTCTTGTGGCTTTCACGCGGCCCTACCTACTCCTTCAAGGATTTTGCGGCGCGTTTTTTCGGCAGAGTGCTGAACCACTTTCTGATCGAGAGTGGCCTGGAACGGGTCGTTGTGGTGGCAACCTCTGGTGACACGGGAGGTGCGGTTGCACAGGCCCTGCTTGGTCTCATGAATGTGTCCAGCGTCATTTTCTTTCCCAAGGGATCGATCAGTGAGGAGCAGCGCCGGCAGATGACAACCCTGGGAAAAAACATCCACGCCTTTGCCGTGAACGGCGACTTCGACGTGTGCCAGGAGATAGCAAAGGCCCTGCTGAGCGACCGCGGCTTTGCAGAGGAAGTTTTTTACGATCGTGACCGCTTCACCTCAGCCAACTCAATAAGCCTGGGAAGGCTTCTCCCCCAAGCAGTGTATCCCTTCTTTGCATATGCACGACTCGGACTCAGGGGCGACCCATTAATCGCAAGCGTTCCGTCCGGAAACTTCGGCGACATGATGGGAACGGTGATCGCCAAGGAGATGGGGCTTCCCCTGCATAAAATTGTCATCGGGGTCAACGAAAACCGCGAATTCCCCAAGTTTCTCCGGTCTGGCAGCTACGAAGTACAACCGTCCATCTGGTCGCCCTCTACTGCAATGATCGTATCCAATCCGAGCAACTTCGCACGGCTTGTCGAGTTTTACGGCGGCCACGTGTACGATGCGAGGGATGAAGAGAGCGGCAGGATCACCAAACCGGGCATCATTGAGAAGATGCCTGACCTCAAGACCTTAAGGCGGGATATATTCTCAGCCAGTGTTTCGAATGCTCAGCACTACGAAACCATTAAGCAGGTGTACGAAAGATACGGTATCATGCTCGAGCCCCATGGGTCGGTAGGGTGGAGGGCCCTGGAAGTGTACAACGGAGGAAAACACAAAGCGCCAGCCGTGGTGTACGAGACCGCAGACCCTGGAAAGTTTCCTGATGACATCGAGAAGGCGATCGGCATCACCCCCGAAATTCCCGAAGGAATTAAAAGGCAGCAAGTACTAGAGGAGCGTATATACCAGATCGGATCACCGCCCTCCACCGATAAGGGCGGAAACAAACGAATGGACGCTTCGCAGTATCAGGAGGTGAAGGAAAAGATTGCAGCAATTTTCAGCTCGTGATCAAAGACGATCAGATGATATGAATTGCAGCCTATCGGGATTCGAGATCAGTAGTAGAACTTCGCATATATAAGAAAGCCATTGTAGGGGGTCTGGATCTTGCCGCTCTGCTGCCCAACCCCGCCCCCATCCCCCTCACCCTTCTTTACATTTTATACCACACAGTTTAATATACATGATGTTCACCCGAAATTAAATACTATGTGCGGTGAACTGTGAAATAATAAATAAGACTGATAAGATATCAACGCATGCTTTCTCAGAGGAGTAGCCAGGTGCAACGACAGAAGGCGGACATTCTCGTCATTGGTTCCGGTATTGCCGGCTGCACAGCAGCCATCACTGCCAGCAAAACGGGCAAACGCGTACTGCTCATCACCAAGACAGCCGACCCCATGGAGTCAAACACCCGCTACGCCCAGGGAGGCATCGCCACACTCGGGGAGGACGACTCGAAGGAACTACTCTTCAAGGACATCATGGCAGCAGGAGACGGCATCGCCAATCCTGCTGCAGTCTGGCTTGTGGTTGACGAGGGACCCAAGCTCGTAAAGAAGTTTCTCATCGACGAGGTTGGTGTGAAGTTCCTGACGAACGAAGACGGGTTCTTCAACTTTACCAGGGAAGCGGCGCATTCAACAAAGCGTATTCTCCACTACTATGACATGACGGGCCTGGAGATCGAGGAAAAGCTCCTCGACAGGATCAAGGGTATGCCCAACATCACCCTGCTCAGCGACCACACCGCAATAGACCTGATCACCAGCCATCACAACTCATCCAACCACCTGGGACGGTACGGAAGGAACTTATGTCTCGGCGCCTATGTGCTCAACAACAGAAATGGTGAGGTGGTGACCTTTCTCGCCGATGCCACCATTCTCGCCACAGGCGGTATCGGGAGGCTGTACCAGTACACCACCAACCCGGACTGCGCCACCGGTGACGGCATTTGCATGGCATACCGTGCAGGTGCGGTGGTCACCAACATGGAGTTTGTGCAGTTTCATCCCACCATGCTGTTCACCGAAGAGGGCAGCGGTTTCCTTATTTCCGAATCGGTTCGGGGTGAGGGAGGACGGCTGCTCAACGCCAATACCGAACAGTTCATGAAAAACTACTCTCCCGAATGGAAGGACCTGGCACCCCGTGACGAGGTGTCTCGCGCCATTTACAACGAAATGGCCCGGACCGAGAGCAGCCATGTGTACCTGGATATCGCGCATTTCAATAAAAAAGGCATCGATCTCAAAGAGCGCTTTCCAGGAATATACGACGAGTGTGCAAAGCATAAAATCGATATGACCCGGGAGCCCATCCCCGTTGTCCCGGCAGCGCACTACTTCTGCGGCGGGGTGCTGATCGATGAGTGGGGAGAATCCACCCTGGAGGGGCTCTACACGGTCGGTGAAGCCGCATGCTCGGGCGTACACGGTGCAAACAGGCTTGCATCGGTTTCGCTTCTCGAGGGGCTCACCTACGGGTACCGGGCCGGGTCCATGGCGTCGAAATCCGAGCCCCGAAGCAAACACTTCGGAGACATTGCCGACTGGGTCCCGCCGAAGACAATTGAGGAGTGGAACGATGACCCCCTGCTCATTTTACAGGACTGGAACAACCTGCGCTCAACCATGTGGAACTATGTGGGGATCATACGCACCGCTCGCAGGCTGGTACGTGCCGTCTCAGACCTTCGTAATCTGCGAACACGCATATCCGATTATTACCGGCACACCACCGTTTCAAAGGCCAAGGTGGAGCTCAGAAACGGCATCACCGTGGCGAATGTGATCGCCGAGTTCGCACGCCGGAATAACCGACAGATCGGCAGCCACTACGTACGCGAGGAGCTCTGAAGGCCTTTCAATGAACAGCAATGGCATAACTGTAGCAGTGCTTTCGGAAAATACGGTCGACAAGGCGGGCATACTGGCTGAACACGGGCTTGCCCTCTCTATCAGACACAGGGGCACACACATACTCTTCGACACGGGAGCATCCGGCCTGCTCCTGAGAAATGCCCGAAAGCTCCGCATCCCCCTTCATGACCTGAATGCAATATTCGTCAGCCATGGACACTACGACCACACCGGCGGCCTGATGGCTGTGCGCCGGGAGACGGATGCACCGATCTATGCACATCCAGGTATATTCGTGAAGAGATATTCGAAAAAAAAGGGGGAGTTTCGAAGCATCGGCTTCCCTCATGGGAAAGCATTATCAGAGGGCCTGGGCCATATTCATCTCAATAAAGAACCCGTGCGTATCGAGGGGTTTCATCAGAGCGGTGAGATTCCCCGCATATGCAATTTCGAAACACCCTGCACCCACTTCTTCCTTGACAGGGAGAAGCAGTTGCCCGACACTATTCCCGATGATCAAAGTTTATTTATTGAAACTGCAAAAGGTCTCGTAATCTTTCTCGGCTGTTGTCACGCGGGACTTATCAACACACTTACCCATATCCGTGCAATTTCGGGAGAAGAGCATATACACTGGATAATCGGGGGTACCCATCTACTGCAAGCCACTGAAGAGCTGCTCGAGAAGACAGGGGAAGCACTGAGAGAGATCGGCTTTGACCGCATCTCCCCCCTTCACTGTACGGGTATTCGCGGCCACCACTTCTTTCTCACCCATTTCAGGAAACAGTACCATCATCTCAGTTGCGGTGATGTGATATCCATTTAACTGACCGGTACGACGATATACCCTACCCGACCTGTCCGCACATCCCTGATGAGAAGCATCACCTTTCCGCTTTCGGCCAGTTCAGATACGAGTTTGTTGAACTGTTCCGGGTCCTTCACCACCTGATTACCGACCCTGAACACGATATCGCCGGCCTTGAGACCGGACCGGTCTGCAGGACTGCCTGAAGCGACCCGTGCGATAACAACCCCGGTTGTGTTCTTGAGGCCCAGCTCATTGGCGATTTCAGGGGTAATTTTTTCCACGGTAACACCGAGTGTCTCGTTGCCCGCACCGGCACGAGCCAGCTGCTGTAACTTCTCGAGATCACCTATCTTGACCCTGACATTCATCTGCTTCTTGTGCCTGATCACCTTCAGGGTGACAGTCTGACCGGGCCTGGTCTGTGCCACCAGGTTGCGGAGCTCAGCAACTGTTTCAACCTGTTTTCCGTTGAATGCAATGACAACGTCTCCCTCCTCCAATCCGCCTTCATCTGCCGGACTTCCCTCGAACACATCGGCAACAATGACGCCCTTCGCTTCCCGATCCAGTTTCAGACTCTTAGCCATATCAGGAGTGATATCCTGAATCTGCACCCCCAGGTACCCACGTACAACCTTACCGTACTTGATGAGGGAATCCGATATATTTCTGGCAAGGTTGGAGGGTATGGCAAACCCGAGACCTTCCGATCCCTGCGACGCCGACACGATGAGGGAATTGATCCCTATCACTTTTCCCCTGAGATTGATAAGCGGTCCACCGCTGTTTCCGGGGTTGATGGACGCATCGGTCTGAATGAAATCCTCGTAACCTGTCGGCCCGAGAACACCTATATCGGTTCTGTTCTTTGCGCTGATAATCCCCGCTGTTACAGTCCAGTCTAGCCCGCGAGGTGCACCAATGGCAATGACCCACTCTCCGATCTTGCACTGGTCGGAGTCACCGAACTCAGCATACTTCATACCAGTGATTGGTTTGATCTTTACCATTGCCAGGTCAGTCTGCGGGTCAGCTCCAACAAGCTCGGCCTCATGCTCGCTCCCATCGTAGAGCTTGATGACGATGTTGTCGGCGTTCTCAACCACGTGATTGTTTGTGATGATATAGCCGTCCCTGCTAATTATCACACCGCTCCCCAGGGCACTGATGGGTACCTCACGCTCACCCTCCGGAGGACCAAAGAAGTATCTGAAAAAGGGGTCACTGCCAAAGGGACCAGAACCAGGCCCACGCTGCTTCACCGTACCCGTTACATTGATATACACAACGGTTGGCATGAGTGCACTTGCTACTTCGGCAATGGCACTGGTAAAACCGCTCTGATCATTGATAACGATTGTCTGTACCGGTGTCGCCTCCTCAGCTTTGCCGCGTTCCGGGGTCAAAACCATCCCAAGAAAGAACATGAGGACAGCTGCTATAATGAGGGTTGTTATGAAATAGAGCCTTTTCCTTTGTCGCATCTTCAACTCCTCGTTCCCTGTATCACTTCTGTGTCTCTTAATGAAAAATAACAGTTTGCATCACGGGTTTCCACCATTAAAGATGTGAGATGCACCGTATACAATGACACTTATGGATAGGGAGAGGCATGGGTAAGGGATAAACTTTTTCTACCAGATGGATTAATTGTGTTATATATTAATACCCACTTGCAGGGGGAGGTCTCATGGGCCTGCGCGGATATATACTTGTAAAACTTCACAAACCTCTCGACACGGACGGACTCTGGGAGCTTACTGAAAAATATGAATCAATCGACGAAGTCGAATTCGCCTCTCATGTTATTGGTGAATATGATTTTGTGCTCAGTGTGGATACGGGAAAATCACTCGAGAGTATCATCGAGAATGTGAAGACACTCAATCCTTCAAGTGAGGTCCTGGGACTGAAAATCAACAACAATTATGATAAACACAGGGAAATCAGGGACCTGAAGATATTCGATGATCTCACCCGATATTGAATTGACCGGAGTGAACACCCATTGCACTTGCCAGTAGTGGCTGTGTCAATCTCTTCGAAGCAGTTCTGCCAACATCACTTTCATGATAACACATGAATGAGGAGCTCGATGTGAGCCAGACCGATTTCAAACCCGCCCTTGCCATCCTGGAACGTGAAAACACGGGCTCGGGCTCGCTGGTCATGATCCTGCAGAAGCTCCAGGAGGAGTACGGCTACCTTCCAATGGACGTACTTGACATGCTCGCGAAGCGTTTGAATATACCTACTGCACAGGTGATGGGAACTGCCACATTCTACACTCAGTTCAGATTTAAACCGATCGGAAAACATGTCATCCGTGTGTGCCATGGTACAGCTTGCCATATTGCCGGAGCTGCCAAGATAACCGACATACTCCGAGAATACCTGGGCATTCAGGAGAATCAAACCACCGGAGACGGCCTGTTCACTCTTGAGAGGGTGGCGTGCATTGGCTGCTGCAGCCTGGCCCCTGCAGTTATGATAAACGAGCAGGTGTTTGGAAGTCTCACTTCGGACCGCATAGTACAAATCATCGATGATTACAGGAAGAGGGAATTAAAGCGTGGCCTCTCACCGAACACAGATATAAAATAGACACGCGCTGCACTTGATTAAAGGTATAAAGGAAGAGCATAGATGCCGCGATACCGTATGAACCTGCTGGTTTGCACGGGAACGGGCTGTGTGTCCAACGGTGCCTTTGAGATATTGGAAGCCATCGAACGCGAGCTCGAGAAACACAACCTTCAGGACGAAATCGGAATCGTCACCACAGGCTGTAACGGTTTCTGCGCGAACGGCCCCATTGTGGTCGTGCAGCCCGACGGGATATTCTATCAGAAGCTGAACGTGGACCTCGTACCCCATCTCGTGGAGGAGCATTTCCTGAAGGGAAGACCGGTTCCCGATCTGATGTACACCCCTCCCGCAGAGGAATCCCCTGTTCCCCATATGCGGGAAATCGGTTTCTTCAACAAACAGCGCCTCATCGCACTGACAAACCGGGGGATCATCAATCCGGAGGTCATCGATGAGTATATCGGCCGGGGCGGATACAGAGCGCTTGCAAAGGCACTCACTGATATGACTCCCGATGGCATCATCGAGGAGATCAAGGACTCGGGACTCCGAGGACGTGGCGGTGCAGGATTTCCGACCGGCCTGAAGTGGGAGATCTGCCGAAAACAGCCCGGAGAAGAAAAGTACATCATATGCAATGCAGACGAAGGTGATCCAGGTGCGTTCATGGACCGCTCCATCGTCGAATCCGACCCCCATTCCGTGCTCGAGGGAATGATCATCAGCGCTCGCGCGATCGGCGCGACGCATGGCTTCATCTACCTCAGAAACGAGTACCCCCTTGCACTGAAGCGCATGCTTCACGCCATCGAGCAGGCCGAGGAGTATGGCCTGCTTGGGGATGACATACTCGGCACGGGCCTTAGTTTCGATGTCTCCATCCACAGGGGTGCGGGAGCGTTCGTGTGTGGTGAGGAGACCGCACTCATACACTCGCTCGAGGGTAAAATGCCCCACCCCCGCGTCAAGCCCCCCTTCCCCGCCCAATCGGGATACAGGGGTAAGCCGACAAACATCAACAATGTCGAAACCTGGGCGAACGTGCCGCATATCATCCAGCATGGTGCCCGCTGGTTTGCCGGCATTGGAACCGAGTGCTCCAAGGGAACGAAGGTATTCTCGCTTGTCGGGAAGGTGAACAACACGGGACTCGTGGAAGTGCCCATGGGAATCACGCTTAGGGAGATTATTTTCGACATCGGCGGCGGCATCAAATCGGGCAAAAAGTTCAAGGCTGTGCAGATAGGCGGGCCCTCGGGAGGCTGCATTCCGGCTGATCTGCTGGACACCGTTATTGACTACGACTCCGTGGTACAGACTGGTGCGATCATGGGCTCGGGCGGCATGGTGGTCATGGACGAAGACACATGTATGGTGGAGGTAGCCCGCTACTTCCTCGCCTTCACACAGGATGAATCCTGCGGAAAGTGCACCTTCTGCCGCATTGGAACGAAACGTATGCTCGAGATCCTCGAACGCATTACGAGGGGCGAGGGAAAAGAGGAGGACATCGGCATTCTGGAGAAGCTTGCCCTTAACGTCAAGAAGGGATCGCTCTGCGGGCTTGGGCAGACGGCCCCCAACCCCGTGCTCACCACACTCAAATACTTCAGACATGAATACGAAGCGCACATATACGAGAAAAAATGCCCGTCCAAGCAGTGCAGGAGCCTCATCACTTACCGCATTAT
>Ga0114922_10004166_pt1 | contig 13429 bp, 13 predicted proteins | sample AartaG_FD_100975 | JGI IMG/M metagenome (GOLD analysis project Ga0114922, IMG submission 100975) | Deep subsurface microbial communities from Aarhus Bay to uncover new lineages of life (NeLLi) - Aarhus_00045 metaG | ecosystem: Environmental > Aquatic > Marine > Oceanic > Sediment | place... | reverse complement strand
AGGACTCCAGGAATGGCTGCCAATATCATTAAGCGTATTTGGCCTGTCGGTGACATCTTGGCCTACCCAATTGGCTAACAATGATCAGGTGACACGACCAAAAATCAGGCCAAGGGGAAAAATCGTCTCTGTGATCTCTGAGAGCTCAAGCGATTCAGCCTGTTAAATAATCAGGCTTGTAATCGAGAGTTGTTGCTAACATCTTGCACATAGGTTTATGAATTTCCCTGTCCGGTGAAGCTATTTAACAGGCCAGGGGGAGCGGGCGAGAGATCCCTTCATGGGTTCCAGCATCCAGTCCGCCTCAGGCGGAGTCCGCCAATTGGGGCGAAGCCCCTGAGTTCGATAATAAGGAGGCATCAACATGGGACAATTCAAAAGAGTATGCTATGACTGTGGAGCTCAACAACAAGATAGAGGCTATACTGAATTTTGTGATACTTGTGGTGATGGTTTGATTGGATATCAATACCCCAGCGTTGACCTGTATAACGTGAGAAGCACGAAACCTAATATCCCACATTTTTTTCAATTGTATAGGGTTTTGCCTTTTGACACAGATTTTGAATCTAGCAAAAATGGTTTTGATCCAAAGCTGGACCCTGTTGGACTAATAGAAGCTGAAGCATTAGAACAGGAGTTATTTCCAAATGGCGAGGCTAAAATCCATCTTGCAGACAGCACAAGACGTGGAGGGACAAATAGTCTCAAAGACCCGGATGCTACTGTGATCTTATATAGATTACATGAACTTGGATTTGACAGATTCGCTGTGGCAAGCACTGGTGATTGTGGGGCATCTTTATGTTATGTCGGGTCAGCGTTAGGGATGGATATCCACCTTTTTGTTCCAGAGGATTGTTACGACAGATGGAGCCTGCTGGAAAACGAAATAAGAGAAGCTGGCCTTATTGATGACAACAAGATCCACATCTACAAACAAGGCGACACAATGCATGATGCATACGAGATAGCAAGGCAATTTGGAAAACAAAATGGATTACCCTATGACTATTTTTTCAATAATCAACTAAGAATTGAAGGAAGCAAGACTATACATATAGAAGTCATGGAACATCTGGGCAGATCACCGGATGTTTACGTTCAAGCATTAGGTAGCGGCACAGGTCTTTTTGCTATGCATAAGGCATGCAAGGATCTCGGTTTACCAATGCCTCAACTCGTTGGAGTCCAACCTAACGGATGTGCACCTATGGCACTTGCCTCACAAGGAAAACCTTTACAAGAAAAGGCAGATACCTACATAATGGGAATAGGACTCCCTAAACTGGGCCCGTGCTTTAAGTATCTGAAAGCATTAGGAACCGAATTCCTTAGTGTACATGAAGGGGGCAAAGGTGCGGAAAAAGCTGGAATAGAAGAAGCAATCGGTGTCTTGCAAGATGCAGGAATTCCTAATCCAGGCCTGGAGGCATCACTTAGTGTAGCAGGAGTAAGGAAGATTTCACCGGAAATTAGAAATAGGGCTGAAAAAGAAGGGAGAACATTAGATGTTGTTCTTGGTATTACCGGGCCTTTGAGAGAAGGAGATAGGCAGTCATTGAGGAACTGAAAGAAGCGCCATGTGATAGCTCAAAGCTCAAAGCTCAAAGGTGAAAAAGGAGTGAAAAGGGGTTATACGAAGCTCTCGTTTAGAGGGTTTCTCTCGCCCGCTTCCTTTGGTCGCTTGAGCTCACAGAGATCTCTGAGATGAATAATTTGTGTGATTTTTTGACCCCGGTTAAATAGGCTCCGTCCCAGAGAAATATGCTTCACATTTCACCCCGGTACGATAGTTCCTACCTACGGGGCGATCAGGGCAAGCATTTAACGGGGCAGGGACGAAAAATCACACAAAACTCTCAGCCACTACGTGGCATATGTCATCCGGGTTATATCATCATTGATCAGCAACATGAACATTTGTGCTAGCTGATATGTCCCGCAACAGCGGGATAGCCGTTTGAGCTGAATCCTCCTCTCAAGGATTCAGCCCAAAAACTCTGTGGCTCCGCGGCCTCTGTGAGATATAAAAACACCAATCTGAACTTTCACCTTCAATCAATGAGATCTTCTAAAGTACAAATCATTTTGCTATTTCTCTTTACAATATTTTTAATCAGTGGAACGGTACACGCCGAGACCCCTGAGAGTCTTACCTCCTATATTGATGCCCACAACCGTTTTATCCTCAACGGAAAGGCCTTTTTTCCCCTTGGGCTCTATGTAGTACAATCTCTAACAGACACCTCTCAGTTGGATGAAATAGCCAATAGTACCTTTAATACGTTGATGAATTACAATATTAACAATGGCACCGACGCCCAAAGGATGAATTACCTGAATCAACTTGAATCACGGAACCTGAAGCTTATCTTCTCTCTATCAGAGTACTTCGGCCATGGGATAGAGGATATGGATACTATAACCCGCAAGGTTAATACCTTTAAAAATCATCCTGCAATCATAAGTTGGTACATCAACGATGAACGTGGCCCGGAGTATCTACCTGAATTAGTCGCCAGATATGAGACAATAAAGAAACTAGACGGAAATCATCCGGTTTGGTCAGTCCATTGGAACACGAATTGGCTGATACGGGAAGCGCATACCACGGACATAGTGGGAGTTGATCCCTACCCTATAGACAATAATCCTATTACTCTCGTTTCACGAATGGCTGATGGGGCCAGACAGGCTGGTAAACCCCTTTGGTTAGTCCCCCAGATATTTGACTGGCGTGATTATCCTAATGATCCGGCGGGCCGAGACCGTACAGGGCGGCCACCCACACGGGATGAGATGCGAGCCATGACCTATCTGGCCATTAACCATGGTGCTAAAGGGCTCATTTACTATTCTTATTTCAACATACGCGATGATATAGATTACAAGACAAGATGGGAAGAAATAAAGAGAATTGTCAGTGAGATTGATCGCCTCAGACCCGTCCTTCTTTCCACTCAACAGACAAACGACAATGACATCATCTGCAACAACAGAAACATTGACTATAAGTTGATGAGAGAGGGTCACACCTATTACCTATTTGCGGTTAATACGAAGAACAGAATGATTACTGGCGTATCATTCCGAAATGACCTGGCGAACAAGCCATCGATGATCAGTGTTCTATTTGAAAATGGTAGACAGATAGCTGTAACTGGTGGTAAATTCACAGATAATTTCGGTCCATATGAGGTCCATATTTATCATTGGGTTGAGAGCCTCTCGCCCGCTCCCTTCAGTCGCTTGAGCTCACAGAGATCACAGAGATAATTTCTTTGGCCTGATTTCTTGAGCAGATTTCCCCTCCCTGCCCCGTTAAATGCGTAGCCTATTTAGTGCTTGAACGAAAACCCTCTAAATTACATTTTTCCGGTCATTGCGAGGGAGGCACGACCGAAGCAATCTCCTGAAAACAAAGAGATTGCTTCGTCGTTCGTTCCTCACTCCTCGCAATGACAACTCGCAATTAAGGGTTTTCGTTCAGACACTATTTACATGAGGTCAGGAAATCTGCTCAAAAACTCAGTGCCTCTGTGGGCTCTGCCTGCCCCGTAGGTGGGGACCATCGTACTGGGGTGAGAAACAAAAGGAACTCGTGAATCAAACTACCCGTCCCATTACCGTTGTTGAACCATCGCGTGGCTGGATAAGTCTGAAGCTACGGGATGTGTGGGAATACCGAGAGCTTCTTTACTTTCTCACCTGGCGGGACATCAAGGTACGATATAAACAAACAGCTTTAGGGGCGACCTGGGCTGTTATCCAGCCGTTTTTTACAATGGTTGTTTTTAGCCTTTTCTTTGGCAGGCTGGCTAAGATCCCCTCTGACGGCATCCCCTATCCTATTTTTGCTTATGCAGCCCTTGTACCGTGGACATTTTTTGCCCAGGGGCTGAACCAGTCGTCAAACAGCCTGGTGGGGAGTTCAAATCTTATCACTAAGGTATATTTTCCCAGATTGGTCATACCCATCTCCAGCGTCCTCTCTGGTTTGGTGGATTTTGTCATCGCCTTTGCCGTGCTGGTGGGGATGATGTTCTATTACGGGCTTTACCCAACTGCAGCCATCGTCTTTTTGCCTGGCTTACTTCTGCTTGCACTGACCACCGCCCTCGGTGTTGGATTATGGCTCTCTGCCCTAAATGTCAAATACCGGGATGTGCGGTATACTGTTGGCTTTCTAACCCAGTTCTGGCTCTTTGCAACCCCTATTGCCTATCCCAGTAGCCTCCTGCCCGAGCCTTGGCGCACAATCTATGGCCTGAACCCCATGGTAGGGGTAGTAGAGGGGTTCCGCTGGGCATTGCTGGGCACAAAAACTGCTCCAGGACCGGTTGTAGCCGTTTCTGCACTTGTAGCCATAGCGCTTCTCATCGGTGGCGCTTTCTATTTCAGGAGGATGGAGAAGACGTTTGCGGATATAGTTTAGCATAGGGCATAGGGCATAGGGCATAGGGCAGAGGGCATAGGGCAGAGAGCAGAGAGCGAAGAGAGTCAAAATAGTGTTAAGACCAACGTGCGATGCATCGTAAAATGGTCGTGACCAACATACGATTACCCCGCAACCCTCCCAGAGTTTACTTGATAGTATAGGAATTTCCTTTTTCGGAGCGGCGAAGCCACGTTACATAAGATCGAGGAGCGATCTTATAACTTGACCAAGGAAAAGAAGGCCAGCGCATATACATTTTATGCTTGAATTACGCATAATCATGTGGCATCATGGGTCGGTATAAAAAATAGGCATAAAACTCCAGCATCCAGGAGGTATCATGGCTACACACACTGTCCAATCAAAGAGAAGGATCAGCATTGAATTACCTGGGGCCATTATTGAAAAGCTGGATCGGATAGCTTCCCGGGTTAGTTCAAACAGGAGCGAATTGATTCGCACACTCCTCTCGGAAAAATTGGCAGAAAGAGAGAGGAAGGAGTTTGGACGTGCCATGAAAGCAGGATACACGGCAAACTACGATTTTATCAAAGAAAGCAGCGAGGAGTGGGACTCTACCTTAGGAGATGGACTGTGACTGAGATCAGAAGGGGAGATGTAGTAGATATCGATTTTGAGCCTGTTCGTGGCCATGAAATTGGAAAAACACGCCCTGCCGTAGTTGTTCAAAATGATATTGGAAATCGATACAGTCCTCTGGTCATTGTTTCGCCGATCAGGGGGGCCGAACATGTCAAGAGGCCTTATCCGGTCATCGTCTTTGTTCAAAAGGGAGACGGTGGATTGGACAAAGATAGTGTGGTGCAATGTGATCAAATAAAGAGTCTGGACAAATCTAGAATTGTAAGGAAGAGAGGGCATTTTGCCAGCGATATCATAAGGAAAGTGGATGTCGCTTTGAAAAATAGTCTCGCGCTAAGTTGAGATACCAAAAAAATACGTTCGGCGGTACCATTGCCGACCATCTGGTGGAGAAGGGGGCTATTACTGCTGTATGGATCTCAAGAGTGCTTTGATAGCTCACTTTTCCTATCTGTCCTTTCAGTGGAAAGGAAGAAACAACTAAGCCTCTGCGTTCTTTGCGCCTTTGCGGTGTGTCATAAGAGAGCATTAATACGAATGACTGATATCGCCATCAGGGTCGAAAACCTCTCCAAACTATACAAGATTGGGGCTCGTGAGGAGGGCTACAAGACCTTGCGTGAATCCATCATGGGCACCATTACTGCTCCGCTGCGGCGATTCAAAAGAATCTCCCAATCAACAACGCTCAATCGACAATCGACAATCGACAATCGACAATCCGATACCATTTGGGCCCTGAAGGATGTTTCCTTTGAAGTCAAACGCGGTGAGGTTGTGGGCATCATTGGCCGCAATGGTGCTGGTAAGACTACACTGCTTAAGATCCTATCTCGTATCACCGAGCCTAGCGAGGGTAGGGCTGAGATACATGGACGGGTAGGTTCGTTGCTTGAGGTGGGTACAGGGTTTCATCCGGAATTGACTGGGCGAGAAAACATCTACTTAAACGGCGCTATTCTTGGCATGAGAAAGGTAGAGATTGAACGTAAGTTTGACGAGATTGTGGACTTTGCTGAAATAGAAAAATTCATTGATACACCGGTGAAGCGCTACTCCAGTGGCATGTACGTGCGCCTGGCCTTTGCTGTCGCTGCGCATCTGGAGCCTGAGATTCTATTGGTGGACGAGGTTCTGGCTGTAGGCGATGCTGCCTTCCAGAAAAAGTGCCTGGGAAAGATGGATGATGTAGCAAAGGAGGGGCGGACGGTGTTGTTTGTGAGTCATAATATGGCGGCAGTGGAAAACCTGTGCAAGCTTGGTGTGGTGCTTGATGAGGGGCGGATTAGGCACATGGGTAACCAGTCTCAGGCTATCACTCAATATCTGAAAAGCGTGGGGGGTAGTTCGCTTACTTTGCGAGACCGGAAGGACCGGCTGGGTTCTGGAGCAGTGCGAGTTGTAGGGATTGAATTCAAAGATCTGCACGGGAATGTCCTTGACGCCGTGGCTTGCGGCCAAAGTGTTGAGATTTATCTTTACTTCGAGGCGGCACACAGCTTCAGCAGCCCTCAGGTAAATGCCGGCATGCTCTTCAAAACCCAGTTGGATGTGCCGGTGTTTCTCCATCACAATAGATTGACACGAGATGAATTTGGGGAGCTGCCTGGGGCTGGAGCTTTTGTCTGTCGTCTAGAACGATTACCTTTACCACCATCGACATATCGAATTACTTACAGCATCATGGCTGGTGGGGAGTACTTGGATAGTATCAGTGATGCCGCTGAATTGACAGTGGTGGATGGAGATTTCTTTGGTTCTGGTGAGGTTCCACCAATTAGTCACGGTGTCTGTTTAGTTGAAGGGCGATGGGCTCTTGTGCCTGACGCCTCTTCTACCTCGTCGTCCTGCGAAGAAACATGAAAATCAGCTTAGTCTCACGCCTGATCAGACGACTCGTGCGCGGTCTATTCTTTAAAGGTTTCTTTCCTGCCGCGCCTTTGGAGGTAGAGCATGTAGAGTGGGCATTTTACATCAAGTATCTGCGGAAAGACATGATAGTGTTTGATGTAGGAGCTCACTTAGGTGAACTGACCTTGCTTTTTTCTAAGTTTGTGGGGCAACAGGGACAAGTTCACGGATTCGAGGCAAGCGGCGCGGCATTTAAGCGCTTAAAGGCAATATGCGAATTGGCTGGCCGTAAGAACATCATTCTCAACCATGTTGCCCTGTCGGACAAAGAAGGTATGGTTAGGCTTCATGTCTATGACGACGAGCACTTAGGCTGGAGTTCACTTGCTCAACGTCGATTGGACAGGTACGGTATTGATGTAAACCCGGTAACTGCGGAAGAGGTATTAGCGACAACAGTAGATGTTTACTGCGAGAAAAATGGGATTCCGCAAATTGACTTGCTGAAAATTGATGTTGAAGGCCTGGAGTATCAAGTACTGTTGGGTGCACGGCGTATGTTAGAGAGCAAGAAAATCCGCTGCTGTGTTTTCGAATTTGGCGCGACGACTTTTGACATGGGCAATAACCCGGATGAATTTGAGGCCTATTTGAAGGAAGTCGACTATAGGGTATGGAATGCAGTCAAGCATAATCCCGTCTTCCCTGGGCGAACGAGTGCTGAAACCGCCTGCTTCTCCATGCATGTAGCGGTTCCCAAGGCATGACACAAGAAACGCTCCAGATGTTGCGATATGCAAAGGATTCTCTGCGCAGGCAGATTCTATCGTGGCGTAGAAATTTATCACAGTGGTGGCGATTTTGGAATAGCTACCAGCATTATCGGCGGCTTGCTCCTCCGGACAGACAACCCTTGCCGCAGTATCTCCATCCATGCTTGGGAGACAATACAGAAAAAACTCCCATTGAGCCGATATACTATTATCAGGACGCCTGGGCCTTTGAGAAGATCATCAGTAGACGGCCTTCCCATCATGTGGACGTCGGTTCCCATCATAAGTTTTTGGCGCTTCTGTCCAAGGTAGTTCCTGTGACTATGGTGGACTTGCGTCCTCTGTCATTGCCTTTAGATACCTTGGAATTCCGAAAAGGATCTATCCTAAGTCTACCATTTGAAGATGCTACAGTCCCCTCCCTGTCCAGTCTATGTGTCGTTGAGCACGTTGGCCTGGGGCGTTATGGTGATCCTTTGGATCCATACGGATCAGAGAAAGCAATATCTGAGCTGAAGCGCGTATTAACACCGAACGGGTGCTTGTATCTTTCTGTTCCAATCGGTGACCACAGCATAGTGGCTTTTAACGCCGGACGTGTTTTTACACGAAAATATTTGATGGAGCTTATTCGTCCTCTTACTATTGTCGAGGAAAGATTTATTGTTGGGAAATCGTTTCAAGCAACTTATGAACCCAGGCCTATGTTTGGCACAACGGCACTTTTTGAGTTGACTAAGCCGCCAATAACTCCAGAGAGAGATTGACCATGCATGTCGAGGGGTGTTGTCAGGCTTTGTTAATTAGAATTCTGCATGTTGCAGATAAAAAGCGGACGGGCGTTTGCATTGATGTTGGGGTGGGGACATTTGCATTTTTTTGCGAGCTGTTTGCGCGCTTAGGGTTTCAAGCGGTTGCAGTGGAGCCACTGCCTGTAAATACACTGCGACGACTATGTCACCGTTATGGCATCACCCTGGTTGAAAGTTGTCTTTCAGACATCGATGGTGTCCAGACTTTGCATATTGGTACCTTCCATGGAGCTGAGAACCTCAACCTTTGCTCTTTAGTCCCACATTGGTGGGGCGTTTCAACGAAAACTCAACAAGTGCAGTCAACGACAATGTCCACACTGCTGTCAACTATCAATGCTGAAACGGTTACATGTCTGAAACTTGATGTTGAAGGGATGGAGTCTACAATCATCCGCCAGTTCCTGGCGGTGCCAGAATCACTGCTGCCGAGTGTGGTCATGTTCGAATACGGCGGGGGTGACAACAGAGAAGGCGGCAGGGCGGGTTGGTCGCAGGAGTTTCTTGCTGGTACTATAGAATGCCTGGATGTTTTGAAGAAGTGTGGCTACGGTTTCAGCATTGGAATAGATTCGGCACCTGACACGGTGGAACGAATCTTCGACTTACAATCATGCAACCTAACACCTGACCAATTCTTCCATCCACACGCCATCTATGGGAACATCATTAGTCTTCGTGGTTTTGTCTACCCAGAGACTGAGGTTAAAAGGATCTGCACTGCTTATCGTGACAATGATTCCCCAGCGCCTGCCCTTAAGTTGCCATATAACCACTTGCGAGGACTGCTAGACCGTTTCCGTAGAGCCTTAAAAAGATGATCCGTCTTCATCCAATACCAGATGCCGATCATACCTGTCCTTATTGTAAGGTGTCTATAGAAGTGAAGGGCTGGTACATCCCCGGAATGCGCAATCTTGCAGACCTCGAGTGTCCTCAGTGTGAACGGGCATTCTACGGCGATTTACCAGCGGGTCATGGGCTTTATTATCCCATGTTGATCGAACAGGCTACATGCATTGTTCATGATCAACATGGCGTTACCTGGTTCGCAAACTCGCTTCGTGATTCGTATGGTAATCGTGTCAACTCGCCCGTTGAGTTCATCGTCGAGGAGTTTCGACCACTGAAGCAACCCATACTCTTAAACTGTCTTGATAAGCTGTATGGCCATTGCCTGTTGAAATTATTGAACGCGCAGTACTACCTTGATCATCACCCGAATTTTGACTTGGTTATACTTGTCCCGCGTTTTTTGCGCTGGATGGTGCCGGATGGTGTGGCAGCCGTTTGGATGGTGGATTTCCCACTCAGAAAAGGCGCCCAATGGAATGACTGGTTGGCTGCTGAGATGAAGCGTCGGATAGAACTATTGAAGATGTGTTGGTTAAGTGTAGCATTCTCCCACCCTCATCCAGAAGACTTCGATATTGAGCGATTTACAGAAGTGCACCCGTTTTCAGTGGATGAGTGGGACAAGCGACTGGAGCGTCCAAGTGTCACGTTCATATGGCGTGAAGACCGGGTGTGGGGGATGTCGAATCCGTATGAGCACCTGCAAGGATTGACACAGAGGCTAAAGCACAGATTTGGCCGGGTGCGAGACCAGCTTGATGAGCAGAAACAAAGGGTGGTAGTGCTAGCCAACGCTTTGCGCGAGGCCTTTCCTGAAATTGACTTTGCTGTTGTCGGTTTGGGACGCCCTGGTGGTTTAACTCCATGGATAACTGATATGAGGACAACAAAAATTAATGAGCGCATCGAAAGGGCGTGGTGCGAGAGGTATGCCCAGAGCCATATAGTCATTGGTGTACATGGCTCTAATATGCTGTTACCATCGGCACATGCAGGAGCTGTTGTAGAATTGGTTCCGAAAGAGCGCTGGGGGAATTTGATCCAAGACATTCTTATACCCGCAGGGGATATTCAGGAAACCATGTTTCGGCATGTATTCTTGCCTTTGAACAGTTCACCATCCGTTGTTGCAAGGGGGTCGGCTTCTTTACTCCGCTACGTTCCCTTTGTTCAGCTGAACTTCAAGCGTCCCTGGAATGACCACAAGGTGATTCAGAGCGACCCATGGCTAATAGTAAAAAGGCGGCGCGAAATAGTCAAAAGACTGCCGGGTTTATTGCGCTCTGCTGGCAGTCATTGATAGCACGAGCTGGAATCACCCACTGGTAGAACTCACTTATTGACCCATGTCTCTCTCAGTACCAGTTGTCTTCATAGTCTTTAACCGTCCTGATTTAACAGAGAGGGTATTTGAAGCTATTGCCAGAGCAAAACCTAAAAAGCTTCTGATAATAGCAGATGGGCCACGTTTGCCCGAAGAAATAGAAAGGTGCCAGAAAGCTAGGGCAGTTATCGAGAAGATTGATTGGGAGTGTAAGGTTTTGAAGAACTATTCAGAACTCAATTTGGGCTGTGGGCGGCGCGTTTCAACAGGGTTGGATTGGGTTTTTTCCCAAGTTGATGAGGCGATTATTTTGGAGGATGACTGCCTTCCGGCACCGTCATTTTTCCATTTTTGTCAGACGCTACTAGAGCGCTATAAGCATGATGAACGAATTATGCACATAAGTGGTGATAACTTTCAGTTCGGCCAGAGCAAAACTGATTATAGCTATTACTTCTCAAAATACGCTCATAATTGGGGCTGGGCTACATGGCAAAGAGCCTGGAAACACTTTGATTTTGATATGCTGACTTGGCCTGAGTTTAAGAAGAAGAACATGATGGGATTCGTCTGTGAGGATTCGTACGAACAAGATTACTGGACAATGATATATGATCGTTCCTTTGAAGGTGCCATAAATGCTTGGGCTCATCGTTGGCAATATGCCTGTTGGTATCAGAATGGTCTCTCGGTACTACCTAATTCGAATCTCGTTTCGAATATTGGGTTTCGTTCAGACGCGACGCATACCACGATGAAAGGAAGTCCAATAGCAGAACTGCCAACAGAGGATATTTGGGAGACAAGACATCCTCCGTTTGTTGTAAGGCTGGCAGACGCAGATGCTTATACTTTTGACTATGTTTTTGGAGGCAAGCGCATGAGAGAAAATGACACCTTACGAGGAAAGATAAGGCACTGCTTATCAGCGATTAAGAGAAAAGCTAAACTAAGGCGGTAAATCCAACTGATAGCTACGAGAGTCTGTGCTCTTCCTGTTCTATTCGTAAAAAAGGGTTTGCATATTTTACAATGGCAAACAGTAGGGTTTACTTCTTATGAAATTGATTTCTCGCAAGGTCTTGTCAAGTAGCACATGGTGGATGGTTGGCCGCATTTTGCATCTGCTTCCAAACTCACTGCGTCAAGAAAGCATTGTTCAAATAGTTCAACCATTTACGCTTGTGGGTTCCGAACGGATCAGAAACCTATGCCGCCTGGCGCGTTGTATCGAAAGCCTGCGGATTCCAGGTGACGTAGTTGAGTGTGGCGTTTTTAATGGTGGCACGTCGGCTATTCTGGCTCACTTCGCCACCCATTCTCGTCTAGAACGAACGGTCTGGCTATTTGATTCGTTTGCAGGAATGCCAGACACAACAGAGGAAGATAGAGAAGCTGCACGAGCTGAGGTCGGCACGACAGTTGGGAACATCCAAAAAGTTATACAAGTGCTGAAGATGGTGAATGCTGATTTGACACGTGTACACACTATAAAGGGCTGGTTTGATGATACATTTCCTTCAGTGAAAATTGAACGTATAGCACTCCTTAATATTGATGCAGACTGGTACGAATCCGTCAAACTCTGCCTTAATACATTCTATGATGCCGTGACTCCTGGGGGATACGTCTCCATCGATGACTACGGACACTGGCCTGGATGCAAACGGGCTGTGGATGAGTTCTTTGCAACACGCAACCTCACTTACAATCTTCAGCGGGTTGATTATACAGCTCGATGGTTTCAAAAACTGTGAAGCTGATATGAAATGTTTGAATCTCGGCTGTGGCTCACGATTCCATCCAGATTGGACGAATATTGACGTTACTTCTTCGAGCCGACATGTGCATGCACACGATCTCAGTCAGGGCATACCATTTCGGGATGACACCTTCGATGTCGTGTACCATTCGCACCTTTTGGAACATTTTCCAAAAAATGAGGCTCCGCGTTTCATGCAGGAGTGTTATAGGGTGCTGAAGCCGGGAGGGATTATCCGCGTAGCCGTGCCGGACCTTGAGCGTATTGCACGAATATACTTGCAGGCACTAGAGGAAGTCTTGCAGGGGCACGATGAACGGCGACACAATCACGAGTGGATGATGTTGGAACTCTGTGACCAGATGGTACGGGAGCGGCCTGGAGGTGGGATGCTTGAATATTTGAAGCAAGATGCAATTCCTAACGAGCGATTTGTGTATGAACGTTTAGGAGGCGAGGCACGGGATATCGTTCAATCAGTCCAGAGTAGAGTCGGTGAGGTCGAGAACAGAGGTTGCCGTTGGCGGGAACTGCTTTCTATCATTCGATATTTTCCGCACCTTGTCAGAGCCAAGCTCATCCAGATATTTTTAGGTAAGGATAACTTCAAAGCTTTACAAATAGGGCGTTTTCGAGGGCCAGGGGAAGTCCATCATTGGATGTACGATCGTTACTCCCTGGAACAGCTTTTGAAACATGCCGGCTTTCATAATCCACAATCTGTCGGACCAATTGAGAGTCAAATTTCGTGTTGGACAGGTTACAATCTTGATACTATGCCTGATGGTACAGTCCATAAACCTGACTCGCTTTACATGGAGGCATTCAAGCCTTGAGGATTTTTCCACCTCAGCACTAACAACGTCATTGGTAGTGGCGCTAGCGCTGCCCTTTACCCACAAATTAGCTCTACCCACTATCGTCACCTTTGAGTGTGAAGCCGTCACACATCAGTTGTAAGTGAATGTAACCTCGCCACATTAACTGATGACCAGGCGGTGGGTCATT